>Ga0182745_1000263_pt1 | contig 63678 bp, 76 predicted proteins | sample eDN3rd30CKraftBY_FD_128523 | JGI IMG/M metagenome (GOLD analysis project Ga0182745, IMG submission 128523) | Enriched backyard soil microbial communities from Emeryville, California, USA - eDNA 3rd pass 30_C Kraft BY (version 2) (version 2) | ecosystem: Environmental > Terrestrial > Soil >... | reverse complement strand
CTCGCTGCTGCCCGCATCGTCACTTCGCTCATCGCTGTGCCGATCGACTGCATCGCCATCCCGGTCAGGCTGTCCAAATAAGTCGCCAGTTCGCGCCGGTTCTTCATTTGCCGGTACGTCTTGGGCGCTCGATCCTTGAACGCCAGATCCAGCGTCTGCCGTAGTTGCCGGTCGTTCATTTCGATTGGCCTCGCGTTGAATGTGGGTGTCGACCAGGGCAGCGAAATCCGCCGCCGAAAGGTCTACGGGTGCCCACTGATTTGTGCCTTTTACACCGAATTTATCACTATTTTGCGCCGCGCGGAACATAATGGCAACGCCGCTTGGCGTCGTCGGGACCACGCCGCGCAGCGCAGATCCGCCTATATTAATGTATGCGCCCACGTCGCCGGGGCCGGCCAGGACCAGGGAAACGTCGCCCGATACCGCTATGCCACCCTCGTTGACGCGCACCGGGCGCTCCGGGCGACCCTTCTTGTCCATGTGCGGCGTGTAGCCGTTCTCCATCAGGATGCCGGCCACGGCATTCAGGTACGAACGCGATTCCTTGATGAATTGGTCTTTGACCTGCTCGCCTTCCTCGGAATAGGCATCGATATGATCAACACCCCAATCCTGGGTCAGTACGCGGTCGACAGCCTTGCCGGTTTTCTTGGTGCGCTTGGCGGGCTTTTTCACAACATCGCCAACCGCCTCGGACTTCACGGGCTCGGCGCCGATGATGGCGTCGAACTGCCGGCGGGACTCATCCACATCCGTCATGCCCTTGGTGTCCAGCCCCGGATAGCTGCGCACGCCCTCCCAAAACGAAAGCAGGTATGGCCTCACGCCTTCGCCAAAGTCGTCGATCATGGCTTTGGCGTAGGCGGAAAAGTCGCGCACGCCGGATTCGATGTACGCGCCAGCGATCGTCGCGCCGGCGACCATCATTTCCGGGTCAAAGCCGCTGTTCAGTTGCCCGAACTTGGAGCGCATCAACGCGCGCGCCGCCGCGACCTTGTCGGTGGTGAATATTTTGTTCTTGGCAAAGCGATCGTCAGCCGGCTTCGACTCGGGCGCGACATTCTGCTCGGTCGGTGCGGTCGGGTCCGGCGACATCGCACTCGGGTCGATAACGATGGTGGTAACGCCGGGAGTGCGCGTAACCGTGACGGGTTTCTTTTCGGTCTGCTGCTGGACTGCCTCGCGCAAAAGTTCTGGCGCAGATTTATTTGGTGCAGTTTTCTCACCACTTTGGGCAGCAGAAGGTGCTGGTTCGCCGGCGGTACGTCCGCCCTCACCGCGTTCCGACCACCCCATTGGCAGTTCGTACTCACGCGCCTCGCGGCGATCCGTGATTTTCGCCTTATCGGCTTTGTAGACGACGACTGTACGCGCGTCTTGCGACACTTCCCAGCCTTCGGGATAGTTCGGCTCCTTGAAAACGATGCCGTCATATCCTGCGTCGATCACCGACTGACGCAATTGATCGCCAACTTCGGTATCGCCAACACTGCGGTCGAAAAGGTCTTTGATCGCTTTTGGAGCGCGCTCGACATCAAGAATCTTCGCGTCGTCGGCAAGCTTGACGCCCATCACAAAGCCGGGGCCGTCCATCACGGCTTCGGCTTCCTCGGCCTTTCCTTCGCTGTGCAAGGACATGGCAAGTTTCGCGCGCGGATCCGTCGCAAAGAACCTGCCAAATCCGTTCGGATCGCTCGTCAGATAAATCCCGCGCCCCTGGTGATCGTATCCAGCACCGCCTTTACGATCCTCGCCTACAGGATCGCGGAATATTTCAAACGCAGCCGGCGATCCATGGTAGAGCGCGCCTAATGCCGGCGTCGCGTCCTCTGAGACAACCGATCCGGCCTTGCGGATGGCGGCCGCGCCATCTTCCGTCGCCTTCGCCTTGACCTCGAAGCGCTTGGCCGCGGCCCCGGTGTCATCGCCAGTAACCGCCTGCTGATCTTTCGAGCGGCGTGCATCATCAAATTCAAGCCGCCAGACCTCCTTATATACCTCACCAAGACCGGCAGGTGGCCGGCGTGGCGCGCCGCGTTCCGCTGCGTCCCGTGCTTGCTGCTTGATGGATTCGACTTCGGCTTGGGTCCGCTGGTTTGCGTCATCTACCAGTTTCGATAGCGCAGTAGCGTCATCAATCGCATGGGCAATATTTTCGTTTATAGCGGTCGCAGCCTTGTCTACCGCCGCCGTGTCCTTAGTCTTGACCTCGAACCGCTTTGCGCCGGTCTGCTCGACCGCGTGCGTATCTTTCAGCCCGTTCTTGGCGATGAACTCGCGCGCCTTTTTCTGATCGCCAAACCATGCGCGGCCCTTGGCGATGCGCTCCAGCGCCTTTTCCCGTTTCTGATCGACGCCGAACAGGTGTTCCGCTTCTTCCTTGCTGACGGTTTTCGGCTTGGCCGGCGCTGGGGCCGGCTCGGCAACGACTTCAGCCGGCTTCGCGTCCGCTTCCGGCACAGGGTCGGTCAGCGCCTTGCGCTGTACGTTCTGTCCAGATCCGAAGCGGCGCGCGCCGGATTCGGAAAACGCGGCCAGCTTTTCCTGGCCGGCATCCCATTGATCCTTTCGCACCCACACGCGCATCCCTTCGGCGGGATGGAAAAGCTCGACCAAGGGTTTACCCTCGGGCGTCGTGATGCTGGTTTCGCGCGGCGTGACGGCGGGCGCGGTCCTATTGTCCGCTTCCTGCGCCGGTTGTGCAGCGGTCGCATCGCTATTTAGCGAAACCTGCGGCTGCTGCGTCGGATGGCCGGTGACAAGCGCCTTCAATCGGCTCTTGAGTTCCCTGCGTTTTGGGCTGTCAAGCGGAAGCATGCCCATCTGATCCAGAATGGACATTGCCTCATTGGACGCATCTTGACTTTCGGGTATCCAAACCCTGGATCTACTGCTTTCTTTGGAAACATCTACGTCATCACCATCAATCAGGTTGCCATCTTTGCCGACATAGAAGGTTGCCGCCGTTCCAGCAGGTAGCCGCTTTTCCAGTGCCACCGCACTGCCAAGACCGGGCACAATGCTTACTCGATAGCGCTCCCCATCTTGTGGCCCAACCTTAAACCCATTCCCTGCATCGTCTCCGGGCCTGTTCCCAGCTGACTCTGATTGTGTCAGCTTGCGCTGGGCGGACTCTACCTTTGTGCGCTCGCGTATCAGCGCTTTATTCCATCCGCCGTTTAACTTGGCCTGCTCCGACAAGTATTCACGGCGCTCGGCCAACTGCTCGGCCGTCATATCCTCGACGGCAACGGGTTCTTCTAGTGCCGGCTGTCGGTCGGAGGCTTGATCTGTAGCAGGTACAGCTTTTCGCACAGGCCGTTTAGCCTTGGCGGTATCGGCCGGCCCGCTCTCAGGCAGCGCAGCAGCATCTTCGACTGCGCCGGCGACACCGCCTTCACCTGTCGCAACAGCCTCAGCGCCTGATTCACGTCCATCATCATCTGCTGCATGTGCGGGCTCCTGCGTAAGAATTTCGCCGGTTTCAGGATCAACAACCTCCTGACTTTCAATCTGCGCACGGCGTTCTGCCATCGCGGCTGCTTCGGTCTGGATCTTGACCGGATCGTTGTGCGTGAACTGGTGATACTGACCATCATAGCCCAGCACGCGAGCGACGAATCCGCCCTGGCCGTCCTCGTTGAGCGATTCCAGAAATCCGGTTATCTGCCCGGCCGGCGTGGTGACGACGACGCGCTTGCTGGCGGCGACGTTCTCGCCAACCTCCATGGCGCGCGTGAGCGGGCCGCGCGTGTCGGGCTCGGACGGCTCCGTCCAGCGTACCGTGTCACCATTGGGAGCGGTCGAAACCTGCTCCGTACCCGGCGCTGGCGCGGCGGGCGGCTCGACGGCAGGCCCGGCTGGCGGCGCAGCGGGCGCTTCGCCAGATCCGCTACCATGAAACGGCGCGGTCGCAGCGCCGAACGTACCGCCAGCCAAGCCGCCTTTGAGTACCGAGTCGATGACATCATCGAGCAATTCCTCGGTCCAGTACGGCTTGCCCGTGGTGATCGACTTGGGTGCGGCCTCCAGCATCGACTGCAAGCCCTCGGTTCCCGCCTCGATCAGGAACTGCTTGCCGGCTTCCTTGCCCATGCGCTTGATGATGCCGCCGGCCAGCTGCTTGACGGCGGGGCCGGCAATCTTCGAGAGCGCATACACGGGCTCGATCGCGTCGAGAACGCCGGCCGGCACACCAAACGCCACCGACAAACCAGGCGCTTTCTTGCCCGTTTCGCGGAACGTGTCGCCGTAGATGTTGCCCGACTCGATCCCGATCGAAGACAGCGCCGCACCGCCACCGCTGGCGACAAGAATGCGCCGCGCGGCAAGTTTCGCCGCCTGCTTCTCGGCCAGTTCGCGCGCAACGCCCTTGGAAACCTGACCTTCTATGAACTGCGTGACGGCGCGCTCGGCCGTTTTTTTCGCCAGCGCCGCGCCGATGCCGCCCGTCAAAAGCGACGGAACCATCATCGGCAAGTTCTCGGCCACCGCCTCGATCGCATAGCGCCCGGCATCGCCAAGCGACTTTATGTTCTTGTACGTGCCGATGACCGCCGGGTTGTTCTTGGCGATGTCGGCCGCGTTGTCCATGTAGGTTTGCAGCAGCCTGTCGGCGGTCTTGTCCGCGCCCACAAGATCGGCACCCAGCGCCGCCAGCCCGACACCGATATTTTTCAGGTTGCTGAAACCGCGCAGCGCATCGTTGGCCGCCTGCGTCAGTACGCCGGGACGCCCGTACTGCTTGGCCTGCTGCTCATGTAGCTTCTCGGCGTACTTCGTCGCGCTCTCGGCGTTCTCGAATACACCAAGATGCTGGCCAGTCTTCTTGAAATTCTCGACCGCCTCATCATCGTTCAGCACCTTGCCATCAAGGCCGATGGTCGGAATCAGGTATTCCTTGCCGTCCATGTTGATCGACATGGAGCGTACCGTGCTGATCGATCCATCATCGTTCTTGACGACAGGACGGTTATTCAGGTCCAGATTGCCCGGCTCGATCATGCCGGGGTTGGTGCGCAGTATGTAATTCTTGCCGTCCTGGCGATCCAGTTCGGCCATCTGCGCCGCGACGCGCGCGTCCTGGTCGTCCTGCACGTTCGGCATGGTCAGGTTCAAGTCGCGCGTATCCGTGCCGGCAGGCACAGACATCGGGCCATCCTGCACCGTGGACATTGGACCCTGCGTGAGGAACGAACTGTCCGCGCCGCTGCCGTACAGCCCCGACAGCGCGCGCGCCTTCCTCATCACGTCGATGCCGTACTGGCGGGTCTTCGGTCCCCACAGCCGGCGATCCGGGCCGGCGAAGTGTTCCTTTACCGCGTCCTCGATCGAGTATCCCTTGTCCAGGCGCTGGCGGATCTGCATCGCGGCCGCGTCGATCGCCTGCTCGGGCACGAACGGGTTGATGCCAAGGCCCTTGGCCGTGGAATTCAGGTACTGCATCATGCCCATGGCCCGGCCCCACTTGGTCTGCGAGCCCATGGCTTGGGAGTTGTAGTTCGATTCCTGCTGCGCCAGCGCCATGATGACGTTGACCGGAACATCGTATTTTCGAGCGGCCCCTTCAAACAACGGCATGAGCGCGTTCGGGGGCGCAAGACCACCTGCGGCCCTGCCGCTTACCCGTGCCGGCTTGGGCTGCGGGTCAGCCTGGCGCGCATCAATCTCAGGGGCCGGCGTGTTCTGGCGCTGGAAATCGATGCCGATCGGCTCGAAGCTCGATTCAGTGTCGGCAATCGCACGATCAAGTGGGTTCAGGCCGAACGTGTTGTTGTCTGCCACGCGAATTACCCTGAAATGTTAGCGAAGAACGGGAACGTCAGAAGGCCGGCCGGTAATCCCAGGCTGCGTATTGCCCCTGCGTTTCGCCGAAATACTGTCGGATCGCGCCATGAATACATTTACGAAGTCGTCGATCATCTTTTGCTTTTGCTCTTGGCTGGCGCGCTGGAAGGTGAAATCGTTCTTCGAAAGCGTGTCCATGGCGAATTTTATAACGTCATCGCTCGACATGCGCTGGCGCTCATCATCACGGATGCCCATAAGCGCCGGCATCCATTTCTTGATGGTGTCCTCACCGTAGCCGAAACCGCGCAGCACATCGGCCTTGCGCTCAGCATCGAGGCGCGTCGACTGCTGTTTCGCGCCGTCGCGCTGCAAGCGGTTTTCCTGCCGGTGATCTTCCAGCGCGACATCCTTGGACAGGTTGATCTGCGCCTCGGCGCGCTTCTCGGCGATTTTCGTCTTGAACTTGTCAGCAGCGGCAGATTGGCTTTCCAGCCACTTCACGCGCGATCGAGGATCGGCCTGCATGGCGAAGAACTGCCCGACCTCCTGCATGGAATTGAACGTCCGTTTGTACTTGTGTTCGCCTTCCTGCAGGTCGAACGTGATGCCGGTCTGCTTGCCGTCGCCGTCCTTGACCATTTCGTAGCTGTTGGCCTTCACGGGATAGCCGCCGTTGTTCAGCATCTTCACGGCTTCCTTGGCGAACGGCTCGTAATCCCCGCTGCCCTCGCCGGCGGCGAACAGGTTGAGCGCCTTGCCGGCCTGCTCGGTGAATTTGCGCTCCTTGGCGTTCTCGCCCCACAGGCGAAGTTTTTCCGCGCCTTCGATATCGCCATTGGCGACGAAGGTGTCGATGATCTTGGGCAGCGCCCTCTGGTACACATACTCGGTAAAGCTGCCGGTACGCTCCTTTGCTTTGGCGTTGGCGCTATCGACGTTGAACCGATCGCCCTGACCGGCCGCGTGCATTTCGCCGGCCTGGGTAATCACGTCGCTACCGACATCCCGGTCGTAATCGGTCCGCGCATCGGTGAACGCCTGAACCTTGGCGTCTTCGATCTTCTGCTTTTTCTCAAGCCGCTTGTCGGCATTTATCTGCCGGCGGATGCCGTACCCGCGCGCGAAACCGCTGGCGAACGCGCCAAGACCAATTCCAAACCCAGCCATTACGCGGCCCTCCGAAGTTCTTGCCTGCGTCCGGTCAGCCCCGGCATTTTCTTCGCCATCACGTCGACCTTTTCGCTCAGTTCCTGAACGGCCTTCATGGTGACGCCCACGGCGTCCTGAAGCGCAATGCGCTGGCCGTCGCCCAGCCCGGTATGTTTCTGGAAGTCTTCGGCATACGGCCCGATATGCTCGCCGCTGTCCTCGACGCCATCTTTGTACTTCCACTGCTCCACGGGCATCTTCTCGACGGCCTTCAGCGCGCCATCGACCTTCTTCTTGTTCTCCTTGACCTTCTTGGACGAGAACGCCAGACCGATGCCGGTGCCGATCGCGCCGAAGATGCCCGAGGCGTCGGCCGCATTGGCCTGCTGCTGCATGCCCCAAGCACTCAGCTGGTTCTGGTACTGCTGGTTCAGGATGTTCGCCTGATTGGCGTATCCCTGCATGCCCTGCGCGTAGCCCTGGCCCATGATGCCTTGCGAACTGAGGAAGTTCGCATTGGCGTTGCTCGCGGCTCCGAGCGCAGATCCGAGCGTGGCCGATGCGCCTTGCAGCGAGTTGACCGCCGGGCTGTATCCGGCCGCCATGCCTTGCAGCGCTCCGACCCCCGCGCCGGCCGTGCCCACCGCGCCGCCGGCAATACCCGCCGCCGACTGCCCGGCCCCGAGGCCAATGCTCGCGGCCTGCGCCGACTGCGCCGGCAGACCACGGCCCATGTTCGCCACGTCCGCCTTCAGCGCCAGCCCCTTGTCGCGGACCTGCGTGCGCGCGTTGTTCTGCGCGCCGGCCGTGGCGAGCGCCGTTTCCAGTTCTCCCGTCCGATCGATGCCGGCAAAGCGTCCGGAATTGGGGTTTACCCCCATGCTCGCCATTTGGCGCTGCGACTGCGCGCGCGCGATATCGGCCTGCTTCTGTACGTCCGCCTTGGCTGCGGCAGCTTCCTGCGCTTGTCGCTCGGGGCTGGCGTAATTCGTCGCCTCGTCGATGAACTGGTCCTCGACGGGCAGGAACACGTCCTCATAGCGCTTGCGATCGGACGTTGCCCATTCCTGCTGCTGGTTGGCAATCTCAAGCTGCTTATCGGACATCGCCATCTGCTTGCCGGCAACATCTTCCGCGAGCGCCTGCTGGCGATCCGCGATGCCCATCTGTTTGTCGGCAACCTGCTTGGCGATGTCGGCCTGACTGCGGGATATGCCAAGCTGCTCGTCGGCAATCCCCATCTGCTGCTCGATGACCTGTTTCGTCAGGTCGTCGATGTCGCCCTGGCGCAGCATCGACTCGGCGTAGGATTGCTTTGCGAATTCGAGGTATTCGGCCCCCAGCTGCGCATTCATCAATGCGGCTTCGCCGATCTGTGGATCCGGTTTTGGTGCGCTGCCGCCGCCTTTACCGCCCATGCAAGGCTCCTTTAGAGTATTTTCGGATTACGCCCAGCCCCACATCCCTCGTCATGCCGAACAGGATGATGTCGTCATCCGGCAAGGCATCTTTCAATCTGCCCTCGACCACGAAGCCGAAAGCTTGCGTAAATTTCAGCGACCGCTCGTTTCTCGACGCCACCAGGGCCGTCACGCGCCGCGCCTTGCATTGAAGAAACGGATAAGCGAAGCACCGGACAATGAATTCCCGGTTCAGCCACGCGCGCGAGCCGTTGCTGGCAATGTGCATGCTCACGTCGCAGGCGCTGAAGTTGTCGAACACGGTAGCGGCGAGAATGTTGCCCTCGCCGTCCTCAAGCCCGATGGATTCGGCATCGGATCGGAACTCCAGCCCGATCACATCTTCAGCCCAATACACGAACCTGTAGTTATGGCCGTAAACGACAGTTTTCATCCCGCCACACGATAGTGAGAATTTATCACCATTGTAGCGTTAATAGCACCAGTGATAAAGCTTTTTAACCGTCCTTCGCCCGCAAAATCGCGCCCGTCGCGCCCAGGCTTTCGTACAGCGCCGCGATGTCATCGACCAGGGCGTTATATTCGTCCACGGTCACGCTCGGACCTTGCGCCTTTTTCGCCCTCGGCCGGGCCGACAGCGCCGTCAGGTGGCGCAGATCCTCAACGCGCACCGCCGCCCTGTGCCGCGACTGACGATTGCGGCTGCCGTCGAGGATTTCGACCTTTTCAATCAAGCGCGCCTGCGATGCGGATGTTTCGGCCACGTCACACGTCCATCAGTTCAGCGCCGGTCGTCGCCATCGTGATTTGCGATACCGGCATGTCCGAGGACACGGATATCGACCATCGCATCGGCATAAAGCCTGACGGCAGGCGATCCATGCTGTTGTACCGGCTGACAGACGCTGCCAGTTTGCCGTCTGCATAAACCTGCACCGACACGGTACGGTTCAGCTTCGGAATTTCCTTCAAAGCGTCATCGTCGAGCGCGTACTGGTTGATCATCGACCCATTCAGTTCGCCGCCGATCGACGGCATCGACATGAGCGTTTCGTTTTCCTCGATCACCGCCTCGCGCTGCGCTTCGAGTGCGGCCAGTTCCGCCTCGGTGAGATCGCCATCGACTTCGACGAGGATCGCGCCGAAGTTCACAGGACGAGGAAGCGCGAATTCCTTCGAGCGCCAGAACTGCATCGCGTTGACCTGCCCCGGCGCGTCATACTCGAACACGTCACGGTCGAGCAGGAAGAACAGCTTGCCTTGCGTGATGTCGTAGAAATAGGCGCTCGGCGTGCTGTCCCAGCGGATGATGAACGGTTGCTCGCCGGTGAAGTCGAAGATGAGCGTGCCGGTATGCCGGTTCAGGCGATCGTCGGTGTAGTCGTAGGTGGAAAAATAGCGCGAGTTGAACTGGCCCGACACCATCGAAACCGGATTCATGGCCTGCCAGCCATCGCGCGACATGAGCGACGTGGTTGTCACGGCGGCCGAACCATTCGAGACGGTCACAAGGCCCTCGTGCGAGGGATAGACCACCGTGTAGCCCAAGTCCTGAATGCCGCGCGCGTTGATGCACGGCAGGTTCAGTTCAAGCTTTTCCATCGTCATGGATTCCGGCGTCGAGCCGGTGACGATGTAGGGATTACCCTTGGTGGTGACGACGATGGTGTTGCCGTAGGCCCCGAGCCCGACGATATCGAAATCCGTGGTCTGGACGTATATTTCCGGCCATGCGTGCGGACGCCATGGCTCGCACAGATACAGATCCTTGCCCACGAACGCCGCCATCATGCCGTTGGGCAGCGCGATCGCGCCTTTCAAGTCATCGGGCGGCGGATTCCAGTTGCGAGACGGCAGCCGTTCCTGAAAATCCTCGGGCGAATAATCATCGGTGAAATCGTCGGTGCTGGCCGCGCGTTCCTCTAGCAGATAGAAGTCGGAGCCGCCGCTGGTGCCCGTCGCGGATCGATAGATGCGCTGGTGCGTGATCGTGCGATTGGGCGACGTGGCGACGAAGCCAGACAGCTTTACGGTCTGCCCAGGAAACCAATCGACGCTGTTGCTCACGGGGCTTGGCTCGGTTTCTTCGCCCATGTCAGAGACCAGCGTGTAGACGTACAGGCGGGTCGATACCAGATCGGAAGTAGCCGAACCTTCGAGCGTTGCCGTGAGCCCCGTATCGGGCGGCAAAATCGCAAGGTCGTATTCGTCATCTTCGACGCGGATCTTGGGCTTGCCGTCGCCGAATATATAAAGACGCTCCTGCGCGACAGGCCCGCGCAAGACATGGACAAGCCCTTCCCAAGCAAGCCACGTTTCGCCATAGGCGAAGATCGTGCCGATGTTTTCCGGATATTCTTCGATCGGAAGGTGCGTGACGTGACGCGGCAGGCGTACCGGCGTCAGGCCGCCATCATCCAGGCGCGTGTTGTAGGCCGCCTGGGCGAACCCATCGGCCAGCAACCTGGGAATGAGCCGTGGCACTTCACCAGAGAACCCCGTCAAGCGCAGCGTCGTCATGGCAATACCGTGAAAATTGACCCTTCCAATTATACCCCGAGACGGCGGAATGAAAGGGATTTATCGTTATATTACAAGGACATATATCAGGTCAGGCGCAGCACAAGATGAAAGTAGTCGGGATCCTGCTCGGACAGGTGCAATTCGCACGAAATTCCCATCACCAAGTAGGTTCCAGGCGGATTTCCTTGAAAGTTGCTACCGGGACGTACGCTGCCTACCGGATATCCGGTGTTCTTTTTCAGGATCAGGTAGGATCCAACCGATCCTTGCTGAATTCCCGTCATCGCGGCCGCAACATCCGCCGTGGAAGGCGGATCGCCCGGAAAGGTCGAGGGCTTATCCGTCACTTCGCCCCATGCCGGCCAGCGCGTTGCGGTAGCTGGCACGCCGCTCGTTATGTCGCTCCAGGCATGACTGTGCGCAGTTGGCGTGAAGCCGGTCGGCTTCTCGGCAATATCGCCCCACTTCGGCGCATAATCTCCAGCCTTGGCCGTGGTCGATGTCGTGCCGATCGTGGGCGGATACGTCGCCGGCTTGTTCTCGATGTCGTCCCAATCCGGCTCGTAGTCGCCCGCCTTGGCCGTGTCGCCCGTGGTGCCGATCGTCGGCGGAAACGTCTCGGGCTTGCCCGTGACCTGCGCCCAGGTGTGCGTGTGCGACGCCGGCGCATAGTCGCCTGCCGCCTGCTTCTTGGTGTTCAGTTCGACGAGCGCGGCCTGCACATCGGTCGCCACGATGCCGCCTGTCGGCGTGAAGACAACGCCGCTTGCCTCGACTTCGGCCAGCATCTGCATCAAGGCCCCGGCGGTCAGCCGGCAATCGATGCCGTCATTGATGGAAAAAGACTGCGGCTGGGTGGATTCCTGCCCGCGCTGCACCGTCAGCACGTCGCCGATTCTCGCCGTGACGCGCACGATTTCCATGCCGTTCGCACTATATAAAGTGGCGGGGAACCATTCCCCCTCGCTGAGGGACGGAAATTTCACGCCGTTTCCCGATTGCAGCGAGATTTGCGTATCGGAATTGCTGATACCGGCAGCCAAGCGGCCGGTCGCATTATTGGTGATCTTGACAGTCATACCTGCCTCTTTCGAAAAGCACACGTATCCGCGCAGCGCCGGCGCGGGTCTGCAATGTCAGGCAGTGTGTGATCGAAAGAGGCGGTTGCTCATGTCATGAATGATACTGCAAAAAGCAGCTACGGCTCCACAGGTTCTGGCTCAAGCAGTTCGGCCTTGCGGCTCGCCTGCAACAAGCTCTTGCTGACGTACAGGTCGATGCCGGCCGCGACATCCGGATCTGTCACGTCGATGTACTGCGCGGACTGAAAGTCGTCGTAAACAAGGCCGACTTCCATATCCGTCATCGACGCCGCACGAATGGCGACCTGCTCGTCGATCGTGAAGCGTTGCCGGAATTCACGCACGGGAAATCGCGTCTTAGGTGGCGGCTTGATCGATTCCTCGTATTCGGGAAGCAATGCCGTGGCGCGTGCGATCAGCGTTGCATGATCCGGCTGCTCGATGTCCTCGGGATACCACGCATAGATTTTCGATTCTTCGAGGTACGTGTCGCCGTCAACCGGCTGGCCGACCCAATAATCAACGCCGTGGACGAGGCCCGGATAGTCTTTCTCGATGGCAAATATAAGTTGAGCGTTGCTGATCATTATTGGTTCCTCAAAGCGACGCCACGCAAAACAAACGCATTACCCGCGCCGCGTATCCCAACCACGACATAAGGTGAAGGACAGTCCGCGCCCCACGTTGGCGCTCCAACCACCAAACTGCCGAATTCCACTACACCAGTGTTCCATTGCACTGTGGATCCGCTGGTGGCGGGATTTAAATTCCACGAACCCCACACCTGCCCGAGGTAAACACTGTCCACGCCAATATCGAGCCTGTAGCCAGCATAATCCCAATTCATAATCACGCCGCGATTGTTGCTCTGGACGTAATTTCCGCTGCCGGATGCCGGCGCGTAATTTGCCGGGTTCAGGTTTCCTTCGTGCCAGATTTTGTACGAGACGCTGCCAAACGAGAATCCCCCAACACGTAGCTGGTTGTCGTTATCCAGACCGAAGATGCAGCCATACTGCCCGCCCCTATGAAAGACTATTCCAGCCGAGGCGGACGTGTTGCCGTTGTTATGGATTTGTAGGGCGGCCGCGCCCCCGGATCCGGCTTCCGAGAAAGCGGGAAGATTCGACGATGTGAGAACTGTACCGTCAGATCCGCTATTGCCGGTTCCCTTGACGAGATAACTCCCGGCCGGCTGCTTTCCTCCTACCGCTTCGTCCAGTTCTTCAAGCGCTTCTTGAACGTTCTCGGCCTCAAGTTCTCCGATCGGATCGACGCTCGTGCCTTCAGCGGTCAGCGCGGTTTCGGTCTTCTCGTCGATTTCCTCCAAGGCTTCCTGAACGTTTTCGGCTTCGAGAGAGCCAACCGGGTCGATATCCGTCCCCGTCGCAGTCAGCGCGGTGTTCGCCTTCGATAGCGCGCTGGAAGCCGTGTCGCGTATCGGCTGCACAAAATCATCGAGCGCGCCAACCGTCAGCCGAAGTTCAACACGATCGCCGATCGAGAACGCTTGTGGGGCCGTGTCTTCCTGGCCTCGCACAACGGTCAGAACGTCCCCGACTCGCGCCGTACATTTCATGATTTCCAGAACGCCGGCGCTCGTCACGGCAGTGACGTAGAAAAATTCGTCCACTCCAAGCGACGGGAAGCGCGCGCCCTCATTTGCCGACAGTGACAGTGAAGTCGCCACTGCCGACAGGGGTGATGAAAGGCGGCCAACCGCATTGTTTGATAGTTTGATCGTCATGTCAGCAGTCTCGCATTCGTACTTTGAAATCGACTTCCTTGATGCGCCCGCCCTCGGTAGAGACGGTCACAGTCACGGTGTAGGTCGAGCCGTCCACGCCGCCGCTTAGCCAGACCTTGACCATGATGCCGTCGATCCGCACGGAATCGACCACCAGTTCGCCGTCCGGGCTGACAACGCCGACGCCGGAAAGGATCACATCGTCGACCGGCAGCCAGCGGCCGAAGTCGATGTCGTAGTCCAGCTGGTCGGCGGGTTTCTTAGGAACGGTTCCCAGCATCGTATCCTCTCGGCACTCGCAGGACTTCGGGCCGCGCGACACGCATGCGCTTGGCCCGTTCCGGCACGATTAAAATTTCGTCGGCAGGAACGATCATGTCGTTCGACTCGCCGGCGACGACAAAGGCGTCCTGGCGCTCAACGCGGAATTCGCGCGATCGGTGCGTCGGCCTGAAATCATCGGGACGAACGATCGGGTCCGGGATGCCGGCGCGCGCGAGCAGTTCGATCAGCGCGTCGCCGCGCCCGAGTTGCCCCAGCACGCCATGCCCGTCCGCCTCGATGTCGATCAGGCCCGCGCCGGCAGGGTGCAGGTACAGATAGCCACGGCCATCGGCTTGCAGATCGATCAGCGCATCGCCCGCGCCCAAGGTCGCCAGCAGCCCGTCACCCTCGGCCGTGAACACCAGTTCGGCCGCGCCGCCGTTGAGCATGACCAGATAGCCCGCGCCATCGGCCATGACTTCGATCGAAGCTTGGCCGCTCTGGCGGATGACGATGTAGCCCGCGCCCAGCGCATCGATGCGGATCAGCGACGATCCCGCGCCGGATACCGCGATTTGCCCGCCGCCGCCGGCGTCAAGTTCGATGTCGGCCAAGCCTCGGCCTTGGGCGAATAGGTAGCCGCGGCCTTGCGCGCCCACGTCGATCTGCGCGCCGCCGTACTGGCGCATGACCAGATGCCCGGCTCCGAGCGCAAGCGTGGTGATGTCGGCTTGTCCCTGCCCGAGCGCCGCCAGGACGCCATCGCCTTCGGCGGAAACATTAACGTTCGCCAGACCGACATTGCGGATGACAAGGTAGCCGTGGCCGGCCGCACTCACGTCGATCTGCGCATCGCCGGACTGGCGCATGACGAGATAGCCAAGGCCGTCAGCGTCAATATCGACGCCGGCCCGGCCCTCGCCGCTCACGGCAATCTGCCCGTTCGCCTGCGACTCGACTTCGATGTCGGCCTGTCCCGTCCCCTTGGACAGCAGGTATCCGACACCATCGGCCGCGATCGGGATCTGCGCCGCGCCCGCGCCGGTAATTGCAATGTCGCCGTGCGCAGCCGCGTTCAGCACAATGTTGGCCGTGCCGCGCGCCGGCGGGATCACTTCGCCATCGCCCTCGGCGGTCAGAACGATCGAAGCTTCGCCGCCCTGGAAGATGCGCAGATACCCGTCGCCCTGCGTCGCCACCGAGACGGCAGCGGCCCCAGCGCCGCTCTTGGCGATCAGCCCAGCGCCCTGACTCGAAAGCGCGATCGCGGCCGTGCCCTGGCCGAAAATAAGCGAATGCCCGTCACCTGCCGCAGCAATCTCTACGGCAGCAGCCCCACTTCCAAGGTGGGTTTCCCATCCGTTGATGGGAGTGACGTTGATCGCATAAAAGTTCATTTATGAGGCTTTCACGGTCAGCGCGTTGATGTCGAACACAAAGATGTCGCCGCCCTTGATTTCGCGCGACGTATCGAGCGGCGCGTAGGTGATCATGTTGCCGCCCGTGGCCGCGTCGTAGACGGCCCAATGGGTGACGGTCACATCGTTGTCTCCATTCTTGCTCGGGTAGGTCAGCTGCTTGGTGTTCTTGGTTTCACCGTTGCCAGCGCTCGGCGCACTCCAACCCGATCCGATCGACCCGCCCTGCTCTGCCTCGACGCGCGCGTAGGCCGGCCAATCCGACAGCGAAACTTCGTTGCCGCCGGCCTCGCCAGGGTTCGCCGTGTGCAGCGACACGTAGGTATTCGTCGGCAGCGGATAGGCCACGCCGCGCAGCGCCGCGTTGATGATGTTGTCTTCGGTGTAGTTCGATGCAGCAGACATGAGCGATCCTTAAAGATACTGAGGGCGGGTTCGGATGGGCGCGCGCTGCTGGCCGCGCATCCTTTTCGATGCGTTGGTGTCCATGGCATCGTAAAAGCGGGAGGCGTATCCGGACGCCAGTTCCGCGTTGTAAAAAGGCTGGCCGGGAGTAATCAGCAGATCCTTGAGCGCGCCGGCGGCGATCACGCGCGCGTACTTCGCGTGCATCCAGTCGGGCACGTCCTCGCCGTCCTCGGCGGGCATAAGGATCGTGTAAAGCTTGAGCTTGCCGGTCCCGGCCGGTACGACGCGCACGGTATCGAAGTCGATCTGCGTGAAATATTGCGGCATGGTCGTGTCGGTATCGGTGCGCCAGCGCGGATATTCCGCGTCCAGATCGGCAATCGATATCGGATCGAGCGGGAATCCCTCGAACGTCGCATGCTCAATGTCTAGGATCTGGCTGCCGGCCGGCGCGCAGATCACGTCGCACGACGCCGGCGTGACATCGAATTCGTCGTCGCAGCGCCACAGCTTCGTGCGCTGGCAGAATTCGATCACGGCCTGACGCAGGCAGTGAATGACGGTCGGCTCGGGGCAGCCCGGAACCTTCGGCATCACATGGGGAAGGAAAGCTTCGAACGACTTCATGCCGATCCCGCCTTACCCGTTTCCAGGGTGGAAACCTGGTTCTGCACCATCAGCGCTTCGTTGAACGCCTGGAAATGCGAGGCTGCCACGGCTCCGTTGGCGAATTCGGAATCCTTCGCCAGCGCCCGATACAGCATGTAGCTGACGATGGGGCCGACATAGGCGCGGTCCAGATCCACGCTTTCGGTCACGTCGCTTACGGTCGGCGGCGCTTCCGAATACTTGGCCTCGACCTTCAGGCCGGCCTTGGCGGGCGGGTAGACGTAGAACGAGGTCGGCGTCACATCTTCAAGCGTGTAGTGCTTGATCGCCGTGGTGCGCGACGGCGGCATGGCGTACCAGTCCGGAACCTGATCATCGAGCAGCCGGCGCATGACGCGGCTGATCGAGCGGCCCGGCAGATTGCGAGTCACGTCGAGCAGTTGCAGCCCGCCGGCCGGCAGGCTTTGCAGGACACCTTCAACGAGGTCTATGGATTTGGTAACGGCACGCGCGGCGGGACGACGAATGACAATCTCGGCGGCGGCATCATTGAGCCACAGGAACAATTCTTCCTGCGTCCAGCGCTTAAACTCGTCGTCGTTCAGGACGATCGAAGCGCGACGAAAGATGTCGCTCACGAGAATTGCCATTACTCACCTTTTTTCGCTCGGCCACGGCGCGGTTTGACGGCGGGAGTCGCATCGCCGGTGGAAGCCTGCTGCGAGACGGTCGTGACAGGCGGAACGGGCGTGACTGGCGTCACAGGCGTGACAGGATTGACTGGCGCGCCGGTCAGTCCGGTGGGATCCGGCTCGACGGGCTTTTCCTTGCGGCCTTGGACGACGACGCGAAAGCCTTCGGGCACGGCCAGGAAGCGGTCAATATGATCGGCGTTGCTCACGTCCGCGACATGCACGCCGTCTTTGTTCGGCGTGAAATGGTATTCGGTGCCATCGAGCGTGACGCGAGTACCTTTCGCGCGCCGGATGCGGCTTTCTATCAACATTCCCTTCTCCTTTATGGTGTTTCGATCAACACGCCGGCGGATCGAAGCATGGCGAGCAGCCCGTTGAAGTCAGTTTCGTCGGGAGCATCGGCGATGTCCGCGATGTCCGGCTGCGCCGTGATCACAGATCCGGTCGGCGCGGGCGGCGATTGGGCGATAACAGCCTGACCGACATCGCCACCGTCGAACAGGATGAGCGGGCCGAACGGCTCATAGCCGCCGGAAATCTTTTCAGCGATGAGGTCGTTCAGGCGGTCGTGTCCGTTTGTCCTGACAAATTCGTATGCGGTGATCGCCATGTCTCGGCCCTTGAAAAATTGGCGGGCATTGCAGCCGCCCGCCGGTTTCCATTACTGCGTGAGCAGAAGTTGCAGGATCAGTTTCTGGCCCGCGCCGGTGATGGTCTTGCTGAACTTGACGCCGATCGAGCGATCACTGTCGGTCGACGCTTTCACCAGGGCATCGCCCTTGGTGATGCGCGCCAGCGCGGTCAGGGCCACATCGTCGAAAATCTCAGCGCCGCTGGTCCGATCGGTGCTGGGATCGCCCACGGCTCCGCTCATCAGGCCGATATCGGCCGTGGCACCATCGTAATTGCCGCTCGGGATGATCAGGCCATCGACCGCCCGATGAAAGGCGGGCAGAACCGCCAGTTCGACGATATCGCTTGTCGTGACAGAAGTGCCGGTCGGAATGACGAGTTCGGCCTGATAGGTGATGACAGCGCCAGACGTGAACGCCTGGGGAACCATCTTCAGACCTTTGGCGATTTCGGTTTGAATGATTGCCATGTCGGTATGCTCCTGTTACGCGGCGTTGGGGTCTTTGGCGTAGGTGTCGATGGCGACAACACCGAAGTCCCGATTGTTGAAGCGCGATTTCTTCACGCCAAAAATGGTTCCGGACGCCACGACAGGCTCGTTGCCGTAGTCTTCGACTTCCTCTTTCCAGGTGAAGCGAAGTCCGCCGGCAGATCCGTAGGCGATGACAGCGGCCTGACGGCCCATGAACAGCGCGCGCGCGGCCGGCAGATTGGTGCCGGTGCCGTAGTCGTTGAACCGGATGACCGATACGTGGCTGTGCAGCACGCAGTTGTTGATCATGCCCAGCCCACCCTTGAAGATGGGGTTGTTCTTGCCTTCGGCGGCGGCGGCGGCCTTCTGGATTTCCAGCCAGCCCTTCTCGTCGTCCATGCGCATCGCGTGTTCTTGGAACGGCGACATGACGCAGACGTAGTGACCCTCGCCGTTGATCGTGACGGCGGGCATGCTGGCCGAGTCGGGGTCGGTCGCGTGCAGCATCTTGGCCTTGGTCACGGCGCGCTCGATGACGGCGCGGCTCATCACATCGTCGCTGGTGATGGTCGACTTGCTGGTGGCGTCGCCGCCGTACAGAATGTGATGGCTGTCGGGGGCCTGGATCGTGTTGTTGGCGTGGCCGGCCCAATTCAGGGCTTCGATGAAGTCCTCGTTGATGCCGCGCGCGCCGGACAGGTAGATGAAAAGCGTTTCATCGACGAACCGCGACCAGTATTCGGACAGGCGGGTTTTCGCCGTCTGGCGCATGTCGTGCGGGACACGCTTGCGCGTCATGCGACCGCCGGCCGACACAGCGTGACGCAGCTGGTCGATGGCAACTTCGTCGGTGTAGAACTTGAGGTTTTCTTCCTTGCCCTTGACGCGGTTGTCGCCGTAGGTCGGGCGGCCGCGCAACTCCATGGACAGATCGTAGCTGATACGATCGCCGGGGCCGGATTCGAGTTCGGTTTTGCGCTGGATGACGGCGTTTTCAGATTTGCCGACGAATTTGCGCTCGAAGTAGGACGTTTTCGTCACGTCCACAAAGAGGCTGGCTGCCCATTTCTTTACGGCTTTGGGATCGCCAAACGGAACGACGGTTCGCATAGATATGCTCCATGAAAGTTGATTTCACATTCAGGGGAGGCACATCCTGCGCGTCCTATTTGGTGTGATTTTATCACCACCCAGGATAAAAACGCAACACATGGCGTTTATCTTGTGGTATTATTCAGTTGTCGGCATGGCTGCCGATGCAAATCCGTAGGCCGAAGACCCCATTAGGGGGCTGTCCAGATGCAAGTGCTCTACGGTCACAAGCATCCGCTCCGCCAAGAGCCAGCCCGCTAATGGGGTTTTGTCATTTCCGGCTGCCGCCGACCGTACTCCGCACGTCAGCAATGGGCCTGCATGGGCCGCTCGGAACGAAACACAGCGCCGACACGCGGCGCGATCCGGCCGATGGGTGCAATTCCCTGAAAAGCGAAAGCGTCGGCACGGCAGGCTGGCTGCAATCCCAAGCCTGGGGACCACGGGGACGTGTGATGCCGTGGCATGGGATTCCCGAAAGGGTGGCAGGATCCTTCTTTTAATCCGGCTGGGGTTAGGGGGAGGCTTTTATGGCAGGACGAGCATGCCTGATCGCATGTTCGACACTTCAAAGGAAAGGAAATGGACGAAAGTAAGCAGGAATTTTCCATCAGCGAGACCTTGAAAGCGTTGCGCTACGGCACGCTCGACGAGGAATTGGGCGAAAAGCTGCATGAACTGGTGCGGCGCGTGGACAACACGCAGCGTGTCGGCTCGATCGCGCTGACGCTGAAGATCAAGCCGGGCGGCCCTGGCCGCATCGAAATCACAGACGAAATCAAGGTGACGATGCCGAAGGAACAAAAGGGCTCGTCGATCATGTTCGTCATGCCATCCGGCAATCTTGCCCGTACCGACCCGCGTCAGATGGAAATCGAGGGCCTGAAGACCATCGACAAGGAAACCGGGGAAATAAAGAGCGTTCCCGCGCCCTCTCCCGTCCCGCTTCGTCGCGCGCAGTAAGACGCGGCATTCACTTCACACTTTCAAGGAAAGGAAATGGATCAACCCATCGCTTTTGACGCCATCCTGCATGCCGGTGCTGCGCTTGGCGTCGTGCGAACTGTCGACAATCGGCCGTTCGTGATCGTGCCGAAAGGCTACGAAATCGCAAACTTGCAGTACATGATGGACAAGCCGGCGCGCAACAAGCGTAATGCGTTGCTGGGCGACGAACAGAGTTTCATCGCGTTCGTGAACCGGCAAAAGACGGAGAACACGGACCTCTACTACGGTGTCAATCCTCCGCGATTCAAGGCGATCTTCAACGGCTCGCGCGCGGGCGCGCCGGATTGGGAAGATGACACTGCCACTTTCCAGTGCGAATGCTCGCCGTCCTGGCTGGAATGGGAATCGCACGACAGAGAGCCGATGAATCAGGAAGCTTTCTCGCTGTTCATCGAGCGCAACCTGCCCGACATCATTGAGCCGGAAGCGGCGAGCCTGCTCGAAATCGTCACGACGCTGCAAGCCAAGAAAAAGGTCAACTTCGTCTCGGGCCTGCGCCTGTCCAATGGTGCAAACCAGTTCACGTACGAGGAACAGATCGACGGCAGCGCGGCGAAGGGCAATTTGCAGATCCCGGAATCGATCTTCCTTGGCATGCCTGTCTTCGTGAACGGCGTTCACTATCGCGTCGAGGCGAAGTTCCGCTATCGGATCCACGATGGCCGGCTTTCCATGTGGTATGAACTGGTCCGTCCGCATGTGATCGTCGAGGATGCGGTGAGCGAACTGCGCGAAAAGATCGCGAAAGAGGCGGGCATCGTTCCGCTGCATCACAAGTGACACAGGCGGACGAATAGGGTGTAGAATCGTACTGACTTCACCCCGCCTTACCGCGAGTTGCGCGCGGCCCGACAGGGGCAAATGTCGGGTTCCCTCCTTGGCCGTCCATAGGCCATACGCAACGATGGACGTAACCGGGGCCGCGTAAGAGCCCTGGACCATGAAGTAGGTGCATTTTTGCGGCGGTCGGTTGGCGCGGCCGCGTAGCTTAAAATCTGTGGTCCTTTTGGTTTGTTGATGACACGCTGCCATATGCGAACGCAAGAGTGCATCTTCTTGATGGTGATGAGAACCATACGACGCGCGTCCAGCGTGTACGGGTGGCTCTGGACAGTTGGAGAACGGGGCGGACGAAATCCCGGTAGGCCGCCGACCTTACACACCTGTTATCAGGATGGGGTGCCGACTAGGGTGCCATCTTTTTTGCAGTACCCCTTCCCCCTTTGAGTTCACTGGCATGCTTCGCATCGGGGGAAGGGCCATCACATAGGCGGCGGCGTTGAAGGAAACGCGCTTATAAGCGGAGCGACCCGGAGTTAGAGATACCCAACGCATTGACGGGTAAAGCGCGCGCAGAAAGGGTCAGCCGGAATCAAGCCCGGCCCGCCTATGTGATGGAATTGGCCGCCCGCTTGGCCGTTCCGGGAGGTAATAGCAAAGGCCGAAGGCGAAAGCTGGAAAATTTTCGCAGCCACCTTCCATCACTTCCGCCCTGGCGAAGCAAAAGGCCAGGATTGCAAATGAGCGGGGTTTTCCGGAAGGCGCTAGTCACAGCAGGCGCACAGATGAGAACCTGGGACCGCCCTGGCGTCTGGAAAGGCCAGGACTATCACGCATGGCCCTATGCCGGACGATCAAGCGCCGCTTGTGAGGGAGATGGAGTTGGGGCCAGCCGTGATGGTGAATGCGCAGGCTGATGCGCGGACTGCGGCGGCTGCACCCACTAGGCCCGCTGAAACAGAACGAGAGAGTGTATGCCGGGGATCAGCGCCGGCCACCATCGACACCCCCATTTACGAGGCAAGGAAAGGACCGTGAAAACAGAAATCATCGTAGTGACTGACCGATCGGGAAGCATGGCAAGCATTCGCGAGGACGCGAACGGCGGATTTGCCAGCTTCATCGAGGAACAGAAAAAGGTGGAAGGCGAGGCGCGCGTCACGCAGATCATGTTCGACGATCGCATCGAGACGCAATATGAAGCAAAACCGCTGAGCGAAGTGCCGCCGCTCAATCTTGAGCCGCGCGGGACGACGGCGTTGCTCGACGCGATAGGCTCCGCGCTGAATGTCCAGGGCAAGCGCATCCATGATGAGGGCTGGGCCGATCTGGTGATCGTGACGATCATCACCGATGGCGGTGAAAACGCCAGCAAGGAATACACTGCTGAGCAAATCAAGGCGATGATCCAGCACGCAGAAAAGCATAACTGGAAGTTCGTGTTCCTGGCCGCGAACCAAGATGCGTTTCAGACCGGCGCTCAATATGGGATCAACCCTCAATTCACCCGCAACTTCGCAGCGAATTCCGTTGGCACGATGACGGCGTATCAGGACATGTCTACTTCCGTCGCGTCGTTGCGTTCGCAGCCGGCCGCATAAAGCGCGGGGCTTGTCTTTTACTGGAGAGTGAAATGAGTTTGACGTTTGAAGATGGCAGCGACGTGTTTGACGGGCGCAAGATCAAGATCCGCGCCAAGGATGTTGATATCGAAATCCCTCTGCAGGGCAGCCCGACACAGCAGCGGATCAATACCGATGATCGGGCCTTCGAAAATCAAAGCGGCGTGGGCTATAGCATTTCAAAGAAAGGCGGGCCGATCGATTTTTAGCATCCGGGTGGTGTGCCCACATGGCTGCGGGCGCGGTGTTGAAAGCCGATGATGCGCTGAGCGCTTGGGGTTCGATTCCTCCACCATCCGCCATCAGGCGTTGCCGGTGATGCCCACTACCTGACGATGCACGGGCCTTTCCTCGCCGTTGGCGACGCGGCGGATAGGGACGCTTCGGTCGGCATCGATTGCCAGTCTGGCAACCTGCCCCGTCTTCTTTTCGAGCGTCAGGACGACATCGCTGCCGATCCTGACGCTCTGCCCTGGTGAAAGGTCCAGCTTCAGCATTGAGGGTTACTGGCTCGCAAGGTAGGCGTTGCGTTCTTCGTCGGACATTTTTTCCATCCGTTCCTCGAACGCGGCCGGGTTGGATTCCATCAGCCGATCGAGCGAAGCCCACTTGCCGCCGTTCGGGTCGTCGATTTCGGCGGCCGGGACGTTGCCAAGCGTGGGCGGCACGGTGCGCTTGGGCGGTGGCGTCGCACCCTTCGACTTGATGACGGCTGGCTTGTCGTCCGCTTTCAGCCCGAGGTCTTTGGCCAGGCTTTCGCGGATGTTCGCGTGCGCCTGATCGAGGAAGGCCGGGTCGAACGGGTCGCGCCCCTCGCCTGTCGCCTTGGCTTGCAGGATTCGCACTTCCCGATCGAGCATCGTGTGTAGCGCGCTGCCCTCTTTATACTCCGGGTGGTCGGCCATGAATCCGGCGACATCACGGTTCAGCCAGCGATCGACGCGCATTTCCTCGGAAATCTCGCCCTTGATCTTGATCTGGTCGAGCGTGCGGCGCTTCTCGTCGAGTTCGTCGCGCTTGGCGTCATACTCGTCGAAGTCGATGTCGCCCTCGTTGTACTGCTTGCGAAGGGCCGCCCGCTCATCGGTGATCGCCTTGATCTGATCGTCGTAATCGTCGGGCACTTCGGAGCGCAGGCTCGGCGCGTACTGCGGCTTGGCCGCCGGCTTGGCCTCGTCTTCCTCGCTCTCGACCGGCTTGCCGTCGTCGCGACCGGCGCTCGCAGCGTCGTCCTCGCCCTCCTTGTCCTGCTTGTCGGGGTCCGTCTCGCCTTCGCCGCCCTCGTCGTCGCCTTCCTTGCCAGCGGGCTTATCGTCGTCCTCGCCAGTCTTGGCGTCGTTGACGGTCGTGTCGTCGCCGGCGTCGTCGTCCTCGCCGTCATCGATGATGTCGTCGTTGCTTTCGATCGCCTCGCGTTCTTCGTCGGTCAGCTGGTCGAGTTCGTCGTCGGTGTAGTCTTTGTCAGCCATGGTGGTTCTCCGTTACTGGTTGATGGTGGCCTGCTCATGCAGCCGGGTGCGAAGCTGGTAGCCTTCCAGGCTCCATATCTTGTCGCGGGCGTTGCGCTTGGCGATCTGCCGGCCGATTTCGGGGTCGAAGTTCTCGGGGCTGGCGCATGCGCTCTCGCCGGTGACGGTGAAGCCGTTGCGCAGCACCAGCACGCAGAAGGTCAGGCAACCAAGCGCCTGGATGCTGCGCGGCACTTCTTGATCGGGCGCATAATAATGCTCGACGCGAACATCGTCGTTGTTCTTGTACGCGCCCAGCACGCCATCCAGCGCCGTGAAATAGTGCTCGCTTGCAATCTGCGCGTCGATGTCGGCCGGCGTGATGCGCGGCGCGGTCAGCCCTTTGGCCTGGATCGATTTCTCAATGCTGGACTCATCGGCCGGCACGCTGGAATCTCGATTGTTCATGGTTCAATTTCCTTACTGTTGAATGCCCGGCTGTTCGGGCGTTGGTGCTGCGCCAGGGGCGGACAAGCCAGACTGCTGCTCGGCCTGTTCTTCCTGTTGCAGTCGTTGCTGGGCCGCCGCTTGTTCCTCGGCGGCCTGTTGCTCGGCTTCGGCGGCGCGCGCGGCGAGCGCGTTGTCGCTTTCCATTTCCGTTCGGCTCTTGAATCCGGCTTCGTGCAGGATCGTGTCGGCCACGGGCACGGCCGGAGGCATGCTGATTGCGGCGAGCGCCGCTTCGAGCGCGGCTTTCTGCGTCTCGACGTTCTGCCCGGCCATCTGACCGAGGATTTGCTGGGCCTGGACGCCGGCTTTCTGCGCGTCGGCCTGCTTCTTGATGGCGTCGGCTTCCTTGCTGACAATCTCGGCCATCATGCCGCGCTTCTGTAGCGCCTTCTGCTCAACCATTTCCTGCGCCTGGGCGATTTCCTCGGGCGTCGGTTCTTCGGCGTCCGGATCACGCTGGCCGGTCAGTTGCCGGATGCGGCGCACGAGTTCGTCGCGCATGGGCAGGTCCATGGATTCGACCAGCAGGTCGAGCGTGACGAGAACGGCCTGGGGCGCAACGGGCGCGAGCTTGGTAATCAGGTCGAGCAATTCGTCAACCTGGGCCTGACGCACGGATGCGCGCCAGTCGGCCTCGGAAATGATGAAATCGGCCTTGGTGCGAACGATGTCGTTCTCGGGCAGTCCATCGTTGATGACGATGTACTCGGGCGTGCCGCGCATGTTGGTGATGCGAAACGCTTTCTGCTGGCTGAAATACTGCTCGATGAGCGAGAGTTCGAGTTCGCCTTGCAGCTGGGCGGCGAAACGCAGGTTGTCGAAGAATTTCGCGGTCGCCATGCTGCCCTGCTCTTGCCGGCGGGCAATCGCAACGCCGGATGTCGCATTGGTCGTTCGGCCCATGGACTCGTCGGTGACGCCGGACTGCTGCTGGATCATCTGGATCGAGCGGGCCATCAGTTCGACGTGGGCGGCGGCAAGGTCGCGTTCGGCGTTGATTTCGAGCGCCTTGCCGGGGTTTTTCTCGATGACGGCGTTAGGCTTGGAAACCTCGTCGATAAACTCGTCGATGTTGTCGACCGCGCCCTTGTCCATGATGACCTTGTTCGACGACAGGATCGCGAGCGCCTTCGAAGCGCGCTTGTTGATGTCCTGCTGGATGTCTCGCAAGCCACGGATCATTCCGTACGGCAGCCCGTCGCGCCCGCGCCGGTATCCCCACAAGGGTGTGAACGGGAAGCGATTGTGCCGGTACGGCGACTCGCTGAACCACAGCATGCCTTTCGTACACATGACGCACACATGCACGCGCATCATGACCTTCTGCACGACTTCGGCGCGCCCGCTTTGCAGCTGCTCGCGGTGAACCTCGTTCTCGCCGTCCCATATGTCGCCGGAAAAGTCGCCGCCGCGCATGCGCTTGACCATGACCGGCCGGCGGATCCAGCCTTCGATCAGGCGTACGCGCTCACGCTGGTAGGCGTTGGCGGAAATGGTGGCGGATCCCGAATACTCGCGCTCGACTTCCATGCTATCCATGGGCTCGTCGCCGTGTTCGTCGTCCATCAGCAGCCGGTTATCCGATTGCACGGCGCATTCGTTCAGGATGGCCTTGCGCTCAGGGAACATCGCCTGCGCAATGTCCAGGTCGACCCACTTCGCCCGGAAGATGTAGCGCGCGTCGGACAGGTCCATTTCGGTCGCGGCGCTGTCCCACAGAATGTTGCGCCAGGATTCGTAGCGGCTGTATACGGGCTCGCCGTCAACATCGTCCTGAACGCCGTCCTCCAGCCAGCCGATGCCGACCTTCACTTCGTCCTCGAACGCGCGCGAGCGGTGAAACGGCGTGCGGTTGACATCCGACAGGTATTTCATGAGCGCGGTCTTGCGCTCGGCCGGCTTGCCGTCTTCCTTGCGACGCGGCAGAACCTTGAAATCCGTGCGGCCGCGCTTCTCGCTGCCCAGCACCCAATTCACGCTGGTCGCGATGACGTTGTAGACGAGCGGCACCTGCCCTCGGTCTTTAAGCGTCTGCGCGTCCTGATAGTCCCACTGAATGTTGTCGTAGAAGTCTTCGTCCAGGCCCATTTCGTATCGGTTCTCGGCCTGCCGATCGAGTTCTTGCACGTAGTAGGCCATGACGCGCCGGTGCATTTCGACCATCGCATCGCCGTCAAGCTTGGACCGCTTGACGATGGGCTCCTGGGCGTCAGCCTTTGGAATGGGCGACTCGTACTTTTTGACCGTGGCGTCCTGCAGGTCGAACCCGCCGCGCGGCTGAGTGTCGTCAAACATTGTCGGTGATCTCGAAGTGACGCTCGCGGCCGTTGCTGTCGGTGACGATGGCGTCGGCAACGATGATGCTGCCGGCCCCTGGCCGTGGCGGAATGGTGATGAGTTCGCCAAGCGTGTCGCGGATGATCGAGGCGATGCGGATGCAGGTCAGCGTTGACGTGTATGAGAGGCCAAGATGCGCGGCGAACTGGACGCATGTCCGGGCGCAGTCTTGCGGGTCGCCTACCGTCTCGTCCCACTTCCAGGCGTTTTCGAGCGGCACGACACAAGGCGTCGTCTTTTCGTGGTGCTGGCGGTAGGTCGGGATCAGCACCAGCGCCGGGCGCTGCTCGGGGCCGAACCACGTTTGATACGCGGTGATGTCGCCGTGCTGCCGAACACGATGGTAGACTGTCAGGTCGAGAGCGAATTCCATGATTCCCCTTACGCGGCCATGCCGCTCGTGTTGGTGCGCCGCCGCCGGCTGGAGCCGCCGCGCATGGTGGAAAGGTCGAAGCCCTGGCCCCACTGGCGCAGGGCGTCGGCGTAGTTCGAATATCGGTCGTGAACCGGCTCATCCGCGAAGGCGTCGATCTTCTCGACGTAGCGCTTGCGGTAGTTGTCCAGCGCGACAATGCCGTCGCCGCACTCGATTTCATCGATGAACACGTTGCCGCGCAGGGCCATGCGCGTCTCGTTGATGCCGATCAGGCGGTCGGTGATGCGCGTGACGACATCGAACCGATGTCCGGGCAGCAGCGCTTCGAGGATCTGGCGGTTCGTCTTGCCGGTCTGCAAGCTGGTATTCTCGGCGTCGTGCGGCAGGAAGTGCGTGCCGTAGACGTAGCCTCGGCTCTGCAAGTACGTCGCGAAGTGATCCAGCGCCTCGCCGGAATTCTCGTAGGCGTGGATGAAACGGTGTTCGCCTGCGATGTATTGGTGGAACCAGAGTGCAGTCGTGTCGTTCCAGCCCAAGTCCCAAAAGGTATTGACCGGCTCGCCCGGCGTGTAGGGCACGCGGCGGATGCGGCCGTTCTGGCGCAGGTACGCCATTTCGTTCAGATAGTACGCGCCCTTGACCTTGTTGCCTTTCCACAAGCCCTTGAGCAACGCTTCGCGCTCGTCGGGCTCCATCAGCAGCAGCGCTTCGCGGTAGCCGGTCCCGGCCAAGTGGCTGTTGTCGACCAGCCGCGCGGGGATGAAGCGCCGGCGAACGGTGGTGACGGTGCCCATTTCCTCGTCGACAATGTCGACCGGGATGTTCGTGGCCTTGCCCGACTCGTCGATGCCCCAGCGCTCCATGACCCATTTCTGTCCGGGTCCGTCCGGGTTCGTGGCGGCGCGGATGTACCTGGGCAGTGACTTGTCGGTCGAGCGGCAGCGCGAGAACAGGTACAGGTAGCAGACATTGGTCGGCCACAGCGTCAGTTCGTCGAATCCGACGTAGTTCCAAGCGCGCCCGCGATACTTGAAGCGGTCGTTGTCGTGCCCGAGATAGCCGAATTCGATCTTTGCGCCGCTCGGGAACGTCCAGATCTTGTCTTGCTGGTTGTAGTCGGCACCAGGGACGATGGCCGGGTAGATTTCGCGCGATCTGTCGATCAGGTCTCGCAGTTCGGGGAAGCTGCGCCGGAAAAGCACGGCCCGGTGCCTGGGGTTGTTGATGGCGTCGTGCTGCAAGCAAAGCGCGTCGATCAGCAGCGCATCCGACTTGCCGCCGCCAGCTGCCCCGCCGTACAGAACCTCGAAGTCGTCGCAGGCAAGGAATTCAGACTGCTTGGGCTCCGGCTGCCAGATGATACTGTCGTCAGCGAAGGCGGGGCGCGCTGCCACGTCAGTCCTCGTCAAGCGTCAGCTGCCGGGTGATGACTTCGGCGCGCTGCTTCGGCGGCACCAGCACGACGCGCACAGCATGCTCGATGGGCTTTCCGCCCTTGCCCGTGACTTCGTGCTTTTCGGCTGAGTTCCAGCCCTGGGCCTTCATGATCGAGTCGAGGGCCGCCTTGCGGTCGCCCATCTTGACCTTCAGCACCGGCGTGAATTCGCCGGTCTCGTTGCGCTGATAGTCCAGATCCATGCCCTGAAGGGCGGCCGCAGTCTCGTCGTCAAGTTCGTGGATCGGCTTGATCTGTCCGTAGGCGTCGAAAAGCTTGCGGGGATCGCTGAATGCGATGCGCTGATACTGTGCGAGACACATTTCTCGCGTCAGCGCCAAATTTTCTGCTGTTTTATCGAGTAAAGCAGCTATTTCATGCTGCACATTAGCATTTGCGAGCAATCTTGCAGCATTTGTGCGCGCTGTTGATTCCTTCACGCCGGGATTTGCTCGCATGTAAGCTTTGGTTCCGTTGCGGTCGATCAGGTACTCGTTGACGAAAGCTTCGCGCTTGGCGTTCAGCGGACGACGCGCAACGGGAGCGAGCGCGGTCGATGCTTTTCGCGTTGTCGTCGTGCGTGATTGAGTCTTTCGTCGATTGTCCCCGTTTTTCACTCTTTCGATCCGTCCGGGCATTGTGAGTCGCGCCGACATTCTGTTCTATGGTCGTGAGAAAATCGGCGAAGATGGTGCGATTTTCTCACTTCCGATGTATTTTTGCAACCACGGAGAACGAATTGATAGCCAGCGACTATCGGGCAGTGCGGGTCGAGGTCTGCGATTGCGGCAACGGCGTGTATCGAATCGAGCGGATGTCTCTTGTGCGAGTGCGTGACGCGGCGGGCGTGCGTCTTGGTGGGAGCTTGACGGATTTCCTTGAAGATCTGCTGGCGTGCGCGCGCGCCGCTGGCCTGAAGCTGCCGGGGAAATTGTACGAGGCGTTCGCCACCGTGGCGGGCCGGCTGTCAGTTGTGATTATCGCTGTGCGATAAGTGAGTATTGGATATCGATTACGACGCGATGCCTGGGCGGCCCTGGGCGTCGCGTTTTAGTTTTTGGCTATTGCGATGTCGTGGTGATTAAAAAATACAATAGAATTGACGCGAAATTATTTCGCCACTTGTAGTAAAATTATTACGTGGCAAATGAATTTATTCTTATTTTTTGTGTTCTGGAGTGGATATGAAAACGGTCAATAAATACGGTCTCGATTACATAAACGATTGTCTGCGCACGCATCACAAGACGTTCCTGGGCGAAGCCAACATCCCGGCGGAAACGACAAGCGCCTGGGCGCAGGATGTCGAGCAGGCGTTGCTGGACGGCGCGCCGGCACAATTTGAAATCTCCCGGTCATTCAGCGTCAGTGGGCATCCGAAGTTGTTCACGCTGGATTCCTACATGATCGACGAGCCTCCCGCTTTCTTCAGGAAAGATCAGAATTGGGACGAGGAATCGACAACGTATTGGTTCCACGCTGATGACGGGGACTTCGGCATCCGCGAAAGCGGCCCCATCGTTGTAGTGGGCGTCGTCGGCAGCGATGGCGAAGCGGTCACGGATCCCACGCTGAAAGCGAAAGTGCTGGCCAGCTGCGTTGTTACCGATGAACTGCGGGATCTGTGAGGGGAACGATATGCGCAAGGAATTCTTCGACGTGAGAACCCGCCGGCAGGCTGTGAAGGCCGCGCCCTGGGCGTGCGACATCATCAGGGTCGATGGTGGATACGTGGCTTTCGAGTCGGCCGCCGATGCCGATGTTTTTCGCGGTCAGCGATAGAGGCCGTTATGAAAGAAGCCAAGATAGAAGCCATTGCTAACGCGGACGCGCACGCCACCAATGCGAGCCTGCCCGCATACACCGAACTGATGGCGCTGGCTCGCCGACTTGCCTACCCCGAGGCTGGCGACCTGCTGACATTGGATGATTACCGAAACATTGCGCGCAACATCGTGCAGCCCGACGGCGTGCGCGTGATCTGATAACCCCGCCCCGGTTCGCCGGGGCTGTACTGGAGGAAGTGAAAGTGATTTCCCATGCCAAACATCAAGATAAGATTTTCACCTTCGCAGATCGAGATTACCGAGACGCCTGGACGGCGGCTCGCGGGAATGCGCTGCGCATATCACCGAAACAGGCCGACGCATACATCAGCGAATGGCTTCTAGATCAGCGCCGGCCCACAGGCGACGAGCAAGAAAGCGGCATCGTCTTCGTTTGGGAATGACAACCACTACTCATGCCCCGCGTGCGGGGTATCGGCAGGGGCTGTTCCCTGGTTCTCAAGGAAAGGAAATGGGTGATCGTGCAAATCTCGTGATTTCATACAAGTCTACCGCTGATGCCGAAAAGCTTGGCGATGCGCTGCCGGGCTCGGTGGTTCTTTATACACATTGGGGCGGCTATGACCTCGGGCCGGATCTGGCTCGCGCCTTGCACTCGGCCAGCCCGCGCTGGAACGACGACAGCTATGCAGCGCGCATCATCGTCAGCGGCATGGTTGGCGATGACTGGAAAAAGTCAACAGGCTACGGGCTGCTGGTAGGCGAAACATCCGACAACGAGCGGGCCGTCCTGCTGGTCGATCTGGAAGACTGGAAGGTTCGCCGCTTTGGTGAGCCGGGCAAATACCTGCCCCCCCGCGAGTGTGCAGATGCCTTGCCGACCGCCGAATGGTCATTCGAGGAATTCTCGTCGTTTGATGAAAGCGCGGCGCGGCGCGCACACTTAGGCAACGCTGCATAGTCCCGGCTCAAGCGCCTGCGATGCGGGCGTTTCGGCAGCGACTATCCGCTGATTTCGTCAACCATGCCCTGCGGGGCGCAAAGGAAAAGGATGGATATCATCAAAAAAGCCATGCACGAGGCGATCGTGCTGCTCAAGTCCGCCGGCGCGCGTTATCACGTCATCGAGGCGGATGGCACCGTACACGGCGAGCCGATCGAGCCTGAGAAGAAGCGCAAGACCCGATCCGTAGACCCCAACGCGCCGAGTTATCACGCCATTTTCGTCGAAAAGCTGCAACCCATGAAGGTCGGTGAAGTCGTCAAGCTGGATCCGGCCGAAAACGACACGATGCGCCGGCTTCAAATGAATACCGGTGCTTTCTGCCTCAAACGATTCGGCAAGGGCAACTACATGACCACGCAGCACCAGGGACGGCTGGAAGTGCTGCGCAAGGCGTAATCATTCATGCCCGCTAGGGCGAAAAGGAAAGGAATGGATTCGAATACATATATTGATCAGCTGCGCAAAGAACACGGCGACCCCTATGCCATGGCTGTTTCTTATGCGGCGGCCGGGGCCGAGTTGATGAGGCTTCTTACAAAAGTCGGACTCGAAGGGACGATCCTCGATCAGCTTGTCGAGAACACTGCGTCGACGCTTGCCATGGGGCTGGCCACGATTATCCAAGCGGGGAACCTGCCGGGCATGAAGATCCAGAAGTCCGCCGACGAGTATCTCGATGTCCTGCACGCCGAGGCCGAGTCGAAAGTTCACTGAGGCGAGTCATGGACAATTTCGATGTTGAAAAGGCCGTGGAGTTGATCCTGGCCGCTGTCGGAGTGTTCTGCATGCTGCTGGTTGGCACCGGAACGCCCTGGTAACAGCATTTTTTTAAGGTGATTATCATGAGCAAGAAAAACATCCGCGTCACGATCGACGCGGGCATCCCGCTGCCGGTAAAGCGCGGGAATCCGGAAGACCGTCGCGCGTTTATCGAGGCGGCCGGCCTGCTGAAACCAGGCGAAAGCTTTTTCGTGCCGTTCTACGCTGGATGCGACGGCGATGACCGCGCGAGGTACAGGTCGTCGATACTCTCGTACATCCGCAAGAAGCACGGCCGCGATGGGCGAATATTCGTCAGCAAGCGTGAGGGCGACGGCTTTCGCCTGTGGCGCGCCGAGTAGGCAGCGCTTTCATAACCGCATCACTTCGCCCCGAGGGGCATAAGGAAAGGACATGGATTTTACCGAAAACGTCATGGGATATATCCATAAACTGGAGAAGGAAAAAGGTCACAAGTTCGCCGCTATCGTTCTGGCCGGATCGAAGCTCATCTATCTCGCCGCGTTTCTGAAAAACAAAAAGTTCGACCTGCCCGAAATCGTCTTGATGTCAGCGGACGCTGCTGTCGAAACGTCCATGGAGACAATAGTCTATCTGGCCGATATGCAGGACCGTCGAGACGAAATCAGGGAAGAAATCGAAAAGGTAGTTGTCGTCGCGGCGGCTCAAGCGATGTCGATCAGGCAGGCCGATTCCGTCATCAAGACAGCGCGCGAGCGTCCCCGGCCTAGCGTGCAGTAACAGCCCCGGCTCAAGCGTCTGCTTCGCGCGGGCGCTTCGGCAGGCGCTGTTGCCTGGGTCAAACAAGGAAAGGAAATGAACGGATCACAACAGTTTATCGAGGGCGTTTCGGAGCAGAAAGGCGAGAAGTTCGCCGGAGCCGTGAAGTTTGCGGCGCATAGCGTGCAGTTCGGGCAGCATCTGGTGCAACTCGACCTGCCGGAGGACAAAAAAGCAGCCGTCATCGACGATTTCGCGCATCTGATCGCGCACGCCATGATGTTCGGACTTATGGAGACAGACCTGGATCACGACGAAGTGCGATCCGCCGCCAGCGAATTCATGCGGCTCATCAAGACGGAGGGAATCCCGCACACGACACACTGAACAGGACGGGCCGATAGCGCCGGATGATCGGCCCTGCCCTGGCGATAGCAAAATATCATCACGCAATGCTGCTCGACGCGAAATAATTTCGCGTAAAATTTACGTACCGTTTGAGGGAACCAGGCGCCACGGCGCACAAAGGAAAGGAATGGAAACCAAGGAAATTACCATCAAGGCATGCCTCGTCTTCGATGTGCCGTTAAAGAAATTCGGACTGAAGGACTATCTGCAAGCTGCCGACTTTCGCTCTGGCGTCTACAAGACCGAATACTCTCACTACGTGCTTGTGCGCGAGGTAACGCTGCCGTTCAGCATCCCGGCCGGCTTCGACATCATCAAGCCGCAACTGAACCATCTGGACGATCAGGAAAAGGAACTGACGATCCAGTACAAGCAAGCGCTCCAGCATATTCAGGTCCAGCGCAATAACCTGCTCGCCATCGAGCATAAGCCGGCCGCGCCCGACTACGACGGGAACATACTATGAAGCTCGATGACCTGACCCAAGGCATGCGCGTCGTCGTGCGCACCGATGGCACCGTCGAGCAGCTGGGCGGCAAGCAAACGCTCGCGCAACTCTACGATCATATCGGCAACGGCTGCGACTGCATCGATGTCGTGAACCTGCGCCGGCATGGGCTGGTCATGATCGTGGACGACATGGGCGCGTATCAGCAGCCTGACGTGAACTACATCGCCTCGGATCTCTACCATGAGATTTGCGTGCCCGGAACGACGTGGCCGATCCGTGGCAACGTGGTGATCGTGCCAGACACCGACTTTGCATGAAATCCCCGGCTCTTGCCTCGCGTGCGGGGCAACGGCAGGCGATTTTGCCTGAGCAACATATCCAGGGAGGATATATGACGATAAAGGAAATCAGCGGCGACGATCTGCCGCCGGGCCTGCGCGAAGCGCTTATAGGTCATCTTACCGGCGACAAAGAGCCCCGCTTCAAGGCGGCGAACCTTGCCAATATCCAGGGCCTGCTCGAAGGGCGCGTCCAGCCGAAATTCGAAGTTGGCGACATCGTGACGCTGCGCCCGTGGGCCTTCAACCTGCACAAGTGGCCGAAGGAAGGCGACAAGTGCATTGTCACGCAGGTGCTGGACGAGCCGATACGGTTCGGTGAAGCCGCAACGATGAAGATTGCCGAGCCGTTGAGCATCGCTATCGCCTTCGTGGATTCGGACGGCGATGTCTGCGAATACCTGTACGACGCCCGGCGATTCATCAAGGTCGGGTCGATCTACGATCCGGTCACGCTGCCAGACGGCGAAACCGTCTCGGTTCAGTAGTTTTTTTCGATCTTATTTCGCTTCACGTGCCGCCCGCCGCGCCCAGCGGGCAATTTCACATACCAATTTTCAAGGAAATGTAATGGCAAACCAAAAAGAAAACCCGATATTCTCTAAAAAAGTGGTGGAAGCAGCGCTCAAGACCCTGAGCGACACTCCCAAGCGCGTGAATGTCACCGACATCGTACGCCACGGCGAAAAGCTGACCCTGCCTGTGGGCATGGGCTACGACGACGCGATCGAATTGATCAATCGACGCAAGGAATACGAGGATGAGGTCACGGAATTCTCGGAAAGCTACGATGTCATGCCGTGGGATGGCGCGCATGCCCTGGCCGAAGTGCTGATTGCAAAATTCGGCTGGGCACCGGCCACCAGCACGCCTGGATTCTTTGGCGACAGCCCGCCCAAGCTGATCAACGTGGAAACCGCGCCCGGCGTCTTCGCGCGCGTGCCCTGGGGCCGGTTCTCGCTGCCCAATATCGAAGGGTTCGTCGAGACCGGCGTGAGCCGCAAGGGCGCGCGCCTGACGTTCTCGCTGCGCGCCACCATCAAGCGGCTCGACGAGGAAACCGTGCGCAGCCTGTTCGAGGAAGTGCGCAACTACCTGAAAACCGGGTCCATCTACCAGGGCAAGGCGATCAAGATGCGCTTCCGCGACGATGACGGCAATCCGCTGAAAATGCCCGAGCCGAAGTTCATGGACACCAGCAGCACCGATCCGGATTCGCTGATCTATGCGGCGGACGTGCAGGCAGCGGTGGAAACGAACCTGTTCACGCCAATCCAGCGCGTTCACGACTGCATCGCCAACGGCATCGCGGTCAAGCGCGGTGTGCTGCTGGGCGGGCCGTTCGGCACCGGCAAGACCATGGCCGCGACCGTGGCCGCGCGTCTGGCCGTGGACGCCGGCGTGACCTACGTCTACATCCCGCGCGCCGACGAACTGCCTGACGCGATCGAGTTCGCCAAGCAATACCAGAGCCCGGCCTGCGTGATTTTCTGCGAAGACATCGATCGCGTGACCGCCGGCGAACGCTCCGTGCAGATGGACGACATCCTGAACCTGCTCGACGGGATCGACACCAAGAACAGCCACATCATCGTGGTGTTGACGACGAACGATTTGCGCTCGATCAATCCGGCGATGCTGCGCCCCGGCCGGCTCGACGCCATCATCGACGTGACGCCGCCCGATGGCCCGGCCATCGAAAAGCTGCTGCGCCTGTACGGCGGTGAATCGATCGACGGCGACACGGATCTGACCGAAGCCGGCAAAGTCCTGGACGGCAACATCCCCGCTGTCGTGGCCGAAGTGATCAAGCGGGCGAAGCTTGCCCAGCTGCGCCATCAAGACCCCGGCGAGAAGGTGACGAAGCTGTCCGAGGCGGCGATCGTCGAGGCGGCCCGCACGATGCAGGCGCAGGTGCAGCTGCTGCGCGAGCAAAGCCAGCCGAAAACGCCGCCCATCACGCTCGACGCGGTGATCAGCAACATCGTGGCCGTCGCGCTCGAAGGACCGATGGAAGCGATCAGCGACCTGAACAACTCGGTGAACCGTCTCGTTCTCGACGAAGACTGATAAGCGTCATAACCCTGCCCGGCCCTCGTGCCGGGCGCTTTTGGCGACATGATTATGAGCAACAACAGTGAGGTCGCGTCGCCGCACGCGATGACGGCCGATGAATTGAAATTGATCCGGGCAAAGTATGGGCTGACCAAGACGCGCGCCGCTGAACTGGCGATGGTTTCGCTACGTCGCTTGCAGCAGTGGGAAAGCGGGAAATATCCGATGCCGGCATACCGCGCGAAGCTGTTGCGGTCAGCCGTGCGCAGGATGCAGCCCATCGATGCCGATTAACGCGCCCCGTGGCGCAAAAGGAAAGGAATGTCTCTCGAACAGGAAATCACTATCAGGGATCTGCGCGAAAAACTTCAGACCGCGATCCGAATTGCTGACGAATACACGTTTTCTCCGCGTATCGGGAAAGAGATTGCCACGTTGATCCGCGCGGCCGTGGGCCATGCGCCTGGAGGCCATGACGGCATGACCATGCTGCGCCTGTCGGAAGCCACAGTCGAAAAAGACGCGGAAATAGCGCGGCTGAGCGCTGCTCTGCTGCGTCTCGAAAAAGGTTTTCAGGCGTCGAGGAACAACGCCAGCGCGATGTTCCGCGAGTCTGGCAACGTCTACCACGAGGGTCGCCGGGTCGCATACGACCAAGCCGCCTCCGATGTTCGCGCCGCCCTACAGGGAGAAAAGCAATGATCGCCCTTTGGATATCGCTGTGGTGGCTGCTCGGCGCGGCTGTCCTCGGCGTAGCGCTTCGCCGCGATCTTAATTTTGATCGCGTGACGGTAGGCGGTTTGATCGCATTCATATTCGCCCCGTTCATATGGCCGTTCATCTTGCTGAACGTCGCCATCGATAACGATTGGCTCGACGCCCCCGTGTTCGACAGGGACTGGTTTCGCAAAGATGAAGACGAGGAACAATCATGACTTACGACGAACTGGCACAGATTAAGCGAGACGCAGAGATCGCTGGACGGGCCTCGACGCTGGCAAAGCTAACAGCCGAAGAAATTGGGGAAGTACGCCGCTCGCATCTGCCCGAAATCGACGAAGTTGAACTTCCGTTTTCGTGCGGATGGAGATCAGGACGCCGTTTAGGCGGCGATGCGACTGCGGCCGTCAAGCAGGCGACGCTCGACCTGCTGCCCGACATCCTGCGTCTGGCTGAAATGCGCCTGGAAGCAGAGAGCCGGCACCAGTCTGCCCTCGCCCGTGCGCGCAATGCGCAGGTTGCGGATTTCCTCGGGGAGCCATCATGACATCCACGAGCAAACTCCCTGGCGGCATGATGGTCGTCTGGCCTGAACTCGACGACGACGCTGATTATGCCTTCGACCACGCCATCGCCGTTTCACCTTACAGCGGATCCAGGTCGATCGCCCTCGAACAGAACGGCAATACGATCAGCATCCCTCTTTACGCGCTGCGCAGCGTGCTTCGGGCAATGCGCGCCGTGGGCAAAGTTGCGGAGGAAAAGTGATGACAACCAATAACGATCCCCAGCGTGTAAGGTTCGAGCGGCACATGTTATCGCTTAACCCACTCACGAGGCTAGCTCGCCATCCCGGCGGCGCGTACCGAACAGTGACGGTTGAGCGGGCATGGCAACTATGGCAAGTGGCGGTTCAGCCCGCCATGCCTGCGGATGCTTGGCAGCCCATTGAGACGGCACCGAAGGACGGTACCGACGTCATGCTGACAGACGGCGAGCATGTGACTGTTGGGCACTGGATCTACGAACCGGGCGGAACAACGGAGTATCGAGACGCTGATGGCCGCTGGATAGGCCAGGATGACCGTGATGAATTTGCAGGCTGGATCGACTGGATGGGGGGGATTGACGCCACCCACTGGATGCCCCTGCCTGCCGCCCGTCGCCGCATCGAGGGGGAGTCATGAGCTTGCAATACATCCGCGACGCCTACGGCGTGCCAGCAAAGCGCGGCGGCCGGATCGAATACACGGGAAGCAGAGTAAAGGTACAAGGCACGATCACAGGCGCCAGCGGTCCGCGTATCCGCGTTCGTCTTGATGGCGACACTCATTCAGTCGCCTTCCATCCGACGTGGGAAATACGATATCTGGACGCCACCCGCTGCGTCGAGGGGGAGTCATGAGTAAAAAATCACCAGCCAAAAGAATCGATCGGCTTGAGTCCATCGTCATGGGCATGGGCTTCCTGCTACTCAAGCTCAAAGGCCAGTACGGACACGATTTCGGCTACGGCATGACCGAACAGGTCGATCAAGCGCTACGGGACTATCAGACGGTCACTCAATCACACCTACAGCGCATCGAAGCCGCCAAAAACAAGGAAAAGATATGACACAAGACCAACGCGCCGCGTTCGAGGCGCAAATCGAACTGCCGCCGCTGCCCGAATGGTCGAAGATGGATAACCTTGCAAACTTGGTTCCATCCGAGATACGCCAGTGTATAGCTGAGTACGCTCGCCAAGCAGTAGCAGAAGCCATCGCCCGCGACCGTCAGCAGCAATACCGCTCGGTGTACGAAGAAGGTTGGAAGGATGCCCTAGAGTGGCGTGGCCGGCAGCAGCGCGGGGAACCTGTGGCGGCTGAGATTATGCGCCGTGTTTACAAGGATTCGGACGAGCATAAACAGTATCTCACCGCCCGATTTGGCAAAGGATCGTCTGGCGTAGCTGGTGAGAGTTTCGAGTGGGACGGGCATCGTTGGGCATATCGATACACAAGTTTCGACGATGCCGGCGAATATGATTTACTGTACCGCCCCGCCCCACAACCCGCCGAGCCGGCGAAGGGGACGGGCGGTAAGGCTCCGTTTGATGCCACAAAAGGTGCCCCTACACGCCCAACGGCGGACGAGGCCCACTCCGCTTTGAACTGGATTTACGACCACCCTAACAGTGACAGTTATACCGAGTTCACAGTGCTGCGGAATTTCATCAATATGTGGCCCGCCGAGCCGGTGAATGTGCCGAACGGTTATCTGCGCACGCTGGGAAGACTGCTTTCCTGGGCGGAAGCGCAAATCTGCCTGCACGAGGAAACGCATCGAGGCGGGGCGATATGGGAAATCTGCGACCAGTGCGGCGCAAAGTGGGCAGATGACGAAGGCGGCCGACCTGAGTTTCAGTGGCCTGGGGAAATCACCAACGCCCGCGCCCTACTCGCCCGCTACGACCGGCCTCTTTGCAGCACAGACATGCAGAGAGCGGAAAAAAGAGACGCAGAGAGCCAACCTGCCGCGACCCCGCCCACATCAATCCCCCGCGACCTGCTGGGGCGCATTGTTGACGAGGTATTCGATAGCTGCTGCGAGGACACGACGCCCATCGAAGACATCTACAGGGTGATCGTGCGAACATATGGACAGCCTGCCGCGAGCGCGGAGCCGGCCATGCGCGTGCGCGTCGTTTATCGAGGAGAGGAAAATTTCCCCGACCTCGTCATCGACTGGACCAGTGCATCGCTCGACGCGCTGCCGCATGGCACTGTGGTTGACCTGCACGCCGCACCCGTTGTCGCAAGCGCGGAACCCCTGCGGGAAGCTGTAGAAACAGCAATAGTTCGCTTTGACCTGTTGGCAAGAAACCGCAATCATGGGGCAGTCAATCCCGCCGTAGGTGCAGCTGAATTACGGAGTGCCCTGAATGCCGCGCCTGTAGGCAATCTGCCGAAGCATTTCGGCGTTGATCTGACCGAGGACGATATAAAGATGGTGCGCGATGCAACGTTGGAAGAAGCCGCGTCAGCGTCGGTTCTCATCCGAGCCTGGGCCGGAGGCGACCCTGGTTTGGCTGACATTCAAAAAGTCATCCTCGCACTCAAGACACAGCCCCGCCCCATCATCAGCAGACGGACGGCAAACTAGATCAAGCTTAACCCGCCCCGGCCTGACCGGGGTTTTTTGTGGCCGCCTGCACCCAGGCCGGCATATCTTTCGACGCGGTTTTTATTTCCTTGCGCTTGCTGGGCCAGTCGAACGCCAGAACTACACCACCGCCCTCGCGCATCCGATCGATCAGACGATCGCCGATGTAAGCCCCCAATTCATTTTCCTGCAGGTTCGATATCAGGATCGTCGGCAGCACACGATCATAGCGGCCGTTGATGATTTCAAACAGGATCACCTTTTCGGAATCATTGCCGAACTGCAAACCGACTTCATCGAGGATCAGCAGATCCGCCTCGAAGAACCGCGCAATCGCCTGACGTTTCGTTTCCGCTTTCTCGCGACGGAACGTTTCCATCACGCGATCGACCGCCGAAATGACGTTGATGAACAACACCGACCTGCCTCGCTGCATCAAGGCGCTACCGATCGCGCACGCGAGATGCGTCTTGCCGGTGCCGGGCAGCCCGCACATGACCAGACCACCGCCGGCGGCAAGGCGATCATCGAAGCGATCAGCATAGGCCCGGCAGATCCGCAACACGCGCGCCTGCTGCTCCGTGTCGGTCTGGAAGCTGTCGAACGTTTTCGTCATGAACCGTGGCGGGATGCCGGAACGGTAGACGAGCGCTTTCAGTGCCGCTTCACGGCGCGCACGCTCCGCTTCGACCTGTGCATTCGTTACGCTATGCTGGATTTCGCACTTCGGGCAGGAAAGACCGTGGTAATCGCCATGCGCTTCGCAATTACCGATCGGCAGGTGCGTCTTCATCCAGCGCTCATCGAGTATCGAGCCAATCAATTTCGCTGTCGGCTGTTCCGACATAAGTTTTCTCCTGAAAATTGACGTGCATGCCCTTCCACTTCGGAAGCTGGTAGGCATCAAGATAGCGCTGGGCCGGGCCGAAGAATGTTGCGGCCATCAGGACGTACTCGCCGCCTTCCTTGCCCGTGGCCAGACAAAACGCGGCGTAGCGCTGCACGCCGGCGAGCATCACCTGCGGATCCACGCCTTCCTTGACTCGCCGGTCCCAGGCTTTGCGCGCGGCCACCTTCGGATTGCCGCCGGCGCGCTTCGGATAATGCTTCCAGGCAATCTCGAACGGATCTTCGTCGGGCGCTGCTTTGCGCGTGACCGGCACGTCTATTATATGGGGTGTTCCTTGGGGTGATATAGATGGGGTGTTAGGGTCGTCCTGTGCGACTACCCCTGGTCGTCCTGTGCCACCACCCTGGTCGTCCTGTGCGACCACCCTGGTCGTCCTGTGCGACCACCCTTCTTCTTCCTGCGTGTCCGCCGGGAACGATATTTCGTAGAGGTTCGTGTCGCTCTCGGGTTTGCCGTCTTCTTTCGGTGGGCGAACGCGCGCTTGAATCTTCAGCCAGCCAGCCTGCCGCGCAATCTCGACGTGGCGAATGACCGTCGATCGATTGATCGAAGCCCCATCCGCTATCGTCTTGTAGGAAGGGAAGGCCCCCTGCCCGTGCTGGTTCATGTACGATCCGATGACCATGAGAACCAGTTTCGTCATGGCCCCGAGGTCGGATTCGAGGACGCCAGCCTGCCATGAAAAGTGTGCCGTCATGCCGTCTCCAGAAAAAGGTTTCCTTGCTGGCTGGCGACGTTCGGTGAAAGCCAGAGAACTTCCGTTCTCACCGCCGTGCCGCACCCGGCCGAAATGCGCGCCTCATTGGTGACGCTGCGCCAGCCGCGCAGCATTTCGCCGTAGATGTCGGTCGGATAGCCCGACAGGATCACCATGCCGCGCAATTCTCGAAGCGCCTCCAGCAGGCGCACATGGTCCTCGTCCGTCATTTCATGGCGATAGGATCTGCTGCCCATCTTACGGGCGCTGTGAACGTAGGGCGGATCGACATAGAATAATGTGTCTTCGGTGTCGTGGTCGCGCAACACTTCGAGCGCCGGGCGATTTTCGATCAGGACGCCGCGCAGACGCTGCGTGAAGGCGGCCAGACCGGCCGGCACCCTCGTCCATATCTGCATGGCCGTGCCGTAGTTGCGCTGCGTATCGATGCGAAACCCTGTCGTGCCCTTTGTCGCACCGGCCGATCCAAAGCCCATTTCCGCACGAATGAACGTGCGCCGCGCCCGCTCGACGGGATCTGTGGACGGCTCGAACGCAGCGGTAAATTCGTCCCTGGCGTACGGCGTCAGGGCAATCGCGTCTGCCAACGCCGCGCACATGTCCGGGTCGCGCAGCACGCGCATGACGTTGACGATTTCACCGTCAAGGTCGTTGTACACTTCGCCGTGGCTGCGCGGCTTGCGCATCAGGACGCTGGCGGCACCGCCGAACGGCTCCACATAGCACTTGTGGTTCGGGAAGTGGCTGATCACCCACTCGGCCATGCGAAATTTTCCACCATGATATCTCATGACGGGGCGCACGATCGGCGCTGTGTCCTTCTTGACGTTCATCCCCTCTCCGAATGCCCGTAGTGATATTTTCTCACCACTACGGGCGTAGAAATTCAGGCTTGCCCAGCCCCAGGTAATGCTCGATCGCCTCCTTTGCTTCGATCCATGACCAGCAGTAACGGACGCAGCCGCCCTCGGCCTCAAGCAGCGCGCCGTACTCCAGCTGCGCCTTCGTGGGCTGATTGTCGCCCGCTTTCATTTCGATCGAGAGCGACGTGTACGTGCCGCGCGCCACCGGCAGGCGCACGTCATGCTCGCCCGCCAGCATGCCCGCTGCCTTGGCTTTGCCGGCCTGCGCCTTGCTCAGCTTCACACCGTTCAGGCTGCACGACAGCAGGCGAAGCTCGGGGTATTTTCTGAGCGTTGCCGGATTGCGTGCCCAAAGAAACAGTGCGCACTGCTCGCTGAATTCAGGCGATCGACGCCGCGCCGGCATTCGCATATCTACTTCACACTGACGAATGGCACGGCCCCGCTTGGCACCATCGTGGTCGGCAGCACGCCGTTCCAGCGCTCGGCTGATACCAGCGCGACCAGTTCGGGGTTGGCGCGCAGCGCGTCACCCTTGGCTTGAATCGCGGCCGCTTCGGCCTCGCCGGCAAGACGAACCGCCTTGGCTTTCGCTTCCGCCTCGGCCACCACGGAATCGGCGCGGCCCTGTGCCTGCGTCACCGCGATCTTCGCATTGATCCGCTCGGTTTCGAGGTTCTGCTGGCGCGTGAACACGGCGACTTCCGCTTTCATGCGGTCCTCGACGCTGTTTTCGTACGCGGGCGAATACCCGATTTCCTCTATCTGAACGCCCTCGATGTGAATCGGCTGGCCCTCGACGCTACGCGCAAGCGCTTCGTTCACGCCGATCGAAAGCTTCACGCGGTCCTGCACGGCGGAAATGGCTGTGAACTGGCCGAAGATCGTTTTGATCTGATCCGGAATTTTGCGCTCCAGCAGCCTGACCCTCATGTTGTCGATGTTGCCGTACTGCGCATACAGCGCGTCGACTTCGCCGGCCGGCACGCGAAACGTCACCGAGACCACCAGCGTTGCCGGCTGTTGATCGCGGCTATACGCCTCGACGTTCTTGAGCCTGATCGCGTGCGTCTGCGTGCTGATGCGCGTGTAGTCGTCGATGAAAGGCATCTTGAAGTGCAGCCCAGGGTCTGCCACGCCGGTTACAGCGCCGTTGCGCAATGTCACGGCGCGCTCGCCCTGATCGACCGTGTACCATGACCCGAATCCAGCAAAGATCATGATCAAGATCGCCATCACCAGGGTGCCGATCGTAAATGCTTGTTTCGTACTCATATTATTTCCTTTTTCCCCCTCGGGATTTGATGAAATTGAAAAACGAGACGACGCCGAAGGCCAACAGCCCGCCGACGACGATCCCGCCCACCGCCATAAAAATAACGCTCATAGTTTTTTGCCCTCCATGAGTTTGCGCGCGCGCACCGGCTCCCAGCGTGCGAGCGCATCGAAGAACACGGCGCGCTTTTCCTCGCGCGTCGCGCTCGTTTTGATGTCCAGCCAAGCATGACAATGCATGCAGCCGGGCACCGAAAACTTATCCTTGGCCTTGATGCCGATCCCCTTGCCCGTGTCGAGCCAGTTCGCATGGCAATCCACGACAGTCGGGTCGTCCTTGATGCGCGGGCACAAGCCGGGCACCTGCAAATAACAGGGCTCGCCCCTGCAAGCGTCGAGCAGCTTCTGATCGTGATGACCATCGATCTTGTGCTTGCGCCGGCTGCTGCGCTTCATCGGCGTGCGCTTCAATTGCGACGTGCCGCGCTTGATCGGCGTCTTTTGCCTCAACGGAACACGACGCATCATGTCGGCCGCCCCGTCGCTTCCTCGATCACGCTCGCCGGCAGCGTGCCGGCAATGCCCCTGTTGCGGCAGAACTGGTAGAAGGTTGTCGGGTTGAGTTCGGCCAGACTGCTGACGCCGAACAGCCTGTAAATTTCGCGCTTGATGCGATTGACACGCTCGTCCGGCAGCAGGTCCGCCACGCCGAATTCCTCGGACACCTTCGGGTTATGAAACCAGCCGAAACGAAATAGCGGCTCGTAGACGTGGCCCCAGCGAACATCCTTGTCCGTCTCGCGCTGGGTCGAGGCTTGCGCCGCCTCGGGCACAAGCCTTGCCACTGCCACCGGCGTGCCGGGCAGCGTGCCGAACGCGCGGATCCAGTCGGTTGCGTGACGCGGCTCGACTTGCAGCGTTACCGACAGCGTTCCGTCGACGAGCGTGCGCAGCGTATGCACCGCTGCCGCGATGACGGCGGGATGATCATTGTCCATTTCTTTTCCTCGCTTCGGCTTCGCGCTCCCAATCCCGCGCACACTCGACCGAACACCAGCGGCGTTCGTCATCCACGATTTCGTCGCAGTAGAAACATCGCCCTGTCGGGGCCGGGGTTTGCGCAACGCTCCTGCGTGCCGTCTCGATGGCGGCCTCGCGCTCGCGGTCTGCCAGTTCGTTCGCCCGGTCGATCTGATCGCCCTCTTGCATATTTCCTCACAATCGGAAGGTATCGCGTGATGATTTCTCACCACGCGATGCAAAATTAAGCTGCCTTGGTTTGCACCACCGGCAATGTCTGGAACGTCATCCGCTTGTAGACATCGCGTGTCTGCGCAACGTCCGTGTGCGCGCAGTAGTCGGCAACCTTTTCGATGTTGCCGGCCGCGACCATCGGCCAGACCTGCGAGCCATCGATGCCCTGCTTGCCGGGCAGCCCGAGCGCCTTCGCCAGTTTGTCCAGGCTGATATTCTCGCCCTTGAAGCCGGCCCATCTGCTCATGGTGTCGTAGACAACATCGTCCCAGGGCTTGGCGTGAAACGGGATGAAACCGGGCGGGCGGATGCCCAGCACCACGGCGCGCTGAAACAGGAACCGCAGGTCAAAGCCCACGATGTTGTGCCCGATGAAATGCGGGCGCGTCTGACGCGACGGCGCATACTGCGCTTCGAGATAATCGAAGAACGTCTTGATGACGCGGCCCTCGTGTTTGTGCGGCTCGGTGCTGTTCTCGTAAAAGGCGATCGGATCCTGATCGTCGATCGCCATGCCGATCACGCAGATATGCCCGAGCGCGCCGTCAAACGATGTCTTGGCAACCTTGTCGTGAAGGCCGGCGTCTATTTCCGCTTTCGCCGCCTGGATGTATTCCGCAATCTTTTGCGGATCCTTGTAGTTCCCTGGCGCTTTGCATGCGGCCTTGGCCTTCTCGGCTTCGGCCATCGCCTGCTCAAGTGCGCGGCCGTCGCCGTTTGGCACCGTCTCGATGTCCATTGTCACTTCCATTTCCCTCTCCTTGTCACTGCGTTGAAAAGCGCGCCGAAGCGCGCGGGATTGATTAGGGTTTCCCCTCAGAACGGAATGTCGTCGTCCATGTCATCGAAGCTCGAACCTGTCGTCTGCGACGGCGCGCGCCGATAGCTGCTGCCGCTGCTCGCCTCGGAATAGGACATCTGGTGTTGCGCATTCTGCGGTCGCGGCTCGGTTGCTGTGCGCGGCGCGCGCGACTGGCTGAATTCGCCTTCGCCACGGCTGCCCAGCATCTTCATCTGGTCCGCAACGATTTCGGTACTGTAGCGATCCGCGCCGGTTTCTTTGTCCTGCCACTTGCGGGTTTTCAGCCGGCCCTCGACGTAGATCGAACCGCCCTTGCGCAAGTACTCGCCGGCGATTTCAGCCAAGCGATTGTAAAAGACGACGCGATGCCATTCCGTTTCCTCGCGCGGTTCGCCCGTCTGCTTGTCTTTCCACGATGAAGTGGTCGCGATCGACACATTGCAGATGGCGGCCCCACCGGGGCTGTAGCGAACTTCCGGGTCGCGTCCGAGATTTCCGATGAGGATCACTTTATTGACCGATGCCATTTCCTTTCCTTGAAAATTACGACTGCTGTTGTGACGCGAGTTTGCGTAGCCCCTCCGCGCCGGGGACCGTGCTGGGGCTGTATTCGATGCCAGCCACGTAGCGGATGAACAAAAGAGACTTGATGGGATCGGGAATGCGCAGGCCGGCCTCGTACCGTGAGGCGATCGGCTGCTTGACGCCCACGGCTCCCCAAAATGCCGCCTGGGCCATACCGAGTTCGTTGCGCAGGTTCCTGGCTACCAGCCCGGTAATGTCTTGATCGGTGACGATTTTCATGGCGATTCGATTCCCTCGTAATGGTGCTATTTTCTCACCATCCGAGAACCAATGTCAATCAATCACGTTGTAATCGTTATTACCCGGTGTTATATGCTCACGTCCCTACACAGGAATCGCACATGGATCAGCCGACAGTGAATAAGAAGTACTTTCTCGGCATCATCAAAGACAGGGGAATGTCGCTGCGCGAAGTCGCGGCGAAGATGGGTTTCAACCACCATGCGCAACTCTCGCGCATTTTCAGCAATGAGCGGCGCATGCAACTGGACGAGGCGGTCAATCTTTCGCGCATCCTCGGCCTGACCTTCGATGACGTGATTGCGCACGCCGGGTATCCGGACGCCGTGCGCGCCGGCCCGCGCCTGAAAGTCGTCGGCGCGCTCAACGGCAAGGGCGAGGTCGTCGCCGTCACCAAAGTGGAGCGCGCCGTCGCGCCAAGCGGCATGCCGGTCAAAAGCGTTGCCATACAGGCCCGCACCGCTGACACTGCCCTTTCGTGGATGGACGCATGGGTTTTCTTTTGCGTCGAGCCGACATCCGTAAAGGACAGTGCCTTCGGACGGTTCTGCTACGCGAAGATCAAGGGCGGGCCGACCGTGCTGGCGACAGTCCGGCGCGGCTACGCAAGCGGATCTGTCAATCTGTCCGGACCCTATAATCGACAGAATGCCGCGCTGGATTGGGCGGAACCCATCATCGCCACGCGCAACTGATAGCGTACGGCTATCTGAATTTTCATTTCGATAGTTTTATCCTGTTTCTTTTGGTGGATTATTGGTGATAAAATCTCACCATCCGGCGTGGGCCGGAATCTACCGGAGAGGATAATGAGCCGTTTCAGGAAAGCGGAACGCAAGCAGGCGCGTCTGCGTCTTGCTCTTACCGGCCCGAGCGGGGCCGGCAAAACCTACTCGGCGCTGTTGCTTGCCAAAGGTATCGGCGGGCGCATCGCCGTCATCGACACCGAGCGCGGCAGCGCATCGCTATACGCCGGCATGGCCGGCATGCCCGACTTCGATGTTCTGGAATTGAACGCCCCCTTCTCGCCCGAAGCGTATCGCGAGGCCATCAGCGAGGCTGAAGATGCGGGCTACGATATCTGCATCATCGACAGCATCACGCACGAATGGAACGGCAAGGGCGGCGTTCTGGAAATCCATGACGCCGTGACCCGCACCAAAGCCAAGGGCAATTCCTACGTCGCCTGGGCCGATGTCACGCCGCGCCACAACGCATTCATCGACACGATCCTGCAATCGCGCATGCACATGATCTGCACCATGCGCAGCAAGTCCGACTTCGTTCTCGTCGAGGACGCCAGGGGCAAGCAGGTGCCGAAGAAGGTCGGCTTGGCCCCCATCCAGCGCGATGGCCTGGAATATGAATTCTCAGCTGTGCTGGACATCAGCCTAGACGGCAATTTCGCCACCGCATCGAAGGACCGCACGCGCCTGTTCCTTGATCCCGTGAAGCTTTCGGAAAAGGAAGGCGAGCGCCTGCGCCGATGGCTGGAAGAAGGTCTGTCCGTCGAGGAACAGATGAAAAAGGAAGTATCCGACCTCACTTCCAAGCTGGAGCAAGCCGCGAAAAAGGGAACAGCGGCGTTCCGGGAGCTTTGGATGCAGAATCCTGGCCCTGTGCGCACCGCCATCCTGGCCGACAGCGACACCATGACGTTGCTGCAACAGGAAGCGGAAAAGGCCGATGCCGCCGTGGCCGCCAGCATGCCGGCCGATCAGGAAGGCGCGCAGTTCGACGACGACGCGCAAGCCGCCGCTGCTCAAGAACAGATGGAGCGCCAGCAGGCGGAAGCGCAATGACCACCAAGACACACTGTTCGCACGGCCGCTCCTACAAAGAGCAATGCGCGGAATGCGAACTTGAATTCTGGCAAAAGATCGAACGCGAGTCGCGCGACATGCTGCTACGCGCGCAGATCCGCATCGCGGAGGCGAAAAAGAAGGTTCGCCGCCGCAAGGAAATCAAAGGAAAGGCATGAGCGAATACCTGACCGAGCGCGAACTTGCCGAGCGGTACGGGCTGCGTTCCGACACCATCAAGCGCTGGCGCAAGAACGGTAAGGGGCCAGCCTACCATGTGATCGGCGGATCTGTGCGCTACCGCAAGAGCGACATCGAAGCTTACGAGCGCGCCAGACGCACAGAGCCGGCCGAATGACCGTTTCCGTTCGCCAGCCCGTCAAGCGTCACGACATCACGCCAGCGCTGCTGGAACGGTGCCTGGATCGGGTCGCGCTCGCTATCTCGCGGGCCGGCCCGAACGGCACAGCCTACCTGCCCATCTTCGAGCGCTTGGAGCGCGAACTGCACACCATGCGCAGCCAGGAAGAACTGCTCGCGCGCGCCAAGCGCCGTCTCAAACGATAGACGGGTCAAACGGCAGCGCGATTTTCAAAAGCTGCTCGCGCCGCCATTCCAAGGCCCCGCCCGAGCCGTATTCCGGCCGATCGATGGAATGACCCATCAGGATCTTGCGCAACTCCGTATCGATGTTGCCCTCTTTCATCCGGTCCTCGAAGGTGTGCCGGATCGAATAGGTCTTGTGCTTGGGCGTCGGGAAAAGCTTGTTCACGCGCATGTATTTCCCGATCGCGGTCGACAGCGACGCTTCCCGGTCCTTGTAGCGCGGGAAGCCGTTCGGGTGCTTCTTGAACACTTCAAGCGATATGCCCACCAGCGGGATGCGGCGCACCGATGTATGCGTCTTGATTTCGCGCGGATCGTCGGGATCGTCGCGCGGCTCGATCGTGATGTGCGGAACGTCCGCATCAAGACGGATGAGCGACGGCACCAGATTGCACAACTCGCTCGGGCGCGCGCCGGTTTCGATCATCGCCAGCACCACGCCACGTTCCTGCTCGTTCATCCCCGCCAGCGCGCCAGGGGCAAGTATCTTTTCCTCGATCCACCCTTTCGGGAACGGCGGGCGCTTGCGCTTCTTGTCCTCGGAAAACCCGAGATTGGCAAACGGGTTCGTGCGGTCGTCCTGGCCGATATAGGTGAAGTAGGACGAATACAGGACGCGCATGTCACCGATCGCACGGTTTCCCATCGAGGCCGATATCCTCGGGCCGCTCTTGGGCGATATCTTTTTCATCCAGTGCAGGTAGAACTTGCGCGCGTCGTCCCGATCGATGTCGGACAGAGGCTTGTCCTCGACCACTTCGATGAACGAGTCGATCGCCCGCCTCTTGATCCGCTTCCACAGATTGCGCTGGGCCGGGCTTTTCTTCGATATCTTTTGCGCGACGATTTCATCGCAGTAGACATCGAACGCGGCGCTGACCGTCACCGACGAGTCGCCGGCCCCGCCCAGCACCGCCGCCTCGACCGGGCGCGGCGTGCGCGTGTCCATGATCGCCAGAACGCGCGCCACGATTTCGGATATGTCCTGCTGGGCGAGTTCTTCGGCCGGCCGGTACGAGAACCCGAGGCTTTCGGCGCGCAGGCGGGCCGCCTCGAAGCGGGCGCGGATCATGGTGCTGTCCTCGCCGGCGAGCATCGATGCCCACAGTTCGTTGTCGGCTTTCTCAAGGATGTCGCGCTTGGCGCGGGCGCGGGCAAGGTCGTCGGTCTTGAGCGACTGGCGCACGAACGGCGCGCGCTCGTCCGTGTCGGAGACCGCCGCCGGCACGCGCCGGCAGTAGTAAAAGACGCCACCGCGCTCGGACAAAAAGCGGTTCTGATTTGCCAGCCTGACCACGCCCTGTAACCCAATTTGTTATGCAGTTTGTATCACACAAAGCGCATAACCGGGCAACGGCGAGTTCACAGAAATTCGATAAACCGTTGTGTATCAGGTACTTGGATCAGGTACGCGATTTTGAAGTATGGTGCGGCCGAGACGCTCACAACTTTCTGTATGTACTTGATATTATTGTTCTTTCTTATCACAAGAACATGATTGTTGCGCAGTTTGTAGCCCAAATTGTTACTCAAAAACGGGGCTTCCGCACGGTCAGTTTTTGCACGAGTTCAGGGCTGCCTCAAGCTCGGAAATGTAGCCGCGCGCGCGCTGTCGGTCGGCGCGAAGCGCGCGCATCTGCTCGTCGATTCTCGCATCGAGCCCTAGCGCATCGACGGCCCATGACGGCGCGGCCGGGCGCTGCGGCTCGCACGGCACGGGAACCTTCACGACTTGCGTGATGGTCCTGGGCTCGGGCGTCGTGGCGCATCCGCCAAGCAGGACCGCCATGCCGACGACAAGCAGCGCCCTCATCGCGTGCGCTCCTGTCGAAGTTCATCAGCGAATGCGTTGCGTGCAGACGTGCATGCGTCTTGGTCGGCCGGGGTGCGCTCTTGCAGGATGCGGTCGGCGCGAGATTCAGCCAGATCCCTGCTTTCCTTTGCCGCGTGCAATTCGACCTGTGCCTTGCGTGCCTTTTCTTCCAATTCAGCAATGGCGGCGTTTTGCAATTCAACCCCTAACTTGCAAACTTTCAGGTCATGTTCGACAGCGCGCTTTTGCTCAATGGCGATATCGGTACGGGCCTCAGCTGCATCGACATAGCCGGCCTGGATGAACCACGCGGCACCAAAGCCTGCTATCGCTCCGGCCAGCGAGGCAAAGAGATAGGCTTTAATCACTGCCGCCCTCGCAGACCCAGCGATCGGCAGCGCGGCGCTTAACCAGGCCCTTCAGGGTCGTGAGGATGCCGCGCACGCGCGCGCGGTTCCACTTGTCGTATTCGCGACACGCGCCGTCATAGTCGTGAGCGTTCAGTTTCCGTAGCAGCGTAGAACTGGCCAGATTGCCCTCGCCCACGTTGAACGTGAAATCGATCAGCGCCGCCTTTTGCCACGGGTTCAGACGCACCTTGACGCGCCGCTCGACGGCTCGTTCGGCAATGCGCAGATCCGCGTCGCGCAGCGCATCGCATTCGGCATCGGTGTAGCGCTTGCCGGGGATGATGTCGGGGCCGGTATGGCCCTCGCAGACGGTCAGGATCCCGACAGGATCGAGGTACGGCACGTAGGCGCGCCCCTCGAAGTACGTCACCAGCACGCCGGCGATGGCGATCGCGCCGCCCGCTGAAGCCAGCAGGATTTTCTGCTTGAGCGATGCCGGGATCATTTGCGGCCCAGCTTGCTTTTGAGCAACGCCCAATACTTCGGGACAAGAAGCCCGATTTGCAGGATCAGGAAAATGAGGGTGATGAATTGAACGACTTCGCTGACGGGATAGCCGAAGATCAAGCTGCCTGAAACACCCACAGGCAGAGCCGCTTTCGCCGCCGCCGTAGTTACCGTTTCGTCTTTCATTGTTACGCTGCTCCTGTGGACGTTCACTTGGCGTCCTCCATGGTGGTGAGAGAGGAAGCCGCACGTCCTGCGCAGCGCATGGTGAGATTTTATCACCTGCCGGTGCCAAAGCAAGCCGAAAAACAACAGGAAGCTTTGTTTTCGTGGATTTAGGGGTTAGAATGGGGCCATTACTGAGGAATAGAAATGAGTAGCTACGATCCCCAAACCAGCCTGTTGATGGGCGGCCTGCGCAAAGAGCGCATCGCCGTTGCCTTGTCCGTCCTGTTTCATGCCGGCTTGCTAGGCTTCGGCTTCGTCGTCGCCTTTCTGCTTTAATCGGCCGGCCTGGGCTCCAGATAGCGCTCCAAGTCGTAGGCACGGCGACGGGCCTGCGCCGTTCCGCGAGCCGCCTTCTTCTCCCGTCCGAACGCTGCTGGCACGCCACCCAACTCGCGCTGCATCATCTGCCGGATCGACGAGTTCGTCACCTTGATTTCGTCTTCCGGGCGCGTGATCGACTCGTTGTGATCGATGATCGCCTGAAACGCCTTGTCCACGTCATGACCGAGTTCGGCCACCTTCTCGGGGTCGCTGTTGCGCATTTCCGCCGCGAGCGCCCGCACCAGATTGCCTTTCAGATTGGAACGTAGCTGCGATATTGCGTTCTGGCTGCGCCGCTCGGCCGCTTGGCCGGCATACAGTTCGGATATCTGCGTGGGCTGAAAACCGATCGACTTCAGGATGATGGAGGAAGTTTCCACGTCCTCGGGATTGAGCATCTTGCGCTGCGCGCGCGTCAGGACGCCCTTCGTGTGCCATTCGTACGAACGTCGAGCGTTCTCCACGAAGTTCGGCATGTACTGCGTGACCGCGCCGCCTACGTCTCCGCGCAGAAACTGCTGTCCGGCGCGAATGGTCGTGCCAAAAATCAGATCGCCAGGGATCCCGAGCGATCCGAGCAGATAATTGTCGACGGCGGATATGCCGGTCGTTTCGTACTCGGATCCTGGCAGCAGGTTGCCCATGCCGATACGCCGGCTCATGTCGACACCGATATGCGTGTCGCCCACCGTCACGCCGGCCGCCGGCAGGCCCATATCAAAGAACCGCGCCAGCCACAAAGAATCGGTCGTTTCGTAAATTTTCTGGCGCACCCAGTCTCGGGTATCGAAATCCTTCCCGGTGAGTCCTTTGTACGATTTCTCAAGAATGTCGCGCAGGTCGTCGATGCCGGGCAGGCCCCAAAAGCCGGACAGGACCATCATCGTAATCAGCGCAAGATTCCTCGCTTTCCTGCCTTCCTTGCCCTGCATCGGGAAGCGCATGAACATCGCCTCCAGCGCCTGGAAGGTGAAGCTCTTGAACTGGAAGATAGGCGTGCCGATGCTGCGCATGAGCGTGGGACGGTTGCCCTTGCCCATGACCAGCTGCGTCTCGTCCACAGCGAATTCGCTGAAACCGTACGTGCTGAAGCTGCCGTCCTCATTGTGCAGTTTCGACCGCGCCATGGGGTTCGCCCGAAACACCTGCTCGATCTTGGCGCGCGTGCGCGGCTGCTTGGAAAGCCGTGCGGCCGCGATGAACGTCACGACGCGATTCAGCCGCTCGATGCCGGTAAACGGAATGCCGGCATACTGCACCGTGCTATCAAACCCTTTCTGCCAGCGCCGCCCGCCGGGCGTGCGACGGTTCGCCATGCCCATCACTTCGAGGCTTTGCAACGGCAACAACAGACCTTCCTGGCCGGCGCGGATCAAATCCTCACGTACGTCCGCCGGCGCACTCTTAAGGTCGAACATGTGCATGCCCACACGGTCGGGGCGCAAGATGCTCAGCGCGTCCTTGTAGGCGCGCGCCACCTGGGCGGATGCCTGCGGATAGCTTGTGATTTGGGTCAGGAACGGCATCGTCAGCAGCGGCACCTGTGTCGCGTTCAGGAACGCGGACGAAAGGTTGCCGCTTATGTATTTGAAAAAGCCGATCTGCCGGATGAGCGAATATTCCTCGCTCGGATCATTCACGTACTGCCGGTAATCCGTCGCGTACGCTTTCAGCTTTTCGCCCTTGATCCCCTGGACGGCTTTATCCCACATCTCACTATGCTGGCGGCGCGCAAGATACCCGGCAGATCCGACAATGTACTCGGCCATGGAGCGCTCGAAGTCGGTCGAATACCCCGGCACGTTGCTCGATTGAATGAAGTGCCGGCGAAACCCCCTCGCCTGCAGGACTTGGCCGAACCGCTCGCGAATATCGCCCCATACCTCCTTTTCGATCGAGGCAAGTTCGGCCAGAGCATCCAGGCCCTGCATGTCGATGTCGCCTTCGACGCGCTGCTTGCTGACCTCGCCAGACACCAATCGCCGGCCGGGGTGCCCGTCGATGTATTCGGCTGTGATGCGCTTGAACGCCTTTTTCACGGACGGGATGTTGTGGACCGGGCGCTTCTCATTCTTCACGCGGCGCACGGAGTTTCGGCCAAAGATGTCCTTGATGCCGGTTTCCACTTTCTCGCTGTAGATGGCGATTTCGTTCTCTTTCTCCAGAGACTTGCGCTGGTCCTCGGTCAGACGCCATGCGTCGGCCTCGTTGTCGTAGTTCGCACCGATGCTATCCAAGTACTCGACCAGCGCCTGCGGCACTTCCGTGGCGAGATAATCGTCGCCATCGCGCTTGTACTGGATGTCAGCCTGCCTCTCCTTAACCGCGATGAAGAAGTCGCCATACCGGGTGAACGGGACGTAGCCAGTGCGCGAAGCCTGTTCGATGTCGGCCACAAACTGCGCCATTTCTTCCAGCCGCGCGCGCTCGCCGCTCGTCTTGGGCAGGCCGGCGGCCTGTTTCATCATGGCCTCGGCCGCTTTCGGCTGACCGGCGTACCGGCCAAGGCCGAATTCTTGCAACATCTGATCGCGGAACATTTGCAGCGCGCGGTCGAACATCTTGCGCACCGACTTGTACGCCTGGATCTGTTTCTGGTTCAGGTTGATCTTGTCGCCAGCTTTCGTCAGGCCGGTCTTGATGTCCTGGCGCACGCGATGCGCCTTGCCTTCCTCATCGATGCGCACGGCGTTGCGATAGCCAGGATTTTCGATTCCGGCCTTCAATTCGGCGTCCGAATAGACGTTCGACGTGAGCCGGCCCAATTCGAGCACCTTGTTGACGCCCTCTTTCTCGTCGCCAGACAGCGCCTGATAGTCGGCAAAATCCCGGTACAGATCCTCCATGATCAGGTTGCGCTGCCGGTTCTGCGCCTCGAAGGCGTTGAACACGGGCGTGAATTCGGGAAATAGCACCGCGATCGTGTAGGGGTGCGTGATGAAGCGATGCCACAGACCGCGCAGGCCGTAGAAATCGCGGATCGCAGATCCCAAGTTGTCAGTAAGCGCAGGCCCGACCGGCTCGTCGGCGGCGGCCAGGGCAGCAGAAGCCTCGTCTAGGGCTTCTTCGCGTTCAGAGACGCTATAGCTGATCTGATTGAGGGGTGCCCCTGCGGCAACCAGTTCGGCATGTGTACGGAAAACTCGTTCCAGTAATCCGGGTCTTTCGCTGCTCGCGCTGCGTAGAAGGGATTTGTACAGCAGGCTTCTTTTAAGACTAGAGCCGCCAATGCCAAATGTTCCACCTTTTTCAGGGGCCACCCACCCTCTAAGCACGCCATCAGTGACGGGCTCGCCTTCACCAGTTCGGAAGGTTCGGCTCTGGAAGTCGAAAGTGGCATCGCGTGCGTCAGGGACATGGCTGTCTACGAATTGGGTTACAACGTCGATCATCGACCGAACGTTTTCGGCATCTTCCCCATTTTGCCACTTCAGGGGCGCGACGCCAAGCTCCGCATTGCCCTCAAGTTGATACGGATGCGGCTCAAGATGGCGCGTGGTGCCGAATTTCAGCGCCGAATTCAGCATGGCCTCGGTGCGCCGGTACAGCGCTTCGTCCGATAGCCCGTCAGGGTCGCCGATGAAGGTTTTGCCAGTGTTGTAGGCATAATTGGCGATCGCCGCGTACACGGCAGACCCGCCCTCGCCAGGGTCAAGCCGGCTCACGTCGAGCCAAACCCTATTCTTGTCCTCGAACACGCGCACGGGGTTGCCCGCCGCCGTGCGCAGCCGGTGCTGGCGCTCGGCCCCGTTGTAGTCGTTCTGGTCGCTCTCAAGAATCGGCTCGGCCCCGATATAGGTCAGGCCGGTCCCCATATCATCGGTCACGCGATCGAGCGTGTAGCCGGTCGAACGTGGATGACGGAAAAACTCGTCGTTCGCGGCCAGTTCGGACAGGACTTCGTTGACGAAATACCGATCCTCGGCGCTCATCGCTCCGTCGTTCATCGCCATCCCGCCCATGGCCCTGGAAAACTGCGGGGCCGTGCCGTCCATGGAACGCAGCGCAGCGATAGCCATGGCGCGCAGCTGCGCCGGCGTGACCTCGCCCGCCTGGATGCCGAAGCGGCGATACAGCCAGTCCTTGACCATGCCGATGAAGTCGTCGACCCACTTCTTGATGCCGGACGGCGCAAGTTCGTAATTCTCGATCGCGTACGTGCCGAATTCCTCGACCTCGCGCGCCGGGCTGATCGCGCCCTGGTCCTTGGCGGCGTTGACGCGGCGCAGCGCGCCGTCCCAATAGTCGCCGTCGCGAACGCGGCCCTCGGCCTTGCGCACCTGCGCAGCCTTGTACAGGCGTTCAAGGCGCTTGTTCAAAGCGTTCCACTTCTTCGTGCCGACAAGCTGCTCGCCCTTGGCGTGCATGGCCTCGTGCAGCAGGACCGGCATGGCCGTCTGCGGAGTCAGGTTTTCGGCCGCGACGTTCACGATGCCTTTATCGGTGAAGCCCTGTAGGGCCGATTTGCCACGCATGGACGCGGGAAGCGTCAACTGGCTTTGATGCACAACGATGTGCCCGCCGGATATCAGCCTGTCGATCAGCGCCCCGAGCGGGCCGGCCCGCAAAGCGTCACGCACGCTTGCGTGCGCCGCCGTCAAGGTCTGGCCGCGCGTCATGCGCCCGTCTGGCGCGAACATCGGCCGGCGGTACGAGGCAAGCAGGCCATCGGCCGGGCCGTCGCTCTTGGCGGCGAAATTGTCGCTCAGGACCGTATGATTGTAGTAGCTGAGTGTGCCGGCGCTGTTTTCCTCGATCGTCACCAGCGCAATGACCGGCACGCCGTCCACATTCAGGCGGCGAGCGATGTAGTGGTAGCCGACGATATCCGCCGACTTGCCCTGCGCCGGGGTCGATCCGAGATAAGCCCCGGAACGGATAATTTCCGGAAGCGACGGGATGATAAGAAGCTTTGCGGGGTCCGAGGCATTGGCGCGACTCTTGGACCAGCCGCGCCGGCCGATCGAAATGTCGCCTACGTCCGGGTGCGAAAGCCCGTTCGCCTCGCGCAGATCCGCAAACATCAGGTCTCGCAGGGCCGGCACTTTCATATCACGCAGCGCCGGCGTGCTGCGAATGCTCATCGGCGTCTGGTCTTGCAGAAGCTGCGTGCCGCGCGCCGATGCGCTGATAACTTCGCCATCGGCTTTTACGCTGTATGTGATGTCAGGATTGGACGAGTCGAACGTGCCACGGTTGCCGGTCGCGCTTTTGATCTGCTCGGGGCGGAAAACAATGTAGACCGTGTGCGGATCAGTCTCGACCGGAGAGTCGTGGACGTTCTTCACGATCACGCCATCACGTCCATCCTTCTTCGCTTGCTCAACCAAGTGAGAGTGAAGGCCGATAGCTATTTCGTCGGCCGTTCCTCGACCCTTAGCCCCAGCATCCACCACAAGCGGATTTTGCATGCTCAGATACACGGGGTAGACGCTCTCGCCACCCTGAATCTGTCCGCGCGTGGTATCGCGCTTGCCTTCCAGCCGTTCGATCTGTCGCTCGATACGGGCTTCTCGCTTCCGAAGGGATTCCTGCTTAATCGACCAATCCGGCTCAGGTTCATAACCCGGATCGTCTTTGGGATATTCCCACGGGTCGTGTTGCTCGTCAGTCCAATTCTTGTTTTCCCAATAGGCTTCCCGCGCAGCTTCTACCGCGTCCATTTCATCATGAACGGCATCAAGTTGATTTTCCAGCGCTCGGATGTCAGCGCCAAGCGTGGACATTAATGCGTATCCGCTCGCAACGCTCGACGATTCAGTAAAGAAGAATTCCTCGTTTTCGGTTCCAGTGTTGTCGCGCTGACTAGCCCTGAACGCAGAAAAGTCGCCGTGGGTGCCGTGGTATACAACCATCGGCTTGCCCTCGGCGTCCACCACCTTGCTATCACCGAACCACTTCTTGAATGCCGGCGTTTCAGTTACGGGCAGCACGCTGTAGGCGACATCGCCGGGCGGCTCGGTTTTCGGCTGCTCGGGCGCTTGCTGGCTTTCCGCTTCCTTGCTTTCGGCGGCCAATTCCGTCTCAAGGTCGTTCAGCTGCGCAATCTTGTCCATCAATTCGGCTTCTTCCGCGAACGGAGCGCCGAACCGGGCGTCGATCTGTTCGATCTTACGCTTGGATGCCTCGATGTCCTGCTCGGCCATCGTCAGGCGACGATCGAGCGCGTTGACCTGATTGGCGGCCTTGGTCGCCAGCCCCTTGACGGACATGCCATCCTCGATGGGGAACGTCAGGATCGGATCGCCGCCCGGCACGTCAACATGCACGTCAGCAAAGAAGTCGCTGCCGGCGCGCGTGCCGTCGAACCGGATGTTGAACCCGCCGATATGGCCGATCACCTTCGTCGCTTCGCTCTGCTCGGAAACCAGCTTCTTGAAGGCATCAAACAAGGCCACGCCGAATTCGTCGCGCGAGTCGAACGACTTCCCGCCGATCTTGCCCTCGAACTCCCCGGCCTGGATCGGAACGCGCTTGGCGATCGCATCCTTGTACTGCTTGACCAGCTTGGTCTTGCGATCGATTTCGCTTTCCGCCCAATGGCGATCGCGCTGCATCCGGTTCTGGCCGTCGTGATGCGCTTGGCGAAGCCGGCCTAGGCGCTCCACGTCGCCACGCAGCCCGGCCAGCTTCAGATAACGCTCGTCGCCGGACGCCAGCGCGGCCGCCAATTCGAAGGCGCTCGCCTCGCTCACGTCCTCCATGCTGCGGATGTTGTCATCACCGCTCATCGCCTGCTCGATGAAGCGGGCCTTGCGGGCATTCATGCCCCACATGGTCGAATCGTAGCTGCCCTTCGTGGCGTAGGACCGTATATCGACTTCGCCGTTCTGGTTGCCCTGGCGCACGCCGCGCCCTTCGCGCTGCTCAACCGAAGATGGGAACCACGGCGCGTCAAGGTGGAAAATATGCGTGAGGCGCTTCTGCACGTTCACGCCGGTTTCCATGTCCTTGCCGCCGATCAGCAGGCGCTTCTTGCCTTCGCGCATGTCCGCAAACAGCCGGCCCTTCTTGGCGTGCTGCTTGTAGTCGCGCATGAAGGCAATGTGTTCGCGCGGAATTCCAGCGTCGGTCAGGCGCTTTTCAATCCATTCTCGCATCGAGAAACCGCGACGCTTGGCCGCCTGCTCGCCCAGGCCGATGTCGGAAAACACCAGAATGGTCGATCCCTTGTTCGGGTCGGTCGATCCATCGCTCTCGCTCTTGTACTGATTGTTGGCCGTCGCCCGGTACGCATCGATCATGTCGTCGATCATCCGGTTAAGTTTGCTGTCCGGGTCCGGCAACAAGGCCGGATCGACAAAGCGCAGATCGATCGAGGAAAACCGCCCGTCATTGATGACGGTCAGGATGATGTCGTCGCCCTTTTGGGGTTTACCCCTACGGTTCTTGATAGCTGTGATGCGCGCAGCCAGCTGGGCCTGATACTCTTTATATCCGGCGGGCATGGGCGTGACGACGATCTGACGCGATCCGCCCTTCACGTTCGGCCGAGTAACCAGTTCGCCCAGCTTGGTGTTGGTCACGATGTCCATGAACGAGCGCACGCGGCGCATCAGTTCGGGAACGTTCTGGAACTTGGCAAAGCGCGTCACAGGCACGTATCCGCCGGCGGCGTCCTGCTCCAGGCCCGTCACCGTGTCGCCGTACTGCGCGGCCCAAGCGTCGAACGTATCCAGGCCGTCTTCCACCAGCTGCTCGGGCTGGAAGAAACGCTGCACCGTGAATAGCTCGCCCATGGTGTTGGTGATCGGCGTGCCGGACGCGCCGGTGATCGAGCGCCCCGGCCGCTTGCCGCGCAGGTATTCGACCTTCATGAACAGGTCGAGCGCGCGCTGGGAACCATTCGGGTCGATGCCCTTGATGTTGCCCTGGTTCGTGGCGAAGTCGAGTTTGCGAAACTCGTGCATTTCGTCCACGAAAATGTAGTCCGCACCCAATTCCTCGAAGGTCAGAACCTGATCCTTCTTTTCCTTGGACTGCTTGCCCTCAAGCCTGCGCTCAAGTTCCTCGATGCGGCGCTGGATCTGCTTCTTGGTGATCTGGTCGCTCGCGTCTTTAAGAGCGGTCTGCCATTCATCAATCTGACGCCGCACAAAGGCATCAGCGAATTCGTCGCTCATGCCGATCCTGCCGAAAGCCGAATGCGTGATGACAATCGCGTCCGGGTTATTCAACGATGCCTGTGCGATGAACCGGCGTCGATTGCTGGTATGGAAATTCTGCTCGTCGGCCACCATGATATAGGCGGTCGGGTACAGTTCGAGGAATTCATTCGAAAACTGCGCCAGCATGTGGTTCGGCACCGTGTAGATGGGCTTGGATATCAGGCCCAGCCGGCGCTGCTCCATTCCGGAAGCGATCATTTCGATCGTCTTGCCCGCGCCCACCGCATGCGCAAGGTAAACATCGCCGTCTTGGATGCCGCGCCAGACCGCACGTTTCTGGTGCGGATGCAGGGTAAAGCGCAGGGAAACGCCGGGCAGCGTCAGGTGCGAGCCGTCATACTGGCGCGGCGCGATGTTGTTGAAATTCTCGTTGTAGTATCGCGTCAGCCTGTCGGAGCGCTCCGGATTGGTCCAGACCCAGCGGCTGAACGCCTCTTTCATTTTGCGAGCGACATCGTTGGCCTGCTCGGTCGCTACAGGATCCGTATGCGGCTTCCCGTCAGCATCCCGATACGTGACCTTCAACTGGCGGCTGTTCAGCACGGCATCCAGAACCGCCGAAGGTGACATGTTGCCGGCCGCCCATTCGGACCCCGCCACGCTTCCATGCCCCACGGCCGTCCATTCGCCCGTGATCGGCTGATAGGTGACATCGATGCGCTCGTTCATGATTTCTTGGGCGAAGTCGGCGATGTCGCTCGCCGGCACCCAATTCGCGCCAAGGCGTACCGTGATGTCGGTCGGCCCCAGCGGCCGGGGCTGCACGGCCAGCAGCGCGTCGATGTTGCGCGCATACTTCTTGTTCAGGTCGGCGGCGGTACGGGCCTGTTCAAGCTTGCGCACCACGTTGCCAGACAGATATTCGTCGGCCATCTGCCAGCCGACGCTCGGATCCTCGTAGATCGCCGTGCCCAGCGCGTCGATGGCCTCATCGCGCGGCAGTCCGGCGAGTTTCGCCACGTCATCGATGTCGAGCCGGCCCAAGCGATTGAGCGAAACCATCAGCGCGTCTTGTGTCGTCTTGATTTCCGGCTCGGTGGGGCGCTTCAGGACGCGCTCGGAGAATACCGGCCCCTTCGTGACCGTTCCGTCAGGCTTGGTCCTCTCAATCCCGAACACCAAAGCGCCCTCGGCGTCCATTTCCCATAGTTGCTGGTTCTTGAACCGCTGGGTAACGGACGTGGTGCCGTCCTTGTTCTCGCGCTCGATGATGGTATGCGACAGGATCTGGCCGTGCTTCTTCACGAACTTGTCGTAGACATCGTTCAGCGCTTTGAGCGACGCCTGCCAATCGCCGTCATTCAACTGATCGTATTGGGCTTGTTTCAGCGCATCGCGCAGGCCCACGTAATCCTTGAGCCATCCTATCTGTTTGGCACTCAGGTCGATCGTTTTCTTGCCGTCCGCGCTCTTTCGCTTGGTGACGGGAACGCCAGATCCATTCTCGACCTGCATGAGCGTGCCGTCCTCGGACAGGTACAGCCCGCCTTCCTTGCGGTTCGTTGGATTAAAGTCGCGCTCGATAACCTTGGCCTTGTCGGCCTTAGTGCCGCGCTCGGGGTTGTAGATGCCCTCGGGCAGCGACTGCACGGCCTTGGCGAAAGCCTGCTCGATGTCTTCGCCGGCGCGCGGCTCGACCGTATACTCGTTGGCCCGGTACATCGATCCGGTCATCGAGTGTTCGCCCAGCACCATTTCCGGATGCGCGGCGAAGTATTCGTTGACTTGGGTGGGCTCCCCGCCCTTGGTGTTGACCTCTTTCAGCCCCAGCCAGGACACGCCATTGTCTTCGACGCCCTCGCCCTTTTTTTGCAGGAACAGGACATCGGTGACGACTTCGGTGCCGGCGTTGTCCTTGAATGCGGTCTGCGGCAGCCGCACGGCACCGATCAGGTTCGCGCGGTCGGCAAGGTACTTGCGCGCCTTGTCGCTCGCCTTGTCCATCGTTCCCTTGCTGGTGACGAACACCACGACGCCGCCAGGGCGCACACGATCGATCGTTTTGGCAAAGAAGTAGTCATGGAGCATGAAGCGATGGCGCTTGTACTCCGGGTCGTTGGAAATGACCGTGGACGAGAACGGCGGATTGCCGATCGCAGCGTCGAAATAATTGGTCGGCAGGTTCGTGCGCGTGAAATCGCCCACGATGATGTTGCTTTGCGGATACAGGTGCTTGGCGATCGCGCCGGTGATGTTGTCGAACTCGATGCCGGTATAGGTTGAGTGAGCGGCGATGGCATCGGGCATCAGGCCGGCGAATAGCCCCACCCCCATGCCCGGCTCAACGATCTGCCCACCCTTGAAGCCGAAGCGCTCCAGGCCGGCGAAGATCGAGCGGATGACGCCCTCGCTGGTGTAGTGCGCGTACTGCGTGCTGCGCTGTGCGTTCGCGTATTCTTCCTCGGTGAGCGCCGCTTTCAGTCGTTCGCCAAGCGCTTCCCAGCCGGGCTTGAAGCGCCCATGCTGATCGGGGAATACGCCGTTGGCGATTTCAGACGCGCCCCAGCCGGTAAAGCGCGTCATCAGCGCTTTTTCCTCCGGGGTCGCCATGCGGTTCTCGGATTCGAGCCGCTTGACCAGTTCGACGATGGATACGTTGCGCTCGGCCGTGACTTTCCACGAGCCTTCGCGGGTCAGTTCTCCCGGCTGGATCCGGTAGTTGCGCGGCGCGTTGACGGGCCGACCGTCTCGTTCTGCATTTTCTCGCGCCAGTAATCCCCCGTCAGGTCGTACAGGCTCATCGGCTCGTTTTGCTCGGCTTCGTCCTCGGACACTTCCAGCGGCAGTTCCTCGATCGCCTGCGACAGCGCCACTTCCTCGGCCGTCTTGCGCGCCATGTTCACCTGCTGCACCACCGTGCGCTCGTCGTCGAACGGCGGCCGCCTCGCTGCTGCCCGCATCGTCACTTCGCTCATCGCTGTGCCGATCGACTGCATCGCCATCCCGGTCAGGCTGTCCAAATAAGTCGCCAGTTCGCGCCGGTTCTTCATTTGCCGGTACGTCTTG
>Ga0182745_1000262_pt1 | contig 63710 bp, 51 predicted proteins | sample eDN3rd30CKraftBY_FD_128523 | JGI IMG/M metagenome (GOLD analysis project Ga0182745, IMG submission 128523) | Enriched backyard soil microbial communities from Emeryville, California, USA - eDNA 3rd pass 30_C Kraft BY (version 2) (version 2) | ecosystem: Environmental > Terrestrial > Soil >... | reverse complement strand
GTTGGCGACATCATCGACGGCTGGCGCCTTAAAAAACGCCATTTCTGGCCACCCGAGCATAATGACGTCGTGTGGCGCGTCTTGAAGCGCGCCAAGCGCGGCACGCGCGTCGTCTATGTCCCCGGCAATCATGACGAGATGGTCAAGCCGTTCGACGGCTTCGATTTCGGCGGGGTCGAAATCCGCCGCGAAGCGATCCACCAGACCGCCGACGGCAAGAGCCTGCTCGTCGTCCATGGCGACGAGTTCGACGCGGTGATGCTCGCGCACCGCTGGCTCGCCTTCGTCGGCGACGCCGCCTACACCGCGCTGATGAAGGCGAATGTGGTGGTCAACGCCATCCGCGGCAAATTGGGCCTGCCCTATTGGTCGCTGTCGATGGTCGCCAAGCACAAGGTCAAGAACGCCGTCCAGTTCATCGGCCGCTATGAGGAGGTCGTCGCCCATGCCGCCCGCTCGCGCGGCGTCGACGGCGTCGTGTGCGGCCATATCCACAGCGCCGAGATGCGCGAGATCGACGGCGCGCTCTATTACAACGACGGCGACTGGGTCGAGGGTTGCACCGCGCTGGTCGAGCATCACGACGGACGCATGGAGATTCTCCGCTGGGCCGAGGAAGTCGCCGCGCGCAACGCCCCCACGCAACTCCAATTAAGCGCCCCGGCGCAGGCCGCATGAAAATCCTGATCGTCACCGACGCCTGGGAGCCGCAGGTCAATGGCGTCGTCCGTACCCTGCAGGCGACGATCGGCGAACTCCGCAAGGCGGGGCACGAGGTCGCGGTGATTTCACCCGACCTGTTCCGCTCGATCCCCTGCCCCAGCTACGGCGAAATCCGCCTCGCCTTCGCCGGCTGGCGAAAGGTCGGGCGGATGATCAGGGCCTTCGCCCCGCAGGCGATCCATATTTCGACCGAGGGGCCGCTTGGTCTCGCCGCGCGGCGCTGGTGCCTTAAGACGGGCTTTCCCTTCACCACCGCCTATCACACGCGCTTTCCCGAATATGTGGCGGCGCGGCTGCCGGTTTCGCCCGCGTTCATCTGGCGCTTCATCCGCTGGTTCCACCGCCCGGCGCGCCATATCATGGTCGCGACGCGCAGCCTTGCCCGCGAACTCGCGGATCAGGGCCTGCCGCAGACGATGCCCTGGGAGCGCGGCGTCGATCATGCGCTGTTCAGCCCCGAGCGCACGCCGCATCCGGCATTCGCGGAACTGCACCGCCCGATCCAGCTCTATGTCGGCCGCGTCGCGGTCGAGAAGAATATCGAGGCTTTCCTGAATACGGCGCAGCCGGGCACGAAAGTGATCGTCGGCGATGGCCCGGCGCTCGATGCGCTCAAGGCGCGTCATCCCGACGCACTTTTCCTCGGCAAGCTCGGCGGCGAGATGCTGGCGCGCGCCTATGCCGGGGCCGACGTCTTCGTCTTTCCCAGCCGCACCGACACCTTCGGCCTCGTCGTCATCGAGGCCTTATCGTGCGGAACCCCGGTCGCCGCCTATCCGGTGCCCGGCCCCGGCGACATCGTGCGGGACGGTGCGGGCGCGCTCGACGAGGATCTGGATACCGCGATCGCCGCCGCGCTGGCCTGCGACCGCGCCGACGCGGTCGCCCTCGGCGCGCGTTACAGCTGGGCGGCCTGCACGGCGCAATTCGTCCAGGCGCTGACCTTCGTGCCAGCCGAACCCGCATCGATCGCCCCGTCGGGCACGCCCTATCCCGCCTAGAAGGACTTGCGCCACTCGAGCTCGATATAGCGGCCGAGCGGGTCGGTGTAGCCAGGCTGATAGTTGATCGGCACGATGCCGTTGGCATCGGTGATCTTGCGCTGCGCATCGAACAGATTGTCGATCGACAGACGCAGGCGCGAATTTTTGAGGAACGGCAGCGCCTTCGTCATCTTCGCCTGCTGGTTGAAATCCATGAAGACACGGAGGTTGAAGGTCGCAAGGTCGCCGAACTTCAGGTCGCCCGCGCTGCCGCCGGTGACGGTGCTGCCGCTGTCGTATTTGGCGCTGACCCGCGCCCCCAACCCCTTGTAGAAGACCCCGCCGTCGAGCTCGATGAGGTTGCGGTTGCTGCCGCCGCCATTGCCCGTCGCCGATCCGTGGAGCAGGTCGAGTTCGGGCACGCCGGGCCGGATGAGCACCGTGTCGGTGAGCTTGATCGTATGATAGAGCGACACCTGCCAGCGGCCGCCCTGCGGCCCGCCGAACATGCCGCCCGGACCGCCACGCCCGCCGCGAGCGCCGCCGCGGCCGGGACCGCCCTGGCCCCGCGGCCCACCCGCGCCGCGCGCACCGTCAGGCCGGGGGCCGCCTTCGCCGCCGCGCGCCTCGCCCTGCTTCGGCTGGGCAAAGCTCTTGCCGAAATTGAAACCCCAGCGAATCTGCGAATTCTCCGCCCGGTCGAAATTGACCGGACGCTGGTCGATCGCGATCAACGTGCCGTCATTGGCGCGCGTCACCCGGTCGGGGAAAGCCGCCTCGATCTCCGGCGTCAGCAGCGGAAAGCTGTTCGCGGTGTCATAGCTTTTGTTGCTGTTGTAATTGATCGAGACATTGAGCCCGTCGATCATCGGCGGCGACCAGTTGAGCCCGAGCTTGAAGTCGCGATGCTGTTCGGCGAGCAGGAAGGGATTGCCGCCGGTGGTCGTCGTGATCAGCACCGTCTGTCCGGTCTGGAAGTCGTAATAGGTCACCGCGGGCGTCACGAGCGGCGCGGCGCCGAGTTGCTGGATGCCGGGCGCAGCCTCGTCGCGATTGAAGCTGGCGATCATCGACAGATTGCCGGTGATCCCCCAATTGAGGTTGGCGCCCCAGCTTTTCAGCGATCCGAAATCGCTCGGGTTCTGGACCTCGCCGCTGAGGGTCAGCGACACGCGGCCGACCTTGCCGACATGATAGTCGGGGTCGAGCAGCGGAACGGTCAGCGAGCCGAACACGCCCGGCAGGTCGCGGGCGAGGTCGCTCGTCGTCACCGCGCCCGAGCGGTCCGACTGGCTGTCGTAGCGGATTCCCGAATAGCTGCCGGTCATCGACAGGCGGATCGGGCCCGCCCAGCCTTCGGTGACGGTGCCCGACAGATTGGCGCTGCCGCCGAAAGTCTGCTGGCTGCTGTCGAACCGGTCGCGCCCGCCGCCGATCCGGTCGGTGAAGGTGCGCTGATCGGCATCGGCATAATTGCCCGACAGCGACCAGCGCCAGTCGCCGAGCATCCCGTTGACGCTGGCGGTCGAGGTCAGGTTGCGGCTGCGGCTGTCGCGTTCGAGCGGGTCGCTCGCGCCGCCCGCGCCGGGGCCGAGCAGCGACAGGCTGTCCGTCTGGTCAAGGCGCAGGTTGAGCGAGGCGTCGGTCACCTTGTTCAGGCTGCGCTGGATCGTCCCGTCGATCGAATAGGTGTCCGATTCGGGAAGCAGGCTGCGCCCGGTATCGCCAAGGCCGCGTTCGCGTTCGAGGAGCATCGTATTATGCTCCCACCCGCCGTTGAGGTTGACGCGGCCATTCTTGCCGATCGCGACGAAGCTCGGCTCGATCTCGCTCTGGAAGCGGCCGCCTTGGGTCGGAATACCGCCTTCGGCCTCGACCGAGAGCTGCCGGAAATCGGGCTTGAGGACAAGGTTCACGACGCGGTCGGTCGCGGCATAGCCATATTGGAGCGCGACCTCTTCGGGAAATATCTCGACCTTGGCGATCGCCTCGGGCGGCAGGTTGCGGACTTCGCCGAAGCCGCCGATGCGCCGTCCGTTGACGAGGATGATCGGGCGCCCGCTGCCGCGCCCGCGCCCCGAGCGCGTCTGCGGCGCCAGCGCGTCGAGCAGCTCGGACACGTTCGACACGCCATAGCTGGCGATCGCCGCTTCATCGAGTTCGGCCTCGGCCTTGATGTCGGTGTCGAGCTGCCCCGCCAGCCGCGGCGCGGTGACGATGATCTCGTCCCCGACATAATCGTCATAATCGTCCTCGTCGTCCTGAGACGGGGCAATGGCTGGATCGGCGGGCTGTTCGGCCACCGCCGCAACGGCGGCAGAGCCGATAGGAGCCTCCGCCATCGCCGGCAGCGCCAGCGACGCTCCGGCCGCCAGCAGGACGGCGCGAGTAGACATGGACAGGCGATGATTAGTCATAAGGAGAGAGCCTTGTTCTTTTTATCTTGGTTTTTACTTTGCATGGCGGGACTTAACGCTCGCTGACGCCACTCTTTGTTCGCGGTTCAGTTATGTCGCAATTGTCGCAACAATGTGTCGGGACCATCGCCCTTCCACCAACGGCGGATATCGACCGCTGGACAGCATGGCCCGCCTTCCTTATCGGCCAGCCATGCCGACTCCAGACTCTTCCGCTTCGCCCGAATCCATCCTGCCCGAATCTATCCTGATTATCGATTTCGGCAGCCAGGTGACCCAGCTCATCGCCCGCCGCGTCCGCGAGGCGGGGGTCTACAGCGAGATCGTCCCGTTCAGCGCCGCCGAAGCCGCGCTCGAACGGATGCGGCCTAAGGGCGTGATCCTGTCGGGCTCGCCCGCCTCGGTCCCCGCGACCGGCAGCCCGCGCGCGCCGCAGTCGGTGTTCGACAGCGGCTTGCCCGTGCTCGGCATCTGCTACGGCCAGCAAGTGATGAGCCAGCAGCTCGGCGGGCAGGTCGAGCCCGGCGGCACCGACGGCGAGCGCGACGGCGAGTTCGGCCGCGCCTTCCTGACCGTCACCGAACCCTGCGTGCTGTTCGACGGCCTGTGGGAGGTCGGCGAGCGGCATCAGGTGTGGATGAGCCACGGCGACCGCGTCACCGAATTCGCCCCCGGCTTTCGCATCGTCGCGATCAGCGACGGCGCTCCCTTCGCGCTGATCGCCGACGACGAGCGTCGCTATTACGGCACCCAGTTCCACCCCGAGGTCGTCCACACCCCCGACGGCGCCCGGCTGATCGCGAACTTCGTCCGCCACGTCTGCGGCTGTTCGGGCGACTGGACGATGGCCGAGTTCCGCGCCACCAAGATCGCCGAAATCCGCGCCCAGGTCGGCGACCAGCGCGTGCTCTGCGGCCTGTCGGGCGGCGTCGACAGCGCGGTCGCCGCGGTGCTGATCCACGAAGCGATCGGCGAGCAGCTCACCTGCGTCTTCGTCGACCACGGCCTGCTGCGCATGAACGAACGCGAGCAGGTCGAGCGCCTGTTCCGCGACCATTACAACATCCCGCTGGTCGTCGTGGACGCCGAGGAACGCTTCATGGCGGGCCTTAAGGGCGTCACCGATCCCGAAAAGAAGCGCAAGTTCATCGGCGGCGAATTCATCAACGTCTTCGAGGAGGAAGCGAAGAAGATCGGCGGCGCCGACTTCCTCGCGCAGGGCACCCTCTATCCCGACGTGATCGAGAGCGTCTCCTTCACCGGCGGACCGAGCGTGACGATCAAGAGCCACCACAATGTCGGCGGCCTTCCCGAGCGGATGAACATGAAACTCGTCGAACCGCTGCGCGAACTGTTCAAGGACGAGGTCCGCCTGCTCGGCAAGGAGCTCGGCCTTCCCGACATCTTCGTCGGCCGTCACCCCTTCCCCGGCCCCGGCCTCGCGATCCGCATCCCCGGCGAAGTGTCGAAGGAGCGCTGCGATATCCTGCGCAAGGCCGACGCCGTCTACCTCGAGGAAATCCGCAATGCCGGCCTCTACGACGCGATCTGGCAGGCCTTCGCCGTCCTGCTACCCGTCAAGACCGTCGGCGTGATGGGCGACGGGCGCACTTACGACCATGTCTGCGCGCTCCGCGCGGTGACCTCAACCGACGGCATGACCGCCGACATCTACCCCTTCGACGCCAGCTTCCTCAGCCGCTGCGCGACGCGCATCATCAACGAGGTGCAGGGAATCAACCGCGTGGTCTACGACTATACGTCGAAGCCGCCTGGGACGATCGAGTGGGAGTGATGGAAGGCTCCGATTCCTAAACACCTTATGTGTCTCGCGCTTGCTATAGATGCCCCCGCCGCACCGCGGCGGGGAGGAAATGGGTGCGAAGGGACGATGATAGGTCAATTACTGAATGGTATAGCCGGCCAGCCGCCATTGCCCGTCGCTGTCGAGGCTGAAGGAAACGACTTCCTCCATGGCCGAGCCGCTCTGACCCACGGTGGCAAAGCGAACGGACATATATTGACCAGCCGGCAGGGATCCGCTCGCCTTGGCGACGGGAACCCGCATGACCGATACCCAGTCGCGCGTGCGGATGCTGCCCAGAACAGCCCGGCGCTGCGCGACATTCGCAATGAAGCGATCTTTGGGCACGCTCTCCTTCATCACCGGAGAAGAAGCGTCCCAGACGATCGCCATTTCATAACGATCGACGGCGCCCACGACGCCCAGCGCGGCGTCGAGGAAGCTGGAGGGACCAAGCGGCGCAACGCGAGCGGGATTTGCCGCCGGCGATGAAGACGGAGGTTGCGCGCTCGTAGCGGTAGCGGCGGCAAGACCAAACGCGGCGAACAGAACAAGAGCCATGTTTTTCATAAGGTGTTCCATCGACACTGCGCCTCGTTTCATAGCATCGTCAGCCCGCGGTCAGAACTGAAAGCCGACCCCGACAGCAGCGCCGCCCTGGCTTCTTGAATTGTAGCTGCCGGTCGCCTTCACGACCACGCGGCCATTGTCCGATGCCTTCGAGAAGCCGAACGCCACCGCCTGCTCACCCTGCCAGGTCGACACGCCGACCCCTGCGATGCCCATACCCGGCTCGAATGCCTGGGGCACCTGGCTCATCGCCATGGCCGCGGCGGTCCCGCCGTTCGCGTCGCGGCGTTCCCGACGAAGGTCGAAACGCAGGTCGGCAAGCGCCGCGTCGGTATATTGATTGGCCTGGCTGAGCGTGCCGGCAAGACCCGAATTGAGTTGCCCCAGATTGATCGCGTCGGTGGCAGCAACGGCAGGTCCGACATTGGTGATCCGGTCGCCGCCCATGTCGATGCCATTCCCATTGATCGTGGGGCCGCCGGTGATCGCGATACTCTCGATCCCCGTCAGGTTGGGATTGACCGCAACCTGCACCTCTCCGCCATTCTGGTGGACCACGATATTGTTGCCGGCGGCAAACGACGCCGTCGCACCAGCGGGAACCTGCGTCACCGACGTGCCGGTCACGACATCCGTTCCGACCATGCCGGTCGTGAGGCTCCAGGCGCCGCCGCTCGCAGTTGCATTCACGGCCTGAAGTGCGTCCTGAACGCTGGAATAGACGTTGCTGCCGATCACGATCTGGGCGTTGATCCGGTTCGTCGCGGGATCATAAGCCGAACCCGGCCCGATCGCGGCTGCCATGCTGTCGCCCAGAGCGACGAGCTGGCTGCCGTTCACCGCCTCGGTGCTTGTGGACGACAGGGTCGCGGCCGTCACGCCGGTGATCTTGCCCATGCCGCCATCGTTGATCGTCACGGTGCCGAACCGGGGCGCCGCCGCAAGCTCGATATTGATCGTCCCGGTGCCGGGATCGGTCACGGTGCGGATATTGGCACCAGAATAGGCGCCGGCCGTCGTCGCATCGCCCTGAATGAGCAGGACTTCCCCGCTCGACCGCGTCACCGTGCCTCCGGCATTGCCGCCAAAGGCGATATTGACGTTGCCGATCGCGGCGCCGAGTTGGCTGACATTGACGGCATCGGTGGCGTCAACGCCCGCCGCGACGCCGGTGACGCGATTGCCGCCATTGTCGAGACCGGCCCCGGTCAGCGAGACCGCGCGATTGGGTCCGCCGCTGATCGACACGCCATTGGTATCCAGCGCCGTATTGCCGGTCGTCACGCTGTCGATCGCGATATTGTCGGCAAGGTCGAAGGTCACATCGTTGCTGCCGACCGTCTTTGACACGACGATGTTGCCGTCGCTGTTATTGAGATCGACATCCGCCCCGGTCGCGCTGGCGGTCCCGACATTGCTGGCGTTCGCGCCCTGCGCGGTGATGTTCCAGCCCGCATTGGCGGCAACCGCCACGGCATTGAGCTGATCCACGTTGACCGCGTCGGTGCCGTTTACCCCGGCTCCGACGTTGATGATGGCCAGATTGCCCGCGTCGATGCCGGTGGCAAGGACGCCCGGACCGCCGGCGATCGAAAACCCGTTGGCATCGAGCAGCGCGTTCCCGATCCGGAGGCTCCCCGCTGCGGTCAGATCGATAGCGGGATCGAGCGCGATCACGAAGCGGCCATCGTCGTCGACGCCCGTTTGCGTAACGCTGATATTGCCATCGCCCGCGAAGGTGACGTTGCCGTTCGGACCGATATTGACCGTGTTTCCGTTGATGTCGCCAAGGTTCCAGCCCGCTGCGGCGATCTGGCCGACCGCTTCGATCGCCTGGTTCGTTGCGGCAAGCTGCGATCCGTTGATCGCGTCGGTGCTCGCCGATCCGATGCGGCCCGCCGCAACATTGGTGATCGTCCGTTCGACCCCCGGCGCGCCGACCGAAACCGTTCCGATCGGCGTCGTCCCAGCAAAGCCATAGTCCGTGCCGAGGATCGTGACCTGAAACGTCCCGACGCCAGCCGCCGTCTGCGATCCGGCGCCCAGCGCGATCGAACTCTCGTCGCTGGCCACCGCGCCGCGGCCGATCGCAACGGCATCGGACGCAGATGCCGAAGCAGCGCTGCCAAGCGCAAGGCTGTCCGCACCGCCGGCGATCGTGTTGGCGCCGATCGCGGTCGCGCCCGAATCCAGCGCCTGTGCGGCCGTGCCGACGGCAACCGCATCGCCCCCCGTCGCCGTGGCGGTGTAACCGTTGGCAAGCGATTGATGACCGCTTGCTTCAGCCTCGCTTCCGAGCGCGGTCGAATTTTCCCCGCCGGCACCCGCATTGGTACCCAGTGCGATAGCCCCGATCTGCGTCGCGTCGGTCCTGTCGCCGATGGCGATCGAGCCATCCTGCAGCGCCCGCGCGCTTTCGCCCATCGCGATTGCCGAGAAGCCCCCGCGGTGGCGATACGGCCGATGGCAATCGAGCTGCCGCCGATATTCGCGGATGCGCCATTGCCGATGGCGACGGCGCTGTCGGCGCCCGCGCTCGACGTCGACCCGAGCGCCACCGCGCGGCTCCCCTGCGCATCGACGCTATCGCCCATCGCCAGCGAACCAGCGCCCGTCGCGGCGCTGGCGCGGCCGATGGCAACCGAGCCATCGCCGGTCGCGGTGTTGGCGGCACCGATCGCAACCGCACCATCGCCTTCGGCATGCTGGCTGGTGCCGATGGCAACCGCGCCCTCGTTCGGCGTCGCGCCATTGGCCGATGAATCGGCGCCGATGGCTACGTTCAGGCCGGTGATCCCCGACATGGTATTGACGCCGATGGCGACGCCGCCGATGCTGCTGGCCGTAGCCGACCGTCCGATCGCAATCGATTCCTTGGCGAAGGCGGCGGCGTCCCTGCCGATCGCCGTCGCGCTCTCGTCGCTCGCCGACGCATTCACGCCCAGTGCCATCGCGCTCTCGCCGGTCGCGATGGCGCCGCTTCCGCAAACCACCTGATCTCCGCTCGCTGCGGCCGTATCGGCCACCTGCGACGGGATCGGATCGCCGGTTGCAGGGTCGACGCAGACGGCGTCCTGCGCGTGGGCCGGCGTTGCAAAGCCCATGGTCATAACCGCACCGAATGCCAGACTACCAAGTCCCAGATGCTTCCGGTCGATGCCCAAGGTGCGGTGAGTCTTGCGCAACGCCTGTAACAGCCTTCGCCGCGTGCTCCAGTTCGATGACCGGTACGAATGACCCGTCAGCGAGAAATCAAAAGGCGCCTTGGCCAGCATCCCCGTCTGCATCTCGCCCCCCATGGAAAACAAAAGACCGTGCAGCAAAGGTCGAATATTATGGTTAATATCATATTGATGCTGGTGGCTTTTCAGTGCTTCCGAGCTGTTCGGACAATTCCATTCCGGCCACAATTTCCCGCAAACAATATTGCAGGAGATGATCAGGAAGTCTCCCCTGCTCCACGTGCGAGAAGGTTTCCTCGTCGAAGCGTGCGAGGTCAGCCTGATAAACAGCTGCGGGATCGCTGCTGGCGATGATGCAATCGATCGTTCAATCCGAAGCTTGAGTAGGGACACTCTACACCAAAAGCCGCCCTTGGTTCTCCACGCCTTTCCAGCCCTTCTCCGAGCGTAGAGCCCAACCCGCTATACCGCTGGACCTGGCCAGTTCCAGACGGGCAGCTTTCGGCAACCCAAAACGCGATACCGGACGTCGCCAGCGCAACATTCGCCTTTCGGTCCGGTCGCGCGAGTCATTTTTTCTTGCCCCATATCCGCGCGAGCCCTACTTACGATCAGAATTGACTGTAAGTGGAGGATGCATGGAGCGTCGCAATTTTCTGGGCATGGCAGGTGCAGCAAGTGCCGCGCTGATGGCGGGATCCGCAGCAGCTGCTGGTGCCGGGAAACACTCGAAGTTTCTTTGGGGCACCGCCGGCGCCGCTTATCAGGTCGAAGGTGCGAATGTCGCCAGCGACCTGTGGGTCATGGAACATGTCGTGCCGCCGATTTTCGCGGACAAGTCGGGTGACGCCTGCGACGTCTATCACCGCTTCGACGAAGACATCGCGCTGTCGGCCTCGCTCGGCTTCAACACCCATCGCTTCGGGATCGAATGGGCGCGGATCGAGCCCGAGCGCGGGCAGATTTCCGAAGCCAGCCTCGCCTATTACCGGCGCGTTCTCGAATCCTGCGAACGCCGCAAGATGAAGGCGGTCGTCACGCTCAGCCATTTCACCGTCCCGCGCTGGGTCGCCGCGAGCGGGGGTTTTGCCGATCCCGCCAACGTCGAGGCTTTCGCCGCCCATTGCGCGCGTGTCGTCCAGCATATGGGCGACAGGATTCATCTCGCGATCACCTTCAACGAACCCAATCTCTCGACCGTGGTCCGCTGGAGCGGCCTGTCCGAACAATACCGCCCCTATATCGAGGCGGCACAGAAAGCGGCGGGCATCGCGCAAAACGCCCCGAACTGGTCGAGCCCGATGCTCGCGGGCGACCGCCAATATGACGGCATCGTCGCGGCTCACACGCAGGCGATTACGGCAATGCGTGCCGCCGGGGCCGTTTTCCCCATCGGCCTGTCGCTGGCCATTCCCGCCGACACCGCCGCCGGTGGCGACGACCGCGGCCTGAAGCGCAAACAGGCCGAGATGCTCGACCGCTGGCTCGCCGCGCCGGGCGATTTCGTCGGCATCCAGACCTATACCGGCGGCGAAGTCGGGCCCGATGCCGACGTTCCGCCCGCACCGGGGGTCGAGGTCACGCAAATGGGCTATGCCTTCACCCCGGGCGCCATTGAGGGCGCGATCCGGCTGGTCGCGGGCCGCACCGACCGCCCGCTCTACGTGACGGAGAATGGCGTCGCGACCGAGGACGACCGGCGCCGCATCGCCTATATCGAAGGCGCCGTGGCGGGGGTCGAACGCTGCCTTGCCGACGGCATCGACCTGCGCGGCTATATCCACTGGTCGCTGCTCGACAATTGGGAATGGGTTGCCGGCTACCGCCCCAAATTCGGCCTGGTGGCGGTCGAGCCCAGGACGTTCCGCCGTATTCCAAAGCCGTCGGCGCGCTTCCTCGGCGCCATCGCCAAACGCGGCGGGCTCGCCTGATCGACGGGGTGCGGCACCGGCGCGATGCCGGTGCCCGGTCCCGCTATCGCGCGGCGGCGTCCACCAGCGCCCTGACCCCCGGGCCGATCTTCACGATCAGGTCGGCGGCGGGCTGCGGGCGCAGGAAGGAATCGAACGGCCGCCACGAGGCCGCTTCCTCCGCTTCCAGTCGCGCCAGCAGGTCCTTCGCCTTTTGCGCCTGCGCGGCGGGCAACGGCTTCCCCGCCTCCAACGCGTCGAGCGCGTCGAGACCGGCGGCAGCGGCGGCGGCGATCGAGGCAGCGGTCGGACGCGCCGGCTCCAGCATCGGGTTGCCGGCTGCGAGCGCCCCGAAGCGCGCGTCCATATCCCGCCAATCGCTGAGTTGCGCCCGCAGCGGCGCACCGAGCGCGCGGTCGCCGCCGACATAGCGCGTCGCCTCCTCGGCGAAACGTCGCGCGACAAGGCTGTCGACCGGTGCTGCGTCGGCAAGGGCGTTCAGGGGCTGGACGATGCGCTGGCCCGCGAGCATCGCCTTGATGCGATGGTCGTGCGCCATGTTGCGGACCGGCCCGGTGATCGCCAGCAGACCGGCGACCGCGCCATCGTCGTCGGGCGCGATCCGCGCGGCGATCCGCTGCCGGTTCGCCCGATCGTCGAGGCCGCTGACGGTGAGCTGCGCCGACACGACCGCGAGCCGGCGGTACATGTCCGCCGTGTCGGTCGTGCTGGCCGGCGACCAGAATCGTTCGGCCAGCGCCGCGGCGCGCGGCCAGAGATGATGGTCGATCAACTCGTCGGTCGCGATCTCACCCCACAGCGGCGCCTCGGCCCCGATCAGCCATTTTTCCTGCTCGGCCGACAGCGGCGCGCGCGGAAAATCGACCAGCGCGTCGGTGACGACATTCGCGAGCAGCGGAGAGAGGCCGCGCAGCGCCTTGGCATGGTCGGGCGTCAGCCCGGCCGCGGCGGTCGCCGCGGGATCGATGCCATAATGATAATCGGCGGGCATCAGCAGGTTGAGGTAATAGCCCGCCGACATGATCGTCCGCTGCCCCTTCGCGGTCGCGTCCGCCATCGCGTTCGACGTCTGCCAGGCCTGGACGATGCTATCCTTGGGGAGCCCCGCGTCCGACACTTCCTCCCATCCGATGACCGTCTTGCCGAGCCGGCGCACGATAGCCGCCGCACGGCGCAGAAAATAGGCTTCGACCGCCTTGCTGTCGGCCAGATTTTCGCGCGCCATCAGCGCCTTCACATCCGCCGCATCGACCCAGACCGTCCTGGAAACCTCGTCGCCGCCGATATGGAAATGCGGGTCGGGAAACAGCGGCGCCATCTCGCCGAACAGGCGTTCCAGAAAGCGGTAGGTTTCTTCCGATGCCGGGTTGAGCGCGACCTCGGGCTGGCCGAGGAACGTCGTCTTCGAAACGGTGCCGACCTCGGGATAGGCGGCGACGAACGCGCGGCTGTGGCCAGGGATATCGAACTCGGGAACGATGCGGATACCGCGATCGGCCGCATAGGCGACGAGGTCGCGAATCTCGGACTGCCGGTAAAATTCGCCGTCGGCGTTGAGTCTCGGATAGCGCTGGCTTTCGACGCGAAAACCCTGATCGTCCGACAGGTGCAGATGAAGCGTGTTGAACTTCAGCCGCTCCATCGCATCGATCTGCCGCTTGAGCGTCGCGACCGACAGGAAATGCCGCGCGGGATCGAGCATCACCCCGCGCCAGGCAAAGCGCGGCGCGTCGGCGATCGTCTGATGCGCAATGGCGATGCCCGAGGGCGAAAGCCCCGCGAGTTGCCGCAGGGTCGCATAGGCGCGCAGCACGCCGGTGGGGCCGTCGGCATCGATGACGACGCCCCCGCTCTCCACCGTCAGGCGATAGGCCTCGCCGCGATCGGCGCCGTCCTGCGCCGACCGGCAGGTCGCGCGCACTGGCACCGGCTTCGCGGGATCGAGGATCAGCCCCGTCTGCCGCAGCACGTCGCTGCCGAGCCGGGCGGCGGCGCGACCGAGCACCGCCGCATCGCCGCACCCCTGCCATTCGGCTTTCAGTGGCCCTTCGACGCGCAGCACCCCGGTGCCGTTCGGGACCACCGACACCGGCAGCGGCATCAGCGCGGGCGCCGCATGACAGGGGAATGCGACCAGCGCGGCCGCCAGTGCTCCAAAATATCTCATCCCCGCATCCCCCTTTGATCGATCAGTTCGCGGCTTCGGCCTGCGCCTCGGTCACATCGAGGCGCGCTTTCCACGGGTCGGCCTTGGTCACCGCACGGCCGTCGGCCTGAAAATCCAGCAGCGGATCGGCGGTGGCCGTAACCGGCGTCCACGACGGCAGGCCGGCGCCGTTGGGATCGCCGGTCCGGGCGAAATTCACCCAATAAAGATGCATCGTGGCCGCGACCGCCGCGTCGGTCGCGCTCACCTTGTCGCCCAGCAGCGCGCCCAGCGTGTCGAACGTATAGACGACCTCGCTCGAATGTTCGGCGCCCTTGGTCGGCTTGCCGCGCTGCGCTTCGGCGACGTAGGAAAAGCGAAACAGCCAGGCGGGTTTGCCGTTTGCCGCGATCGTGCGCGCGACGAGCCGCGCGGGCTCGATCATCGTCCGGTCGCGTCCGATCATGCCGTTGATGTCATCGAGCGTCGCGGTGCCGGCGGGATCATAGGCGGCGCGCGCTTCGTCGGCACGTTGCCCGAACGCCGCAAAGGCCGCATCCTTCGACGTCGCGCGATTGAGGCCGAGGTCGGCCTCGTCCGATCCGACGATCATCGGCAGCGGCGGCGCGGCTTTCAGCGCTTCGGCGGGCTGCGCGGTGACGATACGGCCATCGACGATCGGCCCCGAAAAGCGGTTCCGCTCGCCGAGGAACAACATGCCGAGCGCGGTCAGATTGCCCGCGATCTTTTCGGCCGGCAGCGCGCGCAGTCTTTCCAGCGCCGCCGCGTCGGCCCCCTCGATGCCGACGCTCGCGGCGAAGGCAACCCCGATCTTCTCGGACGAAGGATGCGCTTCGCTATCCGCCGCCAGCATCTGCGCGCCGAGCAGTTGGGTGCGCCCGCCGCCCGACTGCGCGATCACCCGCCGGAACAGGCCCTGCGCGAGCGGGGAGGCCGCCAGCGCGAGCACCGACTCGCCGCCCGCCGATGCCCCCATGATCGTCACATTGTCCGGGTCGCCGCCGAACGCGGCAATATTGCGCTTCACCCATTGCAGCGCCGCAATCTGGTCGAGATAGCCGTAATTGCCCTTCGGCTCGTCGGGCCGCTCGGCGGACAGCGCCGGGTGCGCGAAGAAGCCGAAGCGTCCCAGCCGGTAATTCGGCGCTACAAGGATCACGCCGTCGCGCGCAAAAGCGGCGCCCGACGCCTCGGCCGGAACATTCGACCCCGACACGAAGGCCCCGCCATGGATCCAGACGATCACCGGCCGCTTGCCGGCCACCGCGCCGACCGGGCGCCAGACGTTCAGATAAAGGCAGTCTTCCGAAGGCTCGAACGCCGGATCGGCCGCCGGTCGCATACAGTCATGCCCGAACCGCGTCGCCGCGCGCACGCCCTGCCAGGGGGTGACGGGCTGCGGCGGCCGCCAGCGCAGGTCGCCGACCGGCGGCGCGGCAAACGGCACCCCCTTGAAGACCTCGGCGCCCTCCTCCGCCGCGCCGCTTACCCGGCCTTCGGCGGTCGCAACCTCCTGCGCCGTGACGGGCTGCGCGGTTGCCGCGAACAGCAAGGCCGCGATCGACAGGCGCCGCACGGGTCAGCGCGCCCGGTCTTCGGCGGCGGCGCTCAGGACCGCGCTGCCGGTCAGCATCGGCTCGCCCGCCGATTTGCCGACGAAGAAGCGATAGTCGCCGTGCGGCCGCGTCCAGCGCCCGGCGGCGGCGTCATAGGACAGGAGGAGCCAGGGATCGGCGTCGATCGTCACCTCGCGGCTTTCGCCGGGCTTGAGGCTGATCTTTGCCCAGCCCGCCAGTCGATGCGTGCGGCCCGGCGCCGCGACATAGAGCTGCGCAACCTCGGTCCCTTCGCGGTTACCCGTATTGGTGATCCGCGCCGTGACGCTCAGCGCGCCGCCGCCGCGCGACTCCAGGCCGCCATAATCGAAGCTGGTGTAAGTGAGCCCGTAACCGAAGGGAAAGAGCGGCTTCGCGCCGGTCCGTTCGAACCAGCGATAGCCGATGTCGCTCCCCTCGACATAGTCGATCGGGAAGGGATCATATTGAACCCCGATCCCCAGCGGGCGCTGCTTTGCCGGGTCGTATCCGACGACCGTCTTGTGCGGAAGCTGCTCGGCGCTGGCCGGAAAGCTGATCGGCAGCCGTCCCTGTGGCGCGCTTTTCCCGGTCAGGATCGCCGCCATCGCCTCGCCCCCGCGCTGACCCGAGAACCAGGCTTCGAGCACCCCGCCGACCTTGTCCAGCCACGGCATGGCAACCGGATTGCCCGTCTGAAGAACGACGACCGTCCGGGGATTGGCGGAGGCGACGGCATCGATCATCGCATCCTGCCCATCGGGGAGCGAGAAATCGGCGTGGTCGACACCCTCCATCTCGGGCTTGACCGCATAGATGACGACCAGCTCGGCCTTCTTCGCCGCTTCGGCCGCGCGCGCCGCATCGCTGCCGTCGTCGAAGCTGATCGCGCTGCCCGGCAACGCGGCCGCGAGCGCCTTCAGCGGCGAGGAGAGCCCATAGCTCGGCGCGAGGAGCGCCGACAGCGGATTCGCGCCGGGCGCGTCGCGATAGACGCCGCCCCACGGAATGACCTGCGACGATCCGCCGCCGATCGGCACGCCCTTGTCGGCGTGGCGGCCGATGACGACGATCGATTTCGCCGTCGCCGCGAGCGGAAGGATGCCGTCGTTCTTGAGCAGGACCATCCCTGCCTCGGCCATCGCCTGCGCCCGCGCGCTATGCGCTTCGCGGTCGATCGCGCCGCCCGGCGCCGCGCGATGGTCGAGCGCCCCGACCCGCGCCATCGAACGGACGATGCGCAGCGCCATGTCGCGCACCCGCGCCGCTTCGACCTGACCCGCTTTCACGGCGGCGGGGAGGTCCGCGAAATAATCCTTGTCCTGCGGCGACTGCTGGTCGAGCCCCGCCGCGATCGACGGCGCAAGGCTGTGCACCGCGCCCCAGTCGGACATAACCCAGCCCGGATAGGCCCAGTCGCCCTTCAGCACATCGCGCATCAGATGGGCATTCTCGCACGCATAGGTGCCGCCCACCTTGTTATAGGCGCACATGACCGAGGCGGGCCGGCCGCGCTTGATGCCGATCTCGAAGGCCAGCAGATCGGATTCGCGCAGCGCCGCTTCGTCGATCCGCGCATCATAGACGAAGCGCCCGCTCTCCTGCGGGTTCAGCGTGAAATGCTTGATCGTCGAGGCGACGTGGCGGTCCTGTATCCCGGCGATCTGTTCGCCGACGAGCGTTCCCGCGAGCAGCGGATCCTCGCCAAGATATTCGAAGTTGCGCCCGTTCCGCAGTTCGCGCGCCAGATTGACACCGCCCGCGAGCATCACGTTGATGCCCTTTGCAAAGGCTTCGGCGCCGATCAGCCGCCCCGCCTCGCGCGCCATCGCGGGATCGAAGGTCGCCGCGAGCGACAGCGTCGCGGGCAGCGCGGTCGATTGCTGGCCGGGACGCAGATAGCCGATGTCGGCAACCCCCAGGCTGGCATCGCCGAGATGGAGCGCGGGAAAGCCGACGCGCTCGACCGCCGGCACGAAACCGGCGGTGCCGATCGCGCCCTCGGGCTTCGGCTGCCGCATCGCTTCGGGAATGAAGGGCGGAAGCGGAATGCCGAGGTCGAGCAGGCTACCGCCCGACACCGATTTGGTCAGTGACATCTGCTCATCGAGTGTCATCGCATCGACGATCGCCGCGGCGCGATCGTCCGCCGCCTTTTCCTGCTGCTTGGTCATTCCATCCGCCTGTTTGGCCGTCACCGGCGTGGCAATAATCGTGGCAACCGCCAGTATGGCGGTGGACATGGCACGTCCCATTTTCCTCTCCTGTTATTCGGCTTTTCCCGGCCCTACCGACAGGGCTCCCGTTTCGAGGCCTGCCTTCATCAGCCGCTTGAGCACCTTCACCGAATCGCGGATGCTCCCGGGCGCGGGGGCCAGAACCTGCGCGACGGACAGGCCTCGGATGGCCCAGACGACGAGTCGCATCAGCGCCATCGCACCGCGCGAATCCCCCGGTGCGGCCAGGTGCGTGAAATCCAGCGCTTCGCGTTCGATCCGCGCCTGGACCGGCGCAAGCTTCTCGCAAAGCTGGGGGTCGCTGCGCGAACCCTGCAATATCTCGAGCACCGCGACGCCCGACGGCCGGCTCAGAACCTCCCACGCCATGTCGGGATAGGCGAGCAGCCGCTGCTGCGGATCGTCGATGCCTTTCAGATATTCGCGATAGTGCCGCACTTCCTGCTCGAAGACCGCCTCGACCACAAAGGTCATCAAATCGGCCTTGGTCGGAAACTGGTGAAGCATCGCCCCCCGGCTGACCCCCGCCTTTTCGGCGACGAGCATCGTCGACGCCGCCGCATAGCCATGCGCGTGCAGCGCATCGATCGCCGCGGCCAGCAACGCGTCCCGGGTGCCAGCGCTTCTTTCCGCCTGCGTCCGCCGGCGCACTTTCTCGGCCATCCATCCACTCCACATTTACAAGCAGTATTGACCGTAACATATGTGCGCCATAGGGTCATGACAAGCATAAAGGAGCACGCGATGATCGAACGCCGTCACTTTCTTGCCGCCGCCGCGGCGTCGGCGATGCTTCCCGGGGGCGCCCTTGCGGCTTCACCCAGGCCGGTCATCGGGGTTCAGCTCTACATGGCACGCGAGCTGCTCGCGAAGGATTTCGAAGCCACGCTGGCCGCCATTGCCGCGACCGGCGTGCGCCATGTCGAATTTGCGGGCTTCTATGACCGGGACGCCGCCGCCATTCGCAAGACGCTGGCCGACAACGGCCTCGTCGCGGTCGGCGCCCATGCGCTGCGCGCTGATATGGACGACGCGGAGATCGACCGGCTGATCGAGCAATGCGCCGGGATCGGCATGGATTATGCCGTCGCGCCGGTGCCGCTCGTTCCGGCCTATCGGGCGCTGGTCGGCAAGTCCGACAATGTTTTTCGCGATGCGATCGCCGCGCTGACGCGCGATGACTTCCTGCGCACCGCCGACCGCTTCAACACCATCGGCGGCAAGGTCCGGAGCGCCGGAATGCGCTTCGCCTACCACACCCACGGCCTCGATTTCCTGCGCTTCGACGGACGCTATGCGTTCGACGACATGATCGAACGCTGCGACCCCGCGTTCGTCGATTTCGAGCTCGACGTCGGCAACACCATTGCTGCCGGGGTCGATCCGCTCCCCTATCTCGAACGCCTCGGCCGCCGCTCGAGCCTGGCGCATCTCAAGGATTGGCGAGGCCCCATCGAGCCCGCCGTCGACCGCATTCCGCCGACCGCGCCGATCGGCGAAGGCGTCGTCGACTTCGCGGCCGTAATGCGGGCGATGACCGCGGCAGGCGTTCGCTACGCCTTCATCGAGGAAGAGGAAACGCCGGCGGACCGGGTGATCGCCGCCATCGGGTCGGCCTATCGCTATCTGTCTAGACTGCCGTCGTGAGCCGCGCGGGAGACAGGCATGGAGTTAGCCGGCGATCGGTTCTGGCGGGCACCGCCGGACTGGCGACGGCGAACATCGCCTCCGCCCGGGCGCTGGCGCCGGTCGAAAGGCCGAACATCCTGTGGCTCGTCAGCGAGGACAATAACCCGCTCATCGGCGCCTATGGCGACCGGCTGGCCCATACGCCGACGATCGACGCGCTTGCCGCGGGGGGCCTGCTGTTCCGCAATGTCTATTCGAATGCCCCCGTCTGCGCGCCGTCGCGCTTCTCCATCCTCACCGGCGTCTATCCCGAAAGCTGCGCCCCGGCCCATCATATGCGGGCGCAGGCGCGGATCGCCTCGCTCTTCCGCACCTATCCCGAACTGCTGCGCGATGCCGGATATTTCTGCCTCAACGCCAGCAAGACCGATTATAATTGCGACGTCGATCCGGACGGCATCTGGGGCCTTCAGGGGCCCGAAGCCCATTGGCGCCACGCCCCCCGGGGACAGCCCTTCATGGCGGTCTTCAATTATGAAACGACGCATGAATCCGGGCTGTTCAAGCCGGTTTCCGGCCGCGTAAAACCGGACCAGGTCCGCGTCCCCGCCTATCTGCCCGACCAGCCTGCGGTCCGGCAGGACATTGCGGCCTATTATAATCTGATCGAAACCATGGACGGCGAACTGGCGGCGCGGCTCGCGGAACTCAAGGCCGACGGGCTCGCCGACGACACGATCGTCTTCTATTATTCGGACAATGGCGGATCGCTGCCCCGATCAAAGCGCTATTGCTATGACGAAGGGCATCGCTGCGCCCTCGTCGTCCATATCCCGCCCAAGTGGCAGCATCTTGCCCCTGCCCCCGCCGGGTCCGAAATCACCGCGCCCGTCTCGTTCATCGATCTCGCGCCGACCCTGCTCTCGATCGCGGGAGTCCCCCAGCCGGCCCAGATGCGCGGCAAGCCCTTCCTCGGGACGCGGATCGCGGGCCCGCAGCCGTTCGCCTTCGGGATGCGAGGCCGGATGGACGAGCGGATCGACTTCATCCGGACGGTGACCGACGGCCGCTGGCGCTATATCCGCAATTACATGCCGCACCGGCCCTGGGGCCAGCACCAGGCCTTCGCGTGGCTCGCGAAAGGCTATCAGGCATGGGAAAGCGCCTGGCTCGCCGGCGATCTGGACGCGGTCCAGAGCCGCTTCTTTGGCCCCAAACCCTATGAAGAGCTCTACGATCTCGAAGCCGATCGCGATCAGCTTCGCAATCGTGTCGACGATCCGTCGGCCGGCGCCATGCTGGAACGGCTGCGCCGGGCGCTGGACCGCCATATGCTGGCGATCAACGACAATGGCTTCCTTCCCGAAGGCATGGCGGGCGAAGGCTTTTTCGAAAGCCGTGACCGGCGCGTCTATCCGCTCAAACGGCTGATGGCGCTGGCGAGCGCTGCGGCGCGACGCGACCCGCGCAAGCTCGGCCTGTTTCGCGCCGCCGCTTCGGATCCGGCGCCGGTGGTGCGCTATTGGGCCGCGACGGGGCTGCTGATGCTGGGCAAGGCGGCGGCGGAAACGCGGGGCGTGCTGGCATTGCTGATCGGCGACGCGGACCCCCGGGTCGCCATCGTCGCGGCCGAAGCGCTGGTCATGCTGGGCGAAATCGAGCGGCCGATCGCCTTTCTCGGCGAGGTCGTAGCCAGCGACATGCCTTGGCAGGTCAGGCTCCAGGCGCTCAACGCGCTGACCTACGTCGGCAAGCCCGCCCGGTCGGTGCTTCCCGCCATCCGCGCGGCGGGGGAAACGCGGCAGGAATATCTCTACAGCGCGGGACGCTATCTCGCGACGAAGCTCGACGGCAGCTACACGCCGTCGACGCCGATCTTCAGCCTCCGGAAACTCTGGTAGGAAGCGGCCGCGCTATTGGACCGCGGCCAGCGCGCGCTCGGCGACCGGGCGCATCACGGTATACCCGGCGGCGTTCGGATGAACGCCGTCCTCGGAATGCGCCTTTGCCAGCCCGTGCCCGCCGTCATCGAGCGCGGCATGATAGTCGGCGAAGACCAGCTTCCTTTCCGTGGCGAGCGCCCGCAGCCGTTCGTTCAGCGCCGTAATCGCCTCGACCGGCGCGATGTCGGGCCGCCAGTCGAAACGCCGCGCGGGCAGCACCGAGCCCAGCACCACCTTGATCCCGTGCGCTTCGGCCAGGTCGATCATCGTGCGGATATTCGCCTCGATCCGGTCGAGCGACGTCGGCCCGCCGTTCCCGGCAATGTCGTTGGTGCCGGCCATGATATGGACGACACGCGGCTTCAGATCGATCACGTCGGCGCGAAAGCGCGCGAGCATCTGGGTGGTCGTCTGGCCGCTGATCCCGCGATCGATGCGGTCGCCGTTGAAGAAGTCCGGCTGTTCGCGCAGCCATAATTCGGTGATCGAATCGCCGAGGAAGACGGTCCGGTTCGGGGTCGCGGGCGGCAGGTCGCGATTCGCGGCGGCGTAACGGCACTCGCCCGTAAAGTCGGCGAACAGCAAATCCTGCTGCCATTTCGTATAGATAGCCATGCCCTCCTCCGAACGCGGCGGCAGCGGCTCCCCCGCCGCGAGCGCAGTCTGCGCGCGGGCCAGATAATCGGCGACGATCGCGGGCATCGGCGGCAAGGCCGCGCAGGGATCGGCCAGAACGCCGACCGCAGGGATGGGCCCGGCGGCTGCAAGCGGGGTCGAAGCTAGAACCAACGGCATGAAAACAAAAGATTTCATGAAACATTCCTCCCCATATCACCGCATCATCCTATCACCCGGGCAACAACTTACAAGCGGTCTTGACTGCTTTTATCTTACAGGCCTATCAAGCGGCATCGGCGCCGCGAGCGCCTTGTTGGGGAGGTTATCATGGTTCGATTTGGCGCGCGGCGCATTTGGCTCGCTTCGGTTGCGGCGGTCGCGCTGCCTGCGACACCTTTATGGGCGCAGGACGCGGAGCCCGGCGCGGCGGCGGCCGGCGACGAGATCATCGTCACGGCGACGCGGCGCGAGGAGCGCCTGCAGGATGTCCCGCTGTCGGTGACCGCGGTTTCGGGCGAAAGCCTGGCGCAGTCGGGGCTGAAGGAAGTCAGCGACATCCAGTATCTCGCCCCGAACATCACCTTCTCCGCGACCAACCCCGTCTCGAACGGCGGCGGCTACCAGATCCGCGGCGTCGGCACCCAGACCTATGACAGCGGCGTCGAACAGACCGTCGGCCTGGTGATCGACGGGGTCGTCATCGGCCTGTCGCGCGATCCCGGCTCGACCGGCTTTGCCGATATCGAGCGCATCGAGGTGCTGCGCGGCCCGCAGGGCACGCTGTTCGGCAAGAATTCGAGCGCCGGGGTGATCCAGGTCGTCACGAAAAAGCCGCGGATGGACGACGCCTCCTTTTCGCTTGATCTCAAATATGGCGAGCGCAACGACCGCGTCGTGCAGGCCAGCGCCAATATTCCGCTCGGCCAGACCCTCGCCCTGCGCCTGTCGGGGTACAGCAACGGACAGGACGGCGCGATTCCCTATGTGCTGACCCCGGGGCGCGCGGTGGGCGACCGCCGCAACAACGGCATCCGCGCCAAGCTGCTCTGGGAGCCGTCGGACAATCTCTCCTTCCTCCTGTCGGGCGAATATCAGACCGCGTTCGCGCGCGACGGCCAGATCATCCAGTCGCTCGGAACCAGCGCCCTGTTCAATTCGCAGTTCGCCGGCTTTGCCGAAAAGCCGGGCCCGAACGTCTATAAAAGCTATATGGATGGCGACTGGACCGCGGACACCTCGCTCTATGCGGGCTCGCTCGAGATCAACGCCGGCATCGGCGATCACACGCTGACTTCGATCACCGCCTACCGCAAGCTCAAGACGCTCCAGCTTTCCGACATCGACGCCTCGCCCGCCAACGTCTTCAACAACAGCGACGGCGGCGTCGACAGCCACCAGTTCACGCAGGAGCTTCGCCTCACCTCGCCCGGCGGCCAGCGCCTCGAATATGTGCTCGGCCTCTATTATTATCAGACCGAGAACGGCGGCTACGCGACCCAATATGGCAATTATTACGGCCTGTTCGGGGTGCCCGTCGTGGTCGGCGGCGGCCGCCGCGACGCGACGAACAAGGTGCGCAGCCTCGCCGCCTTCGGCAATGTCACTTTCGCGCTGACCGACGCCGTCAAGCTGATCGGCGGGCTGCGCTACACCAACGACCGGAACCACGGGACGCTCGTCGTGTCGCCGCTGCCCTTCCCCGCCTTCCCGCTCAGCACCCTGCCCGATTATGACGGCACGGTGAAGGCCGACAATGTGTCGGGCAAGGTCGGCGTGCAGTTCGAACCCAGCCGCGACTTCATGCTCTATGCGACCTGGTCGACGGGCTTCAAGGGCCCGGCGATCGACGGCACGGCGGGCATCATCCGCGAGGTCCGCCCCGAAACGGTGAAGAGCTGGGAAATCGGCCTCAAGAGCAGCTTCCTCGATGGCAAAGGCACTTTCAACATCGCCGCCTATTGGTCGAACTACCGCAATTTCCAGGCGCAGACCTTCGACATCACCATCACCCCGCCGGCCTTTTACCTGTCGAACGCCGGGATGCTGCGCGCGCGCGGTATCGAGGTCGAAACCGGCTTTCGCGTGACCCCGGCGCTGCGCCTCTCGGCCAGTGGATCGTATAATGACGCGACGTTCCGCGACTATGACGGGCAATGCTATCCGGGCCAGCCGATGTCGCCGGTGGTCGGCGAGGGCTGTTACGTCGTTCCCGGCACGACGACGACCGTCGCCAATTATCGCGGCTTCCGCCTGCCCAACGCGCCGAAATGGTCGTATATCCTGCGCGCGGATTACAAGCAGGCGGTCGGCGGCGACATGGCGATCGACGCCGCGGTCAATTGGGCGTGGCGCACGAAGACCCAGGCCGTGATCGGCGATCCGAAAGCCGAAATCCCCTCCTATGGCCTGCTCAACGGCACCATCGGTTTCGGCGCGGAGGACGGCAGCTGGCGGGTCGGCATCTATGCGCGCAACCTGCTCGATAAGCGCTTCTATGCGCCCTATGCCGCGGGTGTGATCAACCCCGACGGCTATTCCAAGATCGTGATGCCCGAAGCGTTCAGAACCATCGGCGGCACGCTGAGCTTCCGCATCTAGACAGTCTCCCCTCCGCCCTGAAAGGGGCGGAGGGCGGACCCCCCACCCGTCCTTAGCGGACATTTGAAGGTCCATCCGGCAGAGTCCCCAGATAGTCTGCAATAGCATTCGCTGCCGCTGTCGAGCTTAGGGCGCGCGTTCCTCGACAAACCCGCCGGTGTACCCGGATTGGGCAAGCCTTCGGCAAATATCCTAGCCGGACGCCTGGTGCGCTTGAAGAGAGCCCCGAAAGAAGCCATGGCTGCTGCGGGATGGCGGCGGACGGGGCATTCGCCATTCCCATACGGTTAGATGGGTTCGCTTGACATGCTTTCCGCGAAGCCTTCAGAGACGGCCGTGGCTCCCCAGCGAAAGGAACGTCATGCGAAACGCCGTCTCTCTTACCCTAGCCGCCCTGTTATTTTCGTCCGGCACGGCATTGGCCGCGGCCAACGCAAAGCCCGAAACGGTTTTGAAGAGCAAAGGATATGAAAAAGCAGCGACAATTCTGGACCGCGATCATGACCAGCTTGTCGCGGAGATCGTCAAGCTCACGGAGATTCCGGCCCCGCCCTTCAAGGAAGCCGCGCGCGCAGCCGCCTATCGCGATATGCTGGTGGAAGCCGGTTTGACCGACGTCGAAATCGATCCCGAAGGCAATGTCACCGGCGTCTATCGCGGCACTGGCCCGGCGGGCGGCCCGGTCGTGATGATCGCGGCCCATCTCGACACGGTTTTTCCCGAAGGAACGCCGATCAAGGTTCGCCGCGAAGGCACGCAGCTTCACGCCCCGGGCATCGGCGACGATACCCGCAGCCTGGCGGTCCTGCTCGCCTATGCGCGGGCGATGAAGGAGGCCGGCGTCAAGGTGCGGCAGGACATCGTCTTCGTCGGCAATGTCGGCGAGGAAGGCCCCGGCGATCTGCGCGGCGTCCGCTATATGATGGCCAAGGGCAAATATAAGGATCGTATCAAGACCTTCATCTCGATGGACGGCACCGATCCGGCGCGCATCGTCACCGGCGGCGTGGGGTCGCGGCGCTACCGCATCACCTACAAGGGACCGGGCGGACACAGCTATGGCGCCTTCGGCCTCGTCAATCCGATGGTCGCGATGAGCCAGACGGTCGTCGATTTCTACAGGATTCCGGTGCCCGCCAAGCCCAAGACCACCTATTCCGCCAGCGTCACGGGCGGCGGCACCTCGGTCAATTCGATCCCGAACGAGGTCTTCATGGAATTCGACATGCGTTCGGAAAATCCGGAGGAACTCGCCAAGGTCGAGCGGGCTTTCCTCGCGATCGTCAAAAAGAGCGTCGCGGACGAGAATGCCGCGCGGTCGATCAAGGAGGGGCCGGTGACCGCCGACGTCAAGCTGATCGGCGATCGCCCGGCGGGGCAGACGCCCGCGACCGCCGAGGTCGTTCGCAACGCCGAAGCGATCATCCGCGCCAAGGGCCTGACCCCCATCGCCTCCTATTCCTCGACCGATTCCAATATCCCGATGAGCCTCGGCATCCCCGCGATCACGATCGGTTCAGGCGGACATGCCGAACGCGGCCATTCGCTCGACGAGTGGATCGACGTCGAAAAGACGAAAAGCGTGCACGGCGCCAGCGTCGGCCTCGGCATCCTGCTCGCGACCGCGGGCGTCCAATGATCCGATAAGACTTCCCCTTCGGCCCTCGCGCCGGAGGGGGACGCAAAAAAGGGCGGGCATCATGCGATGCCCGCCCTTTTTCTTACCTATGATCCGGGGGCGATCAGAGGCGGAGCTTGGCGCCGACCGTCACATAGCTGCCGATCGAGTCATAATGGATCGATCCCGCCGGGCTCAGCGGCGGATCGCGGTCGAACAGATTGTTGACGTTGGCAAAGAGCGTGAAGCGCTCATCGACATTCACCTGCGCGTTGAGATCGACATAGACCCGGGCCGAGGTGTCGTTGTTCGCGATGTTCAGCAGATGGTTATACTCCCCGCCGCCGACATAGCGGACGCGCGCCGTGAAGCTCGCGTTATCGCTGCCGTAGGTAACGCTGCCGGTCCCCCGCCAGTGCGGCGTGCCGAAGGTCACGTCGCCGACGTCGCCGGCGCGATCGATGACCGAAATGCCGTCGTCGATCACGACCTTCGACACATAGGTCGCCAGTGCGCGCAGGCGAAGCGTGCCGCCGCCGACCGGCTGCTGATAGCTCGCCTCGATGTCGACGCCGCTGGTCTTGTATTGCGCCAGGTTCAGATAGGTCGAGTTGATCTCGGTCGGGCGGCCCTGGCCATCGCGCGTGATCTGCGAGCAGGCGTTCTGGTTGCCGTTGCCGCACGCGGTGATGACGTCCTGGGCGTTCGGCGAGGTGATCGCGTCGCGCAGCTTGATGTCGAAATAATCGACCGCGAGGTTGAAGCCCGGCAGGAAGGTCGGGGTAAAGACCGCGCCGAGCGTCAGCGTGCTGCCGACCTCCGGCTTCAGGTTCGGGTTGCCGCCGCCGTACCGCGTGACGCTGTACGACTGGCCGTTCTCGGACACCGTCGAGAAGGTCGTGGTGCGCGTCGTGAACAGTTCGGCAAGGCTGCCCGAACGGATGTCGCGCGAACGCGACACGCGCAGCAGCAGATTGTCGAGGATGCGGTCGGTGGCGCCGAGCTTCCACGACCAGATGCCGCCGCTGGTGCTATAGTGGCTGTAGCGAGCGGCGGCGCTGAAATCGAGCTTGCTGAACGGCTGGTCGAGCAGCGGCACCGCGACTTCGCCGAAGCCTTCCTGCACGTTGAACCCGCCGTCGAGCGGCGAGAAGTTGAAGCGGCTGAACCCGCGCGCCGTCGAAATCGGGTCGATGCTGTTCGTCACCTGCTTTTCCCAGCGCGCCTCACCGCCGAATGCGACCGAGACCGGGCCGGCCCAGGTGGAGAAGAGGTCGCCGCGCAGGCTGGCGCCCATGCTGTCGAGCTTGGTCGTGTAGACGACCTTGGCGAGGTCGCCGAACACATAGTCGATTGCGGCGGGATCGGCGCGGCCCGCGCCGAGGATGTTCAGCGGACGGCAGGCGGTATTCGGGTCGGTCAGCGCGACCGCGCAAACGATGCTGTCGCCGACGCGGACCGCGTCGAGCGCCTCGGTCATCTTCGAGCCGACGATCTGGTTGTGATAGCTCTGCATGTTGCGCAGTTCGCCATGATTGTAATAGGCCGAATAGCGCCACGCGCCGTCGGCGAAGCTGCCGTCGACACCGATGCCGCCTTCGACATTCTGGCGGTAATAATCGAAGGTGCGCAGGCCGTAGTCTTCGAAGACGCGGCCGATCTTGACCGTCGTCTCCCCCGCGCCGAGCTGGCTGCGGATGCCGTCGAGATAGGGGTTCGATGCCTTCAGCGTGTAATTGCCATATTCGGCATAGAAGGGATATTTGGCCCAGATGCGGCTATACAGGCCGTCGATCCAGAACGTCGCATCGCCGACCTCGAAGCTCGCGCGGGCATAGCTGTTCACGCGCTGATAGGGGTTGGCGAGCGACTTCTGGTCGCCGATTCCGCGGCCTTCGCCGCCGACCATCAGCGTTCCGTCCTGATTGATCATGCTGCCGTATTGATAGGGGCGCAGCGAGCCGTCGGCGGCGAAGGTCATGCCCTTGAGCGCGCCGGTGGTGATCAGGCCGTCGAGGCCCGTGTTGGCCGGGTTGACGTCGCGCACGAGGATCTGCTCGTCGCTGCCCGCGGGCGTGAACAGGTCGGCGCTGCCGACATTCTTGCGCGCGTTACGGCTGAGAATGCCGTTGTCGTTCTGATATTCGCCGCCGATCATGAAATGGCCGCGGCCGCCGGCGAATTCGGTGCCGAAGCTGCCGTTGATGCTGTAGCGATAGCCGTCGCCGCGCGTCGATATGCCGTTCTGGACGCCAAGCTTCAGGCCGGTCAGATTGTCGTCGAGGATGATGTTGACGACGCCGCCGATCGCGCCCGAGCCCCAGGCCGCGCTCGCGCCGCCGGTGACGATCTCGACCCGCTTCACCATGTCCTGCGGGATGCTGTTGAGGTCCGACGCGCCGTTGAAGCGGCGGTTGTTGAGCAAGGTCAGCGTGCGGGTGGCGCCGAGGCCGCGAAGGTCCATTGCCGAGGTGCTGGAATTGGTGTTGGCGTTGGTGCTGTTCGGCGACACGGTCGCGCGGAACTGCGGCAGGTCGTTCAGTACCTGCGCGATGCTGGGACGCGCGCCCTGCGCCAGTTCGGATTCGCCGACCACGGTGGTCGGGGTCGGCGCGTCGAAGCCCTTGCGGTCGATGCGCGAACCGGTGACGACGATCGCCGAATCCCCGGCGTCGGCTTCGTCGCCAGCCTCCTGCGCCGCCGCCGCGCCGCTATAGGCCAGCGCGAGCATCAGGCCCATCGCGGCGCTGCCGCTCCTCAACAGGCCTTTCAGCCCGGTCCGGTCGTTACGCATGGATATTCCCCTTTTTGAATGGCGTTGCATGAAATCGGCGGTCAGTCCGCTCGCGTGAAAAGCAGGTCGAAGGCGCGGTTCTCGCCAAAGCGGAGCGCGGTGACGGCGCCCGCGGCGTCGCGCTGGAACTTGACGACGATGCGCGAGGCGCGCGGCGCCGCGGCGCCGGTGAACACGTCGCGATAGGCCGGCGTCAGCATCTGGTCGGCCCAGCGCGGACCGCTGTAGACGAGCTGGCCGTCGCGGGCCCGAAAGCTGAGGCAGGTTCGGGTTTCGGCCGAGCAGAAGCGCCCGGCATAGGGGGCCGGGTCGACCGCGGTCACCGCCTCGACTTTGCGATAGGAGATTTTTTCTCCCTCGCGCGTTTCGCGGACCAGCGCGCCCTTCGCGCCGAAGGCGAAAATATCCTCGCGCAGCATCCAGCGGCCGGGGCCGACCGGAACGAGCGCGCGGCCATCGGCGCGCAGGCCGCTCTTGCCGTCGGCGTCGAAGCGCAGCGGCGCACCGCTGACGCCGTCGGCATAGAGACCGGTCGGCGCGGCGCCGCGCGGCGCATAGGCCGGTTCGGCGCTTTCGCCCGGCAGGAAGATGTCGGCGGCGGCGCGCCCGAGCACCGGCGTATCGGCATCGCCCGCATTGCAGAGCAGCGACACGGCGAGCCGCTGAGCCGGATAGCGCGCCATCCAGGCGCGATAGCCGCCGGTAGAGCCCGAATGGCTGACCTCCTGCTGGCCGCGATGATCGAGGTTTACCAGCGCGAGCGCATAGGCGATCGGCGTGCCGTCATTGAGTTTCGTCGTCTGCTGCATCTGGGCGGTGAAGCCCGGCCCGAAGGCATCGCTGTCGAGCGCCGCCTGCCATTTGACGAGATCGCCGACGGTGGTGAGCAGACCGCCGTTGCCATAGGCATCCTCGATCACCTGCTCGTTGCGCCAGACGCCGTCCTCATATTCATAGGCCCCGGTGCGGCCGGGCACGATGTCGCCATGATCGTCGCGCCAGCGCGTACTCGTCATGCCGAGCGGCGCGAAGATGCGGTCGCGGGTGAAATCGGCGAGCGATTGCCCGCTGACCCGGTCGACGACGATCGCCAGCAGATTGTAATTGCTGTTGCTGTAGAGATAATGGCTGCCCGGCGCGAAATTGAGCTCGGTCTGGCCCGCGGCGATTTTCAGCACATCGTCGTTGTTCGCGGTGCGCGAATTGCGCGGCCATCCTTCGATCGCCGCGACCGATCCCCAATCGCGCAGGCCGCTGGTGTGGTGCAGCATGTGCGCGATCGTCACCGGCGCGGCATAAGCGGGCAATTCGGGAAGATATTTGCGGACGTCGTCGTCCAGCGACATCTTGCCCTCGCGCACCAGCATCAGGATCGCGGCGGCGGTGAACTGCTTCGAATCCGATCCCGCCTCGTAGATGCTGTCGACGGTGGCCGGAACGCCGAGTTCGAGGCTGGCCATGCCATAGCTTCGCATCGCGATCGGCTGTCCGTTTCGCGAGATCGCGATCGAACAGCCCGGCGTATCGTCATGCGCCCAGCGCGCGAACAGCGCGTCAAGGCGTGCGCCGGCGGCGTCGGGACTCGCCGCCGGCGCGGCCGCGGCCGATGGCGCTGCGGCCCATAGGGACAAGGTTGCTCCCGCGAGCAGGGGCAGGTTGATCTTCATGTTCCGATTCTCCGTCGGCGCGGCGGTAAGGCGCGAATGCCGCCGCCTTACCGGGGATCGCTGTCACGAAGCTGACACCAAATGCGAAGGCGCGGCTTTGGCGCAAGGAATGGAAAATTATCGGCCCCAAGCGTGACATTTCCGTATGCCGAGATAGAGGCAGACTGTAATTTCCGGTGGAAAGACGAGGAGGCGAAGCGGGATCGGGTCATGCGCGTGCTGTTGGTGGAAGACGATGAGCGATTGTCGCGCGGCATGGCCGCGTCGCTGGAAGCGGCCGGCTTTGCGGTCGATTGTCTGGCGAATGGCGAGGACGCGCTGCAGCTCGCCGACCGCGAACCCTATAGCGCCATCGTCCTCGACCTGGGGCTGCCCGACATCGACGGGCTGGACGTGCTGGGGGCGTTGCGCGCGCGCGGGGTCGCGACACCGATCCTGATCCTGACCGCGCGCGACATGATCGACGACCGCGTTACCGGCCTCGACCGCGGCGCCGACGACTATATGGCCAAGCCGTTCAGTCCGCGCGAACTCGAATCGCGCCTGCGCGCGCTCGTCCGGCGCAGCCAGGGCACGGCCGACCCGGTGCTGCGGATCGGCGCGCTGTCATTCGACCGGTCGAGCCGCACCGTATCGCTCGAAGGCCGGATCATCGACCTCCGCCGCCGCGAACTGGCGGTGCTCGAAACGCTGATGGGGCGGCCGGGCAAGGTGATCCCGAAAGAAAGGCTGGCCGCCGAAGTCTTCAATTTCGAGGATGCGGTCACTCCGAACGCGCTCGAAGTCTATGTCGGCCGCTTGCGCCGCAAGCTGCAGCCGTCGGGCCCTGCGATTCGCACCGTCCGTGGGCTCGGCTATATGATCGAGACCGATTGAACCGATGCGCCGCCTGCCCCCTTCGCTGCGCTTTCGCCTGACGGCCGCGGTCCTCCTGCCGCTGACCGCGCTCGTGCTGTTCTTCGGTATCATCACGACGCTGGTCGCGCGCAACAATGAGGCCGATACGGTCGACCGGGTGCTGATCGGATCGGTGCGCACCCTGAGCCTCGCCTACAACAGCCCGGCGAGCGACCGCGAGCGGCTGGTGCCGCTTGCGGTCCACCTGCTGAAACGGCGCGCGCGGCCGGTCGTCCACTATAGCGTCTGGCGCGGCGATCGGCTGATCGCGGGCGATGCGGCGCTACGCCCGCCCGCCGACTATAACCCGGTCGGCGACGGCACGATCGACCGTCACCCGCCGACCACCTTCACCAACGCCTATCGCCGAAACGAGCTGGTGCGCGGCTATCTCGATCCCGCCGACGCGCGCGAGGTCACGCAGGCCGCTTATCTGCGCGACGGAACGCTGCACGGAAAGCCCGCGCGGATCGCGATGGAAATCCGCCGCGCGCATGGCGACGACCGGCTGATCGCGATCCAGATCGCCGATTATGTCGACGATCGGCTGGCGCACGAACGCGCCTTCCTGCACCAGGTTCTGATGATCGGACTGACGGCGCTGGTCGTCACCGGCCTGCTGTTCTGGCTGGCGATCCGTTGGGGTCTGCGCCCGCTCGCCACGCTGACCGGACAGGTCGAGGCGGCCCGGCGCGCTGCCTCTCCCGCGGTCCGGCTCGACGCGGACGAAGCGACCCCGACCGAAATCCGCCCCTTCGTCGCCGCGTTCAACGGGTTGATGGCGCGGCTGGAGCGCGCGAGCGAATCGCTGCGCCAATTCACCTCGAACGCTTCGCACCAGATGCGCACGCCGCTGGCGGTCGCGCGCGTGCAGCTCGACGTGCTCGAGCGCTATGGCCCTCAATCGCGGCAGGGACAGGCGGCGCTGACCGACATTCCCCACGCTCTCGACACGCTCGAGCAACTACTGCGTCAGTTGATCGCGCTCGCGCGGAGCGAGGATCAAGGGACGATATCGGTGCAGCCGTTCGACCTTGCCGACATCGCCGCCGGCGTGACCGGCGAGCGCGCGGCGCAGGCGTCGGCCGACCGGGTCATCAGCTATGAAAAGGAGGGCGAGGGTTCGGTGATGGCGATGGGCCAGCCGACGCTTGCCGCCGAACTGATCGGCAATCTGCTCGACAATGCGATACGCTACAGCCGTCCGGGCGGGATGGTCTCGGTCCGCCTGACGAACGGTGCGGACGGACCGCTGGTCGAGATCGACGACGACGGCCCCGGCATTCCCGAACAGGAGCGCGAGAAGGTGTGGGATCGCTTCTATCGCATCCAGGGACGCGGCCAGCCACCGGGGACCGGCCTGGGCCTGCCGATCGCGCGCGCGCTGGCGCAACGCATGGGCGCGGAGATCGAACTGGCCGATGGCCGGACGGGGCGCGGGCTGTGCGTGACGGTGCGATTTCTCCGCGCCGATTGACCTGTGACAGGTTGGTGTCAGCGCCGCCGCCTATTCGCTGTCGCTTCACATCAGGGGAGCATCAGCATGTCGATCCATTTCGCCCGTCCCTTTGCCCGCTTCGGGGCGCTGCGCCTTCTGGCGCTCACCGGGTCCGCCGCGATCGCGCTGACCGGGCTTTCGGTTCAGGCCCAGCCGCGCGGCGGCGAAACGCTCGAAACCACGCCGGTCCCCAGCACGCCGATCGCGGGCGATTTCAGCCTCGCCGCCGTCGGCGACCTCATCTATCTGCGCCCGATGCTGGCGACGCTCGAAAAGCAGGCGCCCGATATGCTCCGCATCCTGCGCGGCGCCGACGTGACCTTCGGCAATTTCGAGACGACCGCGCTCGACCTCGCGACCTTCAAGGGGTCGCCGCAGGCCGAATCGGGCGGCACCTGGATGCTCGCCGACCCGGGCGTGCCGAAGGAGGTCGCCGCCATGGGGATCGACATCGTCGGCCACGCCAACAACCACGCGACCGACTGGGGTGTCGAGGGGATGATCGAGACGCTGAAGCTGCTCGATGCCGCGCATCTGGTGCGGGCCGGAACCGGTCGCACGATGGCCGAAGCGCGCGCGCCCGCTTATTATGACGGACCGCAGGGGCGCGTGGCGCTGGTCTCCGCGACGACGACCTTCACGCCCATGTCGCCCGCGGCCGATCCGCTCGGCCGGGTGCCCGGCCGTCCCGGCGCCAACACGATCCGCAGCACCGAGGTCGGACAGGTATCCGAGGCCGACCTCGCGGTGCTGGCCCGCATCACCGGAACGAAGCCGGGCGCGCCGGTGCGGATCAAGGGCCGGGACTTTCGGGCGGTCGAGGCGCCGACCACCCCGATGACGATCGGCTATGACCTCAACCCGAAGGATCTCGCCGCCAATCTGCTCGCGGTGCGGCAGGCCAGGCAGAACGGCAATTTCGTCGTCTTTTCGCTGCACAATCACGAACCCGGCAATGCCAGCCAGACCCCCGCCGACTTCGCGCCCGGCCTCGCCCACCAGATCATCGACGCGGGGGCCGACGTCTATATGGGGCACGGGCCGCACCAGCTTCGCGGCATCGAGATCTACAAGGGCAAGCCGATCTTCTATTCGCTCGGCAACTTCGCGATGATGAACAATTCGCTCGACGACGTGCCCGCCGATATGTTCGACCAGTTCGGTGTCACGCCGGGCAGCGTCACGACCCCCGAGCTGCTCCAGGCGCGCAACGCGAAGAGCTTTTCCGATCCCAATCTTTATGAATCGGTGATCGCGACCACCCATTTTCGCGACGGACGGCTGACCGAGGTGCGCCTCTATCCGATCGACCTCGGCGTCACCGCGACCGGTGCGGCGCGCGGGGTGCCGCACATGGCGGACACGGCAACCGGCGCCCGCATTCTCGAACGGCTCCAGCGGTTGTCGGAGCCTTTCGGCACGCGCATCGACATTGTGAAGGGCGTCGGCATCATCCGCATCACCGCGAACTAGGAGGGGGCGGCCGAAGCCGCTATAGCCGCCGGCAAACGCAGGGCGGTCGAAAAGGAGCAGCAATTGCAGACAGCCGATTTTCTGATCGTGGGCGGCGGCATCGCCGGGGTGTCCGCCGCCGCGCGGCTCGCCCCGCACGGCCGGACCCTGCTGCTCGAGGCCGAGGACAGCTTCGGCTATCATTCGAGCGGCCGGAGCGCGACCTACTATCATTTCGGCATCGGCAAATCGGTCGTGCGCGGCATGACGGCGTTCAGCCGCCCTCATTTCGAAACCGTGGGCGCGAACGGCACCGCGCTGTCCCGCTCGTCCCCCGCGCTGTTCATCGCGCCGCCGGAGATGCTCGCCGGGCTCGACGCGCTCGAGGCGGAAATGCGACCCTATAGCGACGGGCTCGAACGCCTCGACGCCGATGGCGTGCGGGGCATCGTTCCGGTGCTTCGGTGCGGGGGTGACGGGATCGTCGCCGCGGTGCTCGACCGCACCGCCCGCCGCCTCGACAGCGAAGCGCTGCAGCAGGATTATCGCGCCGCGATCAAGCGCGCGGGCGGCCAGTCGATCGCAGGGGCTCGCGTCGTCGCGGTCGCGCGCGAAGGGGCAAGCTGGGTCGCGACCACCGCGGCCGGCGACCGGTTCGCCGCTCCCGTCCTCGTCAACGCGGCGGGCGCCTGGTGCGACGAGGTCGCCCATCTGGCAGGCGTCGCGCCGCTCGGCCTGCAGCCGCTGCGCCGGACGATCATCGTCTTCGACGCGCCGCCGGATCAGGAGATCGGCGACTGGCCGTTCACCAAGACTGCGGTCGACGATTTCTACATGCTGCCCGAATCGGGGCGGCTGCTCGCCTGCCCGGTCGACGAGGTTCCGAGCCAACCGACCGACGCCCAGCCGGAGGACTATGACATCGCCCTCGCGGCGGCGAAGGTCGAACATTATACCTCGCTCGCCGTCCGGCGGATCAGCCATAGCTGGGCGGGGCTGCGCACCTTCACGCACGACCGCGTTCCGATCGCCGGCTTCGCGCCCGATGCGGAAGGTTTCTTCTGGCTGGCGGGTCAGGGCGGCTATGGGCTGCAGACCGCTCCCGCGATGGCTGCCGCCACGGAGGCGCTGATCACGGGCGGCGACTGGCCCGCCGGCCTGGCCGATTGGGGTGTCAATCAGGCCGACCTAGCGGTGGAGCGCCTCCAGCTCGGCAAAGCGTCGGCGTAGACAAGTACCTCTATCCCATCGGCGACGGCCCAGGAATGGCTTCAAACGGCTTTATAGGCGGCAAGTTCCGCGATTTCGTCACCCCGCACATGGGGGATATTCCGAAGTCGGATTGAATTGCCGCTAAGACGCGCCCTCACCTTGGCGGTTCGTCTGGGAAGGGCCGCTGGCGACCGCGCAGGAGTTGCAGCGCGCCCGGCAGTGCGCCCGGTGTTCAGTCCCGGCATTTGGTGGATCGGGTTGACGATGAATCGGTGTGGCTCTGAAGTCCAGACCTTGGCGATGTATTCGTAGGGGATGAGGCCGTTGAGGGTCTTGAGACGGCGAGCGAAATTGTAGGCAGCCATGAAGTCGGCGAGGTGCGTGCCCAACGCGTCATGGCTTTCGTAATGGAAGCGTTTGACGGTGGCTTCCTTGATGGTGCGGTTCATCCGCTCGACTTGCCCGTTGGTCCAGGGGTGGTTGGGCTTGGTTAGCCGGTGCTCGATGTCGCTCGCCTCACAGATCATGTCAAAACGCATCGGCCGCGAGAAGGCGGTATTCCGATTGCGCGGCTGATCTGCGAACTGGATGCCATTATCGGTGAGGATCGTGTGTATCCGATAGGGCACGGCTTCCAGCAGATATTCCAAAAACTCCCAGGCCGTTCGCCGGTCAGCCTAGTCGACCAGTTGGGTCACGGCGAACTTGCTGGTGTGGTCGATGGCAACGAACAGATAGAGCTTGCCCTCAGCCGTCTCCACCTCGGCAATGTCCCGGTGGAAGAAGCCGATGGGATAGCGCTTAAAACGCTGCCGCTTGGGCTTGTTGCCCTCAACATCGGACAGGCGTGAGATGCCGTGGCGCTGCAAGCAGCGGTGTAGCGCCGATCGCCTCAGATGCGGGATCGTCGGCTGCGACGCATAAAGGCAATCATCCAGCGACCGCAATGTGTGGCGTTGGAATGCGACAATCATTGCCTCCTCCGCTTCGGTGAGGGTTGTAGAATGAGGGGCCTTCGGCTCGGTCTTCATATCCTCGATGGTCGTTCTCTTGCGCCGCTTGGCTACCGTCTTCGGGTGATCCCGAGTTCTCGGCTCAACGTCGCGGGCGAAGCTTGCAATCGCTGTATTGCTGCACGGACGGCGTGCGTGGTCGTGGCGCTCCCGTGACGTACTTGTCCCGTACGGCTTCCTTCCATTCCAGCGAAAGGATCGCACCATCAAACCGTGGGATCAAACACCTAGGCACAATCATGCCCCCATCATTGTTGAAATTGCTGGGGGAGTATATCCAAAGGGCAATCCGGACCCTCGGAAGGACCATCGGAATCGATGGTAGAATGGTAGTTTCAGCCAATTTAGTAAGGATTTTCCGCCAAATGACCTAACCAGACAAGGCGCTGAAAAATAAAGTTTTTCTGGATGCACCCGGGGCGTCTACGGACGTTACCGGAAAGAAAGTGGTGCCAGAAGAGGACTCACATATTCAAAGCAAGATATTGAATATATGAGGAAATATGGATTTGGTTTTGCCCATGACCCCGTTGATGGCACCAGTTTCGGCTGCATGTGGTGGTTCGGGTCCCAAGTAGATTGAGCCCGCTCTCACCACTCGGCCAGAACCGATTCCACTCCTTCTTGCTCATTCACGTTTCAAGCTCCAGCTCCAACGCTGGCATCCGCTCATAATTTGCCTGGATAACCGACCAGAATGGCCGTTTGGAGACTGACCACTTTGGGGGACCAAACAGAGAGAGCGGACGTTCCGCCACGAGTCAGAGCGCTCGCTCTCTAGGATATCGAGATTTGATCGTCAGACTTCGATGCCTTCCGCCAGAGTCAACGCGTCTTCAACGTCGACGCCGAGGTATCGCACGGTATTTTCAATCTTGGTGTGACCGAGCAAAATTTGGACGGCACGCAGGTTGCCGGTTGCCTTGTAAATGATCGACGCCTTTGTCCTCCGCAACGAATGCGTCCCGTAATCTTCGCTTCGGAGGCCAACCGCGGTGACCCACTCGTCAACGAGACGTGCATATTGGCGCGTGCTCATATGAGCGGAGTGGTCGACCCGGCTGGGGAACGCAAAATCCTCGATCGATCCACCGCGCCGCTCAAGCCATGCCAAGAGGCTCCCGCGAGCATCCGACATGATTTCGAATTGAACTGGTCGATTGGTCTTCTGCTGGATCACCATCGCCCGCGTTCTCAACTCACCGCCGGCGACAAGGTCGCCGATCTTTATCTTCACCAGATCGCAGCCTCTCAGTTTGCTGTCGATCGCAAGATCGAAAAGCGCTCTGTCTCGAAGCCGATGCTCGCGATCCAAATGAAAGCGAATTGCCCATATCTGCCGTGGTTTTAACGGCCGCTTTGTACCAACCTTTCGACCGGCATTCCACGCCGCTCGCGGAGGCAAATAGTCGAATTCTGACCTACCCATGATCGTTCTCCTGCGGCCAAAATGGCCGAAAAGGGAAACGCTCGGGTCAAGCCGATTGGCCACTATGCGACTGCCTGCTTTCGGGCGCAAATGATGAAAACCAGACATTTGCGCGGCGCCGGCGGCGAGCACACGCCAGACCGGTGAAGAGGCCAGCTTCAAACGATTGCAGTAAGGCAAGCAGCGGCTTGGGCCCCATTGGACCCTAAGAGGCCGCGTGCTAAGGAGCTTGCATGAAGGTCTATCTCTCCGGTCCCATAAGTGGCGCGTCCGGCGTGACTATCACCGACTGGCGCAAGCAGGTGCTTGAACTGCTGCCGGACAGCGTGGAGATATTCGATCCGGCGGCCACGGCCTACGATGCCACATCCGCCTACGCGCTGCCGGAGACGGCTGCGGAAGCACTCGAACGTTTACGGCACGGCATGCTCGTAGTGGACCGTAACAAGCATCTCATCCAGTCATCCGACGTGGTACTCGCCAACCTGCTGGCGGCCGATCACGCCTCGATTGGTTCGGTCGGCGAACTTTTCTGGGCGAATGCATTTCGCGTGCCGATTGTCATCGTCCGCGAACGCACCGGCAACATTCATGATCATGCCATGCTGAATGCGATCGCTTCCATGATCACCCATTCACTGGAAGATGGCTGCGCCGCGGCCGTAAATATTCTGCAAGCAGAGACGAGGCTCGGAAGACGTAAACTCAGTTCGACAGCTCGCGGGCGAGCTGGGACGAATCGTATATCTTGAAGCCCGCGGCGTCGATTTCATCGGTCGGCACGACTCCATCAAAAAATGAAGGAGAATATGGACTCTTTCCACCGTTCCATCGCCGGGCCATGAACGCGAGCCAGTCACTTCGACCGTCGCGTTGCTCTGCGGATAAGCGCCGCCGCCAATCCATGTAGTTTCCAATCGAATGCTCGGGCGACCAGACGTCCAGCAACGAGTCGAATCGCACCTTTTTGTCTGACCGGGCGAGCGAGGCACGGATCGCACCAACAAAATTCCCAGCAAAATGGCTTGCTCCCGGCTGTGTCAGTTCCGACGCCCCGCAACAACCGTTGCCATCGCTCCACGGTATGAATTCCGTGTCGCCAGCACCGAACTTCACGCCAAGGGAGTGACTGAGGTGCCGCGCACGGCGCACGAACGGCCGTTTTGCATCGCGCGAGAGCGTCCAGTCAGGTCCGAGCCGCACCACGCCGCGGTCACGCATCCGATTGAAGATGTCATACCCAAGAGCGCGACTTGTCGCCGCGATCTCCGTCCCGACTGACTCACCGGGGATCTTCAAAAACTCAAAAGAAAGCTGGTTCACGCCGACCGACGCGGCCACGCTCGCCATTTCAAGTGCTTCGTCTTCAAAGCCGGGGAATATCGGTTGGATCCGCAACCCGCAGGCGATGCCGCGCCCGCTCAACTGCGTAATCGTCTCAATTGTTGCCGGAAATCCATTGATACGAGGCTCGACAACCTTACGCAGCGGCTCAGCAATGCCCGCAGCTGAAAGCCTCACCACGACGTTCATATCGGCCAGTATCGAAAGATACGGCTCGGTCGTCGGGAGCGCCCCCTTCGTGCTGATCAGCGTAGGGTAGCCAAAGTCCCTTAGGACATTCAGCAAATCTTTCGTAACACCGCGATCCGCCTCCATCGGGGTGAACGGATCTTGCAGGCCGCCGAGTTGCAGGGGAACCCGTTGCGAGAGGAATTCATCGACGGCCGAGCGAATTTCTCCACGCTCGACGCGCTCGAGCCTGCGCCTCAGCGCGGTCGGACTTGCTTGATGAACGCCCTTAGACGCCCAAGTGCGCGACCGGTCGCGCGAGAAGCAATAGGTGCAGCTAAATTGACAGGTATCATATGAATCGAGCCGCACGGGCGCAGCGCAGAAATAAATCTGTCCGGTAACACTTAGAGCATGCTTATACGTTCCGTTGGTCATCCCCATTTTTTGCGCCTATACTCCAATGGCAGGGTGAAGCAGATGCGATCGACCCGCACAGCTTATGCGTAGTAACGAAAGAAGGACGGCGCGGAAGGCGCAGCGGGGGGCGCCGCGAGCGTTTGCATAACCGCAAATATTATCGCTAGGATCATAAGCAGCACGGAAATCCGAACGAATGCCCAAGCGAACAACCGGGCGACGACATTTTCCTTTGCCGCCGCAGCCAGGACCATCCAGAACAACTCCTTCACCTTTAGATCGCACTTATCTTCACCCTCCCGGATCGCAAGAACGAATTTCTTCGCGCTCGGGTCCACGCTTGAGCTCATCGTGAAGCCCATGATTAGGTCCCGATCGAAGTTTAGAGGGTGGTAAACGCACATTGTGTAGCTCGGTGAAGACCCATCCCGCTCCTTCACGATCACGGCCTTTGACACGCAGGGACCGGTAAATGCCTTAGTCAGGGGAAGCCGTGATCGGGACGGCGGGGTAGTTACATTGATGCAGAGCTTCTTCTCGACTGCCTCTGGCAAGAGTTCGAAGCCGGATTTGAGGGCGTTGAGATTGGTGTGAAATTCCCATAATGCCCAGCGATGCGAGTGCTTTTTTTCGTCAAATGCCTTGAAGTCGGAGTACTCTTGCAGAAAGATCGGCGCCCGGAACCGAATGATGATAATCGCCAATGCGTAGACCACAACTGCGGCAATGAAGAGATACAAGGCTGGCTTGCCCAGGCTCACTAAATCGGCAAATTTGGTCACAATGGCGATCACGGAAAATAAGGTCGCAAGCGAGAGCGCACTGCTCATACGTGAGGCAGCTATCAAATACTGCCAGTCGGAATGATAGTTGGTGGATATACCCAAAATCCAGAAGGGGATTTTCTTCAACCAGTCTGGCACGATAATATCCTCAGAACCTAATTGACCGCTTCCCGATCCAATCTACCGCCCAACAGCAGGCCATCTCAATTATAGCCACGCACGCTTCACGGCAACAACATGCTCGTCATAACTAGACACCTCTAAGGCGCTCTATAAACGCAGATACGGGATATAGGAGACAACGGGAACGCCCTGAGCTTCTCTGAGGTCGGCGCTTAGTATGATCATAAACCAACTCCACTCGGCGCGGGTTCGTCAGAGAAAAGAGGACCGCTCCCAGCGCATGCGGTTTCGTACCAATCAAGCCGATCTTGAAGAACTGTCGAGTTGAATAGGTAGAGGCAATATCTCCCAACGTGTAATAGAGGCTAAAGGGACAATTCGCCTTCGCATACCTGACGTTTCGATATGCGCCGGATGACCGTAGGGGGATCTGATTTCCTTGATAAGCGAAAAATGGATACTCGGCACGGAAACCCGGTACGCCTATAACCGGGTCTATATTTTCTCCCCGCGGCTGGATTTCTTCAAGAAGATATTGGAAACGAGCGCCCTCGAACCCGAGTAGCGGGATCAATGTCGTCGCGTCTTCCTCTGGTTCAGCCAAGTTACTGAACTGCGGAATTGGTGATATCCCATCAATCCGTTCACTCAGATCAAAGAACACATTCTCACGGGGCGATGGACTATAAGAGTAGTCCTCCGGCTCAACGTAGAGTACATTCGTCGAGATACGCATTTCGAGCGCCGTCTTGAGCAGCGCAGGCCAGACGTGGTTCGAGAGTCCAGTTATGTCCACATAGAGTGGCCTACCAGTCTTGCTTTCAAATATTGAACGCAGTTCACCGGCATCTCGCAATGAAATAGGACGATCATTGTCGCTCGCGAGCTCGATGCCATCCTGTCCGTTCTCAACCACTTCAATTACTTCGAGGTCGCGTGCGGGTTCGCCCCAGTTTTCAATGTGGTGGGTGCGGGCTTCGTCCCGCTTGCCATACACATAGATCGCGGAATCTGCGGGTCGGAACAACGCAGAGTCAGCGAACTCGCTGGTGAGTAGAGGGCGATCAGCCAGCAACACCAAGATGGTCCCCGAAGAGCAACAACTGTTCCGGAAGAGCTTCATCCCATTCCGTTCGCCCCTGTCGAGCGAGCAAAGCAGAAACGCCCTTCCCAGGGTCATTGGCAAGTGTCAGCAGTTCGCGAGGGTCAATAATTATCTTCCTCTTCCGACGATGACTTATGCTAAAAAAGGCAGAGAAAATCGGATGCAGCGCATAGTCATATGATCGCGCATCATTCTTGTTCAGCTTGTTGCTAACAATTCTAGAAAGAGCGGAATGCATAATCGCATTGGTAACGAGCAATCTCAGTTCGTCCGGAATTTCAGCACTGCTCTGGAATGAGAATTGATTTTGCTCGGGTGCGTGACTGTCTGCGTCACGAGCCATGATCTGGAAAAGTCGTCCCAGACCAATTGTTAACTTAACCAGCAGGGCGCCTTCCCGAAATCCTTCGAGCTCGAAGAGGTTCTTCCGGCCTACTGATTGGGCAGCCACGGTTTGAACCTCCCATCCGAAGGGTGTCTTCATCTCCTCAATCGACTTTGACTGCTCCCTGAAAGTGTTGGCCACGAGCTCCAGCAAATAGCGAATATTTGAAGAGGACAATGCGGTAAATGTTCCCCAACCACAATATAGCTTTCGGATCGGCGCCTTCGAACTCGCGATCTGGAAAAGAGTCGCGTACCTATAATTCTCGACGTAAGTTTTCCATATTTCAGGCTGAGCCCTGCGCTCCAGCAACACCTGCTCCAATTGGACTCCTTGCTGCTTAGACCGTTGAAAGATCATCAGAACTTCAAGGTTTGAGAGCGACGCCGCGTCTCGCGCCAGCCGAGCATCGTTAACAACGGCAAGCCTTGCACGGATCGGCGCTGCACTCTCGGCCGCGCCGAGATAATCGGCCTCTTCCTCCGGAGAAGCAGCTGGAAAAAGGTCCACTACGGAAAGCTGATTGGGTCCGAGGAGGTGCTGCAATCGCGCGTCACAGACCTCCCGTGCAAACTCCCTAAACTCAGCTGGGCTAAACCTGCTCGCGATATCCACTCGAACATAGTCGGCCGGATCCGTTAGCTCCTCGGTATCAGATAACGTGTATCTCCGGCGCCATCCAAGTTCACGCACACCAATTTTGAAGGTGTAGTGATCACTGGCATGCTTTATCAGGCTATTGACGACTACCTGTTGATCATCAAGTAGGTTTTCATACTCGTCTATTAGGAAGAAAAAGTCCTTATCCTTAAAGTTAGGCATTTCCTTTAGGCCCGAAAATAGCAGATCGAGAGGGGCGCCAAGCATTGATAAGGGAACTGAATCTTGGTGCCGAATATTGTTTAGAGCGGCCTCGAAATCTATGAGCCCGCCGTGTAGGGATACGCGTAGACTTTGCAGGCTCGTGGCTTCAGCGATATTTAACGCCCGGCTTACGTCCATACATAATGCAGCACTCAAAGGCGGCGAAGCGGGGCATGCCGCGTGATACCAAGACAAGAATTTGAGGACCTGCTGACATAAGACTAGGTTGAAGTAATGGCCGAACAGCTTTTGCCAACGCTCTTGTGGTAACTCGGGACCTCGAAACGCGGTTACCCGGTTAGTGTTGATCCGATAGTAGAACCCGTAGTACGGCCAAGCGGAGATCTGCGCCGTCTCCTTGCTGAGTGCAAACCTTCCTTCATATGATAAGGTTTTCAGCACGGTCGTTTTGCCGGTGCCACGCCCACCAATGAGGACACACGGGCGAGATCGCTCTAGGTCCGGAAAATAGGCAGGGGTCTTGAAAAGTTCGAAGATTCTTTCTCCGAGCCACTCAGCCTTGAAGTTTCCGAACAGGTCGGCCGGCTGACCATCGTAGTTGTCCGGATGCTCAGTCATACTTCTTTCACCAGGGGGTGCCACCCATCCTTAGACCACCTGAAAAGCGGAATTGTCGCGTCTGGCGTTTTATGCGCAAATCCGAGAGCGAGACCGAGCTGATCGAAGCCGCGATAGTCCCACTCGCTTTTGTCGGCGGCTATTCCCAGCTTCTCACTTACACGTTCAATCATTTGCCGCCCCTCGGTACAAAGGTCTTGCGGCCAAACAAGAGATTCTTCGTGAAAGACGCTATACCGATCATCTAGGATATTCCCGGGGGTAACTATCACGCCTGGGCAAGAGCGTCGGATCTTCTCCAAGCCGCGGACCGTGCAAACCGCCGGTGCGTAATAGACTTCGAATTCAAGATTCTGCTCTTTGGCTTCCAATGCGGCAGCTTGAAATGACATATAATGTCCGTTGTTATCATAAATTCTCTGCCAAGTTTCGCAGAATTGCGTGCCCGAGCCGACGAAGTCATCGACGAATATGACCGGGGATCGGTCTCCTCCTGCCCGCTTCGCCAATACTATGCCGGGGTCCGCTATTTTTTCCTCACCGATTCCGGCATGATCGCGAGCCTTGCGAACGAATACATGCCCGCTGTCCGCCGGGCTCGGCGTTTCTCCCGTTACATAGGTTAATTGGACCCGCCTTAAAAACCTCGGCCAAGCAGAAAAGGGATCACCCGGATTGCGGCGCCTCCACTCGTCGGAGACGCTGATGTTCTGCATCGCCGACAAAAAGAGCTGGAGGGTCAGGTCCTCGGAGAAATACATGAAAGCGTTTAAGAGATGATAGGCGTACGGCTGATCGTCCTCAGCGAAATTGCTAAGCCAGCCGCGGGGGTCGAGTCTCGAGCGTAGCGGCCAAACATGGAAGTCTGCAAAATCATCGCACTTCTGACGTATGAGATTTGCCGAAACGGCGCGCGATGGTCGGGTTAGTGGCACTCGTTCGTTTTTGACCAATTCTTGATCTTAGGCAACTGGTGACTTCGTCGCGGAGCTCTCCTTCCAATCGGGTCAAAATTCTTTTGTGTGGATGGGTAGCGAATCGACGGCGCCCTCTGGTACCCGGGCCGCTGTGCCGGAGGTTGCCCACGTCGGGGGTCCAATGATTGATGAAAAGCTGTGCCGGTTTTATAGTCCGGATTGGATGGCACGATTGCTTGTCGAAAGCTTGCCGATCGATATACCGGCAAATGTGGTTGATTTGGGATCCGGCCCAGGTTCGCTAGCTCGCGCGGCCGCGAGCCAATGGCCAACATCATCATTCGTCACTGTCGACATTGATCCCGCTCAGCGTCTCGATCTTAAAGGCACGTGCGCGTCGCCTATCCGTCACCAACACGTTTGCGCGGACGTGGCCAGCGCGGAACTCATTGAGTCAACTCTACTACGGCGGAATTCCTTCGATCTCGCAATCTCCAACCCACCTTATGCTGTTCTCGATTGCGCCGCCGAGGTGGACGGCATGTGGCATCGCGCCGGATTGAACTCCGAGACGCCTGCTTGGAGGGAGTTTCCTCTCGACACGCTATTCTTGCTGCAAGCACTCGCCCTTTTACGTGATAGCGGAACTGCAGGCTTCATAGTCCCCGATTCGATGATTTCGGGCCGGCCACACGAGAAGTTTCGAAAATCTCTGTTGGATAATCATAATGTATTTCGTGTGATCCAACTTCCTCGAAGAGCGTTCATGGGGACTGATGCACAAGCGTTCATTCTGATACTGAGCAAGGGCAGGAGCAGCGATATAATTAGGCTCAATCGAGTTGATGCGAATGGATCCACTTCTGAAGATATTCATATTCTTAGCCACGCAGGCGCGAAGCGCCTCGATTTTGACTTTCATAGGTCAGCGACACGGCCAAATGATAGAATTTCACTTAGGCAATTGGGAGTTGAGATAACGCGCGGCCGCGCCTCTTCGGTCGAAGTAGCGCAATCGACCGGCAAAATATTTCATACTTCGGATTTTCCGGCTACGACGGGCGGCCAAGTTTCTCTATCGATGCGGACCGAAGTTCGCGAGCGGAGTAAACCGGTCGAAGCCTTCCCGGGAGACATCCTAGTTGCCAGGGTCGATCGCAAACTCGAAGATAAAATTGCTGTAGTAGCGGAGGGGAGAAGTGAGATTTCCGACTGCGTGCTTCGACTCCGCTGCCCTCCTGAGTTTCGGGCACGCGTCCTCAGCGGGTTGGCAAGTGATCACGGACGTGAGCAACTCAAGGCACTTAGCCGCGGAACTGGCGCGAGACATATCGCTGCAGCCGAACTTTTAAATCTGGTGGTTTAGCTAAATGGCAGCAACGATCGGCTTTGGCTGCAAGTGCGCGCCGATCGTCAACAGCGAATGTTGATTGCAGAAGCTATCAAAGAGAAATTCGTGCGCCTCTCCTCGATCATCAACCAAGACGTCGGTAGCATCAAATACCGGCCCCTTTGAACGTGGCGTCGCGTGTTTCCTGATGAAAGCATACCCCTGTTCGGGCGTCACGTTTGAGAACCTCCCTTTAAAGGCCGGCGAGCGAATGAAATAGCGGATGACTTCGCCGTTCGCTCCGGTGCCGATATGTGGATGAAACGGGTGCGCCGTCATCATTCCGAATATCGCTCGGTCCGGTTCCCTATCCTCAATCATGCGCCAGAATGTCGATGTCAGCGTGTTGCCATATCGCTTTGCCATGGCTTTGACCGATGCGAAATTGAGATCACGGTCGCGAGCTTCGGTTCCGAACTTATCCTGAAGGAAAAGAAGGCGAGCAGATGCATAATTTGCTTCGGCTTCTACAACGGCATGGCAAGCTGGGTCGAGCGTGACATCATTGTCGCCAAATAGAAACTCGTGGTGCCAAGGGATTAGGCTGTGGCCAATCTCATGCCCTTCGATCCAGCGGTGCTTGGCTTTGGGGACGGTCTCGTCGATGAGAATTCGCTTGGTATCTGGGATCCAGAGCGCAGAGAGATTTGCCTTCCGAATGGCCTCGATAAGGAGCATCGGCCGCTCCGAGAGATTTCGGCCTGCCATCCGGACTCTATGCTTCATTTCCTGCAGAAATCCGGGGTCCGCCACACTGTAATATCGCAGATCGAGTTCGTAGAGAGCCCGAACCTGCGCCAGGTTGAGCGGCGGTTCAGGATTTCCAAGATCGCGAAGAACTCTGTCCACAATCTTGCGAATGTCGTCGGCTTCGTACGCCCCAACGTCCCCGATGATCATTAAATTCCTATTCCGAGTGCCTCGACAAAAATTTCACGAATTCGTTCAATAGCTTCTTTTCGTCCCGCGTCAGCTTGGACATGTCGTCGGACTTCGCTGCGAACCGCTCGGCCTCCGCTTCGATGACGTCGTCGTTCGCCACGATCGCACCCGCTAGCTTCATCATCGACCTCTCCGGAATCTTGAAATACTCCGAAAGCTGATGGACCATCCTCGGACGCGCACGAAAATGAGGATTATGTTCGACCTGCCGCAATTCCTCGACGTCTACTCGCGCTTTAACAGCGAGTTCGTCGACAGTCAGTTCATCACGTCGACGCAACTGCCGAACGAACACGCCGAAACCGTGCGATAGCCTTTCGCCTCGGCCCTCATCTTTACCGACAAGTTCCGGCGAAAGGAACATGCCTAGGCTCGCGAGAACAGCAATTGGCGCACCGGCGTCCGTATCTACGTCCGGGTCCGTATCAATCCTCCGCTGGAGCCATTCTTGGGATACCAGCATCTCCATCATTCGCTCCTTTCTTACTTCTCTAAAAAGGCTCTCGCTTGGTCTGCAGTCATCTCGAAATATCGCATGCCGGTCCCGTCTACTCCGAGATCGCACATCCGACAGTGGTCGCGATACCAACCTTCCGCCTGCGGAAGAGCGTGGAGTCCGACGCGGCCAGCAAATTCCTCATGGACGCTCAGTGAGAGCGCCGCAGCTAAGAGCAACTGGCCAATGCCCTTGAATTGAGGAACCGGCACCAACGTGGCTCGGTTCCACGGCGCGGTTGCAAGCAGCACGATTTCTACGAGCGGTAAGCCTGCTTGCGAAGGTTCTCGCGCGAAGCCGGCCGTCTGCACGAACATCAGTCCCTGCGTCACCCCTTCAGCTTCGACAGCGAACGAGTCCCAATCGAGGCGCCCTTTGACCTCGTGCGCCTTTCTCGCCCATTCCCAATGAGCATCCTGTATATGGTGCAGAGCAATCGCTTCGTTAATGTCCGCGCCGCTCGACCGGATTTTATCTATCCAGTCGTCAAAAATCGGACGCCAGCGCAGCTCGAAATCAGCCGCGTGCCTATCGACAACTGGACACCAGATGGTCGCCTCGACGGCAGCGCCGGTGAGGCGGTTCGCCAAGCGATAACTCGCTAGCGGGTCGTCGGACATCAACGAGCGCTCAGCTCAAAACCATGAGCTCCGCCTTGTCCTTTGTGGCCGGGTCTTCAACAAACACCTTTTCGCCGCGTGCAAGCCGGTCAGAAATCGACTGATACAGGCGCAGAGCCTGACGCACGAGCGCGGTCTTAGATAGCCCTTTCTCGTCCGCCAATTTCTCGACGATATCCATCTCTACGGCGCTCAAGTTGAGCGTCATCGTGCGCCTGTCATTCATGCCCATGTCTCCGTCCCGAAAGTCGCCTCTATGCGATTCTCGTTCACTTGTCAACCAAAAATAGCCATCTCGTAGCTATTGACTAGCCATTTTATAGCTAATATATAGCCAAATGTCACCGAGGTCAGCGTGACGTCACAAAGGTAATTTAGCTATGAATCCCAATACCAATACCACCGAATCCCTCGTGCCCGACGGTCGCGGTCACTTTTCGATCGAGATCGCCAACGAGTCGTTCAACTTTCGCTCCTTCCCGCTCGATGACGACGAAATTGTCTCTGCGCAGATCATCGATCTTTTCGGCGACCGCCCGGATCGCAATCTGGTGGTTCTCCACCATCTCGCGAATGGCGAATTGGAAACGCTTCGCCCTGCCGAGCCGGTCAAGCTCAGCCGGGGCGAGCCTTCGCGCTTCTTTGTCATCGAAGGCGACGAACTCTTCCGGTTCACGGTCGCCGGCCTCCAGATGGAGTGGCCTCGCCCCAAACTGAAAGGCGCTCACGTTAAGCTCCTCGCCCGCACGGACGACGACGACATTCTCGTCCAGGTAACGGCGCAGGGGCACATCGTAATCGAGGACGACGCAGTCGTGCTTCTGAAGCCGAAAGGTGTCGAGGAGTTCATCCTCAAGAAGCGTCCGGACCTCGTTACGGTCTATTACAAGGAACAGCCTTTCGAGCTGAAGCGCCGTCGCTGGTCCACCGAAGAACTGATCGAGAAGTTCGGCGTCCCGGCGGGCTACAAGCTCGACCTGATCGGCGAGGGCTGCGAGTTCATCGAACTCAAACCGGGCGATAAGCTGCAGTTGGAGGACGGTATGGAGTTCACGTCGCACGCACCGAGGGGCCAGTCGTCGTGAACGCACACTCGGCCCAATTCGCAGCGCTGAGCAAGCTCTGCCCGAAGGCCGAGCTCTGGGATGAAGGCGGGCAGCCACTCGTCTTCATCCCGGGCCTGCCGGTCTCATCGTGCGGCGCTGTCCATGTTGTCGACGTGCTGCTCGCGCCGCGCGAGCGCGATTCCTACCAGACGCGCCTCTTCTTCTCGAGGCAGCTGCCTGCTGCCCGGAATTGGTCTTGCTTCAGCATCAAGGCCGGCAGCTGGTTCGCCTTCTCCTGGCAAGGCGTGCCCTCAAATCTGACATGGGACGAAATTCTCGCCTCGCACCTGGAAGCAGTGAAATGAGAGCAACTATCAAGATGCCCGGGGTGCTGATCGACGCGGTGCGCGCCGACCTGCATCGCCCCCATGACTTCGCATACGAACGCATCGGTTTTATCACCGCCGCAAGCGCAGCAACCTCGTCTGGGCTGCTCCTGCTTGCGCGCGACTACACCCCGGTGGCGGACCGTGATTACGAGCACGCACCGGCCGTGGGCGCCCAGATCGGTTCCGACGCCATCCGGAAGGCCCTTCAGTCTGCCTACCGCCCGCAGCATGCCCTGCTCCACGTCCACAGCCACGGCGGCAGCGGCACCCCTTGCTTCAGCGGCACTGACACGCGAAGCGCGGCCGAGTTCGTGCCAAGCTTCTTCAACGCCATCCCGCGTTGCCCGCATGGGATTCTCGTCCTCAGCAACGACGCGGCCGCTGGACTCTTGTGGGTGGACCCCGAGCATCCTCCCGTCCCGGTGAACCGCTTCATTCGCGTCGGCGCACCCTATCGCTATCAATGGAGTGCATCATGACTTGGCTTGACAGACAGAGCTTTCTTGGCATCGACAGCGACGCCGCGCTTGCGCGCACGCGCGTCGCGATCATTGGACTTGGCGGCGGTGGCAGCCATGTGGTGCAACAGCTTGCCCATATCGGCATCGGTCATTTTGTCATCGTAGACGACGACGCGATATCGGACACCAATCTCAATCGGCTGGTTGGCGGAACTCGGCTGGACGTCGATCAGGCCATTCCAAAAGTCGAGATTGCCCGCCGCCTTATACTTTCGGTCAACCCGAATGCCGTGGTCACAGTTCACAATGCTAAATGGCAGGAGACTGCGTTCGAGCTTCGCGATTGCGACATCGTCTTCGGCTGCGTCGATAATGTCCGCGCTAAAGCCGAACTGGACAGCTTTTGCCGTCGAATGCAAATACCCTACATCGATCAAGGCATGGACGTGCACGAAACGGCGGATGGCTTCCTCATCTCCGGTCAGGTCGTGCTATCGATGACCGGGGGCCCGTGCCTCCGCTGTTTCGGCGTTGTTACCGACGAGGCGCTCGACGAGGAAGCTCGCAACTACGGCGCCGCCGGCGGAAAGCCCCAAGTGGTGTGGCCGAACGGTGTTTTGGCATCGAGCGCAGTCGGCCTGCTCGTTCAGCTGATCACCCCTTGGCATTCGGGACCCATCGGCGCGTTATGCCTCGAATATGACGGCAATCGCCAAACAGTTCAGCCTTCCGACCGCATTTCCATCCTGACCCGGCACGGCTGCCCCCATCATGATGAGCGCGATCTAGGCGACCCGAGATTCGACATAAGGAGTCTAGCCAAAAGTCCCGTTGCAGAATCGGCAAATACGGCCGATCGCCCAAGGTTATTCGCCCGCGTGCGGAGTCTCATCCGCAACTGGATCGGATCGTAAAGCATTTTTTTCCAAATCCTCTATGGCGCGGGCGAACCAGCAGGCGCTGCGCGGTACTCCGAAACGGCTGCTTTCAGGTAAAGTCCAACGATAGCTCGAACGGCCGACATCGGGCGCAAAGCGGGCACCATGACTCGCGCCTAGAATGTAGGTTATCCGACTGGCGTCGCTCTGAACCTAACCCTCGCGAAGGTCCCAATCCCTTCCAAAAGGCGTAGACTCTCAGGGGACTCCAAAGAGCTACCCGCCTCAAACAATCGAAGAACTACTCGCAATCGGGCGGAGAAACGAACACGTGCCTCAACATCCGTTTCCAAGTTCCGGGCCATGAAAAATCAACGCAGGTGCGCGAAGCGCAAAAATACGCCCGAAACGGCGCAATCGGCACTTCAATGCCCCTGCCCTTGCGTCACAGGCGATGGTGAAACAGCATGACATTCGGCGAACGCCCCCCCTCTGACGAGGAGAATCTCATGAACGTTTTAGCAAGGACAGCTCAGGCTTGGTCGATGCAATCCGATCGTATCATACGCCTGAAAACCGTGCTGGCCCGAACGGGGCTTTCACGATCGACAATGTATCGGATGATCAAAAGCGGAACCTTTCCACGCCAGATCCGCATCGGTGCTCAGGGCGCCGGTTGGCATGTTGCGGTCAGACCGCTTCTAGGTGCCGAACCTCAGAAAGCGGACGAGGGCTTGAGCGTTGTGCGGTCTGACCTAGGAACTATGTTATTTGCTGGGCCGCCGTGTTCGACAGCCGTAGGGCAGGCCTAGAATATCCGAGGGATAATGGTCGTCCTCGCCGATGAAGTCCCATCCTTTGCGGCAGACCTGGATGTCCCATTTGAGACGATTATATTCGAACCATTCTGGTCAGGCTGCTGGCCACCTTCCCGGCCGTGCTCCATGGCGGAAACTCGGGCGCTTGACGGCGCCAGAAGTCGACGCGCCAACTTCACGGCGGCAGGCCATGCTGCTATTTGCAGAACTTGCCGCACACAATCTCGATAGGCCGCTGCCCGACGCTGCCGACACGACGACCTGGCTTGGCGCGCGACCGGCGCCGCAGCATGATCGGGGCCGATCCCAATGGCCCGGGCAGTCCGCGCGCTACACGTTCGATGCACTCCCGCGAATAACCCGTTGTTCTATGCCCCCGGCCCTGCCGTCAGCACGGCGCGCAGCATATGCCGCAACTGCGCCGCGAATATCCCGTTCATGGCCTGCGCCGCTTCTGCCCCAAAGATGCCCCGAAAGGTCGGGCCAGAGACAGCATGATAATTGACGGCTCCAAGGAGTTGAACGACCGTGGCGCGTAATTGAGCGTCCGACGCCTCCGACCAGCCCGGCACGCTGCGAAGCATCACCACGAGTTCGTCGAGAAATGGCTTGAGATACCAGGAACCCGCGCTCTCAGCCCGGACTGGGTTGTCGAGAATTTCGCGCATCAGCAACCGCGACCGTTCAATACGGGGCGGCGTGTCGGAGATCATGGCGACGACCCAGTCCTGTAGCCGACGCGCCGGATCGACACCCGGTTCCAAGGCCCCTTTCAGATCGGTCAGTTCCTCCGCAATCTGTTCCAGCACCAGTCCATAGAGCCGCTCCTTGGTTCCGAAATGATGGAGCAACGCCTGCTTCGTCAGGCCGAGCTCCGCAGCAACCTGGGCGATGCTGACCCCGTAGAAGCCCCGCGCCGCAAATAAAGCGCGCGCCTCCGCGATCATGCGGTCGCGGGTCGAGCCGGAGGTTCTGAAAGCCGTGGCCATGCGTCATGGCTTGACGCCTACCGATCGGTAAGTCAACGTCCCTACCATCCGGTAAGGGGATTCGTATGGACCGCAAGGTCGAACTTGAGCTCATCGACGAATTGCGGGCGCTCGCCGCGTCCAAAACATTCTTCGTCGACGAAGCCGTCACGCGGAACCCGGTCGAGCACTATCTCAGCGAAGCGGGGTTTGCTCACGAGCGCGACACGATCATGCACCGCCTGCCCCACGCCGCCGCGCATATCAGCGAACTCGCAGGCGCCGGGGCCTTTCTGCGCTGCGACGTCCACGGCCTGCCCGTCCTGCTGACGCGCGACAAGCATGGCGTGGCGCACGGCTTTCTCAACGTCTGCCGCCACCGCGGCGCGCGGCTGGTCGAGGCGGCGGCGGGCTGCGCCAATCGCTTTACCTGTCCCTATCATGGCTGGACCTACGGCAATTTGGGTCCGCTTGTCGGAGCGCCTCATTTCGAGAACGGGTTCGGCGGGATCGACAAGACAGCACTCGGCCTGAAGCCCCTCCCCGTGAAGGAAGCGTTCGGTTTCATCTGGGTGGTCGGCGATCCCGGCGGCGTCTTTGACTTCGACGACTATTTCGCACCGCTTGCGGGCGAACTCGATGCGCTGGGAATGACCGCAATGACGATCGCGGCCGAAGACCGCCGGACGTGCGACGCCAACTGGAAGATCCTGATCGAAGGCGGGATCGAATCCTATCACTTCCGCGTCGCGCATCGCGATACCATCGGCCCCTATTTCGAGGATAATCTCTCCAGCTATCGCGCATTCGGGCCGCATCTGCGGTCGGTCCTGCCGCGCACGAGCATGGCGCTGCTTCCAGAGGCTGCGCGGGACGGCTGGCGGATCCGCGACCATGCCAATCTCGTCTACACGCTGTTCCCCACGACCCAGTTCCTCGTCCAGCAGGACCATGTTGTCTGGATCCGGCAGGAACCGCTCGCGCCCGGCCGCACCGGACTTCGTCTGGCGACACTCGCCCCGACCGGCAGCGAGTCGGCCGGGGGGAAGAGCCGTGACCATTGGCAGCGCAACCACGCCATCACCATCAGGACGCTCGAGGAGGACATGAAGATCGGCGAAGGCGTTCACGCCGGGCTGGCCTCAGGCGCCAACGATCATGTCCTGTTCGGGCGGTTCGAGGGGGCGCTCGACCGATTCAACCGGACGGTTGCGGAATATCTCGACCCTGCCCCCACGCGGAAGCCGGAATGACCGGCGCTCAGGACAGGGCGCAACAGCAGCGCATCATCCGTTCGCCCGATGGTCTCGATCTCGTCGCCGACCAGGGCGGTCCAGCAGACGCCCCGGCGGTGATCCTGCTCCATGGCGCGGGCCAGACGCGGCATAGCTGGAGCCGGGCGGTGACGCGCCTGCGCGCCGAGGGATTGCAGACCCTCAACTTCGACGCGCGCGGGCACGGCGACAGCGACTGGTCGCCCGATGGTGCCTATTCCCTTGCTGACCGAGCCAGCGACCTGAAGGCCGTGGCCAGCCTCCTGCGAACCCCGTTCATCCTTGTCGGCGCCTCGCTCGGCGGTGCGACCGCCATCCAGGCGATCCACGAAGGCTTGCGGCCCGCGGGGCTGGTGCTGGTCGATATCGTCCCCGAACCCGAGTCCCGCGGCATCGAACGCGTCCTCTCCTTCATGCACGGCCACCGCGGCGGCTTCGCTTCGATCGACGAGGCGGCCGCCGCCGTCGATGCCTATAATCCGCACCGCGCCCGGACGCGCGATACGAACGGCCTGATGAAGAATCTCCGCCACCGCGACGACGGGCGGCTCTACTGGCACTGGGATCCGCGGATGCTGGACAGGAATCGGTCGAGCACACTCGGCACGATGCCGGAAGCCGCCGAAACGCTGACCACCCTCCCCCATCTTCCCGTTCTGCTCGTCCGCGGCCTGTCGAGCGATGTCGTGAGCGATGCCAGCATCGCAGCGTTCCGTCGGCGGCTCCCCCGGCTCGAGGTCGCCGATATCGCGGGCGCGGGCCACATGGTCGCGGGCGACCGCAACGATATCTTCAACGACGCCATCGTCGCCTTTTCCAGACGAACCCTGCCCAAGGAACATCATGCCTGACAACCCGCCTCCCGCAGCGCCCGATCAACCCGTGGTCTTCGCCCGGCACGGCGATGTCTGGCATCCGAGTATCCTGTCGCGCGGCCCATGGGACGCACGCGCGCAGCATGGCGGAGCCCCCGGCGCCTTATTCGCCTATCTTGCCGAGGACGCCTTGCCCGACCCCGAATGGCAATTGTCACGCCTCAGCATCGAATTGATCAAGCCGGTGCCCGTCGCGCCGCTGACCACCCATCGAGACATATCTCCCGGCCGCTCCACCGCGCGCGTAACCATCGACCTGTTCGCGGGCGAGAGCCTGGTGGCCCGCGCTCATGCCCTCCTCGTCCGCGGCCAGACGCTCCGCCTGCCGCCGGACACGCCAGGCTGGCAGCCCGCACGACTGCTTCCGCCACCGGCCGAATGCCATGACCCCCTCACCATTCCGGGGATGCCGAACAGCATTTCCTTCTACCATAGCGCGATGGAACATCGCATGGCGCAGGGCGACTCAACGCAGCCTGGGCCGGCCGCAACCTGGTTCCGCCTGACCGTTCCGCTGGTCCAGGATCAACCGACGTCGCCGGCCATGCGCGCGGCGGCCGCCGCCGACTTCGGCAGCGGCGTGAGTTGGGTATTGTCGGCGGAACAGTATCTGTTCGCCAATGCCGATCTCAGCCTGCACCTGCACCGTCCGGCGGAGGGTGAATGGATCGGACTGGCGTCCGAAACGCAGGTCCATGCCGGCGGAATCGGCACCGCATTGTCACGGCTTTACGACGAAAGGGGCCCGATCGGACTCGCCACCCAGACCCTCGTGCTGCGCGAGCGCCCGCCATCACCGCCGGCGCCCATAGAGGAAGAAAGCGCATCAATACGATGAGCGCGCCGCCCACGACGAAGCTGGAGGTAACGGCTCAGGAAGCGGAGGCGATCCGCATCGCCGTTCGCAATGCCGATCTCTCGCTTCTCAGCCCCGCGCATCGCTTCGCGAGCCTCGATCATGTCGGCGGATTGATTGCCCTGCTCGCCGATCCCGCCATCTCCGACCCGATCTACGATCTTCCCCGGCCCTTCACTCCCGACGTGATTGCAAACTGGATTTCGAAGGCGCGCGAGCAGCAGGCGCGTGGCGAAGCGATATTGGCGGTAACGCTCGACGAGCAGGGCGAGGTCTCGGGTTATTCCTATTTCACGATCTGGCCCGAACGGTCGGCCGCCGAACTCGCCGGAGCAAGCCGGGCCGACATGCAGGGCCGGGGCCGGGGCAAGGCGGGTGCCGCGCGCAGCTTCGGATGGATGTTCGAGCATCTTGGCGTTCGGCTGATCGGTCTCACCGCGGCACAGGACAATGTGCGGTCCGCGCGCGTGATCGAAGCTGCCGGCTTCAGGGCGAAAGGCGAGCGCCAGAGCGTGCGGCCCGATGGATCGGTTCGCATCTCGAACTATTGGGAACTCGCCCGCGACGAGTGGCGGGCCTTGCTGGCGCGCGGCGGCTGAAGCATGCGGCCGGCAACCGAAAAGGCGGTTGTTGCCGGAGGCGAAAATCCCGCTACCTTCCGGAGGCGGCCCGTCTCCGGCTGGATGGTGGGTCGCGGGACAGCGGAAGACAAAGCATTATGAAAGCGGATACCGGCACAGCGAATGCGTCTTCAGGCACCCGAGATCCTCTCCTGGCGAGATTCTTTCGCTGGTGGCTGGACCTCGTCAAACATATGCTGCCACCGACGATCTTCTTCTTTCTCGGTTTCAACCTGATCCTGCTGACGATGCAACTTGTGCTGGCGGAGCACGGGATCAACGTGCGGGGCTTCGTCACCGCGACCTTGGCGGCCTTGCTGGTTGGCAAGGCCGTGCTGGTCATGGACAAGGCCCCCTTCATGAGCCGTTTCGACGGCTCTCCCCTGATTCAACCAATTCTTTTCAAGAGCATGGTTTATTGGGTTTGCGTCTTGGCAGTACGCCTCGTCGAGCTTTCGGTCCATTTCGCTATCGAGCACGGAACGCTGGACGGCTTTGGCGCCCATCTGGTCGAGCAGTTCAGATGGCGGCGCTTCATAGCCATCCAGCTGTGGCTCATGGCTCTGTTCATGCTCTATGTGGCCGTTCACGAACTGAACACTCTCTTCGGGGACGGCGAACTACATCGCGTCGTCTTTCGCTGGTATTCGACGCGCGCAAAACTGCAGCGCCGCAAACGTATCCGCTTGCTGACGCAGCTCAATCGATTGACGAAGGCTCATTCCATCACCGAAATTCGAGATCCGGGATCGCCCGCGAACAATAAGCTGTCGAACATTCTGGAAGAACTGACGCAATCGTCCGATCCCCAATCCAGCCGCAATTGATCCTCCTTGCGGCGCTCACCGCCGCGCCGATCAGCGCGAAGCGTTCGGACAATGGCATGAATCCGCCATCAGCCGCTGGATCGCCGATCCGGCGGGATATCGCCAAGATCAGGCTGGAGAGGAGACGCGATGACAGCGCTTCCGTCGGAACCGATTTGTGTACGCGTCAATGACGCTGCCCGCATGATCGGAGTGGGCCGTACCAAGATTTATGAATTGATCGCAGCAGGCGAGATCGACACGGTAAAGTTTGGCAAATCCACCCGCATCACGACCGCGAGCCTGTATGATCTCATCAAGCGGCAGCGCGGCGCGGCCTAGGTGAGAGCCACGGACCGACACGCGCATTTCGTCGGCCGACCCTCGTTTGCACGCCACCTCCGTACCTTGTAGGGGACCGCCGCCGACGTGGCCCGGCTGGTCAGATTGGACAGAGGTAGACAACCGCGACCCGTCGTAATGGCTAGCTCAGCCGACATTTTCATCACGTTCGGGTCGGTCGACTCTCGGCGCAGATACAAAGGAATCAAATAATGAACAAAACTCTTGAAGAAGATCAAGAGGCGCGGGCCCGGAGAATGCTGCTCCGGTCAAGAAACCGGTCTCCACTCCCTGCCGCACATCGGCCTGAGCCCGCACCCGCCACACCGCCGGAACCCACGCTGGATCCTGCCGAAAGCATTCGGGTGATGGTGAACCTCCAGCCCCTTTGCGTTCGTATTCCGATCGCAGCCCAACTTCTCGGCCTTAGTCGCACTACGGTGTACAACCTCATCAACGATGGCGAACTCGAAATAGTGAAATTGAGAGGCTCAACGCTTATCTCGATGGAGAGCCTACAAGCCATCGTCCATCGCAACGGCGCTTCTCGACGAGGACGCAAACGCATTTGACGCACAGCCAAAGAATCATGGTAAAATAGATCATATTCTGATCGCACCCCTGTATTATTTAATAATAAATCACTATTTTTCGGTGTATTTTGAATATCTATAATTCTCCTCGACTCAGGGCAAAAATGGTGGAGCCGAGGGGAATCGCACCCCCTCGACACGTCCATAGCCGACATAAAAATTCACCTAAGATACTTAAATTACACCTTTCTTATACCTTGCAAACATGTCTAATCTGCACCTCGCCGCACGCAACATTGGGCGATCAGGATCTCACATGGGCGCAAGTATAGACAGCAAGACCCAAATCTGCGGATATCCAATTTCTTTGTTCAAGCGGGTCTTGACTGCTTATCAGCGCGCTGAAATCCCAGAACGTCTTATCAACCTGAAGGGCCTTTTCCCTCTCAGAAGAGATGGAGCGATCGTCTTTGAGGAATGCCTTTCTCGATCGCTGATCGATCCGGCGACCCTGAAACTCACCGCCGCGGGCGCCGCGATTGCCCGAGCGAAATGTCAGCCCCGCAGCCCGCTACCGCGAGCCGACGCGCTCATCGAGCAATTCCTCTATCGAGCCGAGACGATGAACCAAGATTCGGAAGCGATCCGTCAGGTCGATGAAATCTGGCTTTTTGGAAGTGTGATGCGTCGCGAAGCAACGGTCGGCGACATCGACTTGGCCGTCCGCAGTTCGCGCAAACCCCATTTTCGCAACGATCATCATGGCCGTCATCGCCATGCAGAGCAGTTGATCCAACGCATTCCGGATGCGCCACGCGAGTGGCGGTCTCATCTTCATCAAGAGACCTGGCTAAGCGAACGATATCTGTTTGGGCGACGGCGTCACCCGCTTCTATCGGGCGCGCAAGATGATACGGGCGATCTTGAGGCCCTGGACATTCCATGTCGGCTGATATTCGACAGATGCCGCGGTGGTCGCGTCGACGATCCCGTCCTGGAGCGCCATCCCGACTCCGCCAGTCGCGACGCGGATTGTGATCCGCCTGCCGGACTTCCGGATTTGACGCCCTCAAGGCTCGAGCCAATGGATGGACGCTGGCTGGCTGGCTACTCTCCCAGCGAAAGGGTATCGTTGCACGACATCTTCCACGGCCGGTCGGAGGATGCGCATCGCTTATTCGCTGAATATCCTCGCAATCTCCGGATCGCTACCGACGGGTCCGACCAGCTCTTATTTCCCTGGGTGCCCCGGCGCCTTCAGAGGCCTGGCATCGATGGGCGGTCGCTGCTTCTCATTATCGATGCCACTGCGGCCTCTGGAATGGGCCTCGTTCTCGGGCGCCGCCTGGCTACATCGGGAAGGACATGGAAACTGGATGCCAGTCTTCACGATCTGGAATTCCATGGATCGGGCCTGAGCATGGCGCCGTCCCACGCGGCTTCCATCGTCGGCGCCCTGTCACTCCTCCTGGCCGTCGACGCCGAGCATATGGTACGGCGTGCCAATGAACTTGTGCGGGTACCAAAGATCGAAATCAGGATCGGACAGTCACGCTGCAGCGCGCTCCAGGCTCTCATTGTCGATCCGATAATTAAAAATCTGCAATCTCATGCGATCCGCATCGAACCGGCTGACTGGACGCACGAGGTCGAAATCCGCTCCGGTTAGTGCGGGCCATGCTGTGAAGGCACCCTTCCCTGCCCAGAAACTGGCGACACGTCTCGAAAAGGAGACCCTGATCGGCAAGGGCGGGATCAATCTCACGGCTTTTGACCTAGTGATGCTTGATGAGCCTGCATATCTGTCCTTTGCGCTCAACAGGGCGGTTTCCGTTCCACCTCATCAGCAAGCTCTGCTTGCGCACCAACGTTATCATCACCACGGGCCTCGCCTTCGGCAAATGATGTCGTGGACGGCTCTCCATCCCCCTGCGGTATGAACCGCGGGATGAGCTGGAAGGAGAGTCACGATGGAGAAGATTGCGACGATCGGGTTGGATATCGCGAAGTCGGTGTTTCAGGTCCACGGTATTGATGCCACAGGCGAGGTCGTGGTGCGCAAGCGCCTGAGCCGAGCGCGGGTGATTCCATTCTTCGCCAAGCTGCCGCGGTGCCTGGTCGGTATTGAGGCTTGCAACACCTCACATCACTGGGCCCGCGAGCTGATCGCGCTGGGACACGATGTCCGTTTGATGCCGGCGCAATATGTGAAGCCCTATGTAAAGCGCGGCAAGAACGACGCTGCCGACGCTGAGGCGATCTGTGAGGCGGTGACGCGGCCGACAATGCGGTTCGTCGCGGTGAAGACGCCGGAGCAGCAGAGCGTGATGATGCTTCACCGGGTTCGGCTGATGCCGTCAGCGCACTCAGCTGTCGAACGCGATGCGGGCGCATATGTCAGAGTTTGGGATCGTGGCGCCGGTCGGGCGCATGGGCCTTGAGCGACTGCTAGCGATCATAGCCGACGGAGATGACGAGAGATCCCTGGCGATGCTCGGCTGTGCCTGGAGATGCTCGGCGCGCAGTTGGCGGTCGTGAAGGAGCAGGTGCTCGAGAACGACCGGCGCATCCGCGCGAGCGCCCGCGAGACGGAAGTCGGGCGCCGTCTGATGGAGATCCCCGGGGTAGGCCCACTGCTCGCGAGCGCGTTCGTTGCTAGCGTCGCTGATCCGCACATCTTCAAGACGGGCCGGGACCTCGCTGCGTGGATCGGCTTGGTCCCGCGACAGAGCTCCAGTGGCGGCAAGGAGCGGCTCGGCGGCATATCGCGCGCAGGGAACCGATATCTGCGTCAGATGCTCGTGGTCGACGCGATGGCCGTCATACGCCATGCCGAACGACACGGCAGCAAACGAGCCTGGCTCATCGAGCTGATGAAGAGGCGTGCGAAGAAGGTTGCCGCTGTGGCTTTGGCGAATAAGACCGCGCGTATGGTCTGGGCAATGATGACGAGCGGCGCGCACTATCGCGAACCATCGTTGGCGCACGCATAGGAGATAAGGCGCCGCGCGCGGCGTCGCCGATGTTGGGAAGGGCGGACAGGAGCTGATGCACAAAGCCGGTTGAAACCGCCGGATCAGGAAAACCCACTTTGGCCGGTGCACCTCGAGTGCGAGCGAATGGTCGGGACCAGATCCGCGCGAAAGGCATCATGGCCAGCGGCGCACGACAATGCCGCATCAAAGGCCGGACACATGGCCGCACCAACCAGCAGGCGCATCGCACCTAGAAACTACTTGCCAACGGAGGGCCGTCCACACATGGCCTACACTGATCAGACGTCCGGGCATTCGGGCGCCCGCTCGCACTGGCGGACACCCTTGACGAAATCGGCACCGACCCTGCCATCGACATCAAGGTCGAGCGAGCAGTTGATCAAGGCGGCGAAGCCATACGAACAGGAAACTAGCTGCCGTCCGTTTATCTGACCTCATCCCGCTTTTTTCTTCGCTGGCGCACGCTCTTACCCGCCTGGGCCGCCACACCCGCACAATAACAGCCCCACGCGGCCATCAATTCGACGCGCGCTCCCGGTTGATCTGGGGTACCGAGATAGGTGGTACGGCGATAAGCGGCCTGCACCGCATCCGGCGTTTTATGGGCAAGCGCGGCTTCTACGACGGCATCGGCAAAGCCCTTGTTCGCCGCCCAATCGGTAAAGGCGGAACGAAATCCATGGACGTGAAACGGCTCGCTCATGTCGCGCAGCACTTTCAGCAGCGTCATGTCCGACATCGGCTTGCCCGCCACGCCGGGGAACACAACATCGCTCCCAGCCAGCCTGAACGCAGCAGCCTTCGTCAGCACTGCAAGAGCCGCATCAGAGAGCGGAACCATGTGCGCCTTATTCCGCTTCATATGATCGGCGGGAATCGTCCATAGGCACCCCTCAAGGTCAAATTCCGCCCATGTAGCAAGCCGCACTCCCTGCGAGCGCACACCGCATAGAACGAGCAGTTCCAGTGCCAGCCGCCCGAAGGAGGGTTTTCGCTGCAGCGCCACCAAAAAGGACGGCACAGCGGCATAAGGCATGGCCTTACGGTTTTCGCGTCCCTTCACCTGCCGGGACAGGCCGCGCCCAGCTTTGAGGCTCTCATTGCCTGATGGAGCTTCCGATGAACGCCAACCCTTGGCATGCGCATAATCCAGCACCGCACAAATCCGATTGCGGACTTGACGGGCGGTTTCGGGAATCTCCTGCCAGATCGGTGTCAGCACTCCGATGATGTCGGGCGATAGAATGCGCCCAGTCGGAATATCGCCCAGTTCCTCGAAGGCGTAGTTTTCCAGACTAGCGAGCCATTGGCGAGCATAGACGGCGCTTTTCCATCCGGCCTTGTTCTCGGCATGATACTGCTTGGCCGCTTCACGGAACGTCACCTTTGCGGCGGCTTCGCCCTCCTTCTCGGCCAGCACATCGCGCCGCTCAACCTTGACCGCCTTGCGAAGCACGCTGGCCTTCTCGCGAACCTCAGCCAGTGCCACCAACTTGGCGCTGCCTAGCCCTATGTCCCGCCGCTTGCCGTCGCGCTGCAAGCGCAGGAGCCAGTATGCCCCGCCCCGCTTGTCCACTTTCAAGAACAGGCCTTCTCCGTCCTGATATGTTCCCGGATTCGCCAGCGCGGCCTTAACCGCTATCGTCGTGAGTTTGCCCATCGGGTTTACCCCCACATTTTCCACCCCCACATTGAGGGATCAAGGTATGGGAGTAAGTGGATTTACCCCCACGTTACCCCCACACTGCGCTCCGACTGCAGGCAAACGGCAACAACCGCGGGCGAACGATAGCCGGATAATAATCTATGTTTTCTGGGATTTCCAGGGATTTCGGGGGACACCCTCGGATGGGAGGGTGGTGGACAGGGCTGGATTCGAACCAGCGTACGGAAACCCGGGCAGATTTACAGTCTGCTGCCTTTAACCACTCGGCCACCTGTCCATGGGGCCCGCTTTGGGAAGCGGTCCAATGGCGAAACGAGACTTGCCTGTCAATGGCAGTCATGGGAAAGGCGCCGCATCATGCGTCAATTTTCTCGCCATCGTCGTCCCGCCGGCCAAAGCCAGCGCGGACAGGCCATTCGCTTCTGGGGCCGCCACGCCGTTCTGGCCGCGCTCGCCAACCCCGAACGCCGCGTCAAGCGCATCTGGGGCACCCGCGAAGCACTGGGGCAGCTCGACCTGCCGCCGGTGCTGCCGATCAGCTATGCCGACGTCGCCGACCTCGCGCGGCTCGTCGCGCGCGACGCGCCGCATCAGGGGCTGGTGATCGAGGTCGACCCGCTCGAGGAAGTCTATCTCGGCGACCTGCTGCAGGCGGAAAGCGACGCCGGCAGCACACGGCCGCTGGTCGTGCTCGATCAGGTCACCGACCCGCACAATATCGGCGCGGTGCTGCGCTCGGCCGCGGCCTTCGATGCCGCCGCGATCATCACCCAGGATCGCCACAGCCCGCCCGAAAGCGGCGTCATCGCGCGCTCGGCCTCGGGCGCGCTCGAAAGCGTGCCGTGGGTGCGCGTCGTCAACCTGTCGCGCGCGCTGGAGGAGATCGCCGAGGCGCAATATTGGCGCATCGGGCTGATGGGCGACACCGACACGACGCTTGGGCAGACGCTCGACGGCAGCAAGGTCGCGCTGGTGCTGGGGTCGGAAGGCGACGGGATGCGCCACAATGTCATGGAGCATTGCGACGTGCTGGCGAAGCTGCCGATCTCGCCGCGGATGGAGAGCCTCAATATCTCGAACGCCGCGGC
>Ga0182745_1000261_pt1 | contig 63735 bp, 50 predicted proteins | sample eDN3rd30CKraftBY_FD_128523 | JGI IMG/M metagenome (GOLD analysis project Ga0182745, IMG submission 128523) | Enriched backyard soil microbial communities from Emeryville, California, USA - eDNA 3rd pass 30_C Kraft BY (version 2) (version 2) | ecosystem: Environmental > Terrestrial > Soil >... | reverse complement strand
CGGCATGCCCTTGAGAGTTCGCAGCGGACAAAGGAAACCGTCAATGGTCTGGCCGAGCAGGCGAGGGAAATCGGAGACGTCGTCGATCTGATCGAGCGCATCGCGGCACAGACCAACCTGCTCGCCCTGAACGCCACCATCGAGGCGGCCCGTGCCGGGGAGATGGGCAAGGGCTTCGCCGTCGTGGCGCAGGAGGTCAAGACCCTGGCCAACCAGACCGCAAGGGCGACGACGGAGATCGGCTCGCGCATCGGGGCGATCCAGGAAGCGACCCAGCGGAGCGTGTCCGATATCGACAATATCGGCCGGATCATGGAAGAGCTGAGCGGCATCGCGACGGCCATCGCGGCCGCCGTCGAGGAACAGGCGGCCGTCACGTCGGAAATCTCCGTCAACGTCAATCAGACGAGCGACCATACCCACGCGGTCGTGCGCAGCATCGAGGCGCTGACCGGATCGACGGCTTCCGCGGCCGCGGCCGCATCAACATCGATGCACGAACCTCCACCGCCTATGGCATGCTGCGTACCTACATCCGCATGGAGATGACGCGGAACACGGGCGCCTATGGATTCAGCTCCACGACGCCTGAGATTTCCCAGGCTTTCGTCCAGTTCGCCGGCCTCACCGCCGGTCGTGCGATCTCGTTCTTCACGGATCCGGACCTGCCGGCCCCGAACTTCGGCGATCTGAAATTCGACGATCCTTCGAATGCGGAAACGAACCTGTTCGCTTATACCTTCTCGTTCGGCAACGGTTTCTCGGCCACCCTGTCGCTCGAGGACGGTAAGGAGCGCGGGATCAATAACGAACTGGACTTCCCGCTGTTCGGTCTCGCCAGCACGTCTCCTGTCTTTGCTCCGATCGCCTCCACCTATGCGGGCGAGCGGATGCCGGATGTCGTGGCAAATGTCCGCTATACCGGCACCTGGGGCGGAGCGCAGCTGTCCGCTGCCCTGCACCAGATCCGCGACGTATCCGCCGGCATCACCACGGTGAACGGCGTCTCCGTTCCCGTCATCAACCCGATCACCGGCTTGCCGAACCCGACCTACGCGGACACCGATTATGGTTTCGCCCTGGCCGCCCTCGGCTATGCCAACGTACCCGCTCTCGGGGTCGGCGATACCGTTTGGATGATGGCGACCTATACGGACGGCGCAATCGGCTATCTCAATTCCGGCCAGGTGGACCCGATCAGCAATGGGTTCATCGGCGCTGGCGCCCTCTCCATGGCCATCACCGATGCCTTCGTCGACCCGCTCACGGGGGACTTCAAGACAAACAAGGCCTATGCCATCGCAGGCGGCCTCAATCACAACTGGAATCCAACCTGGCAGACCAACGTCTTCGGGTCCTGGATGCGCTTCGATGCTCCGGGTATTGCGCAGTACGCCGTGCCGATAACGGTGGCGACGCTCGCCAATGGCTCGGCTGGCACGACCACGGGCCTCGTCGATTTCGACGAATATCGTCTCGGCGCCAACGTGATCTGGACGCCGGTGAAGGAATTCCTCATCGGCGTGGAAGCGCTCTATATCCGGGTCGATTCCCGCCAGCGCGTTGCGGTTCCGATCACGACCGCGACCGGCGACCCGACCGGCCTATACAGGTCGACGGGATCGGAAGACACGTGGGAAGGACGTCTGCGCGTCCAGCGCGACTTCTGACCGCTTTCGTTCGGACGAAAGGCGTCACTGTCGCGACATGGAATGTATCAGAGCTGCTTCCACATGATGTGGAAGCAGCTCTCTTTGATATGCCACATGCCTGACGGGATTCGGAGCACCAGCTTCGTCGGCAAGATGCGCTAGCGGCGCCCTCCCCGGAAGCCCCCTCCACCGCGTCCACCGAACCCGCCTCCTCCGCCTCCGAAGCCGCCGCGCGGCCCCATGCTCCGAGACGGTCCGAACGATCCCGAGCCGGAGAACTGCGCCGGCGGCCTGAACTCCCGGCCCGCCATCTGGCGCTGATTGCCGATATTGCGCGCCTGCATGTCGCGCATGACGTTCGACGGAAGCGGCTGGCGAGCAGCAGCCGGACGTTGAGCGGCCGGACGTTGCTGAGCCGCCCGCGGCTGCGACGCTGAACGCTGTTGCGCAGCCGGGCGATCCTGCGTCGCACGACGCTGCTGTTGAGCAGCGGGTCGCTGCGGGTTGGCCTGACGCTGCTGCGCCCTTTCCCTGACGGCGTCCGCATTGGCGGCGTCGCGCCGGATCGGCTCGCCGCCGCTCAGGCGCTGCCCGAGGGCGGCGCCTGCCGCTCCCGCTGCACCGGCTCCGGCGAGGTTTCTAAGCGCCTCGCCTCCCCCACGCTCCTGAAAACGCTCGCGGGCTTCCGGCGAAAGGCTCTCGCGTCCTTCGCCCCGCTGGAGCAAGTCGCGCGGCTCCGGCCGCTGCACATCCTGCCAACCGCCGTCGAAGCGCTGCCAACCATTACCGGTGTTGCGATACACGTTCCCGTCCCGACCGGCATAGAGATCGCCGCGGCGGCCTTCGCGGACGAAGCCCTGTCCGTTCGACGTGTTCCAGCGCAGGGACGAACCGCCGGCGGCGTTGTCTCGCGCCGTCACGCGCGCCCATTCGGAGCCGCGCTTGACGCCGGCCGATTTCCACGCGCCATACACGTTGCGTCCCCCGGCGGCAAAGGCTGCTCCATCGGTGCGCGGATTATAGGCGCCGACGAAGCCGGCCGAGCCGCGCGGGCCCCAGGCCGCCCCGGCACGGGCATAGGTTCCGGTGCTCGGATTCCAGGCCCGTGCTCCCGCGATCCCGCGATAGGGACCATAGGCATAGCCATAGCGACCATACATGCCTCGCACGGGGTTGTAATAGGCCCCGAGGCCCCAGGTGGCAGGACGCGGATAGTAAATCGGATATCCGTAGCCGGCCCAGTTGTACCAATAGGGCGGATAGGCCCAGCCGGTCCCGTAGACATAGGTCCCCCAGGCCAGGAAGTTGTAAAGATAACCCATGGTGTAGCCGTACCAGACCGCATCGGGCTCGGTCTCGTACACGCGCACATAGGTGACATTGTAGAGCGGCGAAGATGGCGGGATCTGATAGATCGCATCAGGCACTTCGCGGGCCAGTTGCCACGGCCCGTTCGGGCTCCCAGCCATGAACCAGACGCCGTCCTGCAATAGAAAATAACGATCCCCGACCTTTATGACCGTCTCGGTGGTGTTCGTCGCGTAGGACAGGCTGGTCGTTTCGATCGGCGCGAATTGGGCATCGCCGGTATAGGCGACCGTCGGCGTGATCGAGCCCGCCTCGACGCGCGCCGTCGTGGGAATGCTGGCCTTAAGCCGGGCTTCCGCACTCTCGGAGGTTCCCGGCACGGAGGCGCGCACGGCATAATAGGATGCATCCTCCGGGATATTGCGGAAATCCGCCGGCAGATCGGGCGTCGCGAATGTCCATGGCCCCTCGAGCGTCGGGGACCGGAACCAGCGGCCGGACAGCAGAACGTAAAATTGCTTACCGGTCTTGTCGAAGAAGACATCGGACTCGGAATTGGAAGCCCACTGGAGCGCCGTTCCAGGAACATCCTGGAATGCGGGCTCACCCTCGAACAGGATCAGCTCGGAGGGTTTCTCGGTGACAACGACCTTGGGCACGGCAGCGCTGCCATAGGCCTCGGGCGGCATGGCGGCACGTGCATCCGCCCAACTCGTCTCCTCCGGCAGTTCCTTCAGCAAGACCGGCAATTCAGTGACGGGAGCCCAAGGTCCCGTTATTGCGCTGCCGGTGAGCCAGTGAGTGTCATCCCGCAGGTAGAGGGCACCGCCTTCATCGATGCGGAAGAGATCCCAGTTGGTGTTGACCAAAAACGACAGACCGGTCTTGCCCTTCACCGGCGCATAGGCGGGCGGGCCGTCGGTCTGCAGCAGGATCGCAGGAGATTTCGACACGAAGATCGGCGGCGGATCCGACTTGAGACCTTGCACGTCGGTCATGCGCTTCTGCTCGGCAAGGCTCGCCGTTACACGCGCCTCGGAGACGGTGATCGGGCCGGTGGGAAGAAGCTTGCCTGTCTCGACCGCCAAGGCTGTCAGGTCCTCACGGCCGAGGCCAGAGAAGTTCAGATCGGTGACCGCAATATCGGTGATCACCACCTCGTCTGAATCTTCGTCATAGGAGGTGTTGCCCTTGAGCCCGATTACTCCGAACACCGGGTTGGCTTTTGGCGTCTTGAGGAACTCGGCCGCGACGAGCGCCTCAATCGATTTGAAGTTGGTCCATTCGGTGAATTGCGGCTGAAACAGGATCATGCGTCCTTTGCCGGTCTCATAGGTACGCGGCCACCCTTCGGCTTCCTTGTTCTCCTGAACGTAACGGCCGCTGACGAAACCGCTGCGGCCCTGGACGGTCACCGCGCACCAGCTGCCGGAATCCTCGCATTCTCCGACATCGATGGCGGTGCCCTCAGGCAGCGTGCGAATGGAGGAGAACTGCGTTCCCGGGCCTGAGCGGAAATTGACGCTCGCTGTGGTAACACCCGGTGCAGCGAAGCTTGGCGCCGCCGAGACGATCGGGACAAGCGCGTACGCGATGAACCTACGCATCGTTAGTTAGTCCTCCCAATAAAGCCGGCTTCTGCCAACCGCCGCGAAAGCGATCACGACCGGACGAATTCAGTAGTTGCAGACCTGTTCCCGACGGATGAAGACCCGCCCATTCACGCCGACCACCCGGCGGCGGACCCAGTAGCATTCCTGGCCATATGCGACGTTGTATGGGGAATAGCCGTAATACGGATAGTCGTAGCCATAACCATAGCCGTAATAGGGAAAGGACAGAGCGCCGAGTGCAAGACCAGCCGCCAGCGCACCACCATAATAGGGATAGCCGCGATAATAATTGCCGTAATACGGATAACGTCCGTAGCCACGGTAGTAAGGCCGATAACCGCCCGCGACGCGGCCGTAATAGGGAGCGCGGAAGCCATAGCCCGGCCGACCGATCGCCGCTGCGCGGAAATCCCCTCTTCCGGGTCTGGCGGCAGCAATTGCTCCGCCACGAAAACCGCCGGCGCCGATTCCAACTCCGCCCATACCGCCACGCGGGATGAACATTCTTGAGCCTCCACCGAAGCCGCCGCCGAAGCCGCCGCCGCGGAAACCACCGCCACCAAATCCACCGCCGCCCATACGGATCCCGCCTCCACCGCCACGGCCGCCGAACCGTTGGGCGAAAGCATCACCCGGAACGAGAAGAGCGCTCGCCAGAAGGACACCGAGACCTAAGAGAAGCTTCCTCATTGTCACCTCCCTTTTCGCCAGCAGATACACCCCGGGCATGGGGCAGGCTGCAAGGGAATTTCATTGTAGTCACATGCGGAGAACTTGCTTGATCATTTGGGACAGATGCGCAGTATTTCGGCAAGCGAAGCTTTGGCGGTGACAGTTTGCCCTGTCACCGCCAGGCTAATCGCTGCTTACGAAAGTCCGGTCATAACGCCTATTGCGTGCGGTATGGCCATCATCGGCGTTGGATCTGCCAGCGAAGTGCGAACGGGACTATTTCTTCTGTCCGGCTGCACCGTTAGCGGAACTGGTATAAATGGCCATGAGTTTAGCCATTTCGGCATTGTAGTCGCGGAGGGTCTCCTCCATCCATCGCGACTGCACGGCAGAAATATCCGCCGGGCTCTTGCAGTCCAGAACGTCGCGGAGGGTTTGCGCGCTCTTGTCGAGGCGCATGGACATGAAGCCCATCATTTCCCGGTGACACTCGGCGGTTGCAGAAAGCCAAGTTTCGGCGGCATTTGCCAAAGCACGGCTGTTGTCACCCGCCAGTGCGCTCCCACTCATACTGCGCAAGGTGTCGGACACCGACGATCTTTTCGGCATGGTGGTCATGGATCATCCTCCTCAATGAGATCCGTCATCAATATTGTCTGATATTGAAGCGTAAACGCTACTCGCGCGGCGGTTGCCCCGATGGGCTTTTCCTCGCCATCGGAACACCTCAATGGGCCCGCCCTCAATGCCCGCCGCTGAACACCAGCGTCTGAATGGGCAGCACAAGCGCCTGGATGCGCAAAAGCATCGCGTGAACGAGCCCGACCGCATCCACCGCATGCAGGGCAAATCCGCGCACGGCGCCGACCTTGCCGGAAGCGAGCAACTCGTGATTGCTCGTATAGGCATTGGCGATACAGCTACTGCCGGGCGTCACGCCGTCAAGCCCCCCATCGTAGAGCGGCTCGAGAAAAACCAGAATCGTGCCTGGCCGTGTGACCTGCTGTGGATCGAGAAGCTGCTCGCCGCTGCGGAACTGGCCAGCGGCGATATAGTCCTGCACCCCAGTCACAACCATCGGGATGACAGTCCAGGGCCTGGAGACACAGGTCACCTCGGCCGCCATGCCGACCTTCATGACCTGCGCCTCAACCTGAGCGAACCCTGCTTGCAGGCGTCCCCGTCCGGCATCATCCGGGATCAAGACCCCTGCCGCCCGGATGAGCGGGTTGACGATATCGCCAACGCGAAGCGTGAACTGCTCCACCCGCCCATCGACGCCCGCACGGACAACGGTCTTCTGCAAATCCACCTCCGCCTGCGCCAACTCGGCTTCGGCACTGGCTTTCTGGGCAGGAAGAAGGCTTGCGAGTTGTGCCTCCGCCTGTGCCTTCGCAGCGGTTGCGGCGTCAATGCTTCCTTGGCGCCCCTGCACGGCTACTCGGAGTTTTTCGATATCGCGCACAGCAACTGCGCCAGGATTGCGCCGGTAGATCTCTTCCTTGGTCTCCAATTCGTCGACTGCCTGCTGATAAGCGCTCCTGGCCTCTTGGATCTTGCCTTCGGCCTCGAGAATCTGGGATTCCGAGACAACCATGGCAGCTTGGGTTTCGGCGATCTTGCGACGAGCTGTCTCGACGGCGGCCTGCTGTCTCGCGCTGTCAAGCCTGAAGATCGGTTGACCTTGTTTGAACGAACCGCTCACACCGTCCATGTACACTTCGGCGACACGCCCGTTGGTTTCCGGAAGGATCGGCACGGTTCTGAAGAAGGCCGTGACGTTCGTCGTCGACGGGTGATTATAGAATATTACTGTGATCAGGCCGATTGTCAGCATGAGACAGGTGATGATGCCCCAGCGCAGTTCGAACCAGACCGAGAACAGCGTGATCTCCTTGCCGATCCTCTTTCCCTGGCCATAGCGGCGGTAGAGATAGTCCGGCAGAATCGTCAGCATGGAGCAGAGAAGAAGCTCAAGCATGGATCTTCTCCTTCGCCGGCCGGGATGGAGTGACCGTCCTTGGCACTTCCACCGTTCCCTCGCCGGCATCATCCGCCGGCTCCGCAGGTATCCCAAGCTCTTCAGGTGTCTCTGTTGCCCCCTCACCCGGCTTCAACCCGGCAATCTTTTCCAGCGATCCCGCAATCCTGCGAAGCGGATTGCCGAAGTCGGGAAGATCGATCAACGCCAGCAGCAGGCCGGCAACCCAGAATGCATGAATATGCGTGAACAGGGCCAACAGACCCAGTACGGCGACGATCTCGAACTGAAGCTTGTGAGACCGGTGGGCGATGCGCTCGGGCAGCGTGTGCAGACGAAGGAAGAGCAGGCCGACAGCGAGGACGGCGAGCACGAGGAAGATCGCCATAATGACCATCAGGACATCGGTCTCGCCAGGCGCGACGATGAAGATCGGAAGGTGATGAGGCGCCGCAGGATTAAGCGTTGGTGTCATACCTGCTCTCCGATAGAGGCCCTGCCGACGTGCAATTCATGGAGATCTCCCATCCTTCATCAGGCCATGATGCTGAGCCCGCCATCGACATAAGTTGTCGTCCCGGTCAGGCGCCGCGCGAATGGCGTTGTCAGATAAGCTGTCGTGAGGCCCACATCGTCGATGTCGACGAGCTCGCCGATGGGAGCGCGCTCGATGGCTTCGGAAAGAAGGACATCGAAATCCTTTATGCCCGAGGCCGCACGGGTTTTCAGAGGTCCTGGAGAGATGGCGTGCACCCTGATCTGTTTGTCACCAAGTTCGTAAGCAAGGTAGCGGACGGCGCTCTCCAGCGCCGCCTTTACCGGCCCCATGAGATTGTAGTTCGGCACAACCTTGTTGGCGCCGTGGTAGCTCATGGCGAGAAGAGTGCCACCATCGGTCATCAGCGGCTCGGCAAGGCGCGCCATGCGGATGAACGAGTGGCAGGAAATATCCATCGCGATCTTGAACCCGTCGGCGGAAGAATCGACGACCCGCCCATGCAGATCGTCCTTCGGAGCGAACGCGATGGAATGCAGCGCGATGTCGAGCCTGCCCCAGCTATCACGGATCTGCCGGAACACGCCCTCCAGTTCGCCATCCCGCGCCACATCGCAGGGAGCAAGAATCGACGCCTCGAGTTCCTGCGCGAGGGGTTCGACATATGGCCGCGATTTCTCGTTGAGATAGGTGACTGCAAGCTCCGCCCCGAGTTGACGGAACACTCGCGCACAGCCATAGGCAATCGAATTCTCGTTGGCGATGCCAATGATAAGGGCGCGCTTACCCTGCAGGATCTTCGACTGCATGGCGGCGTTGCGCAGTTCCGTGAAATGATCGTTCATGAGCTTGGCCTCATGCCTCTGATGACGCGTGTCCGCGGAGCGGCTTGCCGTTTCGTGACAGCATCGGGAGACTTCTCCAGCAGCGTCATCGTTATCGGCTCCGATTTTGCAGCCTCCCTCCTGTCATCGGCAAGCAGCTGCCGGATTTCGCCGAGCACCGAGAGTTGCTTGGCATTGGCCTCGATCCGACCCTCGAGTCGATCGAGCAGTGCGAGCACCGTATGTCGGTCGTGCGACGTTCGCAGGAGCTTTGGGAGCGCCTTCAGCGCCTTCGCCGGTTCGAAATCGACGATGTAGGATTGTTCGCGGATGATCTGGCGTGCCGCCTCGGCCGGCATGTCGACGAGGCCGATATCCCCGCCGACGAGCTCGCGAGCCCGCTTCATGGCGGAGAGACGGCGCCGGCCGGTGCCCGCCTTCATCAGCAGGAGCGCGGCACGAACGATGGCACTCGTCCGATCTCCCTCTTCGATATGCGATAGTGCCGCCCTCACAACAGGCGTGTCTCGCGCATCGATAGGTTGGTCGACCTTGACCTCCTCCTCATCAGCCATGCCGAATCCGGCGGGACCATAGGTTCGGAAGAACGTATTCTCCACGGTCGCATCGCGCAGATCGCGATAGAAGTCGAACGAGGCGGAGGTGATGGCAGCCATCGAAGCCTCCATGCGGGCCATGGGGCCATCCCGATCGCGCGGCGAGCGGTTTGCCCTTGCCATGTCGGCCATGCCTTTCAGTGGCCACAGGAGAGGATTGGCATCCGACATTGCCCAGCGCTGCGACCGCTGCGGGTTGAGCGCCATGGCGGCCTTTGCGACAACGGGATTGACCATCGTCGCGACGACCGGGCGGGCGAACGTCTCGTAGGCGGAGGCCAGCATCTCCGACGTCGTCTCAACCGCCTTGAACGGCACCTCGTCCTTGCGGCTGTACTTCTGCAGGATCTGCAGATCCTCGACCCGCCGTTCGGTCAGCAGCACGTCGTATTGCACGCTCCCGTCGATCTTTTTCTCTTCGACCTGCATGCCATAGAGACCGGGCGGAAGATGCTCGATATACTCGATCAGGTCGACGATCTGCGTGTGCTCGCGCTTGGCGACCGCACCGGAGACGAAGATTCCGAGATGGCCGACGCTTTGGTGCATCAGGCCGATGATTACCTGGCCATTCGCCTTGAGCGCTTCCGTGGTCGGATAGAGATCGGCCACCCAATTGAAGGCCTGCTGCGGCGGTGTGATGTTGTCGCCGAGAGACGCGAACACGATGATCGGAGACTTGATCGCCCGGAGATCGAAGGCACGTCCCTCCGACCATTCCGCATCACCGGCGGCAAGGTTATTGCCGACGAACAGGTTCTCGACGATCCACTTGATCTCCTGTCGATCCATCCGGAAGAAGCCGCCCCACCAGCGTTCGAATTCGAGAAAGCGCTCGGGCTCGGTATCGATCTTTGCGAAGAGGTTGTAGTACTTGTCGAAATAGGTGTTGGCCGGATTGAGATACTCGAAATTCTCGACGAGATAGGCTCCGTCGAACTGTCCGCCACCGAGATCGGCGGCAAAAAGGGCCGGCCATACCCCCCCGAGCATGCCGCCCGCATAGCGCATCGGATTCTCGCCGTCATTGCCGGCCCAATAGGACATCGGCGCGCCATTGATCACGATCGGCCCGGGGAGTTCGGGATCGAAGGCGCCCAGCAGCATCGCAGCCCACCCGCCCTGGCAATTGCCGACCACGACGGGCTTGCGCGTGTTCGGATGGCGCTCACCGACGATGCGGAGAAACTCGGCCTCCGCCCGCGAGACATCCGCAAGGGTCTGTCCCTGCACCGGCTCCGGAAAGAAGATCACAAAATAGACGGGATGGCCCGCCTTGAGCGCTACACCAACCTGCGAATCCTGTTTGAAGCCGCCGATGCCCGGCCCATGACCAGCTCGCGGATCGATGATCACGAAGGGCCGGCTATCCGGATCTGTTACGACGCCCGCCGGCGGAATGATGCGCACCAGAGCATAATTCGCGGGACGCTCGAAGGTGCGGGCATCCGCGACGATTTCCCATTTGAAATCGAGGAGCGGCGGCTTGCCTGCCTTCTCGTGTTCGATCCAGTTGTTGCCGCGCTGGCGCAACGTGTCCCAGAACAGTGTGGACCGCTGTGCGAAGTCGACCCAATAGGTGCCGGCATCGCGCCAGAAATCGAGCGGAGTTGCCGCGCGGGATGAGCCGCCAAGCCAGGGCTCGCTCGCCGCCTTGACAGCTTTCGCGTAACTCTGGAAGGCGTTCGAGCACCGCTCCTGGTAGACCTGGGCAATCTTCATCTGCATGGTAGCGAACTCGGACAGATGAAGCCCTTGCTCCGGCTCTCCGCTCTCGCCCAGTCGATCAGTCCGTCGCGTTCCTGTCATACGCCCTGCCCCATCTTCAGCTATCGCTTGGTGTCGCCCCATTTAAGGAAGAATCCGACATCACCTGGCAGCCCGCCCGGCCATTCGATGATCATCGCATTGAGTCTGAATCCTGCATCCCGAAGCTGGTCACGCCAGAGCTCATAGGCCTGCCGTGGACGCCCTGTCAGAGTATCAGGCCAAGCAGGATCCGCGTTGTTGATCGCGCGGCCATGGTCCGTGCAAATGGCGTTGGGAAAGCGCATGACCATCAGCTCGGTCGCGCCGCGTTGCGCCGCGGTACGAAGCTTCATTTGCAGGTTCTGCACGATTTCCGCGTGGACTTCGGGCGTAAGCTCAAGCGGCTCGGCCATGCGCTTGATCATTTCCTGGCGCGCCTTCTCGGCACGGTCCATGCCATCGACCGACTTCACGGCCTTCGCCATCTGCATCTCGGTCATGTAGTTCCGCAGGTCGGCGGCCGACATGAACGTCTCGTCCCCGAGCTCATTCTGCGTCTTCTCATCCGTCTTGGTTTGCGACGTTGTCATGCCATCAATCTCCCTTTCAGGATGCTATCCGAGCGGAGGCCGCGCCAAGTACGCCCTGCGTCTGTCGCGCGATCACCAGTTCCTCATTGGTGGGGATGATCCACGCGGTCGGTCCGGCGCCCGACGAGATCTGCGGTCCGCCCGCTTGGTTGGCCGCTTCATCGAGGGCAAATCCCGCCCAGTTTAGGCCCGCAATTACCTCTGCGCGCGTCGCCACGTCGTTCTCACCAATCCCTGCGGTGAAGACGAGCCCATCGATTCCTCCGAGCGCCGCCATGAGCGAGCCGATTTCGCGAACGATTCGATAGACGAAGAGATCAATGGCGCTCTTGGCGTCGGAATCCGTTGCCGCCTTCGATCTCAGGGTTCGCATATCGTTCGAAAGGCCGGAAACGCCGAGAAGGCCGGACTTGGTGTAAAGCATACGCTCAGCCTGTTCCGGACTGAGCTTCATCTCCCGCAGCATGTAGAATACCACGGCGGCATCGAGCGCGCCGCAGCGCGTTCCCATCGGAAGGCCGTCGAGGGCGGAAAACCCCATGGTCGTCGCAACGCTGGCGCCATCTTTGAGAGCACACAGGCTCGCGCCGTTCCCGAGATGCGCGACGACCACTCGCCCCTTGGCCAGTTTAGGATCGTAATCTTTCAGGACGGATGCGATGTAGTCATAGGACAGGCCGTGGAAGCCATAACGACGGACGCCACGCTCGCGCATCTCGCGCGGCAGGGCGAACATGGTCGCGATGTCCGACTGGCCCTGGTGGAAGGCTGTGTCGAAGCAGGCGACTTGCGGCATGCCAGGGATCCGCCGGCGGACGATTCGAATCGGCTCCAGATTGTGAGGCTGGTGCAGAGGGGCGAGCGGCACCAGCGTCTCGAGCGATTGAAGAACTGCCTCGTCCACCAGAACCGGGCTGGAGAAGGCCTCCCCGCCATGAACGACGCGGTGGCCGATCGCCACCAGCTTGCGGTCTTCCTGGTGCTGGCGCAGCCATGTGACGAGGTGCATCAGGGCCTCTTCATGCCCAAGTTTATCGCCAGCACTCCAGGTCATTTCGTCGAGAATTGCGCCATCGGCGCCCTTGACGACGAAATGTGCCGGTCCCCCGAGGCCCTCGAACAATCCCTTGAAGACCATGCACGGCTGCCCTTCATCACGGGCTTCGAAAACCTGGAACTTGAGGCTCGATGATCCGGCATTGAGCACCACGAAAACAGGAGTCATGGGTCAGACCTCCGGGAGGCCAAGCCGCTGGCGCTGAGCATCGGCAACGAGCGAGGCGACGGCGCAGGACGCCAGTCGGGTGATCGTCGAGTCGGCCCGGCTCGTGAGGATGATGGGAACCCGCGCACCGAGAACGATGCCTGCAGCGTCGGCGTCGGCAAGGAAAGTCAGGCTCTTCGCAAGCATATTACCGGCTTCGAGATCGGGCACCACGAGCACGTTGGCTTGGCCCGCGACAGGGGACGCAATCTTCTTGATTTTCGCCGCGCCCAGATCGATCGCATTGTCGAGAGCGAGAGGACCATCGAGAATTCCGCCTGTGATCTGGCCGCGATCGGCCATCTTGCACAAGGCCGCGGCTTCTATGGTCGAAGGCACTTTCGGATTGACCGTTTCCATCGCGGAAAGGATCGCGACCTTTACCGGATCCACCTTCAGCGCAAGAGCGAGATCGATCGCGTTCTGAACGATATGGACCTTATCTTCCAATGTCGGAGCGATATTGACTGCCGCATCGGTGATGATGAGCGCCGTCTCGTGACCGGGAACGTCCATCACGAAGCAATGGCTGATCCGGCGGGCAGTGCGCAGCCCCCCTTCGCGTCGGACGACGGCCGCCATCAGCTCGTCCGTGTGCAGACTTCCTTTCATCAGCGCTTCGGCTTGCCCGTTTCGCACCTGGTCGACGGCAGCCTCTGCCGCGGCATGACTATGCGCCGCTTCGACGACCTGGAAATCGTCCAAGCCTTTTCCCAAAGCCTCCGCGGCAGCGGCGATCTTAGCTTTCGGCCCGACAAGGATGGGATCGATCAGCCCAAGTTCGACAGCCTCGAACACTGCGCCGAGAGATGCCTGATCGCATGGGTGTGCGACGGCAACCTTCAGCCTCGGGGCCGCTTGGGCAGCCGCGACGAGCCGGTCATATTTTTCATGGGTTCTCAGACCGTGCTGAGTCGAGCCCTGAACCGTCATCGCTGCCGTCATGATCGGTCTCCATGCGGTTGTCCGAGGGCGACCGTCGCTTTAACCGCTGCGACCGCCGCCAGAATCTCGGTCATCGTGTCGATAGACTGCCGGAGAGGCCAGGGCTCAAGTCCGCGATCGTCCGGCTTGTATGCCAGAGAAAGTATGGTCCGTTCACGCTCCGGTGCTTGACCTATTGGGCCAAGGATTTGACATTTTAGGACTGGCAAGAGGGAAACGATTGCATCAGCTGCCAGGCAGTCGCACGGTCGGCCAACAGGCTGAATGATGTCAAGGCGATGCTCCGACACGTATCCCAATCTTTTGCCGGCGTTCTCTCCCAAGCCTCCCGCTCATGTGCCATCGGGCCTGCCGCCGGAGAGGGTTTGCGGTGGATGGCGTGATGTCGGAGACCATGGCGATTTACGAACGTGGGAATGCCGAATGCGCCATTCTGAAGGCGTGTGACCGGACCAACGCCGGAAAGCGCGGGTGAAGGCGCTCAGCTCCGAATACTTCAATGCCGCCGCGACTTGGTTGAGAGCCATATCCGTGTTGGCCAGCATCTCGCAGGCGATCTCGAAGCGAACCTCATCGGCAATTCGCCGGAACGCCTGACCTTCCATATGCAGGTGCCGGTGCAATGTGCGTCGATGCATGGAGAAGAGGCGCGCGATGCTGGCTGCGGAGCATGCCTCCCTAAGCAGTTCGGTTCGAAGAACCCGACGGAGAGTCTCAGTGAGCGGATCCGATCCGCCCTGTGAGCGAGCTTCGTCTCCCCTGTGGATTGATGGCATTTCCATCGCTCCTCTCTCCATCTCGGCAAGCCTGCCGCGGCGGAATCAACTCACCATAACCATCGCCAAAGTGCTTGCTTGACCGGTTGGGACTTCCTCTTAACAGTTGATCGCCGAAGACGGCATCAACCTCCGCCTTACATGGAAGTCATGCTTCGTTCGCGTACAAGGCAGCGTTACGGGCAGCGGTACACGATCTGCCCATAAGAATTTACGACCTGTCGGCAGCCCGGAGCGGCATAGTAATACGTTCCCGCCGCGACCGCTCCCGCGGTTGCGCCATAAGCCACGGCGCGCCGGGTCGTCCGGCGAGCGACTCCCGCATAGCTGAGCGGTGTTGCGGGACGCCCAATCCTGGCCTCCGCCTTCTCGATGACAGATCCGAACCGCATCGGCCCGGCGTCGTTCAGGGCCAGAGCCGTGCTGCCGATTATCAAAGCCAGAAGGGTGCGACGCACTTGCTTAGGGGTCATCATTTTGTACCTCCGGGAACGACGCCATCAGGGATCTCGTCGATATCCTTAAGGAGCGAAATCGAAACGCCGCTACTCCCATCCGGCGGCTTGAATGCAAATGCATCCGATGCATGGCTAACTCCGGTCTTCCAGTCCCTGAGCCGCAACGAATATTGCGGAGCGCCACCCACCGCCTTGCTCGTGATGACGTATTTCCGTGGAACCGGACGATCCCCGACTTCGACCCATATCTGCCAATCCGTATCGAGGTTGCGGAAGGCAAGGTGCTCGCATTCCACGCCTTCCACGACACCGCGGCCGATATGCTTGGCCTCCAGGACGCCGGCCATCAGTTCATCGTAGGGTTTCGACAAAAGAAGGTCAGCACCGGGCAACTCGAGTGAAGCATCGGTGCGAAGCCTGTCGACGACCTGATCCAAAGTCTCTGAGCTCGTGACCTGAGCGAACCGGTTGCCGCCACGATCGAATATGGTCACGGTCGCACCATCGGAAATGAGCTCGACATCTGCGTAGCCGCCAGTACGGCTGACCCGGAATTTATTCGGACGACTTACGATGATGTCGCCTGATGCGCTGAACTGGATCTTCTCGACCGCCGGGGTCACAACCTCGATATCTGCGTCGTATTTCAGGGAGAGATTCTCCTGCCGGCTCACATAATCTGCCATTGCTTTCAGGATGGCCTGCGGTGACGTCTCCTCCGCCGCAGCCGTCGTCACGCTCAGACAGGCAATGACGACGACCGTCGCAAAGCTCAGTGATCCGCGCGTAAGCGACGTTGCCGCATCCGGATAGATCCCTCGATGCATCACATGAGCCTCCCCGGTTTGATTTCAGGAGCAGAATATGGTGGATCGACTTTCGGCAAAAATGTTACGCCGCCTGGACGATCACTCTAGGCCAGCCCTGGCAGTCTGCTTGATCGGAGGGGACACTTGCTTGACAGTTTGAGCCGGGCAGGATCACTCCCCATGGCTTTCCGTTCGCCAGGCCGTCGGGGTTTGGCCCGACCAGCGCCGGAAGGCACGGGTAAAGGCGCTTGCCTCCGAGTAGCCCAACGCCGCCGCGATCTGGCCGAGCGGCACCTCGGTATCTTCGAGCAATTGCCGCGCGATCTCGAAACGGATCTCGTTCGAGATCGATCGATAGCCCATCCCATCACTTTTCAGACGCCGGCTGAGGGTCCGGCGGTGCATCGCCAGCAGGGCGGCGATTTCGTCCGCCGAACAGCGATGGTTCGTCAAACGTGTACGCAGAAGCCGCCGGATATCGTCTGAAAACTCGGAATGCTGATCACCCTTCGCCCACCTGATCTGCTCTTCCAGCATGGTTCGCAGCAAGGGATCGGCCCCGACGATCCGTTGGTTCAGGTCATCTGCCGAAAGCACAATCGCTGCGACTTCCTGGTTAAACCTGATAGGTGCCCGGAAATGCTGCCGGTAAGGTCCTAGATCCGCTGGCGCAGAGCGAGGCAGCAGGATTTCGAGCGGATTCCATCCGCCTCCCAGAAGGGTGCGCAAAGAATTGACCGAGACCGCCATTGCGCCATCCGAGATCTGGTTAGCGCTTTCGACCTCGGGCTGATAGACCGCATAGCTGAACAGGGCGATGTCGCCGTTGACTGCAAATGCCGGGACAGCGCCGCGGTTCTGAATGCTCAGGTTCGATACCAGAGCGTGAATGGCATCGCCGACGGTCTCGGAATGCAGCATCAGGCGCCCGACCATCCCAAGCGAGAGGATACTGGCGCGCTGACCGACGAGAAGTCCGAAATGGGGGCATTTGGTGCGGGACACGCAGAGGTATAGCAGCCGACCCAACGCTGCATGCTGGATCACATTCGCACCGTCGTCGAAAAGGCAGGGATCCAGCCCGGCTTCTCGTATGAGCGGATCGGGTTCGACGCCGAAATCGCGTAACGTTGGCACGATTTCCTTGGCTACGCCGAGGTGGATATAGCCGGGGGGAAGCGTCCGTCCAGGTTTAGGAATTCCTATCGGCGCAGCTGGGGACCCGATACCTTGCCTGCCGCTGAAGGGCGGCACCACGATATCATTGGTTTTCATGGCCGCCTCGCAGGCATTCAAGGTCGATCGCGAAACTGCACACTTGGCACCGTTCTCGGCAATGGCTTTAGACCAGCTCTAAACTAACATAGGTTTATCCCGAATTGCGGCAATTCGACGAAAATTGCCGGCATGTTCCCGCTTCACCGTCCCATTGGGTCAATTGGCTGTCCCAAAAGATCAAGTGGCTTGGGTGAATTCGCGCGACGATTGATCGTTGTCTGACAGTCGGATTGCCCGATGCGGGTCCTTGATGAAGCTCTCAGAAACGAAGCAGCCGGGTCCCGACTACTTGTCTATCCGATGACGCCGGCCGAATCCGCATCGTGACGGCCGCCGAAAATGGGACGACCCTGCCGGACGAAATGGAGGGCGTCCGTGCTTGCGACATCCGCCAAGGTGAGGGAGCGTGAGATGAGCCGACAAGATGTGCTGACGAAACAAAAAGACAAAGCCGATGCATCAAACCACTCTCACACACCGATGAAGCGAAAGGAGTTCGAGAAGAAGCTGGAAAAGCTGCAGGTCGAGCTCGTGCGCCTTCAAACCTGGGCGAAGGCCACAGGCGCAAGGATCGTAGTGGTGTTCGAGGGGCGCGATACGGCCGGCAAGGGCGGAGTGATCAGCCGCATCACCCAGCGTGTGAGCCCGAGGGTGTTTCGGCATGTGGCCCTCCCGGCGCCGACGGAACGCGAGAAGAGCCAGCTCTACATCCAGCGCTACCTCGCCCATTTCCCGGCTGCAGGCGAGATCGTCTTGTTCGACCGCTCCTGGTACAACCGGGCCGGGGTCGAGCGGGTGATGGGGTTTTGCACGGAGGACGAGTATGAGCGCTTCATGCGCCTTGTCCCATCGGTTGAAAAAGAGATCGTGGCGAACGGCATCATCCTGCTCAAGTATTTTCTCGACGTGAGCCAGGACGAGCAACGCAAAAGATTCGCCGACCGGATCGACAATCCGATCAAGCATTGGAAGCTCAGCCCCATGGACACCGAGTCGGTACGCCGCTGGTGGGACTACACTCTCGCCTATCAGGACATGCTGCGCGGCACCGACATCCCTGAAGCACCGTGGTTTATCGTGCCTTCAGATGACAAGCGCCGGGCACGGCTCAATCTCATCTCTCATATGCTGGACCAGATCCCATACGAAAAGGTCAAAGTCGATCTGCCGAAGGTGCCCAAAGCCGAACCGCGCCCCAAAGGCGCCGAGGCCGGGTTACCTGCGAAGCATGTGGTTCCGGCCATTCATTGAAGCCCGCTCGGCTTCAGGCCGGCGGCAGTTGCCTGCTTTTAATTCGGCCGCCGAGCCGCAACTCGCGCTGAGGCATACTCAGTCGGCACCTGTCAGAAGACCTTCTTCTTTCGCCAGCGTTTGGGTCGATCCGAAGGGAACATCAATCCGCTGGCATCAACCCCAAGATCGACCATCATCTTGGCGAGCGTGATGGCCGTCTTGTATCCGTGAAGCACGGGCACCTCCCACCCCATCTCGTCGAGGCGTCTCTGAACGAACGGCTGCAGCCAGAAGGCTCCCGAGCAGCCGATCGTGATGACTTCGGCGCCATCCTCCTCGATTGCCGCCACGGCCGCCTCGACCGCCTCCTCCACGGCCTCGGATCGTTCCCCCCGCCGTGCCTTGTCGCGCTGAACATGCAAGGGTCGCTCGGTCTCGCAACCGGGGCGCTCATGCGGGAAGTTGATCATGCGGATGGAAGCGCATCGTTCGGTCATGCGATGCTGAACGACCAGATTGTAATAATACATGTTATGGCTCTCGGCCACGTCCAGGATGCTGAACTTATTGCCCAGCATCGTCGCCACATGCATCTGCGAGAAAGCGCAGGATGTCACCGGGATCCTGTACCGGCGGCCGATTTCGCGCGCTTCGAGAAAGCCGGGCTCGCCCCCACCCAACAGGATGATGGCATTGTATTTCCCGCTCTCGCAGGCCTCCTTCACGAGCGGAAGGCGGGCCACGCCGGAATGAGAGAATTCCTGACGGTTTTCGACAGCCCAGTTGCCGTAGGTCGTCGGAGCACCGGCGTGAAGATCCCAGTCGATGTCCTCCAACAGAGGCGCAAGCGATTGATAGTCCATCAGGGTCTGCTCCTTCGGACCCGTCAGCTTGCGATGCAGGTACGGAGAATCCTCGGGGAGTCGAAAGCCCTGTATCATGAGGAAGCGATACTTGCTGGCAGGTCTGGACTCTGACTGACTCATCTTTTTATTTTCCCTTTACCGCCGTTATCGTCACTGCACAGTGAGGCCGCCGTCAAGAACGAGAACCTGGCCGGTTATGAATTCCGCGCGCGGGCTTGCCAGATAGGCAATCGCTTCAGCCATATCCTCGGGTCTACCGAACCGGCGCAGCGGGAATCGCGAAAGCAGCTCTTCGCGGCGTGCCGGATCCGACAGGCCAGTGCGCGTTGGAGTTTCCGTGGACGCTGGCGCAATCGCGTTGACTCGGATCTTGTGAGGCGCCCACTCGATCGCCAGCATTCGCGTCATGTGGGCGACGCCCGCCTTTGAAATGCCGTAGGTAGAGCTTCCTGGAACGCCGAGAAGGCCATGAGTGGACGCGACGCTTACGATAGCGCCAGGCTGCCCGTTCTCGATCCAATGGCGTCCGACGGCTTGGCTCATGAAGAAACTGCCGCCCAGATTGACGTCCATCACCTGCATCCAATCGGCCCGGGTCACATCGAGCGCGGCTTTGCGAAGTGGAACGCCAGCGTTGTTCACAAGCACATCGAGGCGCTCAAAGGAGCCGAGCGCTGTTGCAACAGCGGACTCAATGCTGTCCTGATTGCGGAGATCGAGCCTGATCGGCACCGCCCGCCGTCCGAGTTCGCGAACCTTCGCGGCCGTTTCAGCCAGCATTTCTACCGATAGATCGGCGAGCACGAGATCGCAGCCGTCGCGAGCCAGCGCAAGCGCTGCGGCCGCACCGATGCCATAGGCCGCTCCCGTGATGAATGCCGTACCGCTCTGATTTTGCGCACTTTCGTTTCTCATGGGCTTTTGTATCTATCCTCCCGGGATATCCGATGGTGCCGGCGATGACTGTACTTCGTTAGGCTGGAGTTCCACACGCACGAAGTCTCAGTGCGTCCGACTCGAAGCTACCATACGCTCCGCTGTAGAACACAAGGGGCTCTCCATCTCGCTGCCAGCATTCCACCACATCTCCAATCACGATATCATGGTCTCCGCTGGGCAAAATATCGCTGACGCGGCAGACAAGGTAAGCCAACGCTCCCTCGACAAGCGGCAAGCCGGCGACGCTCGTCGTGCATGCGGTACAGTCGAAGCGCTTTGCATCGCGACCGACGAAGCTGCGCGCCACATCCTGTTGATCGCGGTCGAGAAGGTTCACGGCAAAGCGGCCACTCGACCTGATGGCGTTTCCGGTCGCACTGCCCTGGTTGAGGCAAACGAGGATTTGATGAGGATCGAGCGATACCGACGTCAGAGAATTGATCGTCATGCCGAAGCGCTGCCCTTCGTGAAGGCTGGTCAGCACCGCCACGCCAGTGGCGAACTTCGACATTGTCGTGCGGAATGAGTGACTGTTGATGAACCGGGGCTCACTTACGATCTCCACCTGGGCCATTCGCTCTCTCCTTTGCGTAGGAGGAATCTAAGGGAACTCAATGCCCTCTAGAAGTGCAGAAATAAGCAATGGATTTGTGAATTCTGTTCCGAGATAGAGAAGGTAATTTGGCGCCTCGGGAGCAGCTTTGATCGCTACACCGCCGATAATGCGATATGGGAGGCGGCCGATAGTCAGTTCCGGACTAAGGAACGCTCCCGCTGGCCTGCCGGCTCAGGAGCACAGCATCGATCCAACGCTACACAAGCCCGCATGTCGGACAGGCGGGCTCGCCGAGACGGCCGACATGCGGCAGCGAGGGCTGAGATCGCTGCAGCGCAAGGCTTTAGTGTATTGGATTGCAGGGTGCGAGGCGGCCCGGCACGTGGCATGCCAGAGCGCCGAACGCCGAAATAATCGTCACAGCATGACTTCGATGAGCCGTGGACCGGGCTCGCGCAGGTCCCGCCTCATTGCCGCGACCAGTTCCTCGCAAGTCGTCACCCGGCTGGCCGGTACGCCCATGCCTTTGGCAAGGGCCACGAAATCGAGCGGAGGATTGTCGAGGCTCATCATCTCGGCGGCCTTCTTGCCGGGGGCACCGGCGCCAACGCCGGCGAATTCCACGCGCAATATCTGATAAGCGCGGTTCGAGAAGACCAACGTCGTGACGTTGAGGCCTTCACGTGCCTGCGTCCAAAGGGATTGCAGAGTGTACATGGCGCACCCGTCACCCGAGAGCGAAATGACCCTCCGGTCAGGACAGGCGACCGCGGCACCTGTTGCGACCGGTAGGCCGAAGCCGATCGACCCTCCCATGTTCTGAAGCCAGTCGTGCGGTGCGGCCCCGGCGGTGAGGGCAAATGACTCACGTCCGGTTGTCACCGACTCGTCGACCACGATCGCGTTCTCGGGGATCAGTGCCGACAGGATTTGGGCGATTGTCTGTTGGTTCAGAGCCCCGGATGGCAGCGGCGTGTCAGTGCGCTCTTGGTAACGTGCATGGGACGGGCGCGCTCCGACGGCCTCGGCAAGGGCTTCGAGGACGGCGAGCCCGTCCGAACGCGGACCGCAGGCTTGATAGACTTCAGCGTCCGGAGATTTCAGCAGGCTAGGCTTGTCGGGATAAGCGAAGAAAGCAACCGGCTCCCTCGTCTCAACCGTTACGATATGCTTGAACCCCTTCAGCGCGGCCAGCGCCGGATCGACAAAGTATGGGATTCGAAACGCCGAAACGCGGCCGGCACCACGCTCAACCCGCGCGGTGAAAAACTGTGTCGCGAGCGTAACCCCGGTTTTCCCGCAAATGCGGCCGGCGAGTTCCAGAGCTTTTCCCCGAGTCGCCTTTCCACCAATGATGAGCATGGCCTGATCGCCATTCATCAACGCACGCGCAGCTGCCTCCACGGCGGTGATGTCAACAGGAGGAGTCGAGGGCGTGATGGGAGAAGCGATGATACCTCCCTCTTCCCACGCCGTGTCGCCGGGCAGGATGAGCGAGGCGATGCGAGACAGGCGTGCCTCTGCGACTGCCTGCGCCGCATCCGCGCCGATGGTCGACGAACGCGGCGAGGTTTTCACCCAGTCGGATAAGGGCCGCGCCAGTCCTTCGATGTCAGAAGCCAAAGGCGCATCGTAGGCGAGGTGACAGCTGGCATGCTCTCCGATGATATTGACCATCCCCGACGCGGCTTTCCGCGCATTGTGGATGTTCGACAGCCCGTTCGCCAGGCCAGGCCCTAGGTGGAGGAGAGTCGAAGCCGGCTTGTCGGCCATCCGCCAGTAACCGTCGGCAGCACCCGTCGCCACGCCTTCGTAGAGAACAAGGATCGACCGCATGCCCTCGACCTTGTCGAGCGCCGAGACGAAGTGCATCTCCGACGTACCAGGATTTGCAAAGCACGTATCGACGCCTGCCGCCACAAGCGTCCGAACCAGGCTCTCAGCACCGTTCATCGTTCTTTCCTGTCGTTCCAAGTCGTCTGAAGATTGCGCAAGCGACATGGTGAGAAGGCGACGCGACGCGCCATCGCCGTCCACAGCGCTCGGGTATAGCACACTTTCGTTGGGGCTGCCGCAGGAAATTAGGCTTGCGCAGCAACCTTCCGCCGAACTGAGTTGGATTGCGCAATCGCGGCGTTTACTCTCGGCATGACTTCGGTTGCCATGAGTTCCATTGACCGCTTCGCGAGCTTGGGATCGACCCAATCCATGCCGGCATAGACCAGCTCGCCACAATCACCCGTGACCTCGCGCATGGCGAGAATCTGGTCAACCACGCTATTGACCGAGCCGGACAGAACGAGGCTGTTCATCACATAGTCGAGCGTGATCTCGCTGTCCGGCTGATCGATACGATCCTTGAAGACAGCCAAGCGCCCGATGCGCGAGAACTTCGTCATGATCTGATTGTAGTAGAACCGATATGGGCTTCCTGGATCACCACCAGCGTAGCGCTTGGCAGTGACATCGTCATCGGCGACGAAAATGGTGCGCGCAACACGCCAGTCGGCAGGGTCCGCCTGCAGCCCGACCGATGCCTTGCCTTCGGCATAGTTGGTCCAGTGTGTCCTGGCCCATTTCGCTTGCAGGAAGTTTGCGGAGATGGGGTGGAAGTCGCGCTGGCCCATGAGCACCACGCCCTTGGAATACGGCGCGACAACCGTGCCCACGACCTCGGGCCTCGGGCTCTGATAGGGCTTTCCAAGGTAACCCAGCCCGATCTCCAGTGCTGCGGTCGTCTCTGTCGTTACCTTGAAACGGTTGTCCGGAAGGTCGATCCTGTAAGGCGCCTCGCGACTCCAGATTTCCAGGATCACGTCGATCGCCTCCGCGAAAAGCTTGCCTCGGTCTTCATCGAGCCGACCAAGCGCTTCGGCGTCCGAACGCAGGTTGCCGGGGCTGATGCCGAAGATGAAGCGTCCTTTGGCCAACTGGTCGAACATCGCCGCATGTGATGCGATCAGCGTAGGATGCGTCTGGGACAGGTTCGTCGTTCCCGTGGCCAGCTTGATCGTCTTGGTCGCGTGGATCAGCGTGGCCAGGAAAAGCATGCTGTTTGTGATATTTTCCACCCGGTCCGTCAGATGCTCACCAATGAACGCATCGTAAAACCCTAGCTTGTCACACAGGATGACAGCTTCACGGTCTTCGTCCAGTGTTTCGTGCCAGGGCCGGTGCATCGGGTGCATCGGCATGGCAAAATATCCGAGTCTCATCGCTTCCTCCTGATCCTTATGCCGATACTTCATGCTCGATGATCGCAACGAACCGCTCCGGGTCGTCGACCATCGGAAAATGACCGCAATTGTCGATGACGTGCACGCTCGGTGCCTTCAGAACGGCCTTGAACTGATCGAGTTTACCGACTGTCGGGCTTCTATCGCCAAAGACCAGAACCGCATTTGCCGGAATTTTTGCCAGGTCCGCCCCGATGTCGTATTCACGCAGCGCCCACATCACGCTGAGACAGGTCTTCGTCCCCGCCTTCGACCGGTCGATATTCCAGCGCGTCAGCAGTTCCGGCGTTACTGCGCGCAAGCGAGGCGCGACCCGCTCCAGTGACTGGGTCACCGGCGCGTAATTCGCTTCCGTATTGGCCCAGTTCTTCTGCCATTCCTGCGGCGACCGATAAGGACATTCGACGATGAACAGCTGCTCGATCCGGGCGGAATGATGGGCGCCCAACGCCACGCAGATCGCCCCTCCGATCGAGGCCCCCAGCACATGGGCCTTGGCAATCCCGAGGGCGTCCATGAATTCGATTACGGCGCCTGCATAATCATGAACCCCGATATGACGGGCCAAGGGATCGGAATCTCCCTGACCTGGCATGTCCCAAGCGATCACGCGAAAGCTGCGCGCCAAATCCTCGATGACGTGCTCGTATTCGTAAGCCGAGCCTCCGTTGCTGTGCAGCAGGATCAGCGGCTCGCCGCTGCCGGCTGCAAGCGCATGAATACGCCCATATGTTGTCTGGACGAACAAATCCTCTGCTAACAACTGGTCCGCCTCCTCATTTTCCTGAATGACGATAGCCGATCCCCTTGCGCGCAAAAATCGCAGTAATTAGAATGGTACCTATGAAAATTGTTCTGAGATCGGACGCTTGCCATGAACAAATTCGCGGCCTTCCGGACCTTCGTCACCGTGTGTGAGCAGGGTAACTTCACTGCCGCTGCTCAGAAGCTCGGCACGTCTGCATCAACGGTTACGAAGATCATCGGTCGTCTCGAGGACGACCTCGGCACACGGCTCTTCAATCGCACAACGCGGCGTCTGGTCCTCACGGATCAGGGGCAGGAATTGTTTGAGCGGGCACAGCGGATTCTGTCTGATCTCAGCGAAGCGGAAAGCCTGCTGCGCCAGGCAACGAGCTCGACACAGGGCACCGTCCGTGTTGTCGTTCCGAATCTCTTCGGGCGTCTGACATTGGTTCCGGCGCTACCGGAATTTTTCGAGCGCTATCCGCAGGTCAAGCTGCAGGTTCACTTCAGCGATCGTCCTGTCGATCTCATCGAGTCCGGCTTCGATGTGGGCGTTCATACGGGCGAGCTCGCGGATTCCGCCTCGATCCGCAGGCAGTTGACGCGCGGTCCGATGATCACGGCGGCGTCCCCCACCTATCTCGACCGATCTGGAACACCTGACACCCCGGAAGATCTCCTCGACCATAACTGCATCTATGGCCGCTTCGGGAACGATTGGACCTTCCGGTCCGCGCAGGGCGGCCGGCAACGCGTCCGCGTCAGCGGCAATCTAGCCGTCTACAACGGTGACGCGCTGCGTGAGGCAGCCGTAAAGGGGCTTGGCATCGTGCATTCGTCATGGTGGGCTCTGCACCGCGATTTGGAGCAAGGAACCCTCCTCCCCATCCTGCAGGGCTACGAGGTTGACGGCCCTCCGGTTTCAGCGATCTATCCTGCCGGTCGCCATCTGCCGGCGCGTGTGAGGGCCGTATTCGACTATCTCGTTGAGATCACAGCAGCCAAGCGGCACTATCAGAAGTCGGAACCGTCAACTCCCGATAAAGTCCCGTCCTAAGGCTGGTCAGGACCATATCCGGGTATCGAAGCGACGCGCGCTTGCATGGGTCGAGCAAGCGAAATGGCGGGGTTTCGACCCCGCCATTTCTGCCTAATGAAATTGCCCTGTCGGGATTTAGATGAGTTCCCTCGGCGTATTGCTAAGCAGCTCGACACCGCGATCCGTGATCAGAAGATTATCCTCGAAGCGGATCGTGAACGTCTTCTGGCGCACGGATGGCTGGAAGGAAATAATCATTCCAGGCTCAAAGATCGTTTCGCGATGCGTCGGGTGCGGGAAGTCATGGAATGGACCGAGGCCGACACCGTGGATCGCAAACTGCTGACACGGGAATGCCGTCTTGGTGGCAGGATAGCCCATTTCGATCATCTGACCGCGAATGTAGTCGAAGACCTCCGCAAATGTCATGCCGGGCTTCGTGAAGGTGCAGAATTTCTCGTACGTGGCGTAGAGGTCGTTGGCGATCTTCTTGTGCTCGGCACTCGGTGTCCCCACAACCCATGTGCGCGCGATGTCGCAACCGTAGCCTTTGTAGAGGCAGCCCAGATCGATAGTGACTGGCTCGTCCTTCTCGATCTTCTTCCAGTCTGCGGCAAAAGCTCTGTAATTGGCCGTTCTCACCCCCGACTGGCACATCGTCTCGACTTCACGGAACGCGCCAAGCCGCTTCATCTCGATTTCCATGGCGAGTTGCACTTCCATCTCGGTGACGCCGGGCTTCGCAACGTCTTTCGCAACCTGGATTGCAGATTCCGAAATCGCGATGGCCTGCTTGATCAGCTCGATCTCCTCCGGCTCCTTGACGGCCCGCGCCTTATACAGGAGATCGCCGGCAAACTTCAGTTCGGCATTGGGAAGCGCCTTTGCCAGATTATATTGGGTACTTGCGGTGCAGCATTTCTCTTCGATACCGATCTTCCCTGCATCCAGTCCCCTTTCCTTGAGAACCTTTGCAATGCCCTCATAGGCGCTCGGCGCAAAGCCCTGATCGATGGCCCGAACGTCTTTGATCCACGTGCCCTCTCGAACGGCGTTCAGCGTGATGAACGCACACAGGAAAACGGGATCATGATCCTTGAAGATCATCAGCGGTGATTCCGTGATGTGCGTGTGCGAAACGGGATACCAGGGCAAATGCTGGTAGTGTCCGGACAGGTAGTATTGATTTGTCCAGTTGTGGACGATGAGACAGTCCAGATCGTTCTCAGCCATGACCTTCTTGATCTTGGCCAGGCGTCCTTCGAAGTTGAATGTGGTACCGAAGATATTCATGCTTCTCCCCTTAAAGATTATTGGCTTTCACGGCGGGCGAATTGTTCTGCTGCCTCAGCTTTTTTAGATCCCCGCGGCGGTTCCACAGCCAGCTCCCGATCGGGAACAGCAGGATCAGGGCAATGAAGGCCATGAGGGTTCCCGAGATCGGCCGCGAGAAGAAGATCCTCAGATCGCCCATGCCCAAAACCATCGACTGCTGGAAGGAGGCCTCGAGGTTCGGCACGAGCACCATCGACAGGACAATTGGTGAAATCGGGAAGCCGAATTTTCTGAGCCCGTAGCCGACGACGCCGAAGACAGCCATCGTCGTGATATCGAATGCTGAGAGGTTGACGCTGTAGGCTCCCATCACGCAGACCGTGATGATCACCAGAACCAAATACTTGTACGGGACAGTCAGCATCTTCGCCCACATGCCGACAAGCGGCAGGTTGAGCAGAAGGAGCATCAGGTTTCCCGTCACCATGGACGCAATGACGCCCCAGAACATCTCGGGATGCTCGGTCATCAACAGCGGACCCGGCCGGATGCCATGGATCATCATCGCCATGAAGATCAAGGCATGGGCCGTGTGGGTCGGAATGCCGAGGGTCAGCAGCGGGACGAAGGCAGTTGTCGCCGATGCATTGTTTGCCGTTTCCGGGGCAGCAACACCTTCGATTGCGCCATTCCCGAACCGCTCGGGCGTCTTCGAAAGGCGCTTCTCAATCGTATAGGACCCGAAGGTCGCCATGACGGTTCCACCGCCTGGAAGAACCCCGAGCAGCGAGCCCAACGCGCCACCACGGAGAATCGGCGCCCACGAGGCCTTCCAGTCTGCCCGCGTAGGCCATAGGCCTTTCAAATCCGTCTTGAAAACCTCACGTGTCTCCTGCTTCTCCATGTTCAGCATTACTTCCGAGATACCGTAGAGACCCATCGCTACCGGCACGAAGTTGAGGCCCGACAGGAGATAGTCACTGCCGAAGGTGAAACGATCCAAGCCGTAGGTGACATCCCGACCAACCATGCCGAGCAGGCACCCGATGCTCATGGCCATGAGACCCTTGAGAACCGATTCCGATGAGAGGTAGACCACCATGAAGAGACCGAGCAGAAGCATGGCCGTGTATTCCGGCGGACCGAAGCTTAGAGCCAAATCGGACAGCGCGGGCGCGATCAGGATCAATATCAGGACACTGATGAGACCGCCGATGAACGAGCCGATGGCGCACATCCCAAGAGCGGCTCCCGCGCGACCCTTTCGAGCCATCTGATAGCCGTCGATACAGGTGACGACCGACGAGTTCTCTCCGGGAATGTTGAGAAGAATGGATGTGGTCGAACCGCCGAACATTGCACCGTAGTAGATACCGGCCAGCATGATGATGGCGCCGACAGGGTCCAACTTGTACGTGAGCGGCAGCAGCAATGCGATGGTTGCGGAAGGCCCAAGTCCGGGCAACACACCAACCGCCGTGCCGAGAACCGCCCCGATGAATCCGAGCAGTAGATTTGTCGGTATCAGCGCAACGCTGAATCCCTCAATGAGATTTGAGAAGAGGTCCATGATGACTCCGGCGACTAGAGCAGGCCACGCAAAAGGCCGTCAGGAAGATTCACTTCAAGCAGGCGGTCGAACAGAACATAGCTGAAAACCGAAACCGCGATCGCGATGACCAGTGGCCTGAGCCACCCCTGTGGTTCGAAGATGCGGATGATCAGCAGCGACAAGCCTGTTGTCGCGATGATGTATCCAAGAAAGTCGAGAGTGATGCTGTACACGATCAGGCCGACCACAATGCTGGCCGGCTGCTTCCATTGCTCCCCAAGCACCGCCTTGGAATTTCCCGCAGTCCGGAATGCCGAAGCGAATTGCGCCAGTGAAACAAACAGGAGGAAAAGGCTCACGATGAGCGGGATAAAGCCCGGCATAGGCTCCAGCGGCGTTCCGAGCGGCAGCTGCAAGGAAGCGGCGATGCAGCCGAACGCAAAGAGTACGAAGAAGGCGCTCATGACGAGTTCGGAGGATTTGGCCATTCTTGCAGTCCTCACCCATGTTGTTGTTGCTTGGAGCGGAGACTCGACACGGAGGCCTTCCTGGAAGGATCTGTTGTCGGGCCTCCGCCATGGCTTACCGGCGTGAGACGAATGCCTCTGCCTCGATTGCAGGCTGCTAATTTGCCGGCTTCGCCTCGTCGACGATGCCCTTAATGCTGTAGGCACCCTTCATGTCCGCGTAGAAATCATAGGTCTCACGCCAGACCTTGCGATACTCGTCGGGACCGAGGAAGGTGACATGCTCGCCCGCCTGCCTGTAGGCTTCCTTGACGGCGGGATCGTCGAGCATCTTGCGAACGGACTCCGCAAGCTTGTCGATTACGGGACGGGGCGTTCCCTTGGGTGCTGCGTATCCGTTCCAGATCTCAAGCGCGATGTCGAAACCCTCTTCCCGCGCAGTCGGCACATCCGGATATTCCGGATGGCGCTTCTCGCCATAATACACGAGAGGTTTGATCTTCCCCGCGCGGGCCTGTTCCGACACCGAAAGTGGAGATCCGCCAAACACGTCGACATGCCCGCCGAGACCCGCGAGCATCATCTGCGATCCGCCACCGAACTTGACCAGTCGAACCGAGGCTCCCTGCGTCTTGGTCATCCATCTCCAGAACGTTTCGCTCGTCGTGTATGGACCGCCGATACCGACGGTGACCTTTCCGGGATTGGCTTTAACGTAAGTGACGAGATCCTTCAGCGTCTTGTAAGGCGAGTCTGCGCGAACCGTCAGAAACGTCGATTCCTCGCTGAGCATGACAACGGGCTCCAGCTGGTCCGGTCCATAGGAACGCCCTTCGATTGCTGGCAGCGCGGCATTCCAGCCGACACCCGTGGCAAGTAGAGTGTAGCCATCCGGCGCGCTCTTGGCCGCATGTTCCGTCCCAATGATGCCCTGACCACCCGGCTTCATCTCAACAACGAGTGGCTGCCCGAGATACTTTTGTGCGACGGCTGAGAGCGGCCTCGTGACCAGGTCGGAATGACCGCCGGGACCGAAGGGAATGATGACGGTAATGGGTTTCGCCGGGAAGTCCTGGGCTTGCGCCCTCTGGACGCTGCAAAGGGCGAGTGGCACCGCCAGGGTGAAGAATATGCGAGCCTTATTCCGCCGATACCATGTTACTGCTTTGTCCATAGGCGTTTCCTCCGCGTGAGACGGTAGCTTCATGTGCTTAGAAGATTTCGGGCCAAGCGCTGCCAATCTGTGCGGCGAGGGCCGGCCAGAGCCAAAAGCTTCGTTTGGGTCATCAACATCGCGACCTCTCGAAATCTTTTGCAGATCCCTGCGTCGGGATAATCGGGCATGACGGCCCAGGTCATCCCTGAACCGGGTCGAGGTTCTGGCGCCCCGATCAAGGTTCATTAACAGTGATAGTAATAGAGCCGGTTACGGACGGAAGGACATAAATTAGAAGCACATATGTGAAGAAAAATACGAGATGCCTTGGCGGATCGTGGCCACGCCACCCCCTACGCGAAACCCTCGCCGAGGCTGCAACCGACGTCGGCGCAAGGCTTCGCAAAGAGTCGGAAAACGCCGCGCCATAGGTCCATCTGCGCGGTAGCGTCCTACCGGTATCACGAGTCGCGTCGAGTGTATGGCGAACAGAGTGAAAGTGAATGTCGCGCTTGATTCAACCCGTCGCCACGGAGCAAAATCGAAACTAGTGTGACTTCTTGGCAAGCGCTGCCTCGCGCAGGCCGGTGAGAGTCGCCTGGGGTGTAATGACCTCCGGATCCATGCGCAACTCGATGACGGAAGGACCGTTGAAGCGCTGCGCACGCGTGAAGGCAGCGGCGAAGTCGGCCGTCCTCTCCACGGTTTCCCCGTGTGCTCCGAAAGAGCGGGCGTAAGCGGCAAAGTCAGGATTGACCAGATCGGTGCTGATGACGCGGCCGGGATAGTGGTTTTCCTGATGCATGCGAATGGTGCCGTACATCCCGTTATTCACGATGATGACGGTGAACTTGGCTTTCTGCGCCATTGCCGTCGCGAGTTCCTGCCCCGTCATCATGAAGTCGCCGTCGCCGGCGACGCAGAGCACAGGCGTCTGAGGGCGGGTGATAGCGGCTGCCACGGCTGCGGGAAGGCCGTAGCCCATCGAGCCGCTGGTGGGGGCGAGTTCCGTACCGAGCCGCCGGTATTGGTGAAAGCGGTGAACCCAGACGGAAAAGTTGCCGGCGCCGTTCGTATAGATGGTTTCCGGCGGCATGTTTTCCTCAAGCCATGCCATGATGTCGCCCATGTGGATCGGGCCGGGCGCAGGCGGGCATTTCTGCCAGGAAAGGTATTCGCTGTGAGCGATCGACGGGGTCTCGGCCCAGACAGGGTCTTCGATCGGGGCCAGGTCTCGCAGCGAGCGTGCAAATTCCCGAGGCGTGGCATTGATCGCCAATGTCGGCTGATAGACCCTTCCAAGCTCCTCGGGATCGGGGTGGACATGAACCAGCCGCTGACTGGGCGTCGGAATATCGAAGAGGGTATATCCGACGGTCGTCATTTCCGTGAGACGAGCCCCGACCACGATCAGCAGATCCGCCTGGCGGACTTGCTCGCGCAGCTTGGGGTTTGATCCGATGCCAAGGTCTCCCGCATAGCAGGCATGGGCGTTGTCGAAGCGGTCCGCACGCCGGAAACTGGTGCAGACGGGGAGCCTGTTTGCCGCCGCGAAGGCTTCGAACGTGGCAACCGCCTCTTCATCCCAGGGAGAGCCACCAAGAATGACGAAGGGCCGCTCTGCCTCGGTGAGCAGATTCCGCAGAGCCTGCATCTCACCGACGCCCGGCCAACTCTTGAGCGGCTTATAAGCCAGCGCATCGGCGACAGCGGTGGTCTCAGTCAGCATGTCTTCAGGCAAGGCGATGACGACCGGGCCGGGACGGCCGCTGGTGGCCACCGCAAAAGCACGAGCAATGAGTTCGGGCAGGCGAGCGGAATCGTTGACCTCGGTGACCCACTTCGCCACCTGTCCCAGCATGCGTCCGTAATCGATCTCCTGGAAGGCTTCCCGCTCGATCTGGCCCCGCGCCACCTGTCCGACGAAAAGGATCATCGGCGTTGCATCCTGCATCGCGACGTGAAGGCCTGCGCTGGCATTGGTGGCGCCCGGCCCGCGCGTCACCATGCAGATGCCGGGCTTGTTGGTGAGTTTACCATAGGCGTCCGCCATCATGGCCGCGCCGCCTTCATGCCGGCACGAGACGACGCGGACGGACGAGGCATCGTGCAGCGCGTCGAGCACAGCCAAATAGCTCTCGCCCGGCACGCAAAAGACCGTATCCACGCCATGGACACGCAACTGATCCACCAGGATCTGGCCTCCGGTACGAGTCTTGGCACGATCTTGCACGACGATGCTCTCCCTTCCGTGATCTCAACCGCGCCCGACGAGGCCGAGCGCTTTCTCCATGAACGCGAAGCTGCGGCGCGGAGGCGTGATGAGGATCCGATAGCCTTCCTCGATCACCCGCTCGATGTTCTCCGGCTCGACATGCGGATGCCCGACCGGGATGTTGTGCTGCTTGCAGATGGCGCGGATCTCGGCCATCGCTGTCAGCAGTTCGGGATGCTCGTACTGACGCGGGATGCCCAGCTCCTGGCCAAGATCCCCCTCCCCGATGAGCACACCGCCGATGCCCGGCACGTTCTTGAGCATATCGGGAAGGTTGCTGATCCCCTTGGTGTCCTCGATCATCAACAGGACGAGGATCTCGCCGTCGGAAGCCAGAGGCCAGACATCGGCTTTCTTGTAATACTCCTGGTTGGTGACGCCCCAGTAGCGGCAAGCAGTATGCGGACCATCGCCGCGCAAGCCGGCAGGCTCATAGAGCGGCGACGACTTCAGCCGAGGATAGCGGCATGCGGAGACCGCATTGTAAGCCTCTTCAACCGTGCTGATATGCGGCCAGACCACGCCGTAGGCGCCGAGATCCAGCGCCTGTTTGGCGAACCACTGGTTCATCTCGCCGCCGTTGGGCGGAATGCGCACGATCGGCGTTACCGCCGGCGCGATGGTTCCGGACGAGGCGATCTGGCGGCGGTTAAGCAAGTACTGCATCGCGTCGCGCAGCCCCTTGCCGTCCCAGACATTGTGCTCTTTCTCGATGATGATGCCGTCATATTTCGACGTCGAGAAAACGATGGATTCTTCGATATCCGCTTTGGCGAAGGACATCACCACGTGCTGGCCCTTTTCGAGGGCGCGAATGACACCGTTGAGGCGCGGTAGATCAGGCATGTTCATGAGCCTTCTTTGCGATGCGGTCGAGAATTGGATTGACGCGCGGATAGACCTTGCGGGCGTTGCCTTCGAAGATCTTGTAGCGATCCTCGTCGGTCAGCCAGCTCACGTTGTCGATATAGCGCTTGGTGTCGTCGAAGTAGTAACCGGTTTCCGGGTCGATGCCGCGCACGGCGCCGACCATCTCGGTGGCGAACAGCACGTTGTCGACGGGAATCACCTTGGCCAGAAGATCGATGCCGGGCTGGTGGTAGACGCAGGTATCGAAGAAGATGTTGCCGAGCAGATGTTCCTGGAGCGGTGGCCGCTTCATATCCTGCGCCAGGCCCCGATAGCGTCCCCAGTGATAAGGAACCGCACCGCCGCCATGGGGGATGACGAATTTGAGAGTGGGGAAATCCTTGAACACGTCCGAGGTCAGGAACTGCATGAAGGCCGTGGTGTCGCCGTTCAGGTAATGGGCGCCTGTGTGGTGGATACCCGGATTGCAGGTGCCGCTGACATGGATCATGGCGGGCACGTCGAGTTCCACCATCTTCTCATAGAGCGGGTACCACTGGCGGTCGCTCAGGGGCAGATCCTTCCAATACCCGCCGGACGGATCGGGATTGAGGTTGCAGCCCACGAAGCCTAGCTCGTTGATGCAGCGCTCGAGCTCGGGAATGACGCTCTTCGGCGGAACGCCGCTCGACTGGGGCAGCTGGCACACCCCGATATAATTGTCGGGATAGAGCTGGGTGACCCGGTAGATCAGGTCGTTGCACGCCTCCGACCATACCTGGCTGGTCACCGCATTACCGATGTGATGGGCCATTTGGCCGGCGATGGGCGAAAACAGAGTTACATCGATGCCACGGTCGCGCTGCAGCTTGAGCTGGGCACCCTCTAGGCTCTCGCGGATCTCGTCATCGCTGATCTTGATCGAATGTTTGCTCGGATTGCGCGAGGGATCTTCCAAGGCCTCGATCTGAAGCTGGCGGAAGGTCTTAAGGCCGTTGGGTGCGGTGGTATAATGCCCATGGCAGTCGACGATCATGGATGATCTTCTCCGATATGTGCCGAGGTGGAATTCCGGTGGGTATCAACGAATGTCACGCGCTGCTCCTCACCACAGCAGTTCCGGGCCATCCCAAACTGCCTCGACGTGCTCTGTATCCCGCATGTTCCCGAAGGCGGGGGTAGCGGTCGGTGAGTTCAGACAAATACCCCGAGGCCATGAACCTCAAATTCGAATCGTGAACGGGATCATTAGATTTTGCTAATCGAGCTCGGCCGCCAAGGCCCGCCTCCCCTGGGAACCGGTTCTCCGAAAGGCGAATTTGTGTATCAGCGGGCCTGTGCCATAAGGGCTCGATCCGCAGGAGCTTAAGAACAGGATCGGCACCAGGGTACCGCTTTGAGCGATAAGCAGACGAAAGCCCAGGACGACCGCGCTTTTCTGCCCAGTTTGACGCAGTTGCGCGCCTTCGCGGAGGTGGCCCGCATCGATAGTATCACCCGCGCGGCCGACGAGCTTCATCGGTCGCAGTCCGCGGTCACCCAGGCGATCCAGAGCCTTGAGAGCGAATTGGGTGTGAGCCTCTTTGCCCGGACCAGCACCGGGTCCTACCTGACCAATTTTGGGCGTATTCTCCATTATCGGGCCGAGAAGTGCTTCGAGCGTATCGAAGCGGTTCTGGCCGAAATCCTAGGGACTGAGGCCGACAACCCCGCCCAGATCGGGTCCATCGCCCGGCGTATCACCCGCGCTCAGATCCTGGCCCTGACGGCCGTCGATGAATACAGCTCATTCGCGCAGGCGGCCCGCCATGTGAAGGTGTCGCTGGCGTCCCTTCACCGCGCGGCGAGAACCCTCGAGAAACAGGTCAGTCGCAAACTGTTCGTGAAAACGGCGCAGGGCATCGCGACCAGTCCCGATGGCGCGAAGCTGGCGGTCGGCCTGAACCTGGCTGTCCGTGAGCTCGAATGGGCGCACGAGGAAATCCAGTCCGAAACGGGTGCGATACGCGGACGTCTGCTGGTCGGTGCGCTGCTCCTGGCCGGCAGCAATTACGTTTCGGCCGGCCTGGATCGCTTCGTCGTCGCCCATCCCGACGTGACCGTACGCCTGATCAGCGGCCCTTATGACCAGCTTCTTTCCAAGCTGCGCAGTGGCTCCATCGATTTTCTCGTCGGCGCGCTCAAGAACCCTCCTCCCGTCGATGATGTCGCCGAGCTGGAACTGGGATCCGACCCCTATACGGTTGGGGTCAGTCGCCATCATCCTCTGGTAGGCAGGGACAAGGTCACGTTGGACGACCTGCGCGAATGGGAGTGGATTTCTCCTGGTCCAGGGGCTCAGCGGCGCTTCGTCTTTGAGGGGATTTTCGGCAACGGCCCAATGCCGCGCTTTCGCGTCGAGACGTACTCGCTCCTGACCATTTTCATCCTCCTGGCGGAGAGTCACAGGATAGCTGTGCTGACGGCCTCCGAGATGGCCCTCAACCGACGGCTGGGAAACCAGCTCACGTCCCTACCCTTCACCATCGACCATGCTCCGGCCAAGATGGGCGTCACGGTGCGAAAGAACTGGGAACCGACCAAGCTTCAGCAGATCTTCCTGAGTTCACTTAGGCAAAGCTAATTCCCCCTCGCGGGCCATGTTCGGGGCATCATCGTTGCCAGCGTCCCTGGCCACGTCCGGTCAAAAGCCTCCGCGCTGTTCTCGCGCCAGCAAGAGGGCCTATCTGGTGACCTTAACCCGGCAAATTCAGGCCAAGCTGCCATCCCGACGCATTCTGCCTGTCCGTTCTGACAAGCTCCCTTCGGTCGATCCCTCACCTCAACCAAGCCGCGCGACGACCTGATTCCCACAAGCGATCAGAAAAAACTTATGGCACCCACCGGCTTTCAAATGAGGCTCAGGGTAAACAATCACATACATTGCTCCCGAAAAGCTGGATCGCCGCACCGCAACCGCGGCGTCCGATCACCAGCAGAAAAAGGTGTCTTGGGCGGCGGAAGGACAGGGCGAGAGGCCTCGCCGGATCGCCGCGCCCCGACCTGAGATCAGGGAGATTCGAATGGACAACGTGTCATCCGGCAAAGTCAAGCTGCGGACCAACCTCGCCGACTATCCGAATACGGTGGCGCTCAAGACCGGCGCCCTCGACTCGCCTCTGGTGGAGTTCGATTTCTGCGGTCCCAAGACTGCGCATGACGGCTTCAAGCCGATGCTGCGCGAGAACGCATTCGATGCCGGCGAACTTGCCATCGTCACCTTTCTGCAGGCCTTTGCCTACGGCAAACCCTACGTTCTCCTGCCGGCTCCGATCTCTGGGCGCACGCAGCATCACTGCATCGGCTACAACAGTGAATTCGGCGATCTCAATCCCAAGGACATCGAAGGCAAGAAGGTCGGCGTACGCTCCTATGCCCAGACGACGGGCCTTTGGGTCAGAGGCATCCTGCAGCATGAGTATGGAGTCGATCTCGACAAGGTGACGTGGCTGACCCTCGACGAAAGCCACCTCGCCGAATACCAGGATCCGTCCAATTGCCAGCGTCTGCCCAAGGGGTCCAAGCTGGCCGAGCTGCTCTACGCGGGCGAAATCTCCGCCGCCATCCTCGGCAACGACATGCCCGATGATCCCAGGATCCGCACGCTGATTCCGGATGCGATCGCGGAAGGAAAGAAGTGGTCGGCGCGCGAACAGGTCGTCCCGATCAACCACATGTTCGTGGTTCATCGTGATCTCGCGAAAAACCGTCCCGACGTTGTCGCAGAGATATTCCGGCTGCTCGTGGAAAGCCGCGCGGCGTCGACCAGCAATGCCCTGCAGCCGCCTTTCGGCCTGGAAGCCAACCGCAAGGGCATCGGCCTGGCCATCGAGTGGGCGTTCGAACAAAAGATCATTCCGCGGCGGTTCAGTGTCGACGAACTCTTCGACGAGACGACAGCAGGGCTCGTCCCATAGGGCCGAGGTGGTTGTATCGACGCCTGCGACAATAACAGGACGCGGGCCAGCAGGTCTTTCAGGGAGAAACAGCTGATGTTGAATTTGAAGATCGCGCTCGGGGACACGAGCACGACGCGGGGCCTCAAGTCTGGCGACATCCCGATCAAGGGCGTGAAACCGGAATTCGTTCAGGTCAATCCGATCATCGCCGCTTTCCGCCACATGGTTCGCGATCTCGCATACGATGTCTGCGAATTGGCGCCTACGACTTATCTGATTGCGCGTGCCCACGGAGTGCGGTTCACGGCACTTCCGATCGTGCTCATGCGGCGCTTTCACCATCACGGTCTCGTCAAGCGGCCCGATGCACAGATCAACGAGCCTAAGGATCTCGAAGGCAAGATCGTCGGCGTGCGCGCATATTCGGTCACCACGGGCGTCTGGACGCGCGGCATCCTTCAGAACGAGTACGGCGTTGATCCGGATCGCGTCACGTGGATGGTCGATGACGAAGAGCACGTCACGACAATGAAGCTGCCGTCTAACGTGATCCGCGTGCCCGAGGGGCGCTCACTGGCCGAGCTCTTCGCAAAAGGCGAGATCCAGGCTGGCTTTACCGGCAATGCGGGCATCGGTCGCTCGGGCGCGCCGACCGAGGGATGGCAGGGCGGCGGCATCGCCGCCGATGAATATCCCGAAGTCATCGCCGATACCGCCAAGGCCGAGGCGGAATGGTACGGTCGCACGGGCATCTATCCCATCCATGGCATCGTGGTCGTGAAGGATGACGTCCTCGCCGACAACCCGTGGCTGCCCGAAGCGCTGATGGACGCGTTCCAGGCCTCGAAGCAGCTCCAGCTCGACCGGCTTGCCAGAGGCGAGGCCGAGGACGCGACCGACAAGCGCTATATCCGCGACATGAAAGTCGTCGGCCCCGATCCGCTGGTCTTCGGCCTCAAGGCCAATGCGCCCTCGATCGATGCGCTCATCCAATACGCGCATCAGCAGCGGCTCATCGATGAGCGGCCGGCGCGCGAGTCCGTGTTCGTCAACGTCTGATGCATCCCTCTTAACGAACGGCTTTCCCCACATGTCCTATCCACGCGTCGACATTCACCCCCATATCGTTTCGCCCGACACCGAGCGCTATCCGATGGCGCCGCTCGGCGGCAAGCGGTCCGACTGGTCCAAATCGGCCCATTCACTGACGGCTGAAGAACTGATCGCAGCGATGGACGAAAGCGGCGTTGCGAAGGCAGCGCTCGTTCATTCGTCCACGACCTACGGCTTCGACAACAGCCTGGTTGCCGACGCCGTAGGTCAGTATCCCGACCGTTTGACTGCGGTTTGTTCGATCGACGCCCTTGCGCCCGACGCCGTCGAGACATTGAAGTCCTGGCTGGCGAAAGGATGCACGGGCCTGCGCTTCTTCACCACCGGCAGCACGATGCCAGGCCAAGCCGAATGGCTGAACGATCCCAAGACCTATCCGGTCTGGGACTATGCCTCCCAGATTCGCCTGCCCATCTGCATCCAGGCCACCGTAGGCGGCCTCGGCATGCTCCGCGACATGATGGACCGGTTCCCGGATGTGCCGGTCCTGCTCGATCATATGGCGAAGCCCGACCTTTCGACGGGAGAGCCCTACCCGAACGCCCAGGTCGTTCTGGATCTCGCCGCGCGCTATCCGCAGCTTGTCATCAAGTACACTCCCTCGGCCCTCAAGGTCATGAACGAAGGCAAGGCCTCGCCCGCCACCTTCCTGCCGAAGCTGGTCGATGCCTTCGGTCCCGAACGCATCGCATGGGGTTCGAATTATCCTGCATCGCCCGGGACTTTGGGGGAGATCGTCGAGCGGTGCGAGGGAGCTCTCGCCTTCCTTTCCGAAGCCGATCGCGCCCAGATCATGGGTGGAACTGCCCTCAGGCTTTACCCGGTGCTCAAGTGATTGCACCCTGTCTCAGAGAGAGCGGCCAGAAGGCCAAGGCTACGCTGAGGAGGGCCTGACGAATACGCCGCCGACCGGATCCGAGCGGACCGGTCGGCGGCAGGAACGCTGTGCAATTTTTGGGAGGAACAAAACAATGAACGCTTCAAGTCAGTTTAGCCGCAGACGCTTCACCGCCGTCGTCGTCGCCATGTCTGTCGCCGCCCTCGCCGGATTCAGCGCTCCCGCCATGGCGCAGAGCAAATATCCGACTCGTCCCGTCACGATCATCCTGCCATTCGGCACCGGAGGCGTGTCCGACATCGCGGCGCGCCTCATCTCCGAGAAGCTCGAAGATTCCCTTGGACAGCGCTTCCTGGTCGACAACCAACCCGGTGCCGGCGGCGCAGTCGCAACTCAAAAGGCCTTCAAGGGCGACAAGGAAGGCTACACCCTGCTCAACATGGGCAACTCGGCCACGATCCGACGCACGCTCATGCCCAATCAGAAGCCCGATCAGATCACCGATTTCCAGCCGATTTCACCGGTCGCCGAGTTCGGTCTCGTCGTTGTCGCCTCCCCTCAATCGGGCATCGAGTCCGTGCAGGACCTCGTCAAGAAGGCGAAGGCCAATCCGGGAAAGATCAATATCGGTTCGGTCGCAGTGGGAAGCACGCAGCATCTCTCCTCGCTGCTGTTTGCGACAGTGGCAGGCATCAAGGTCGAGATCGTGACCTACAACAACACGCCAGAACTCATGGGCGCGGTGGCGCGCGGAGAGGTCGACGTCGCCCTTGAGATCGTCTCCGGCGCCATGAGCCCTATCAAGACGAAGCAGGTCAAGCTCATTGCGACCACCAGGAGCAAGCGCTCGCCTGTGTATCCCGACACTCCGACGGTTGAGGAAAGCGGCGTAGCGCCCTTCGACGTTTCGAGCTGGAACTCGTACGTCGCGCCCAAAGGTGTACCGGATCAGGTCAAGCAGAAGCTCAATGCGGAGATTCAGCGCATCATCGACCAGCCTGACATTCGCGAAAAGATGCTTTCATTCGGCATGGAGCCGTTCCACGGTGGTCCGGACGTCGTGTCCCAGCGGATCCAGGCGGACGTTGCAAAGTGGGAATCCGTGATTAAAGCCTCGGGAATGCCGATTGAACAATAAGTGCAACCTATAGCTCCCACCAAAACGACCTGCATGCCGTTAATGTCGGGTTGGGATCATGCCAGCGGGCATCAGGATGCAGCTCTCAAAAGCTGCTCCTGGCGCCTGCTCGGCCGTTCAGGAGGAGAACCATGAATCTTCTACGGAGCCCCGATGGGCAATCCGGTCTATTTTTCACCGCCTTCGGACTTATCGTTGCAACGCTGGCACTGCAGTATCCGCTCGGCACGCCTGCCAGAATGGGACCTGGTTTCTTCCCCTTCTGGCTCGGCATCCTGCTCACCGTCACCGGCAGCCTCGTGATCGTGCAGTCGCTGCGCGCTGAATCGGAACGAATTGCCCCGCTGGAATGGCGATCCGCCGCCATCATCACACTGGCCATCGTCATATCCGCGAGCCTGTTGCTGACGGCAGGACTTCTGATCGCCATCCCTGCCCTGGTGATCATCTCTGCCTTTGCCGGACGGAATGTCAAAATCCTGCCGGTCGTCATCACTGCTGCAGTGCTTACTGCCATGGCATACGCCATTTTCATCCTGGGCCTGGACCTGCGCATACCGTTGCTCTGGGGGCTATGACATGGATCTGATCGCCAATCTGAGTCTCGGTTTCTCACACGCGTTAGAGATCAAGAACATCCTCTTCTGCTTCGTCGGGGTGCTTCTCGGCACTGCGATCGGCGTCTTGCCCGGGCTGGGACCTCTCGCCACCATTTCGATGCTGCTGCCGCTGACCTATGCGCTCGATCCCATCTCGTCGCTGATCATGCTGGCAGGCATTTATTACGGTGCCCAGTATGGCGGCTCGACAGCGGCAATCCTGGTCAATCTCCCCGGCGAATCGTCTTCCGTGGTCACCGCAATCGACGGTTACAAGATGGCTCAGCAGGGCCGCGCCGGTGCAGCCCTGGCCATCGCCGCCCTCGCCTCCGTGTTCGCGGGAACGGTCTCGACTGGCGTCGTCGCTGCCTTCTCGCCGATCCTGTCCAATGTCGCATCGTCATTCGGCTCGACGGAGTATTTCTCTTTGATGGTGCTGGGATTGGTCGCAGCGGTCATCCTTGCTCACGGGTCTCTGCTCAAAGCCATCTGCATGGTGCTGGTCGGATTGATCCTGGGCTGCATCGGCGTCGATGCCAGCAGTGGCTCTTATCGGTTTACGTTCGGCTTTCTCGAGCTGAGCTCGGGACTCGAGTTCGTGGCCTTGGCGATGGGCATGTTCGCCTTCGCCGACATCATCAGCACGGTTGCGGAGAAGACGGGCAGCGGGCCGGCCATTCACAAGATCACCTCGCTCTGGCCCAACAAAAAGGAGTTCGATGCCGCGGCTCCCGCTGCTGTACGCGGTACGCTCATCGGCTCGGTCCTCGGCGTTCTGCCTGGCGGAGGAGCCGCTCTGGCGTCGTTCGCCGCCTACACCTTGGAGAAGCGGGTTTCGCGCGAGCCACGGAAATTCGGCAACGGTGCGGTGGAAGGCGTGGCGGGTCCCGAGGCCGCGAACAATGCGGCCGCTCAGACTTCGTTCATCCCGATGCTGACTCTGGGCCTGCCCTCCAACGGCGTCATGGCACTGATGATGGGCGCGATGATGATCAACAACATCTCGCCCGGCCCGCAGGTGATGACGACCAACCCGGATCTTTTCTGGGCCCTGATCGCTTCGATGTGGGTCGGCAATGTGCTGCTGGTCGTGCTCAACCTGCCGATGGTGGGGTTATGGGTCAAGCTGATCACCATTCCCTACAAGGTGCTCTATCCGGCAATCCTGATGTTCTGCGTCGTCGGTCTCTATTCGATCCAGAACCAGACTTTCGAGATCTATATCGCAGCGATCTTCGGCTTCGTCGGATACCTGCTGGTCCGCATGAAATGCGAGCCGGCACCTCTGCTTCTCGGCTTCATCCTTGGGCCGATGCTGGAGGAAAACCTGCGCCGGACGCTGCAGCTGTCTCGTGGCGATCCGTGGATCTTCGTGACGCATCCGATCTCGGCGGGAATTCTCCTCGTCGCTCTCGCCCTGCTGCTCGTGACGGTTCTTCCCCAGATCCGAAACAAGAGAGAAGAGGTGTTCTCCGAAGCCGAGTAGTTTCGGCACCGGATGCCCTTCGATCGATGATACTTTCAGCGTGCTCCGAGACAGGGTTAGCCAACCCTGTCTCGGCTCGGTTTGAGATCGGCTTTTAATCTTAAGGGCCAGCTTGGCTTTTCCCTGGCGCGTAATTCAACGAATTGCGCCTCAGGCTTGGAGAAGCCCGGGATGCGCATAGCGCCGGTCCGTCCCGTTTGACGAGCGTCAAGATATTTATGGGTGAGGTTAAGGCGTTCAAAGGCCTTATCGAACCTTTGGCGCTCCCTAGGGGACTCGAACCCCTGTTTTCGCCGTGAGAGGGCGAACTGCGGACGTTCATGACGTCAATCGAACATGCCTAACACCTTGGATAGGTTGAATTTTGGCGCCACCCACGTCATAGTCGTCTCACACATCACTGTGAGACGATTTGTGAGACAGGCCATTATGTCGAAGGTTGCTAGCATTGATACCCCACCCAAACGGGCCAAGCTGGCCGCGAATAAGAATCCATACTGGAAGGGGATCGCCCATGGGCGTGGCGGACTATACCTCGGATACCGCAAGCCCATGCGTGGCCCAGGGACTTGGATCGCAAAAATCGTTCAGGGGGGTAAGCGGGCCGAGGAACGGATTGGCATCGCCGATGACCTTGGCGCACCTGAGGGGGCCCTTGCCTACGCCGCTGCAAAGCGAGCTGCCTTCACCTGGGCAGAGGGGCGCGAGCGTGCTTTCGCCGCGTTAGAGGCCGGAGATGCAGATGGGTTGTCGCTTACAGTCCGTGATGCTGTGAATGCCTATATCTTGATGCGGAAGGCACGCGCCATCCGAGCGGGACGCGACGCCCGTTCCCGGCTCACGCTCCACGTCTTGGCCGACGCAAAGATTGCGGAGCTCCGTGTATCCAAGGTCACTGCGACGGCCTTGAAGGCTTGGCGCGACCGTCTGTCGGGCGATCTACGTCCTTCCACAGTCAATCGACTCCTCAACGACGTGCGAGCGGCCCTGAACGCTACAATTGACGAGCACCGTCGGGTATTTGGGCCCCACGTCCGGGACGAGGTGAAGATCGGCACCAAGGCGATCTCCTCCGTGGCAGACGCACGTGAGCATCAAATTCTCACCGGAGCCGACATCCGCGCGATCACGGAGGCAGCATGTGATCTGGATGACACGGGAGACTTGGGACGCCTCGTTGTCGTGCTGGCCGCGACGGGAGCACGGTTCTCACAGGTCGCCCGGCTTCGCGTCCGAGACGTTCAAGTAGACGAGAAACGGATTATGGTCCCACTGTCCTCAAAGGGTAAAGGCTCGAAGGCAAAGAGTCATGTACCCGTCCCGGTTGGGGATGACGTGATTGAGCACCTCCGCTGCGCACTCTCTGGCAGGAAAGGGCCCGAGGCGCTACTTGAACGCTGGCGCTACCGCCAGATGTCACCCACACTCTGGGAGCGAATTGTGCGCGGTCCTTGGAAATCAGCGGCGGAACTAACCCGTCCCTGGAAGGCCATTGTTGCTGCCGCAGGGCTCCCCGCTGGGACGATCCCATACGCCCTGCGGCATACCTCAATCGTCAGGATGCTCCGGAATAACATCTCGACACGATTTGTGGCGCTCGTACATGACACGTCTGTCGCAATGATTGAGAAGCACTATGCTGCGCATATACTCGATGATGTGAGCGACATTGTGCGGCGCGCTGTCGAGCCTGTGACCACCAGCAAGCCCGTGCCCATCCGCCTCGTTGAAGAAGATGCAGCATGATGGGCGAAGAGCTTAGGATCGGGGAGCTATGGACCCCCGTGACGTTCAGAACTCATAGATCCCGGGCGAAATCTTATTGATCATGCCCAGCGCATGACCGTCGACGCTAGTAGACACGAAGTTACCCGCGACCATCAGCTCACGGTCGAGACTCTCCAAATCGTCGCGGGAACCCTTCTTCTGCAGCCTGCCAATGCCACTCTAAGCCTTCAGAGCTGCCTCCTTGGCCTTCTTTTCCTCCTCCGTAAGTGCATCACCAAGTAGCTCACGGATTGGATCGACCATACTCCTATTGAGCTGATCTAAACGCGATGCCACCTCCACAAAGCACTTGGCGAACGCAGCTTGCGCACTGCTGATCTCCGTTTCATGCCCTCCGTCACCGCTATGAACGATCTCGCTGCGGGCATGATATACGGCGATCACGCTGACTTGGTACTCATCGAGTTTCGGGTCCGTCTTGAGGCATATGCCAATACGACGCGCGATCCGCGTGGCGCCACCTGGCGCATAATGATCCGTGAGTAGAGTCTCAAACGCGACCGCTAGGGCGACGATCGCTTCAGATTCCTTTGTCCGTGATCCAAATGAGTGTCTGTACCAGTCAAGTGCCGTTACAAGCCGACGGTAAACACGGGCATGGACCTTCTCTTTGGACGTAATATTAACATGACCTAGGTAGCCTTCCTCAATGGATCGGAGGACAGGTGTTATTCTCTGTTTCAACGAGCGAAACTTTGGACGCTTCAAGGTCCGCGTGCTCAGTGTCACTGCGAGGTCCGACAGGCGGACTAATTCCAAGGCAGCCACGTTCATTGGGACGCGGCGGATGCTCAAAGGTTTCTCCGCCTGCGTCGCCTCCCCAATGAGATAATGTCGAATATCCCATGTCTCGGAATTGTTGACCACGGCCGAGGAAGAAAACCTCTCAATCTTGATCCCGGCATCGACAATCAAAGCGTGCAACATCACGATTTGAGCGGCCGCGATCCGAATCTTCAGAGTGTAGACGAACTGATTCTCGTAGTAGGCACCTGTGTGGGACGATAGCCGGACGAGGAGAAGCGGGTTGCTCGTGAACCACTTCATGTTGCCGGCACGTACGTGATGCTCAATATCAGATCGGCTTATCCTCGCTTTGATGCCGAGGGCCGAAGCCATCTTCTTCAAGTTGTTGAATGCACCGTCGAGCGTATTCGCTTGAGCCGCGACTGCGAAGTTAGCATCCTTAAACACGGCTACGGATTTTAGATCAGAGCTAGAGCGAAGTAACGGCGGAACTTCCATGCCGAACTCAATAAGGGGGTAGAGTACGAAACCGGCACGCTCGGCCCCTGCCTGTCGCAACCTCTCAAGCACACCACCGCAGATGTCCGCTTGGCCCGATTTGGCCGCCCTCAGAACAAAGTTGTCGAGCACAGAAACGCCTATGTAGATACCCGCACTCCACAAGGCCGCTGCGAGGGTCGCCCGAACCTGTACAAGGTGATGAAGAACTCCACTTCTATCCCGTTCATCGAGCACAGTCTCGTCCAATGCCAGAGACTCAACTGTATCGAAGCTACCTAGAAGGTTATGCTTTGAGATTAGGTAAGCTTCAGATTGTTTCCGTTTTTTCGACGATGGAATAGTTAACTCAGGAAACGACGCATCGGACATGGAGGCACAGTCATTGCTTAGGGTAAGTTTGCGTCGATTGGTAAGCCTTATCTCGTAAGCTGTCGACCACTTCAGGTGCCACCGGCACGTCCGATCGGGGTTCTCTTGAGGGTGCGATCCTCATGTTGCGACCCGGCTTGGGCTCAAGCCCACGATGCTCTCCACCAGGGTCGGAATGCCTGCTCAAGCCCGCTGAGCCTTCGCGAAGATGAGGGCCGAGGAGTGCCGTTTGTATTCACCCCACGCAAGAACCCAAAGGCCGGACTTGACCCAAGGTCATCCAACCATTTTGCAAGTGCCTTCAGGATCAGCCGGAGAACACACTGTACCAGGGCAGGAACCGCTGAATCGACAGCTACGTTTTTCGACTAAGGGAATGATAGTACCGTCGGGCCTGCCCCGGACTTGGTTCAAATCGGAAGCAATCTGCATAGTTGTCTATTGCTGACATGACCCCAAGGAGTGAGCCAGATGAGAAAGCCTGCGTCTGCCCTGTCATCCAGTGCGATAGATAGTTACTGATAATTGTAGCGGCCGCAGTATTAAGGGCAGTGATCTGCGTCGCATCTAGAACTAGCTGATTTGCCGCCCCATGCAGCTTCACAGCAGTCTCGATCGCTGTCAGAAGATTGTTACAGACATGCTTATCATCATTCAAGGCGACATCTATCGGTACTGGGATGCGGCATTTGCTGACGATTTCCTCTAGCTTAAACTCGAGATACTGCCGGATACGTGGAGCGGCATCCGCTGTATTACCCGCATTCAGCAAATCGAGTGTCCTGTCGCGTATGCGGCTGACTGCGTTGCCCTGAGGCAGGACAGCAGTACGCGGATTTCCTTCAATCCTCTGATGCCACCAGTTGCCGCTCCCCGTCTGCGTGTTGAAGTATTTCTCAAGCAGCGTGTCGTGACTTAGAAGTATGACTTGTGGTCCGCCTGCTGAGCCCGGACGAGCAAACCGAGTACGGATCACTTCCATAAGGAAAAACTGGTGCCCCGCATCGAAACTCGACGTTATGTCATCCAGCACAATGAATCTTGCAGCACCTCCGTAAAGCGACGCGGCAGCAAGATAGACTGAGATGGAAAATGCATTCCGAAAGCTCTCTGATAATACCGACGGAGCCGAGACGTCGGGTAAGCTGTGGAAGTCTGTTAATGAAATCGAGAGATCTTCCGACCCAGCAGGCTTATAAATCGCTGGAATGACCTGCTGATGCATAATACTTGCGAAATAATCGCGGCAGATAGGCTCGACCGCTGCGATTCGACGTGTGGCAGCATCTGCCTCGGCGGCAGCGAAGATACTACAGGCCTCATCAAGGAAGGACTTAACGCGGTCAACACGCACAACATGAGCATCAATCTCAGCCAGTGCATCCTTGGCTTCCCGGTGAGCTTTGATAGCCGCCTGAAGTCGACGCGCAGCCTCCACCTTTTCTGTAACGGAAACCATCGATGGCGGCAGGTGCTTTTCAAGTCGCTCCTTATCAGCACTAGCTGAAGCCAGTTTTGCTCCGGCTGCATCGGCGAGGGCCACTAGATGCGATTTGAAAGTCTCCGCTGCTGCTCCATTGAACCCTCCGGAGGCAACTGCAGAACCAGCCTCTTGGATGAAACGTGGTTCACCTCTCCTCAAAACAAGCGTCTCAAGCTCGGTAAGCTCATCCCATGAACGAGCTTTCCATTCAGCCTTCAACTCTTCGGTCGCTTCAGTTACTGCGTCGTAGTTCGCCACTTTGGCATCGACATGCGACTGCAGAGAATTTTCGCCTCGATGATCGCATACGGGACAAGTGTTCTTGTCTGTCCACGTGTCCGAGCAGATGATGGATGCCGCGATCCGGTATAACTTGAGAAACGAGTCGCCTTGCGTACGGGCCAGCGCTTGATCGCGCTTCTTCGTAGCATGAAGCAAGCGCTCCACATCAGGAGACGATGGGAGGAGTTTGATTGCGGCGGACAGGCTAGCCTCCGCGCGAATGAGCTCAATCAATTTGTCTCTATCCGTGCCTCCTTCTGCCACTTTGACTGTTTCCAAGCACTCATCCAGACTGATCTCAGCAAATTGCTTACCTTCGCAGTGGGACTTGATGAGAGCGATACTGGCGAGCGCTCCATGGATCGTCGCCTCAAAGGCTGCATCTGCCACAGGTGAGTCAAGTTTCTGGCCTGTGAGCGAAAAATACGCCTCTTCCAATTGAGCAGCGGAGCCCTTGACGTGCCCAATCGCTCGCGTGCGCTCTGCAGTGCGCGCAGTCACTCCGAAATGCCCATTGAATGCGCGTGTGTTCGAGGCCGTCTTCAGTGACTGGCGAAGTGTTGAATAACTACCCAGTCCAAGCAAACCGGCAAAAGATCGCCCGCGATTCAGCGGCTTGTCGTCTATAAACTTCTGAAAAGTCTTGGCATCGAGCAGCACGAACTCTCGGTTCAATTCAGCCAGCAGGGCTTCGCCGTCTCGCCCGTCGCTTACGGTGACGGTGCGGGAGCCGTCGGCGCGATGAACAATGGTGACTACTAGATCGGCGCCCCCGCTATCTGGAACCAACGTAAGGACAATCGTGCCAGTTCTGCCCCTATGAAATTTATTGAGATAATAGCTTTTTCCATTCTCAGCAGCGGGCAGTTCATCAAGCCGATCGATCCGTCCGGAGAGCGCGTAAGCCAATGCATCGAAGATAGAGGTCTTACCAACGCCATTCTGGGCAAAGACGGAGTTTATCTTGTCCAGCTTGAACTTGATTTCGAGGGGATCACCCTCATTATTGATTCCGCGGAATCCTTCGATAGCCAACTGTTTAAGAAGCCAACCAGTCATGCGGCGTCTCGGGCAGGTAGAAGATCGTCCTGCGCTTCCGGCATGGTCGCCTGTAGTAAGGCGTCCCAAATGCCATGTAGATCAAGGGGCTCTGAAGTCGCGAGATCTTTGAGGAATGGATCAAGAACTTTAGACAAGTCAGGATCAATCTGTTGCAATATTGCGCTGAAGTTCTGAAGATTGGCACTGACGCTCTGACCGTCATCAATGACAAACTCTATTATTGGCTTTGGCATCCAGCCCCCCCCCGGGATTCGCGCTTTAGGCGGCCAAGCTAAACGTGCGACTTTTTTCGGTAAAGATAGGTTCGCTGTGGAGACCGAGTTGTGCGCAAGGAAGTGATCTAGAGCGAAGCCAAGTAAGGTCTGCATCGGTGCCCATGACAGGCGCACCTAGGTCCGACCCGAGCTGTTGCGTGTTGAGTTAAGCTGGAATTGCAAACCTAACGTCGGTGTGATGTGACAAAATGCGCATCCATTCTAAGTCATTGAAATCATTCAATCTAACACGGCTGTTAGGTTTCTTTGACGCCCATGACGTAGCATGTTCCCCACCATACAAGCCGCGGAGATTTAGCCGCGAACTGTCGTGGAGGAATCCTTGGATAAACTTGCTTCCAACTGGCGTGCCTGCCTCTTCATCCGATTGAATGAAGCAGCCACCGTACTCGGCCTGAGCAGAGCCACTCTCTACGCGATGGCGCAGAAGGGGCGGATCTCGCTCAAGTCACTCAGTGGGCGCACGCTCGTACCCGTAGCCGATGTGATCCGCTTGGAAAGCGAGGCCAAACCCTGGTCCGCCTCATCCAGGACACGCTGCGCTACTCGAGCCAGGATCGCTGCAGCCACTAAACGCACCCTCTGACGCTAGTGCACCTGGGGTCCACGATGAGACCTATTTCTGACCCAACCGCCCCCGCTCCGTAGCGGCGGCTCACAACACCCCACCTAAAGGTAATATTATGACTAACAACCTGCCCTGCGGGAACGATGACGTTTGGCTTGCAGACACCTCACCTTCTTCTGAATGCCTCACCCCTATCCACCCCGATGGGGACGTACGTGGCATGGATAGTTCGTCCGAAGATGCTCAGGCTAGAACCAAGGCGGCACTTGATGCGACCTACTCTGGCCAGCTTCCGTTTGTTCCCGCAGCTGACGAGTTGAATACGCTGCGCCAGCACCTGGCACAGGAAGGGCTCATTGACCTCGATACTTTCAAGCCAGTCTGTGCTCAAGCGGCTGAAATGGAGCGGTGCACCGCATACGACGCGCTGCTCTCAAAGTCCGCTGCGAGGATGGCAAGCAACATCATTGTGGCCCACAGGCTTGATCGACCAAGCGAGCGCGTGCACTTCACCGCGTTCAAGCCCAACGGCAGCATGGAAACGCTCGTGGCGCATTTGGACAACCCAGACGAGGAGTCGAAGACCCATGCCTTCCTGCTCCGTCATATCGGATTGTCCAATATCTACGTGGGTCTGAATCCGGCCAAGGACCAGTTGCCCAGCAACCAGCGCCCAGCGTCCGAGCATATCGCGACATCCGTTCGCGCCGCCCTCGACATTGATCGAGGCAAGAAAGAATCCTGCGAGGCCTTCAAAGCGCGCATCGCCCCACTCCTTGATCTCGCAAAGCGCCTTGATGCATCGCATATCGTGAACACCGGCGGGGGTGTACAGATCTACTTTTGCATGATGCCCATCACCGACCCCGCAGCGATGGCCGCCCGCACAAAGATGCTAAATGCCGCCTTCAGGCCGGCCGGGTCCGATCCCGTCAATGATCCACCACGCTTTCTGCGGCAGGCATTGAGCATCAACATCCCCAACAAGAACAAACGGGAGAACCGTGGGCGAAACATCGCCCTCGCGCACACGATGTGGCGGAACAACAACCCGCGCGTATGGCCCGACGATGATTTGTGCCGGGAATGGGCTGCCGGGCTGGGCTTGGTGATGCCCGCTACATCGCCAAATTTGAACCAAAGTTCGGGATCAGCAGCAGTGGCGCTCCAAGGGCTCAAATCGGCGGACCTCGCACCGAGCTTGGCCCTCGCCTGCGCGGCTCTCAAGTCCATCCCCAATACCGGGCACTATGATGATCGGGACAAATGGATCGCGCTCTGTGCGGAATTCCATGGCGCAACCGGCGGCCACCCGGACGCCCGCGCCGAATGGCTCGACTGGTGCGCTACCTGGTCCGCAGGGGGTGATCCTGATGAAGATGCTCGCGTTTGGGATACAATGCGCAATCCGCGCCGCAGCTGGTCTCACCTGCTTGCGAGCGTAAAGGTCCACGACGCGGCGGCGGCAGCCAAACTCGTCTTCACGACCCTCAAGGAAACGGGCGCATCGGACGAGGAGGCTCAGCTTGCTGCTGACCAGTTCCTAGCCGATGGAGGCGGCGGTCAACGGGAGGCCCGTGCCTTCCTTGCCACGCAGGGACTGAAGCTGTTTAAGAGCGAGGACGGTCGCCGCTACTGCGAGTTTCGCGGGGACGTCCAAGACTTGGATGCAGGAGACGTGAGCTCCCTCATGGGTCACCTAATCCGAGCCGGCTTCCGTCTCTCCAAGCAGGGTAAAGTCAACCTCTTTGAGGAGCTGCGCGACGAGGCCTCCATCTCGAACGATGTACGGGCTGTCCATGTTCGCTTTGCTCTACGCAACGGGCTCATCTACGTTGATAATGTCGGCGAAGATGGCGGCGTGGCTATCATCCGCCCTGGTGGATACGCAATCGAGCCGCGTGGGACTGGTGGGGTTTGCTTCTATCGCCCTACCACCCAGAAGCGGATCGTCACGCCTAGCAATGATGGCAGCCGACGCTCACTCATGAGTCGATTGCGTAACATCTTCAGCCTTCCCGCCGTGACCGTGCCGCAAAGTGCGGACGACGAAGGCGTAAGGGCTGAGGCAGCGTTGTTCATGCTGTTCTTTGGCATCCTCTATCATCAGGGCACCAAGCCGATCGGAGCGTTCACGGGCCCCCAGGGGACCGGAAAGAGCGTGGCGCTTCAGAGGGTGAAAGCCGTGCTCGACCCCACTGACCCGGATCGAACCGCGATGCCGAGTGATGTGAAGGGCCTGTTCATCACGGCCTATCACGCTGGCGTCGCCTCGTACGACAACTCCTCGGAAATCACAGGCGCGGTCTCCGATGCAGCTTGCTGCATCACCAGTGGCACGGCGTATCAGGACCGGCAGCTCTTCACCAACGGTGGTCAATTCACGATGAAGGTGCACCGAGCGATCCTACTATCGTCTGTGCTGGGCAATGTCACCGACCGGCCAGACTTCCTGGACCGAACCGTTAGCGTGCCGCTCATCCCTCCGGCTCATCGTCGCCCGGAGCGGGAGTTGGAGGAGGCGTTTGAAAAGGAGCGTCCCGCTCTCCAGCATGCTCTCTTTGAGCTGATGGCCCGTGCGCTCGCGTTGCTGCCGCAGGTGGAGGCCAGTTTCCGCCGAGCTATGCTTCCCCGCCTGGTAGATGTCGCCTTGATTGCAGAGGCCGCCGCTCAGGCGGAGGGCTGGCAGCCAGGGCTCCTCATCGATGCGGCCAATTCAACAAGGCACCAAGCTGCGGAAGAGCAGATGGACAGCAACGGAGTCGCGGTCGCTCTGCGAAAGGTGCTGAACCATCTCGGGGGCAATTGGGAAGGGACTGCCGATCAACTTCGGGAGACACTGATGGTTGTCGGCGGCCTGCCGCGGACTGGCCCAGGCTCCTGCCCCAGCCCTGAGCGCCTCAGGAGTCAGCTCGACCGCGTGAAAGGACCGCTTATCGCACAGGGCTGGACTTTCGCCAGCCGGCGGACGGCAGCCGCACGGTTGATGCGGATCACAGCCCCTGCTTTGGCCCGCGCACGCGGAACTCCTCCTCCCTTTTTGGCCGCATGACGGCCGCATGGCCACTGGTGACGGTGACGAAAGTCACCTGTCATCCCGCAAGTATCTGGTTGTGAAGCATTAATGACAGTGTGACGGTAGTGACGGTTCGTATCCCTCTTCGCGGGCGGAGCCTCCCCTCCCCCGACCGGCACCGCCCGTGGCAGCTCATCTCTTCTTTCTACTTCAGAAGGAAGAGAACCGTCACAACCGTCATTCCGTCATTATGCCTGCTACATCAGGGGTTTGCGGGATGACAGTCGAAGGCCTGAACAGTCATCGACCGTCATCCACGCAGGCGTGCCGCCTGCTTCCTCTTGTTCGCCCGCTCAGAAACCAGGACGGGCCTCTTAAATGGATATTCACGATGTTCAACTTTGGGCGTTTTTCGCTGCTCCCCGAGACCAATGAAGATATGCGCTGGTTTGCCGAGAACCCGAGACGAAATATGCGGATTCGATGGGCCGAACCGGGCGAGGTCGAACGCTTTAGCCCTCATTTGCGAGAGGCCTACCCGGCAAACGCACATTTTTTCGTGATCACCTGGCGGATGTATTCTCCGGATGGTGCGCTCGTCCCTGGTTGCCTGAACGCATTTCTTCATGCGTTTAACGAGCTTCCACCTGGGGTCACACCCGAACACATGCCGGATTGGTGTGACGGCGAAATCGCGTCCCTGCTCTTAGGCATTCGGCGTGATTTTGGGATGCCTCAGGCGACTGATGCGCAACTGGAGCGTTTCCGGCGAGGCTACCGAGCGGCGTGACGTAGGAAGCCGCTCAAGACGGGCCGGAATTTATCCGGCCCGTCGGACTGTTCCTGAAGAGACAGCTATCCCTCATCGCATCTTCTCGCATTTGACGAGGATCGGCGCGAGGATAGCCGCAATCAATTTGATTTCGCCACTACGAGTTGGAAGAGAGGTCTTGAACAAGCGTGCACCATGCACGTGCCGCAACGGCGGTGGACTCCGGCTGAATTAGGTTCCGGTAGGCGGCCGCGATGCGAAGGAGGTCCTCGTCGGTCTTGCACAGAGTTAAGACGGGTTTGAGATCACGCTGATGCCGGACCAGGACGTTTCCCAAAGCCTCAACCTCTTCGACTGGTCGAACGCAGGGAGGTTTGGCCGACAATGTTTGCGGGGTCCGTTGATCCGTCTTCTTAATGCCCGCTCTCCGTCGACGGGACCAAGACGGCAGATGCGCAGGTGTTCCATGAGGCGCTACAGCGTTCAGAAAGTCAGAGTAGAAAGACTCTGACGGCTCACCGGCTGCAGCCACTCTCCCCGGCAGAGCGTCAAGAGCTGCGCGCCAGCCTTTGGGATCACGCCGATCTAGATGAGCCCGCCGGAAGCGCCAGCGCGCCCAATCTAGAACCGCAGGAGGGATCAATTTTAGCTGTAGCTCCGATACTCCCAAAGCAGACCGGAATGCCTCCTCGTGCAGTCCAAGGTCAATTGTGGTGCCAGGTGTCCATGGGTCGGCCTTCCACGCTCGCTGGAGGCGGTTCGCGGCACGCCGTTGCTCTGCCCGTTCAAAAACGATGGGGTCAAGCCGCCCAGCTGCAAGTTCGCGGAGTTGGGATTCTCGATGACGACGTGCTCCTACGGGGCCGGCGTGGCGTAGGCACCGCAACTGCTCGGTCAACGGAGGCATCCTGCACCAACCGCCACCTCGTGTTTTCGCCCCGCAACATTTCGCCTTTGAACCTCCACGCCGATGTTCACTCCTTGCGAACTCAAAAGCCGCGCGATGCTGGTCGTTGAGGAACCCTTTGATCATACCCAAGAATATGGGGTGTTACCCTCGTGATTGCCATCGAGCGCCCGGAAATGTGCATGGCTTCGACGAGCATCATGCTCTATTGAACGAGCTGATCCTCGTGATGAACCGCCTCTACCTAGCGAGTTCGTCAACTGAACAGCGCTACTTGCTGTCTTCCAGTACTAATGATGCCGTTTTCGGATCATAGACATAGCCAGTGATCGTTCCATCCCTTATCTTATCGACTACCTCATCGATTACAAAAAGCGGAACAAGAAACCATTCACGCGGGGTGACCGGGTTACCCAGGCGATCTTTTATCTCGATGTCTAACCGTGCGGTATCAAAGACGCGATGAATTAGGTGCTCAAGCTTCGCTCGATTGATGTTGTAGAGCTCGTAGGTTGCCACAACGTCAACCTTTGCCATGAGGAAGGTCGGCTGAAGCCGAGCACCCGCTATACGCTGCTCCACGCTAAAGTTAGTCACTCCAATTTTATGAACGAGATCACGGTTCGCTGCGACCATAGGATGGTCCGACTGGCTCCGCAGCACATAAATCGTACCGCTGGCCTGATCTTCGTCCGAAAATCTGTCGGAGAACAGTGGCCCCGCCACGGGATTAGTGATCCGCCGACCGGATTCATCCTTGTTAAGTGATCGCTGCAGCGAGCGCATGAGCATGTTGCTCTCGGTACCGTTGTCAAAAATCACGCGAAGTCGCGCGTCCGTCCGGCCTTGAGCGTTAGTAAACAATTCCCCAACTTCGGCTACATAAGCCTTCTGCCCGCCAACAATGAACCAGCTGCCGGGCTTGATTTCTGCCTTGAGCTCGAAGGGACGTGTCTGACGCGTGCCACTTTCGAGCTCACTCTGCACTTGCAGGAACAAGGGCTTGAAGCGATCAAAGTCGGCGCATCTCTGCCGATTTGCAACCTCTTCGGCAGCCTGCTTTTCAGCACTCGGCCGCACGTGCTTAAGCTCCTTTATGATCGTTCCGGCCACGAGATCACCGAGCTCGGCAAGAAGTTCGTCATCGTCCATACTTTCGGCGGCTTGAGCGGATGTGGCACTCCAACCCCTGAGCAAGCCTTGATGATCGAGTGGTTCAAGGAGCGCCCTATATTCTTCCAGGTCACGCATTCGATCGAGCCGCACGGCATACAAACGTTCAAAGATATCGCGGTCCTCACTATGGGAGGGCATACGGCCGTGCTTCTCAACGAACCTTTGCACCTCCTCAAAGCCGGCAATAACGCGTTCTTCGCGGGGGGTATGTTCGCTAGCACCTTTCGCTGGCTGGGCAAAACCTTCAAGTTCGGTGCGAAGGTCATCCAAATCGATATCAGTCATAGCGACCCTCATCCTTGAACCGCACGAACGCCGCCGCGCCTTCGGCCATACGCTTTTCCCACGCATCGGTCGAGGTGATGGACGGCAGCCGCCCCCGCTCCTTCTTGAAACGGACCGCACGCATGGCAAGATCCTTCGCCTCCTCCGGAGAAAGGCTTGTTCGCTTTCCAGCGATGATCGCGGCAACCTGCTTGAGGCTGTCCTCACTCATCGTCTTAGCGAGAATGGCATAGGCCTCGCCGAAGGGATTGATCCGGTCTATCAAATCGATGTCGAGCTCGCGCACACTCAGGGCGAACTGGCGGACGCCATCGATGAGAGCCGTGTTCCCGCCTGTCTCAGGGTCCTCCCTTCCCGAGGCGACTTCTTTGGCCTTCTGGGTCAGGTTCAGGGCGGCGATGGCATGTTGCCTGACCGCCTCCTGGTCCTCGTTGTCGAGTTCGGGATACTTGTCCTTGATAATCTTTCCCAACCGCAGCTGGGTCAACTCTTCGGGGACAAGCTCCGGGTCGAACAATCCGCGTTCGACTGTGCTCTTTTCCTGCACAAACGCGGCGATGACCTCGTTGAGATCTTCACGGCAGATGCGCATGGCTTCTGGGCTCTTGGGCTCGGCAAGGCCTTTAATTTCGATTTGGAACTTGCCGCTTGCCTCGTTGAAGCCGACATTACACTTATCCGGATCATAGCCGCCCTCGCCATAGTCGAAGCCCAAGGTCGGTCCACTGTTCGGCTGCTTGGGCTTGAACTCGAAGCGCGGTGCAAGAACCTGCTCCATGAGAAGGCTTGCCGCAATCGCCTTGAGGGTGTCGTTCACCGCTTCCGCAACTGCCTGTTCGGACGCATCTGGCTCCGCAATTAGATTAGTGAAGCGAGCATGAGTCTTGCCCGGCGCATCGCGGGTGGCACGACCAATAATCTGTACGATTTCAACCAAACTCGACCGATAGCCAACAGTCAGCGCGTGCTCGCACCATATCCAGTCGAACCCCTCCTTAGCCATGCCTAATGCGATGATGATATCAACATGATCTCGATTGTTCTTTTGCGCGGGGTCTTTCAGCGCGGTGGCGACCCGTTCGCGCTTGGCAGGTTCGTCATCAACCAGATCAGCTATCCTGAGCAAGCGCCCATTGGGCGTCTTCACGAGTTGGAAGCCGGTTTGCGGGTCGGTACCCTGCCATTCGCCTAACTCTTCAATGATGTGCTCAACTTCTTTGATCTTATCTTTTGTGCTCTCGCGGGAGTTGACGTTTGGAATATGAACGATTGTCTTCTCAACTGGATTCAGAACTTTCAAGATATCGTCAGCGTACGATCCACTGTAGAAGAAATAGCCGATATCAAGGTATTTTAGATGCTCGTAGCCGTTTAACTGCTCATAGTAGGTGTAGGTAACTGTTTCAAACTTCGCCTCGTCCTGCGGGGCCAGTACCGCCTCGGCATCGCCCCGAAAGTACGAGCCGGTCATCGCCACAATGTGCACGCGGTCACGAGCAATAAACTCGCCCAAATGTAAGCCCAGTTTATTGTCAGGGTTGGAGGAGACGTGGTGGAACTCGTCTACTGCAATTAACCTGTTATCAAATGCATCTACTCCAAACTTGTCCACGGCGAAGCGGAATGTGGCATGGGTACAGACCAGCACCTTGTCGTCAGTTTCGAGAAAAGCGCCAAGGGCGTTGACCTTGCCACCATCTGAACCTGGCGCGTTGCAAAGATTCCACATTGGCCTAACGGTCCAGTCAGCCCAAAAGCCGAAGTCAGTCAGACGCTCGTCGCTGAAACTCGCGCCAATCGACTTCTCTGGGACAACGATAATCGCCTGCTTCAGGCCTTGATTGAAAAGCTTGTCGAGAGCGATAAACATGAGAGCGCGGCTCTTACCTGAGGCGGGTGGCGACTTAATTAGAAGGTATTGTTCTCCGCGTTTCTCATAGGCACGTTCTTGCATCGGCCGCATGCCGAACTCATTGGCCTTGGTCGACCGACCGCTTCGGGTATAAGACACCGAAACGGAAGGAATGTTATTCATGGGATCAACCATTCGCCGCCCCCTCAACCAGTTGTTTCTCGGCACTCCCGGGGCTTCGTTTGGTCTTTGAGACGCTGGACAAGATGCTGCGGATCATATGCGACCGACCTCCCAGTCAGACGTGACTTTCAAGCAGTGCAATGAAACCGCCAAATCTCCTCTTGGGGATCGCGGAATTTGCGCCGAATTATCAATGGGAACATAGCCTTCCGGTTTCATGCGGTCGCCCCCGTCTTTGGCTTCCTTATTGCCCCTCCGCCTGCAATCCTCTTGCCATAAAGTTCAAACAGCTTTTCCAACCGCTCGGTATCGTTACGGAACCGACGTCCGATGTAGATGCGATCGAGCAATTCATCGTTGCGTTCGTGTGCCGCACGGAGATCGACGGGCATGTTATCAGGCTCATAAAGCTCGGCGAGCGTCGCTGGAAAGTGCGCCTCACGCGCCAAGAGAATGTCTTGCGCGCAAAGCGTTAGGTCTGCCTTGTTCTTCTCCGTCAGAGTTGGAAGAGGGAACGTGTTCCAGCCTAGGGTGTTTGAGTATGAGTATCTCATCTCTAATCGACCACAAATCGTGCCGATCCAAACAAGATGTGTTCTGGAAAGAATTACTGCCAGCATCCAAAGGGGCGCTTGGGGTGCATAGAACGCTTTATTGGTCGGAATTACACTGTCAGCGACAAGTCCCGCTGGAAAATACTCCCTTGCCTCCGAACTTACGATCGGCACGAAAATCTTCGCATCTTCATCGCCCTTGAATTCACGAAACTGATGCGGACGAGCAGCCAGCTTATTTACGGCTTTGTCATCAGTTGCAAGCCGGTCAATTTCTACCTGCTTTATCCTCTTTTCTATAGCCGGATACTTCAGAGCGTCCTGCAGATCGTCATCCGAGATCCACAAACAATACCTGATAATTCCATTGATGAATTCTTGAGAGCCGATGAACTTCCGCAAGTACTTTGCAGGAACTCCGGCCGCTCTCATCTCCTCAGCTTCGTCTACAGAGAGCATCAGACTCGCAGACTTCGAGTAATAGACGCCGTACTGCAACTCGACATCAGAGAACGCAGGTTTACGGAGAGCAGAGATGATATCGAACTGGTGGGATGTTAGGTATGGGTTGACGTGATCAACAACCGCCCTCTCTTCCTTGTGATAGATCGAACGCGCGCCGCCCTTTCGGCGATCTAAGCCGACGATGACCACGGTGACGCCAGCCTTATTGCTTGCCAAGTTGCTCCACTTGAATGGAGTGCACGCAAATCGGATTGTAAGCCCCATAGACAGGATTATTTGCCATGTGATCGGAACCTGTTGTCCCTGGCACAAGCTATTCGTTGCAACGAATGCAAAAGGCGCCTCACATCGGGCGTTGTACTCGGCGGCCTTTAGGAACCATGCTCCAACATAATCGACGTTTTTCCATTTGTCCGTTAATCGCGAGAAGACGGCTTGTAGATCGCTTTTCTGCTCAGAAGTTTGCTTACGAGTACCTGTGAAAGGTGGGTTGCCACAAATGTAGGTCTCACCACCTTCGTTCTCAAAATCAATCCCTGCTTGCTTGAGTGGCGTGTGGAGTAGGTCGTCAGCGCGATGTTTGACATCGGTGCCAGCAGGCGGACAGATGGCGAGCCAGTCGAGCCGTAGTGCGTTGCCGCAGACGATCCAATTCATTGCGTCCAGCGGTAGGAATTCGGCCAGCGCTTCTTTCTGTCCACGGTAGAGGACGTCACATTGGTACTCAGCAATGATTAGAGCTAGACGCGCGATCTCGGCTGGGAAGTCGCGCAACTCGATCCCCCGGAAATTGGTGAGCGGGATATCAGTGCGACGGTCCGGCTCACTGCGCCGTCTGTTGATCTCAGCTTCAATCGCCCGCATTTCCTTGTAGGCAATCACGAGGAAGTTGCCTGAGCCGCAAGCCGGATCGAACACCCTGATCTTCGACATGCGGTTGCGTAGGTTCAGAAGCTTGCGTGGGTTGTCCTCAGCCTCTTCCAGCTTCTCGCGCAGATCATCAAGAAAGAGCGGGTTCAGTACTTTGAGAATGTTCGGCACGCTTGTGTAGTGCATACCGAGCGCGCCGCGCTCATCATCGTCGGCAACCGCCTGGATCATAGAGCCGAAGATGTCAGGGTTGATCTTCCTCCAATCGAGATTGCCGATGTGCAGCAGGTACGAGCGGGCGATCCGGCTGAAGTGGGGCACGCTCGTGTCGCCGGAGAAGAGGCCGCCGTTCACATAAGGGAACGCATCGGTCCAGCGCGACATCTTGACGGCCGCGCGGTCGGCGATCTTCGTGTTCATGGCGCGGAAAATTGTGCTGATCACCTCATGTGTATTCGACGAGTCCTTTGCGCTCATCTGCTCGACGGTCGCCGTAAACAGACGGTTGCCGACAAAGATATCAGTATCCTCGGCGAAGAAGCAGAAGATTAGCCGCGCCATGAAATGGTTCATGTCAGGACGGCGCTGGGAGGTTCCCCATTCGGGGTTGTCTTTCAGGAGTTCCACATAAAGCCGATTCAGGCGGCTGGTAGCTCGAATATCGAAAGAGCTTTCGCGGATCTGCTTGACGGTTGTGATTCCGGCCAAGGACAGGAAGAAACCGAAATGGTCAGGAAAGTCCCGATAGGTGCAAGCCACCGTCTCGCCGGTCGTCAGGTCCTCAGCCTCAAAATCCTCGCCGTCGGTCGCCAGGATGAACCGCGCTTTGGCCCGAGCCGTGGCCGGGCTCGCCTTCAGGGTGGAAAGGGTCTTTGCCACCTCGCCGGCGCGGCAGACGGCGATATGAATGTTGTTCGTCTGGAGGACGCCGCCTAGGTCGGACTTGTTAGATGCGCCTGAACGCAGCTTCTTGATCGTCGTGTCCTTGTTCCCGAAGGCTTGGAGAAAGGCGAACGGAAACTCCGCAGGGTCGAATGCCTGCTCAGCCAGATCCGAGATGGCTTTTTCGATCTCAACGGCGTTCATGCAGCCCCTTCCCCTACAAATTTTATGTTGGCGCGCTCTCCCCCTTCTGGAGGCCGGGCCTTGGTAGTTGCTTGGCTTACCATAGCCTCAGCCGTCAGACATATGAATTGGTCTGTATAAAGTCTGCTTACAAAACGGAAGAGCCCCACCGACCTAACAGCACTGTAAGAAAGTTAAAAGTTGTGCGGATTTGCTAGCTCGACCCGGTAGCGAATGTCACGCTCCACGCAGGGCACCCCGGGGGGTGTCTACTCGCTGCCAAGCTACGTTCCTTCAGACCGGCACAGCGTTCCGCCCTCGGGTTAAGCATTTCCATTCCACTGATTGGACACCGCCTTAGCCGCATAATACGATGGATAGGCCCCGGCGCGATCGCTTTCTATCGCCCGGCAGGAATGAAAGTGACGTCCCGATACTCGTGGCAGTATTGAAGCCACGCCTCAGCCAGGGTCTCCTCCATCACATTCATCCGGCTCTCACGCGACCGCAGAATTCGAGCTCGGTTAGCGTATCCGATTGCACGGAGGGCATGCTCGCCAGGATAGTTATACGCCAGGATCGGCAGAGCTCATATGGCTCGATACGGCCATCGGCAGGCGCGGGCAGCCGGTGCCTATCTAGACGCTTGTGTGAGACGAATCTGTGAGATGAAAGGCATCGAACCTGCAAACCATTGAAAACAATGGCGCTCCCTAGGGGACTCGAACCCCTGTTTTCGCCGTGAGAGGGCGACGTCCTAGACCGCTAGACGAAGGGAGCTAGCAAGGTGGAGGCCGCTCGTATAACCACCCTTCTGATTTGCTTCAAGCCCTTTTGCCGAAAAAAGCGAGGGCGCAGGTTGGAATGAGGATGTGGTGAACGACGCGGTTCGACAGGAATGGCATTTGGACGACACTCTGGCGCCTGAGCGGCTCGACCGGGTGCTGGCGCGGCTGCAGGGCGATCTGTCGCGCAGCCGCCTGCAGGCGCTGATCCGGGACGGCCAGGTGGTTGTCGACGGGGTGCCGGTGCTCGACCCGAACCGCAAGGTGGCGGGCGGCGCGCGGATTGCGCTGACGGTGCCGCCGGCGGTGCCGGCTGAGCCGGCCGGAGAAGCGATGGCGCTCGTCATCGTCTACGAGGACGACGATGTGATCGTCATCGACAAGCCGCCCGGGCTCGTCGTCCATCCCGCGGCGGGGCATGATTCCGGCACCTTGGTGAATGCCCTCATCACCCATTGCGGGGAGAGCCTCTCCGGCATCGGCGGCGTGAAGCGGCCGGGCATCGTGCATCGCCTCGACAAGGATACGTCGGGGCTTCTGGTGGTGGCCAAGAACGATCTCGCTCACCAGGCGCTGGCGGCGCAATTCGCCGATCACGGCCGCTCAGGGCCGCTGGAACGCTCCTATCTGGCGATCCTCTGGGGTGTGCCCGACCGACGGAAGGGCATCGTGGAGGCCGCACTCGCCCGCTCCACGCATAACCGCGAGAAGATCGTCGTGGTCGGCGAGGAGCGCGGTCGCCACGCCATCACCCATTACGAGGTGCTGGAGGATCTGCCCCCGGCCCTGCCGTTGGCGAGCCTCGTGCGCTGCGAATTGGAAACCGGGCGCACGCACCAGATCCGCGTGCACATGGCGCATATCGGCCATCCGCTGCTCGGCGATGCCAATTATGGCTCCGGGTTCAAGACCAAGGCGAACCGCCTTGGCGAGCCGCAGCGGGAGGCCCTGAACGCCCTGAACCGGCAGGCCCTGCATGCCGCGATCCTGGGCTTCGAACACCCGCGCAGCGGTGAATTCCTGCGTTTCGAGAGCGCCCTGCCCGCGGACATGGCCGCCCTCCTGCAGGCCCTGAGGGCGCCGATTTAGCGTCAATCGGCCGCAAAATACGGCCACGCTGGCACCCCGGCGAGTCTGGAGCGTTCACCACGTCTTGAAGCCTGACGCCTCTATTCGGACACGGTTGAACCGCTTATATAGACACGTTCGGCGGCCGGCCATGGAGGGGGGCCGCCACAGGCTTGCCTCGCAGTGAGGGAGCCAGAGGAGGAGAAGACATGGCTACAGCGCTTCCGGTGCTTGCCAATGAAGGAGGCCTTTCGCGCTATCTCGACGAGATCCGTCGCTTCCCCATGCTCGAGCCGCATGAGGAATACATGCTCGCCAAACGCTGGCGCGAGCATGGAGATCGCGAAGCCGCTCACAAGCTCGTCACGTCACATCTGCGCCTGGTCGCCAAGATCGCCATGGGCTATCGCGGCTACGGCCTGCCGATCGGCGAAGTGGTGTCGGAGGGCAATGTCGGCCTGATGCAGGCCGTCAAGCGCTTCGAGCCCGACAAGGGCTTCCGCCTCGCCACTTATGCCATGTGGTGGATCAAGGCGGCGATTCAAGAATACATCCTGCGTTCGTGGTCCCTCGTGAAGATGGGCACCACCGCGAACCAGAAGAAGCTGTTCTTCAACCTGCGCAAGGCCAAGGGCCGCATCTCCGCCTTCGAGGAAGGCGACCTGCATCCCGACAACGTCAAGCAGATCGCGACCCAGCTCGGCGTAACCGAGCAGGATGTGGTCGACATGAACCGTCGTCTCGGCGGCGACGCCTCGCTCAACGCGCCCTTACGCGACGAGGGCGAAGGCGGCGGGGAATGGCAGGACTGGCTCGTCGATCAGGGCCAGAGCCAGGAGCAGACGCTCGTCGAGGAGGAGGAGGGCCAGAACCGGCTCAAGGCCTTGCGCAATGCGCTCTCGGTGCTCAACCCGCGCGAGCGGCGCATCTTCGAGGCCCGCCGTCTGTCGGACGATCCGATCACCCTGGAGGAGCTCTCCACCGAGTTCGGGGTCTCCCGCGAGCGCGTTCGCCAGATCGAGGTGCGCGCCTTCGAGAAGATCCAGGAAGCGGTCAAGAAGAACCTGACTCAGATCGAGACGACCTCGGCCGACGCCTAAATCCCACCGACAATCGTCGACCAAGAGAAAAGCCGCGCTCTCGCGCGGCTTTTTTCTTTGAAACATTTTTTACGGCGAGCCGGATCCTCTTCGCCGAAAAACGTTCTAGAGCACCGGCGGTTCAGACGAATCCATAACCTGCAGCAGTGAAGTAGTTGCGACATTCCTCAGCCTCGACCCCATTGCAGATGTCCCCGATGGCCCGCCAGAGCGCATCGAAGGTGCGGG
>Ga0182745_1000259_pt1 | contig 64411 bp, 47 predicted proteins | sample eDN3rd30CKraftBY_FD_128523 | JGI IMG/M metagenome (GOLD analysis project Ga0182745, IMG submission 128523) | Enriched backyard soil microbial communities from Emeryville, California, USA - eDNA 3rd pass 30_C Kraft BY (version 2) (version 2) | ecosystem: Environmental > Terrestrial > Soil >... | reverse complement strand
TGTTCGGCACGAGTTTTGCCATGTGAGATTCTCCCTTCTCCCCGCCGAATGACTCTCCATTTTGTGAGAGTGTTCCAGCGGGGAGAAGGGTTGGGGATGAGGGGACTGAGCAAGGTTTTCCTGCATTTTCCCCCTCACCCCGGCCCTCTCCCCTGAACACGCTCGTTATGTCAATCAAATCTCATTCAGGGGAGAGGGGGAATCAAATTCCGCGCCGAACAGTATTGGCTTCGCCCTCCCGTGCTCGATGCCGTACGACTGCAAATCGGTCAGGTGTCTTTTCCCCACAGGCATTCGGCGATCCAGTCGAGGTCGTGTGTCTGCTGAGTTCGGGCAGCGTCCGGTGTGGCGGCTCCGGCAGAATTCAGGGCGTTGAACACAATCAGTCGCATCACACTCGACAGGGGCATCCCTGGCTTTTGCGAGAGTGCCCGACGAATCATCGGATGGCTGCGGTTCAGAATGATCTCATTTTCCTGCGGGCCGTCGTTACGGAAGTGGGATTCGATCAGACGTTGAAATCCGCGGGGAATCTCTCCCCGTTGTTTCATCTCATCAAAAGAACGGGCGAGTTCATAACGTTCGTTCAGAAACGCCATGACAGGCTGATCCGGTCGAAATGAACCAACGAGCACCTTGGCCTGCACTTCTTTCAGAAATTCCTGCCATTGAGGCTCGGCATCCTCTAGATCACGCACGCCGAGAATGGTTGACGCGAATCCCTGGGCGCTCGGGGTGGCAATTCGAATTTCCGTTTCGATGGAATCTTGCCGATCATCATGGGCGCAGTGCGCCAGCAGCGATTCCTCAAAGCTGCGGAAGGTGTGAACGCAGGGAACATCATGCTCCGAAAACAGTGAATTGACCCAGCGTTCCTGACGACGGTCGGTGTTGTACCAGACGACCCGATCGGCTTCTTCCTCATACAATGGATCGGCTGCGGAACGTTCAAAGATCTCGTCGAGAGTCAGCGGGCCATGAGAGGTCGGAAGACGATAACAGGACCGCAACAACGATCGCAGTCGGGGACTTTCCAGTGCCGCTCCGGCAAAGGTGTATCGATGCCAGTTGACCACCGCTTCGAGTCGGGCCGGATCACTTCGTTCCAACTCGAGGAAGTGCTGAAAAATCAGGTCTTCCAGAGTTGCCTTGATGCGTTCAAACTGGTCGTCACGCACGAGATCTTCCCGACTCGTGGTCGGCATACAGTCGTGCAGTTCGAGACAGCCCCGTAAAAACGTGGCCCAACTGGGAATCAACCCCTGAATTTTTCGGGAGATCACCATCCGTCGCACGGTGACCATGACCGTCGACTGATCACTGAATCCGGGAACCCGTTGCGGAGTAATATACAGTGCCCCGGCAATGGAGGCCGGCTTTTCCACCCGGATTGGAATCACGTCGATGGGAGATTCGTCAAAATATTCCTGCAGCGCCAGTTCGGTCGCCTCGTAGTCTTGTGAGGGTTCGAACCAGGCCGCCTGAATGACGTTCACTCGCTTGGTTTGATGATTCAGGTAAATTGGAATGGGGAGGAAGTCTGCGTATTCACGGATCGCTTTTTCGAGGGCCTTCGTCTGTTCGGAGAGAAAGTGATACTCCGGTTTCAGATGCAGCGTGACACTTGTTCCGGTTTCCGTTCGCTCGATTTCGGAAAGTTGGATTTTTGTTCCGGCTCCGGCTTCCCAGCGAATTCCGGACTCCGCCCGTTCGTGCCGACTGGAGACCGTAATCCGGTCCGCCAGCATGAAGGCACTGAATAATCCCACTCCGAACTGACCGATCAAATCTCCCCGATCTCCCGTGGCTCCTGCTGATTCCGGAAGCTCTCCTTTTCGTTTGATCAATCCGGTAATTCCGGCCCCGACGGTTCCGAGATAATCCTCCGCGTCGTCAGCAGTGAGACCGATGCCGTCGTCATGAAAGGTGAGAGTTCGTTCTTTGGGATCCTGAACGACGTCGATGCGTCCCCGAAAATCAAGATCGGCCCGGCGTCGGCGCATGATGGCATCGTGTGCGTTTTGCAGCATTTCACGAATCGGCGTATCAGGACGGCTGTAGAGAGACGCCCCCATGATGTCGATCACCCCTGCGATGTCGACCTTGAAAGGAATCTGGCGTTGCCATTGAGTCATATCGAAATCCAGCGACTGCGATTCAGATGGGATCTGAAGAAGATGTGCGATGAATGCCTGTCTGCCCGACAAGTTCAGAACGACTGTAGTGGATCCGGCTTTGCTTCTCACCCCTTCCTGTGCGACAAAGTTCGTCACACAAAGACTGATCTTGTCGAGACTTTCATGGTTCCCATAGACTTCGGCGGAAATTGCCGCAGTGCGAGTTGTGTCAGGAAGGGCCCAACTCACACTTCTCAATGCGGATCTGCAGAGATGTTTCACGTTCCGACAGGCAGGGATGCCGATGAACCGTTTTGTTTGTGCCGTTCGTAACCAGTTCCAGACACAGGATTTCCTGTCAGCGGTCAGTGGCGGAATTGCCGCGCTGGCGGTGATTGGTGCTGTGGCTCCATTTCGTGCCCTGCTGGGAAGTGTTCCTGCGAGTGATCTTGGAATTCTTCTGACAGCAACGGTCTGTGTTGCATTTCTGTACGGTTCTAAAAACGCCCGACAAGTGGCAAGTTTACTGGGATCTCTGGGGCTGGTGCTCGCCTGTTTATGGGGAATGGCCTCTCCTTTCATTCTGCTGGCGTTGATGCGACGGTTGGGGAATCTCTCGCTCATCTCGTTGGAATCGGCCATCGTTCAGTATGCCATCATCATCGGACTGGCTGTTGCGGCGCTGGCTCCTGTTCTTCTGGCATGCGGACTGGCATTCCGGTTTCAGTCTGATCTGAAACGTGATCGGAATGGTCGTGACGCCTCGTTCTGGCTGGTCTCATTCGCAGTGGTCTGTGCGCTGGCGGTCACCTGTCTGCTCCCGTTTATGGGAGCGATGGCGTTGTGCGGTCTCTCCCTGATGCTGGGAGCGTCGCTGGTGGTTTATGAACGCTGGTTCAATATTTCGAAGAGTGACAACGTTATCCTGCTTCCAAAAACGGTGACCTCTGGTTCGGTCTGGAACTCACCGGTTCTGGCAATGTTAACCGGAGCCGTGCTGGCGGTTGTTCTTTCGATGACCTCCCAACTGATTCCGCGAAGCCTGATGTCCGATGTGGCGCTGGTCGCAGGATTTGTGTTTTCCTGCGGAATTGCCTGTCGAATGACACGGGTTCAAAGTGCCTCGTTTCCTCTTCTCTGGCTGGGACTGGCTGCCTGGGTGGCGGTGATTGCGGCAGGATATCCTGTCTGGACCTGGCTTTGCCTGCAGATGAACGCCCGCGTCAGTTCACTGGCACTGCTGGTTCTGTTGCGAGTGTTATTCCTTGCGGCACTTGTTCTCCCGGCTGGGATTCTCCTGTGTCGCGGACGCGCCTTCACAACCAAAGAACAGGCTCGACTCCCGCTCTTTCTTGCGATGGGATTCACCGTGGCGTGGGGAGCATCCCTGTCGAGTTCACAGATGGCGTTGCTGATCGGCTGCATTGCTCTCGGGTTGGCAGCCTGGAGTTTGATTCAGAATCGTGGACACATTCCCGCCGGACTCTGGGGACGAACCCGGTTGGCTGGAATCAGTCTGGTTGCTGTGGCTGGATTGTGTTTTGTCGCGAATCTCGACCCTCGTACTTCTGAGAGAATTCTGTTTTCCAGTCATACGCTGCAACAGGCCCGTCATGGAATCGGAATGACTCGACTTGGATGGATTGATGACGGTCGACTTGTCGCCTCGTTCGACACTCTGCATGAACGCCTCAGCCTGTCGAAATATCGTGGCTCGCAACTGGTCTTCCGCCAGAACGGTCTGTCGACCGGAATGTATTCGACCACCTCTGAACATGCTCCGCAGAGTGCCGCTGATATTCTGCCGGTGCTGTTACCACTGGCGTTTCATCCGTCACCGGCCGATGTGCTTGTTCTGGGAGTTCATCCATCGGTCCTGATGACCTGTCAGAATTATCCACTTCGTCTGGTTCGCACGCTGGATGGAAGTACCGCGTCACACCAGTTGCTTCATTGGCTCGAAAAGAATGACCCCAACTGGAATTTGTCTGGCGGGGCCGCATTTCAGTTCGGTCGCATTGACCCGATGCTTGCCCTGCATGTTGACCATGAATGTCGTTACGACGTGGTCGTCTCCCCGATGGTCCACCCGGCCACGACGGCAGCAGTCAGCCAGACGTCCCGCGAGTTCTATCAGGCTGCCGCCCGGCAGTTGAATGAAAACGGAATCTTTGCACAGCGGATCCCTTATTATGATCTGGGGCCCGAAACGGTGCGTACGATCTGTAACACCATTCGATCTGTCTTTACGGACGTGACGATGGTCGAAACCATTCCCGGGGAGATGGTCTTCCTGTGTTCAACAGGAAAACTGCCTGCCCTCGACGAAGCACTGGTTGAGCGGTTCAAGACCCCGCAGTGTCGAAAACTTCTCGGAGAATCTGGTTGGGACTGGTCCATGGTCTTTGGACGCGGAGGGCTGAATCAATCTTCTATCGATCAGTTCATTGGGGAAATTGCACAGATGAACCGGTGTGGAGACGCCCGGTGGTGTGCCGGACTTTCCATGGAAGTGAGTCGCTGGGGAGTAAAAGCAAACGCCACTCGTGAGCAACTCGCCGAACATGGGGATGCCCTGAGAAGCGGCTTGCCGGAAGAGTCCATTTCTCAGGAAGTCAGCCATCGGCTGGAAGATCTGAATCTGGCACATCAGCTTCAACTGGGACATCCGAACGATCCGTGGGGATATCGTAAAGCGATCAAAGACCGGTTGCAGGATCGCCCTCGAACGGCACTGATGCATGTGAATTACGAAGGACTCAAACGGGTTCTCGATCCGGAAGACCGTCAACGAAAAGAATACCTGACGACGCTGGGAAAAGTGGCTAAGCAGCCACATCCGAGCGTGGAAAGCATCGATGAGTTGACCCGGTATGAAGCGCCCTTCGATCCACTGCTGTCACTTTTTGTCCATCACGAATCGATCCAGTTCATGGACCGTTGTGAAACCCCTGACTGGAACATGCAGTACCGGAATCTACTCAAGACGATTTACTTCGCCAATTCGTACGATCAGTCGGTTCGTAATGTGAGTAAAGCCCTCGAACTGCTCTGCCGTGACGACGCGGTTTCGATGAACAGTGTCGAACGCTGGGACCATGCCAACAGCCTGATGCAGACACTGGCCCAGCGCTGGCAACTGCGCTGGCAATCGGGAAAGACCTCGAAGTTTGATGCCGTCGACACCGATCAGAGCATTCAGGCCGTTGAAAAAGGATTGAAACTGCTGGCCGCCACCGCTGGAGAAAGCGGGCTTTCGACATCTGACTGGAACTCACGCCAAGCCACACTCGATGAAGTGCTGGCCCGACCGTTACGTCAAAAACGAAGCCAGCACCTGTGGAATGCCCCAAAAGTGACCCCGGTGAGTACGGCATCGAAAGAACCGGGGCCATAAAGAACAGCCCATTTCCTCGTTCCCAAGCTCCAGCTTGGGAACGCACTCAACGCCAAGCTCCAGCTTGGCCACATGGCGGTCAGACTCTCATATCCAATTGGTCGCAACGTCAATCAATCCAGGCTGACCACAATAGTTCCGGGCACTTGAGTACCTCCAATGGATCTGGTCGTCCACGTATCCTCTTTTTACGGGGTTCATGTGTAGATATTCGAGTTTCTGCCACATCATCTCGTCTGTACGGATCTGCTTTGGTTGAGATCCTTCCTGCCAGAATTGAGAGTTCGACTCTGTCTTGTGTGCGAGTTTCAGTCGGGAAAACTGGTCAAGCAGGACATACGCCCTTTGTTCTTCCAGCAGAGTGAGAATTTGTCGGGCGGTCCAGGATTTAAAGCTTTGCATTGATTTCACCAGATTGGGGGACTGGGCGATCAGATGCAGATGGTTCTCCAGAATGACATAGCCGAGTAGCCGGAACTGGCTCTGCTGTTGGAGGTGCTTCCATGAGTCCAAGAGGATTTGCGTTGCCTCAGGGCGAGTGAAGACCGGCAGCCAGCCCATGACGGTGCAGGTCATGAAATATGGGTATTCCTGCTCATTCTCGAAAATATGGTAGCGGGTGCGAGCCATGGTCAGGTCTCGACAATGGGGACGAAGCAGAGCTTCTGGTTGAGTGCGTTCCCAAGCTGGAGCTTGGGAACGAGGAGCTTTCTCTTTGCTAACTCAATTCTGAGTCGGGAACTTCCCGCTCAGGCGTTCGCGGATCAGCGACGCGCGGACGGCGTTGCGTTCCGACGATTCCAGTGACTCCCCCCGAAGTTTCTGCAGATGCGCCGGCTGGGTCTGAATGCAGAGTTCGTTGACGGTCGCAATCTGAATGTCGTCCACCAGCCCCAGGTTGATTCCCATTCGGACACTGGAAAGAAGTTCCATTGTCTCTTCAGAAGAAATCTGTCGGGCACTTGTCAGAATTCCCATCGCCCGGGACACCTGATCATGAAGACGCTGCCGGTCTTCTTTGACGAGAGCCTGACGTGCTTTTCGTTCATAACTGAGAACGTCCGGAATCACCCGTTTTACGTTCTGAATGATCGTGTCTTCCGATTTTCCCAAAGTGACCTGATTGGAAATCTGGTAGAAATCTCCCATCGCCTGGCTTCCTTCGCCGTATAGACCGCGAACTGCCAGACTCATTTTGTGCATCGCCTGAAAGACTTTTTGAATCTCTTTCGTCATGACCAGTGCCGGGAGATGCAGCATGACACTCACCCGCATTCCTGTTCCGGCATTAGTTGGACAGGATGTCAGGTAACCGAATTCGTCACTGAATGCGAACGACATTCGCTGTTCCAGTTCGTCATCGATTGCGTTGATTTCACTCCAGCATTCGTCGAGTGCATACCCGCTCCGCAGCACCTGCATGCGGAGGTGGTCTTCCTCGTTGATCATCAGGCTGACGGTTTCCTGACGCCCGATGCAGGCTCCCCGCGGTCCCTGCGATTCCGCGTGTTCCCGACTGATCAATTGTCGTTCCACCAGAAACTGACGATCCACTTTGATCAGATCGTCGACCGGGACATAACTCAATGGAGGACCGGCGGAAAGCTCGCTGATCTGTTCTCTGAGAATGTTGTTGATCTCATTGCGAACCGGTTCTTCCGCACGTGGCGGGAACGGATAACCGGAGACGTTTCTCGCCAGACGAATCCGGCTGGAGACAACAACATCCGACTCCGGTCCGGTTCCCCGTAACCATTCTCCACTTGTTCTGATCAGATCGTCCAGTTCCACGTTTTTCTTCTCCACACCACAAAACAGCCTGCTGTTTCAACTTCACTCTGATGATGCAGGTGTTTCCTCTGCTCTATCTATTCCTATTCTCTTGCAAAAGAGTCGTTTCGGGAAGGGGACCAAAAGAAATCATTGTGACTTCAACAGGAACAGATCTCGTATGACCGGGTCATGCAGACTGTTTGCAATCGCTTTGACTCCCTCAAAATTGTGGTTTCGACTGTGATCATGTGGAACGGCTACGGCATAAGCCCCCGAGGCCACCGCCGCACGGACTCCGTTTTCGCTATCTTCCATGACCAGCATCTGTTCCGGAGAAATGTCCAGTCGACGAGCGGCGGTCAGGTAAATTTCCGGATTCGGCTTTCCATGCAGAACGTCTTCGGCCGAAAGCAGAAAATCGAACCGGGGAAGCAGTTCGAACCGGTTCAGCATCTGTAACAGGTAATTTCGTCCGGAACTGGTCGCGACAGCCCTCGGGATTTTCTTTTCGTCGAGTAGATCGAGCAGTTCGAGCAGACCCGGCATCAGAGCCAGATGACGTCCGAGGAGTCGATCGAAGATTTCGCTCGACTCCCCTGCCAGTTCCTCAATGGTATCCTTGAGTTCCATAATCTCGATCATCGCCTGAAATGCTTCATGCGACCGGCGTCCCATCATGGCATGGAACAGGGCCGGAGTGGCCGTTTTTCCACGGCGTCGCATCAACTCGGTTCCGGTAAGATGAAAGATTTCTTCGGTATTGAGAATCAGGCCATCCAGATCGAAGGCGACCCCCAGAATATTGGGATGGATCTCGGGATATGTCATTGTATTCGTCGAGTAGGGTGCGTCCGGACGCACATTAGTATCGTTGGGGAAGCCTTCTATCTTACCGACCGTGGAAGGCATAAAACAGTTTGGCTGAATGTTTTGCAGGGCGTTTGCTTATTTCAAGATGGACAATTTCCGGGAGGGCGAAGCTCCTGCTGAGCCGCAAGCAAGAGAACGCTTTCCATGGTTTGCGGCTCGGCAGGAGCCTCGCCCTCCCTGGCCACTCTCTGTGAAAGCCCTGAAGTTTTGCCGTACTTCATTCCCGGATGCAGCCAGACTCCCCCTTGACCGATGTACCTGAGCGAAGTAGGTTCCCTGTACAGATTGTTAGTGGTTCTCAGTGATCAATATCGGCCAAATGTTCTCCAAACCCGATTCCGGCGCGGAATCTGGTCTGATGATTCCAGCTTGAGATGAAAGAAGTCCATGTCCAACAGTGGTAAAAAGCAGGAACTACGAAAAGATCCGATTGTTGGTCGTTGGGTGATCATCGCTCCGGAACGTCTCAGCCGTCCTCAGACGTTCTTCGAAAATGAAGAAATCGAATGCGACTCCTTTGATCCGTTTCTGGCCGGGAACGAAGACGCTACAACTCCGGAAATTCTGGCCTATCGCGACGGCGGCGTTCCAAACGGCCCCGGCTGGCGGGTACGTGTGATTCCCAATAAATTCCCGGCCGTTCGTGTCGAAGGAACGCTCGAAAAACGGGGAGAAGGCATCTACGACAAGATGAATGCGCTGGGGGCGCATGAAGTGATCATCGAATGTCCGCACCGTGAAACAAACATGGCCCGACTGTCGGTCGAGAACATTCGGGAAATTCTCTGGGTGTACCGTGATCGTCTGGTCGATTTGAAGCGCGACCATCGGCTCGTGCATGGTCTGATATTCAAGAACAAGGGGACCCGCGCCGGGGCCTCACTTGATCACAGTCATTCCCAGTTGATTGTGACTCCCATTGTGCCGATCGCCATTCAGGAAGAATTGGACGGAGCCCGGGAGTTTTACAACTATCGGGGACGCTGCATCTTCGAAGATATGATTCAACAGGAGTTGGCCACCGAAGAACGCATCGTTCTGGAGACGGACCATTTCGTGGTCTTCTGTCCGTATGCCAGCCGCTTTCCGTTCGAAACATGGGTGCTGCCGAGAATGCAGTCAAGCCATTACGAGAACATCACCAAGCCGGTCATCGAAGATCTGGGGACCGTGATGAAGGAAGTTCTCTCCAGAATGGAACATGGACTGGATGATCCTCCTTACAACTTCGTCCTGCACTCGGCTCCATTTGCGAATCAGGATTTGCCCCACTTCCGCTGGCACATTGAGATTTATCCCCGATTGAGCCGAGTCGCCGGGTTTGAATGGGGGAGTGGTTTCTACATCAACCCCGTGCCACCGGAAGAAGCCGCGAAGTTCCTCCGGGACGTCGATCTCAATGACGAGTAAGGATCGTCCTCAATATTGCTGTCGTTTTTGTAGAATTGAGTGTGTCATTCTATTTTCGGGAGGGGATTTTCGTATTGGATGGTCCGGGTGGCCGGGGTTGGAGCGTACTCGCGAAACCCCGGAACGCGTTCAGAGAGGAACTGAATTCATCCTCGGCTCTCTCAACTCTTCGCACTCGACCGGGGTTTCCTTCGCTTCGCTCTGTCCAACCCCGGCCACACTCACCACACTTATTTTCAGGACGGTCCTTACCAAGTCCCCCGCAGCTGGGTGGCCGGGGCGCGGTGTGATCGTTGCCGGTCGGGAAGGCATCGACTCGGTGGTGAGTGGGCAGAAAGAAAAGCGTTCCCAGCCCCGGGATACGCGGACCACACGGCGCGTCACCGGGGCCATGGATGTCGTGTGACGTCGGGGAATTCCTTCCGCGCCCCGGCCACCCCATCCGTGATTCCTCTATGTTTTCCACTCTAATACCGGTACGCCGGGTTTTTGGTGCTGAAGTCGATTTCGGCGAGGCCGACGTTCACTTGAAGATTGCTGTAGTAATAATCTTCCGCCAGCGCCCCCGTTGCATCCCGACGGGAAGACGGGAAGTCATAGGCTTGCAGTCGAACCGGCAGTCCGGTCGCCTGATCGATGTAGAGTCTGGTCGTCTGAAACTTCGCTTTCGCGTGCCGTTGACTATGGGTTACCTCAACCAGCTGGCACTTGAGGGAATCGACAGGAACGTCCGATTTGACCGTAACGGTCATTCCCTCAAGATCGGCTTCATTCAGCCAGGTTTCAATCAACTTGGTGACGAGAGTTCGCAAACCGATATCAGTGAGCGGATACCGGTTGTCGTCCATGGCATAACTGCCGGTGGGGTCGAGAGCAACCGTCCCGGCGAGTGACGCAAACCCGACATCTTTCACCAGAATGCGGTTATTGTTTGCCCCTCTCACATAGAGAACTTCACGCCCCGCACTGGGATTGAGGAATTTCAGATAGACGCTGAACGGCTCTTCCCGCAACTTGAGCGTCATTCGGGACTCGCGGACTTTTCTACCGACCAGTTCCGTCTTTAGAAAAGTTGCTGTGTAATCCTCGACCTCGTCCAGTTTTTTCAGGCCAGCCTGGGCGATATCAAGAGCAGGGCGCAGCATGTGATCCTGCGGAGTTGCTGCGACTTTGGCCAGAATTGGACTAGAATCGGCAAAAGTCGGTATCGTCCATAGACTTACGCCGAGTGCAGAAACACCGGCAACCGATTGCCCCAGAAAGATACGTCGGCTGATATGTTCGTTCATCATAAATACAGACTCCGTCCAGTGCTGAGACGGACTGGTTTATCGAACGCGATAATCCAGAACGTCCTTCAACTGTTCGATTGATCGTCTATTTACTCTGCCCGACTTGCCGATTGCTACTTGAATTCTACCCGCAACGATCAGGTAGACTAGTGAACTTATTGGCACATACAGCAACACATGCTGATTTATTAGTTCCCTGAAATGACATGAATCCGTAATTGATCAAGTTGAGCGATCCCTGGTCCGGCCAGTTCCAGTCGCAGACGCAGAATTCCTTCACGCGGGGCGCGCCGCATCGTCCGAAAGCTGGTCCAGTTCTCGGTTTTCTTCTTGAAGACGCTGGCCCCCTCCCGGCCGGTGAGGGTCTCGAAAATGGAGAACTGATGCCCCGGACCTGTCAGAGGATACGGGACACGGACCTGACCGGTGATCAAAATCAGATCCCCCGGTTGAACGTGAATTTTGGGACTCGTCAGAATCGCCGCTTCTCCTGCCGGTGCATTCGGTTTGACAATCATCGACAGGTATCCCCCCTCGGTTGCCCCCCCCTGTTCCAGCCGGAGTGACGTCCATTGTCGACTGGTCGACCCGTCCGCCCAGCCGTCTCCCGTCTCCTGATTCGCGGAAAGAAGGAACTCCTGCTCGCTGTCGAAACTTCCTGAAGGGAGCAGGTTCGGTCCCAGTCGTTGCTGGCGTCCGAGTGCCGCCAGCAGTCTCCAGTGCTCTGGCAGTGTCTGGAAACTGGTGGCTTCCAGTGTCGAGGTGGGACCCGACATCGGATCAACCGCGGCATCCCAGTGACTCCGTTGAATCCGTCGGAGATATTGCATTCCGCGCTGGCTCGCAACCCGTGCCTCATCGGCCCGTTGTGACCTCAGTTCCAGATGCGCCTGATCGATTGCGCTCGCGGCCTGTTCGAGGGCAATGTCGATTCCCGGTTGCACTGGTGCGCCGACCTTGATCAGTTCTTCCTGAACCTTGCTGACCCGTTGATATTTCGCTGTCGCCAGAGAGACGAATGCTTCAGCCGCTTCATTGCGATTCTGTCGGGCAAAGTTCCGCAATGCCTCCCCATCAGATGGTTGAGTAGGAACAACAATGGCGGCGACCTGATCGAATTCCCGCAGTGTCACTTCAGTCCCCCCTGCCACGCGATCCATGTCCAGATTCGACTGGCTGACACCGGTCGGAGTGACCTCCCAGGCTTGTGACGCATCAATTCCGCGAATCAACACTCGAACGGCCTGTGCTGTTTGCGCGCCCGGCACACACTGGCTTCCCGGTTCATGCCAGACGAGAAGAATCAGCAGCCCTTTTGCGGTCTGAAAGACGGTCGCACGAATTTCGGCGGCCGCTCCAGATTGCGGTGCAACATGTCCGGCCGGAGTGACAGCACGATCCCAGCGTGAACCCAGCGGCGTTCTTTGACTTTCCAGCGATGGACCATTTCCGACTTGAACAGAAATGTCGTCGACAATACGCCCGGTTGCGAGAAACGGCTCCAGCGTGCGGCAATGAATACTGAAGATTCGAATCGCCTCCAGCCGTTCGTTCAAACCGGACGTCGTGGTATCAAAGGGAATCTGCTTCCAGAATCCGATCCCTTTATATCCGGCGGCAATCGCTTCGTATCCCTGATGCAGGATCTGTTCCGGTTCTACGATGGGAACAATATCTCGTCCTGAAAAATAATCGAGCAACGGACCGGAGGCTTCCGTCTGCACAAAGGTAAACATCGGCTTGCCAGGCAAGGCATGGTCACGACGTCCACGCAGTTCCGCGAAATGGTCGGGACTGGAAACGTCCGTGTGAATGGCGAATCGACTGCTCGAGAGAATGTCGATATGGCGATGAAAGCCCCGTTCGTCTCCCGCAACATCGGCGAGAATGGGACGCCGGATTTCACGATCAGCATCCCGCACCTGTTCGGCCCAGTTGCTGATGTACTTCCGGTCTTCAATCGGAACTTTGATCCCCAGTATCCAGGCCCAGATGGGAGAAGTTCCACTCGGAATGGTTTTGATTCCGGAACTTTTCAGGATTGCTTCTTCAGGAGTCGGCTGAGGTGGAGCAGCGATCCCTCCGATCTTCATTCCCTCCAGCGCGGCCAGAAGCGGAGCATCTTCATAATCCCGGACCCAGAGCATATTGACTCCGGTTTTCGCGATCAGTTCCAGACGTTCGCCATGGTACAACGTGAAGATCGGGAAAAACGGTTCGCCATCCTTACGAATGCAATCGTCAACAATGGTCAGCCGTGACACATCCCGACTCTCGGCGGAGACCGGCTCCGCAACGATTTTCACCGGTTCCACAATCGGCCCGACTTCCAGATCATCGAGTTGCAGCGCAGAGTTTCCCTGCGGCAATTGAAGGGAAATAATGAGCTGGTCAATGTAGGCATTCCGTTCGTCCATCTTGAACGGAGCGATACCGTCTGAAAGCTGACTGCGCAGCCGTAGCAGTCGGCTTTGCATCGCTTCGTTACTGGTGCGACAGATCAGTTGCTGCCACTCTCCGAGTTGCTTGTAAGTTTCTCCTGAAAGCTCAATCGCCAGTGGCTGATTCGTTCGAGGATCGTTTTGATGCGGGAACCGGATTCGGACTCCGATCCTCAGGTTCGGACAGTTCGAGCGAATGCGAATCGATGCCGTCAACTCGTCCAGAATTCGGGCACGAGGCAGATCAATAACGACTCGTTCTCCCTCCATCGAAACGTCATTGGAGAAGAATGTCAGCCGCTCGCATCGTTCCCCTGAAAATCGGTCTTCCGTCGTCACCTGATGTGAGGTCAGCGCGGCAGCGATCGCGTGCGTCTCAACATGGCTGACCAGAGGTTCTGTTTCAAATCCATGTTGACGCATGGATGAAGGGGGGGGGGCGGCAGTGGCGTTTCTGAATAGCATCAAAAACATAAAAACCGCAGAAATTGTGCGACCAAACCTCATTGCGCCCCCCTGCTGCGATGTGACGCGTCAATTTCGTTTGATTCGTTAAGATCGGGCTGCAACTTGAAACATTCCGGGGGAATTGAGAACTTTGGCTCAAGTCTCTTGCGAGCAGTCGTTGGCTTTTGGCAACATGAGAGACGTTGGTTCCAAATACCGTTTATCACAATTGTGAGTTTTGTATTTCGGACGCTTCTGCAGGGCACAAAATTATTGATGAGTTGCGTTGGAAGTTGCCAGCGCTCAGACGGGGGGATTCTCTTCATGCAAAACGCAATTCGATTTCCGGAAACCTCGTCCGACGAACTCCCGCGAGAAGTAATCGAGTTGGGAAAGCGAATTGCCAATTTGCCAGACCAGTACTTTCGGGAATTAGAACAGCCGTATACTCAGGTGGTGGATTGCATTCGTCGCCGTCGACGAATTCTCAATCTCGTGCAGGAAGCGTTGTCTCAATTGCGTCTGGACGTGAAATACCTCATGTTCGATCTGGAAGTGACGCGGGAAGAACGGGACAGGTTACGGGCTCAACTGGATGAAATGGAACCGGGGGATTTTGGTTCAGCATCGTAATGGGATGTCATCAGGGAGTCGTATCAAAACACTGTTAAATTACAGTGAATTTTCACAAGTGAACGCCTACTTCTGTTTGGCTCCCTCTTCTTTCCTCTCCTGCTGAGTCGCATCTTTGCGAACGGATGGAGTTGTTGTCACCGGGAGCGTGGGCTGCTTCGGTTTTCCATGCAGGAATACCGGAATTCGTATCGAAGGGAAATCCGGGTCATCGGTGCGAACAAGGAGCGATGCCGTCTGTGAGCCAGAGGCGAGTGTCCCCTTGACCGTGACAAGCACCGGAATTGTCGTCGTCTCGGCATTGACCTCTTTGGATTGAATCTCCGTCACCAGATTCGGGCTGGAGGACGTAACTTCGACCAGATTCAATTCTTTTCCCCGACGGTCGGCAATACGAATCGTACTTTCCAGCTTCCCTTCTGAAAGCTGGTAGAAATATAACTCCGGCGGTGTGACCTGAACCCGGCGTTCCGGAACGGTCAGGCGAAATGTCACCGTTTCTTCGCGCGGCCCCTGATCGAAATAATGGACACGAACGCTGTATTGCTGAGGGCCAGATGGTTCCCGGGCGGTATCGACCTGAACCTCAAAAAGTCCTTGTGATCCAGGTCCATAAATCTTGCGCTCACCAAGCATCTTCGGAGCCAGACAGCCGCAACTTGGTTCCAGCCGGACAATTTCCAGCGGTCCCCGTCCTCGGTTCCAGAATGAGAACGGAACTGTAATTTTCCCCGTCGCCGGAATCTCTCGCAAGTTCACGGCATATTGCCGGAACGCCAATGATGATAATGGTTTCGTGCTCTCCAGAGACCGTTCCAGCGGTTCCCAGGACATCGCGCAGAATGCGATCAGAAAGGGGGAAATTCCCACCACGCCCAGACAAAACCGGACGACAGACCGCATTCGGCTTGTGGGTTGTTCTTCCATGAACCTGCCTCCCTCGGCTTGAGAATCACCTTGGGATGACATCTCAACAGCTCATAAGGATCTTATTGAAAACTTAACATTTCCAGCATTTTACGAGAAAATTGGTGGTGTCCGCAAGATAGATCCAAGAGAGTTCCAAGGCGTTCGCTTTATTGAAAATCGCCTGGGAGGGCGAGGCTCCTGCCGAGCCGCAAACCATGGAAAGCGTGATCTTTCATGCGGCTCAGCAGGAGCTTCGCCCTCCCGAAGAATGCAGAGAAACCACGGAAGAAACGGAAAATACGAAAGTTAAGGGGGAGACGGAGATGCACTGAAAACAGGCTGTCGTTTCAGTGAATCACCGAATTTCTTCACCACCCGTGCTCTTGATCCCGGTTCAGCAATTTCCGTCTTTTCCGTGGTTCCTCCCTTTGAATGAAGTCTTACGGCTTTGGTTCCTCATTCGGAGACTCTTCGGGAATATAGGTGTAAGTCCCATTGTTCTGGTCTGCGATCTCCCGCAACAGTTTCTCTCCCCGATCGCTGGCAAAACCGATGGTGTGAATGGGAATTCCGGTTTTGTTGAATTTGGTCACACTCGTGACGAACGGCAATGTGATCTGACCATCCGTCAGAAAGTAGATCGCTTGAGGTTTCAGGCGAATCGCCCGAATCAAGGCATCACGCGGCATTGTCTGCTGACTCTGCGCAGGGACCTGTGCCATCCAGTTCAGGTAGAATTGTTTGGATGCCTCGTCCCCGGTGACCAGTGTTCTGGCAGGCATGGACATTGGGCCATCTCCAAAAAAGATGATGAAGAACCGGTCATTCTCAGTCATCGCGGTGATGGTTTTCAACAGTTCGAACTTCACCCGATTGAAACGGGTTCTTGCGGGGCCCGGGTAGGGAAAGTTCATGCTGCTGGAGGCGTCGACAACAAAGACAGTGCTGGGATGACGGGTTCCTGCGCCGAAGAAATCCTTTGTGCCAGATCCTTTCCCGTCACCGGAATTCGTTCCATCTCCGCTTCCTTCGCCAGAGCCTTGTCCCCCCGGACGACCGTTGCCCGCTTTTCCAGAAACGGGCTGCAGGAATTCGTCAGAAGAGATACTCTCCTCTTGATGGCTGACAAACCCATCACCAGATTTCAGAGTGACAAAAGAATCGTCGACGATGCGCGTCATGAGCAGGCGTGCTGCTGTGTCTGCTTCTTGAGTCGCCGTGGAATTGCTCTCTCTGGCGAATGATTCGAAACCGCCAGAGAGTTCGACAGACGTTCCCAGTCCGTCAGCACTGGCTAATGTGGTGTCGATGGAATTCGAAATCGAGATGGCTGCATTCCCGTCTCCGAGAGTGTTGAGTCCCGGGAGGACGATCGCGGCAAGCAAACCGAGTCCGAACAGGTGCATCACGAGCGAGCCGATGTATGCATACGACGCCCCCCAGTCGTTGACCGACGCATTGAATCGTTCGGGATTGATCGGGGATTCGGGCATGGCGTCAGTGGAGGCTCTCCTGCTTTCTATCTATTGGTCACGGTCTTGTGTCTATAATCATCCTTGCCAGATCGAAGAGAATAGAAAACGGAACCCTATTGGGATATCGGCCGAGCCGGGGATGAGTCTCCGCTGACATTCACGGTATCCCAGTGAAAACCATCCTGTAAAATAGATTTTCGTTCGAAACCGAACTTTTCCGAAAACTGCTGGCTCTGAAGATTACCACCGTTCGCATTACCGAAGTCCCTGCTGGCATCCAAATATTCAAGGGAGTTCCATGACGCCCGCTCCTGCCCCTGACAAGGCGATTATCTATTTTGATGGGTATTGTGGTTTCTGTAACGGAGTCGTGAACTACTTTCTCGATCACGATCCTCAGGGGAAGCTGTTGTTTGCTCCGCTTCAGGGAGAAACTGCCCGACAGTTTCTCAGTGAACGTGAGCGGGGGGACCTCACGAGTATCGTTGTGACGGTAAACGGAAAAAATTATCGGAAGTCAGCGGCCACCGTACGTATTCTCTGGCAACTCGGGGGAATCTGGGGACGACTGGGAACACTCCTCTGGTTGATCCCCTTGCCGATCCGCGATCTGGGGTACATCATCGTGGCACGCCTTCGCTACCGAATCGCCGGTCGACTGGAAGCTTGTCGAATGCCGCGAGAAGGAGAGCAGGAACGGTTTCTTCCGTGAGATGATGTCTGCTCTGAGTCTGATTTCGCAGAGTTCCCTCCGCACTCGAGATGTCTCTTGTTGAGCGTACAAGTCTTTCAGAATCTCCCGTTTTCGATGGCCGCTGACACCAGAAAATCTGAACCGCTCCTGAAATCATGAAGTTGTTCTCGATCCGTTTTTTGTCGCAATTTCTGCAATTATGTCGATTCTCCCGGGAAATGGTTCATGAAGTGTGCGAGTTTTTCGAGCGTTTCTCAACTGAGAAATTGACATTTGATGGCATTCTGATGTAACGTGAAGTGCGATCCACTTGTACTTCATCGAGGCCATCCGATATGTCCGAAGAAAATCTTGCTGCAGAATCAGCGCTCTCGGCGCGAATGGAAGAGGTCGGACAGCCCAAGCACGAGCAATTGCGAGACTACCTGGTTGCGCAGGTCGAGTCGGGTCACCTGAATGCCGGAGAAGCGTTGCCGTCGGAAAATCGATTGGCGGAGTCGCTCGGGATTGCACGCAGCACGGTTCGCCAGGCTCTTGCGGCGCTGGAACGAAGTGGAATCGTTCGGCGAATCCACGGCAAAGGAACCTACATTCACGAGCAGGCCCGGCAGCGATTAAAGAAGGGACAGGACCTGTTTGCGTTGATTGTTCCTGAAACCACGGCGGGATTCTATCCGGCATTACAGAAAAGTTTTGAAGGAGCCGCGGCCCTTCAGCACAATCAGGTCATCATCTGCAATTCGAACAACGAGATCGATAAGCAGGGAAACTCCATCCTGCAACTGATGGATCTGCAGGTCGCCGGAGTAGCCATCGTCCCGACGACCTCCCCTCCCACCCCCGCGTATCATATTCGTCAACTGCACGAACGGGGAATTCCGGTTGTCTGCTGCTCAAGACCCGTGGTCGGGATTCAGACGCCACTTCTGAAAATTCCGTTTGAAAAGATCGGTGAACAGGCCGCGGCTCTGATTCGGGAACATGGGCACAAAAGTGCGGCTCTCTTCTCGGGATTCGGGACATCGGCTGCAAACGCTTATGAAGCGGGATTTCGCAAAGGACTCGGCGCCCGAATTCAACTGGCGGTCCATTTTGGAGAGACCGCAGTTCCTGATGTTCACCTGCAGGAAGAATCGGTATCCGCAGAACTGGAGCGATTGTTTCAACAGGAGAATCCTCCGACCGCGATCTTTGCCACCTTCGATTCACTGGCGGAACTCATTTATGTCCTGCTGACCCGCATGGGCCTGCGCGTCCCCGAAGATGTCTCCATCATCGGATTCGGAGGAGCCCATCGGCAAGGGGCACTGATCAACCGGTTGACCTCGATCACCATTGATGAAACACAAATGGGGAAAGAAGCCATCGAGTTACTGGAGCAGATGCGAACGGGTCTGGTGCCGCTGGATTCCAGTGAAGTTCGCCAGATGTCCATCGGAATCAGCGAAGGTCGAACTCTGGCGTCCCCACCCGTTCGGACCAGCGTTTCGACATAGCTATGTACTCCCTGGGAAGGAGCAGGCCGGGGCCTTGATGCCCCAGCCTGCGACAAAAATCCCTTCCTTGTTTGCAGCATTTTATTAACTCCCTCGGGGTGTTGTGCGATGTCCGACCGTGTTCAATGTTTTCGTTTGGCGATATCAGGAATGCTGATGATCAATTCTCTGTCGATGACTGCGTTCTGCCAGGAGGAATCAAGCATGGTCTGCCGTTCCACTCCGGGCGACACAACCCGATGGATCGGCCTTCTGGATGAAGCTGTTGAGCAACCTTCAAGTCTGATCAGTATTCACGCTGCCGAGTCTCTCATTCGACTCCAGCAGGGGCCGCGACTGGTTCCGTATTTTCGTGCCCAACTCAAGGAGGAGGCAAGTCCCTACCAGATGGGAGTCTGGCGTGTCCTCGCAAAAATTGAGGATCAGGACACTTTACGTGAGTCAGCCACCAGGCGTATCCGCGACACTCTTCTCAATGAATCCTCCGCATACCGTGTCCATGCAATGGAATCGCTGGCAAAGATTCGCGCTCCCATTCTGCCTGAAGAAAAAGAAACCGTCCGTCGCGTAGCCATGTCGGATTCCGATACTGGGGCTCCATTTGCCTTGTGGAGACTGGCTCACACTAAGGCGAAGGATGACGCCATCGCCCGACTGACCGATCTGTTGAACTCTGAAAACGAGGTCACTCGGGCACGTGCTGCTTACACACTCTGGCATCTCCGTCCGTTACCAGAAACAACCATTGCGACGCTGGAAGCTCGACTGGCGGATGGAACGTTACCTGACCAGCATCGCCTGATGTTTGCACTCGCGGCGGGGAACCGATCGGTCTGGGAACCGTTCGCTGATTCCGACGTGGCCAGTGCACGTTACTTCGTCGCAATTCAACTGGCAGAACATCAGGACGAGAAAGCCTGCATCCTGCTTCGTCAACTCCTGAAAGATCCCGATCTCGATGTTCGCTCGACAGCCGCATTTGCGCTGCTCAAGCAGAATGGCGAGACACCATGACACTCTCGCCATGACACTCTCGCTGCAACGGGATGAAATTGTTCATAACTGTCTCATGCCTGATTGAATCGCTCTCGTTCCAGGATTCTTTTTTCTGCACGACTCCCATCCTGGGAACAGGGGGATCGTGCGCGACGTACTGTTGATAGAGAACCGCCATGCCTTCATTGATTGATGTGACGATTGTTGTCGTTTATCTGGTGGTGACCATCATCATCGGAATCGCCTGTCGTGGCCGTCAGGAGACGGAAGAGGACTACTTCACCGGTCGGGGAGGATTCAAAAACTTCTTCGGGTCCTTGCTGATCGGGCTCAGCATTGCGGCGACATTCTTCAGTGGAATCAGCATGCTGGCCTATCCCAGTGTCGCATACAAGACCGGTCCGTCGATCGGCATTGCGGCGATCATTATGCCGATGGCCGGTCTTCCGGTGTTGATCTGGTTCATTCCCTACTTCCTGAAGCGTTGTGGACGTGAACCATATGAAGTGGTGGAGCGGGAGTTCGGTTACCCCACTCGGGCGATGGCCTCCATCATGTTTGTTCTACTTCGCATGGGGTGGATGGGAGCATTGATCTTCGCGCCCACTGCCGCTCTGATGGCAGCGTTCCAACTCCACGATGGCTGGTTCTGGCCGCTGGTGCTGCTCGTCGGTTTAAGCAGTACATTCTATACGGCACTGGGTGGATTACGTGGAGTCATTGTCACCGACTCCATTCAGTTGCTGGTGATGGTTCTGGGAATTCTCTGGCCCCTTATTCATGTTCTGACTCACCTGCCGGTCGGCATCGTCGAGTCATTTGAAACCCTTCAAAACTCTGGGCGATGGACCACGATCAACACAGCGTTCAGCTTCACTCAGGAGAAAACGTTGTGGGGAATCTTCTTCGGGTTCATGGTGGCGAACGTGGGGATCTACGTTGCCGATCAGATGTCGCTGCAGCGATACATGGCGTCAGAGTCGGTCAAAGCGGCTCAGCAGGCGTTCCTCATTAACATCATCGGGATCGTGTTTGTCACGATCATTCTGACAGTTCTGGGACTGGCGATGGCGGCCTGGTATGGGCCAGGGGGACACATTGCTCCAGAGAATGCGGATCATGTCTTCCCGCACTTTGTCATTACGGTTCTTCCTCAGGGAGCGCCGGGGATAATCTTCGCGGCGATCATCGCAGCGACGATGAGCAGTATGACCAGTGGCATCAATGCATTGGCCGGAGCGATCTCACTCGACTTCTCCAAGCCCATTCAGAAGCACTTCTCTGCGGAAGGTCGGTTGAAGTTCGCCCGCTGGTTGAGTGTGGTGATCGGGTTGCTGGCAACCGCGACCGCAGGACTGGTTCGCTCGCTCGGAAGTATCTTTGATATTGCTCAGTCGGTGATCGGCGTCTTCCTCGGCCCGCTTCTGATCTGTGTCGCTTTTGCGGTCTTCCAGATCCGGGTGGGAGGAGCCACGATGATCATCGGGATGATTGCTGGAACAGCAGCCGGATGGTGTGTCATCTTCTCCCCAATGGACAGCCTCTGGGTCGCTCCCACTTCAGCGGCTGTGTGTGCCCTGATCTCATTGAGCGGGCTCCTGTTCGCCAGCCGCTCGATTCCAGTGGAAGTGATGCCAGAGAATGAGGCGTCGTGAAAAAGAGAGGTCCCGGGAGATCTGCACTTAGGATCAGTCCCGAAATAAGATCCCGATTTGAAGAGTGATTGGGGAGGCAGGGTGGCCCGGCCAATGTGGCTTGCCATTACCCACATTTTTCTCGTGAACTTTCACCATGGGGATGAGGAACGGCTCTTCGTAAATATCTGCCCTGAAAGGGCTTCACAGCACAGCCCAGGGTCGATCACGCAGTGAGCGCACCCTGGTTTGATGGAGCCTGGGCTCTGTTGTCAAAACCCCTTCGGGGTAAAACGGTCGGAGCATCCATGAGAATTGTGAGAACTGTCTGTCAAAAAATGTGGGTAAAGACAAGGCCAATGTGGCCGGGTGCCGCAGGCACAAGAAGTTCTTACCCTCAGTCCTCCACTGTCTTCGCCGAATCGAAGAATGACGTCTTTCTCTGAAATTGAACGCTGAGGATCATGCATCTTGTCGCTACGCGACCCGGCCACATTGGCCGGGCCACCCGGGAAGTGATTTCACATGGCATAGAAAGTTTGCTGGCTCTGGATTTTTTGCTACCCACGATCCACTTTTCCCTGTTTATTTCAGGACTGTTCCTTGCTCCGGTGCGGACCAGTGATTTCCCCAACCGCTGTACAGGTCGTGAAGAAACCCTTTCCACTCCTCCGCCGTGCGACTGCTCGGGAAGACATCCGGAGCGACCGATTGAGAACCCGTCCAGACGATGTCAAACTGTCCGTCGTTTCGGATCATTCCAACGCGTGGGGTCTTGTAGGTGTGCTGTGATTCCGGGTCGATCCGCACGGGACCATGCGGGGCATCCGGAAGCCGCTGGGACAGGAACGCACGACGAATCGCTCTGACTTCCTGACTGTTGGCGTCTTTGACCGCTTGCGCCCAAAGTTTCACCCCAACGTAGGCAGACTCCATCGGGTCGGTGACGACTCGTTGGGGTAACCGTTGTCGCAGGCGTGTGACAAACTTCCTGTTGGCAGGAGTGTCAATCGACTGGAAGTAGTTCCATGCCGCGTAGTCTCCCTGTACGGCGCTCAGGTCAAGACTTCGCAATTCGTTTTCACTGACACTGAAGGAGAGAGTGGGGATCACTTCCGATGTGATTCCCTGCTTTCGCAACTCCCTGAAGAACGCCGTGTTGGTATCGCCGTTGATCGAGTTGATAATCATGTCCGGCTGGGTGGCCTGAATCTGTTGGACAACCGCTTCCACGTGTTGGGTTCCCAGCGGCAGATACGCTTCCCCGACGATCTCTCCATCCATCTGTGAGATGCGGTCTTTGATGATCTGATGCGCCGTTCTCGGGAACACGTAGTCCGACCCCACCAGAAAGAATCGTTTCTTGCCAAGCACATTTCTTGCCCAGTCCATGGCAGGAATGATCTGCTGATTGGGGGCTGCTCCCAGGTAGATGATGTTCGGGCTCGATTCGAGCCCTTCATACTGCAACGGGTAAACGAGCAGGTGATCCAGTTCTTCAAAGACCGGTTTCATGGCCTTGCGACAGGCCGAGGTCCAGCCTCCGAAGACGGTACAGACTTTTTCCTGTTCAATGAGTCGTCGGGCTTCTTTCGCAAAGGTCTCTTCGCTGGAGCGACCGTCAGCCAGAACCACTTCAATCTGGCGACCCAGCACTCCCCCTGCCTGATTCAATTCGTCGACTGCCAGCATCACCGCATCGACAACCTGCATCTCGCTTGACGCCATCGTTCCACTGAGAGAATGCAGCAAGCCGATCCTGATTGGATCTTCCCCGGTGAGAACCAGGGAAGTTGCCTCCTCGGACGAGTCCGGCTTCCGGTTCCTCCAGAATGCCACGCCGGCTGCACCTCCGAGTAACGCCAGTCCGGCGCTTCCGGCCTGAATGAAAAATCGTCGTCGGCTGGAGGAATGGGGGGACTGGTTCCCCGACAGGAGTGCCGTGAGACGATCGCCACTGATGGCCCCGGCGGCAAGCAGATGACCACTTGAAAGCGATGCCAGCACCAGATTCAGTTCAGCCAGCATCTCCGCAGTGCTCTGATAGCGATCCTGGGGACGCTTCGCCATGGCCTTCTGGATAATGATGTTGCATGCTGGCGGAATAGAAGAATCGACCGCGAGCGGATTCGGTGGAGGTTGATGGCAATGCGCGTACATCACCTGCATCGTCGATTTGGATTCCGCATAAGGATGTGTGCCGGTCAGCAGACTATAGTACGTTGCTCCGAGTGCATAGATGTCGCTGCGAAAGTCGACCGAACGTCCTTCGCATTGTTCGGGACTCATGAAGTAAGGGGTACCGACGACGTTACCGGTTTTGGTGGCTCCGCTGCTCGATGCCAGTTCCTTCACAATCCCGAAGTCAGTCACCTTGATTCTGCCGTCTGCCGATCTCAGCAGGTTGGCCGGTTTGATGTCCCGGTGCACGAGAGACATCTGATGCGCCGCCGCGACTCCCTGACAGGCATCAACGAGAATTCGAGTGGCTTCGAACGGGGAATATGATTTTCCTTCCTGAAGACGGTCGTCGACGGCTCCGCTGGAAACCAGTTCCATCACGAGGAAGTAGTTCGGCCCTTCCTGTCCAACGTCATGGATCGACACAATGTTCGGATGATTCAGCCTTCCAGTCGTTCGGGCTTCTGCCAGAAACCGGTTCAGGCTTACCGTATCTTCAGAGAGATCTTCCGGCAGGACTTTGATGGCGACATCACGATCGATGACGTCGTCGTGTCCTCGGAGCACGACGCCCATTCCTCCCCGACCGATGACCCCGGTCACGCGGTACTTTCCAATCAGTTTCCCGATCCACTTCTGAGTGGCGTTCATCGAACGGGTGACCGGTGGAAGAATGGGAGGGGTGGTCTCGTGTCCTTGGATGCACGTCTCCTGCGAGGGATCGGACGTGACCTGAGGCTGAGAGTTCTGGTCAGGATTTGTAGGGTCAGAAGTTCCTGTCATACCGCATCACCACGATGATGAATAAATGCAACAAAGGGGCCAGAAGCCCGATCGTTGAGGCACCGCATATTTGTAAAATGCGAGACATTGAGCGCGCGTCACGCATCGTCCTTGTTCTGGAACAACAGGTACCATACCGGGATCTCAAGAGTCTGTCGCGGTATTTTTCATGAAGGGGCGCGGGTTCTTAAAATTCCTTTCTATAAAGAACGCATTGTGCGTAGGTTTCACGTGAAACAGATCCCGATTCACGGTTCCCCGGCTGGCGGTCTGTCAAACCGTCTGAAATCGAGTGAGACTTCCCTGATCCCGATCGGAGTGCGTATCTTTATAGATTGCCCTTCGCTCGCCGTTTCTTTTTATCAACATCTGTTTTGAAATCGTTCATCAGCCAGACATCGGAGTCGACACAAACCCCATGAACAATTTCCGTGGACTGACTCTGCTCCAATTCCTTTGCTTCACCCTGGCGTTTGGAGCAATCAGCCGCTTCCATCACTTGCGGGATGTTGCTGTCGAGCATTTCGATGAAGGAGTCTACGCATCAAACCTGTTCATCGGGCCCCCCGATTTTCGGTACCCGTTTCAGGAGTTGTATGCTCCTCCCCTTCTTCCCTCGCTGTTGGAATGGACGCTGATTTTGACCGGATCGTCAGACACCAGTGTCATCCGGGTGAACGTCCTTTTCGGGATCCTGCTTCTCATGGCGATTGGCTGGACGGCAAACGAACTCCTCCGACGAGACGAACGAAAGACTCCAGCGACTCCTTCTGTTCCGTCCGGTTTGTCGTTCGGAGCAATCGCAGCGATGCTGCTGGCACTGACCTCAGAGATACTGATCCAATACAGCCGAACCGCACTGACCGATATTCCGCTCACCTTCTTTCTGGCTCTGGCGGTCGGAGCAGGAACGCGCGGGCTACGACAGAATGACTGGCGCTGGGTGATCGCGGCCGGTGTCTTCACTGCGCTGGCCTGGTGGACGAAGTACAACGGCTGGCTTCCACTCGCGATTCTCGGTGCAGGGATCGCCGGATGGTTTGTCTTGGGAACCCGCAACTGGAAACAGACACAACCGGCCCTTGTGAAATGGTTCGTGATCACCACTCTGGCGATTCTGTTGTGGCTCCCCTGTCTGAATGGCTTGCAGGCCACCGGAGGCTATGCCGCTGTTGCCACCAATCATGCCGGGTACGTCGTCGGCCCCTCCGGTTGGTTTGACTCCATTCAACGTCACCTGCAAGTGGATCGGTTCTACTCAGGCTGGCTCACGGCATCCGGCTTTCTGTTCGCATTCACTCTTCCACTTGGCTGGGGAGTGAAAACCAGCGATGGGCAACCGCTCCCATGGGACAACATCAGAGCAATGATCGTGCTCGGTTTGGGAACCGTCCTGGCTGGACTCTGCTGGTGGGGGGGAGCGTTGCCGGTTCTTCTCCTGCTGACTGTAACGGCCGTCGTTCTGACGCTGCTCTCTCCACGCTCAAAGGAAACACGGTTCACCTTGGGACACTGGATCCTGATCGCATGGATCCTCGGGTTACTCTTCGCGACGCCGATGTACCGCCCCTATCCTCGTCTCATTCTTCCCTTGCTGGTTGGCCTGAGCATCGGAGCCGGATGCGGAGTCGAGCAGATTTTGCGAAGAGTTATTGGAACGACTTCATCCGCCACTCCTCCGGAAGAGTGCCGAAGTCAACGAATCTGGCGAGGGGGAGTGGCGGTTGGAATCGTCGTCACACTGGCGATACTCCCCCATTTTTTTACTCCGGTGGCACTCGAATCACGACTGCAATTCAAAGAGATCGCCGCGCTGGCGAGTGCGGCGATTCGACAGGATCTCGTCGAAAATCCAAGAGTGTCACGACAGGAAGGTCAGGCACTCGTCGCCGTCTACGGAGAGCCGGGACTGTTCTTCCACCTGGCTCGTGACCCTCAAAAGCTCGTGATCCAACCGATCGGAACGACCGCTCCCCTCATCTCGTCGACAGGAGTGTCTGACGTTCCCACCTATCTGATCACCGGACCACACGCCTGGGACGCCGCTCAAGAACTGGAAAACTTACCGGAACGAATCCGTCTGGTGGCCAGTTTTGACTATGCCCCCAGCCCATTGGTGTTGCTGGATTCCATGACTCCCAGTGAATGTGCTGCCTATCCTCCCGTCAAAATTCAGGTCTGGACCCGATCGCAGTGAGTGCCGTATAACCCCTCTCCTGTCTGGTGTCGATCCTTCCGCTTGACCGGCACCGAACCGGAAGATCCCGGAATCTCACTGATGAAAACATTATTATTGATTGGTCTGGGAGGAGGGCTGGGGGCCATTGCTCGCTATCTGTTGAGCGTCGGGATCCTTCAACTCACCCCAGGCTGGAGGTTTCCCACCGGGACATTTGCAGTCAATCTCCTCGGGTGCCTGGTCGCCGGAATCCTGTTGGGAGTCATGGCGAAGCAGGGACAATTTTCGGAGGAAGCCCGAGTGTTCCTTTTCGTCGGACTGCTGGGAGGGTTCACAACCTTCTCGGCATTTGGCGTGGAAACAGTGGCGTTGCTGCAACGTGGTGAACCCGGAATCGCCGCGTTGTATGTAAGTTTGAGTGTTGTTTGCGGATTGACCTTACTCTGGGGAGGAACGAAGTTGTCTCTGTTGATGCTGCGGTGACCTCAGACACCTGCCCTCCCAGACTACGCAAACAACCGGGACGATCGCTCTGACCGGAAAACTCCGTAAACAAGGAAAGATTGAAGGACAGTGGATCAGGAGAATGGAGTCGGCTCCCTGATCGGGTCGAAGTTATCAGAGAATGGATTCACAAGGTTCCAACAGGCCTTGTTGAGCTGACGATTGCAATTGATGATTTTGCCTTTGAAACTACTGGAATGTCCACACTGAATCTTGCGTTAAAACACCAGCACGAGAGCGGCCAACGAGTCGCGGAACCGCTCGGTGAACACGCAGATTAAGGCTGGACACAGCACTGCGTCTGTATGGAGACGGACAATATTATGAGTGATTCTTCCCCAAACGTTCCTCCCCGTCGCCTTGGTCGTGGACTTTCTGCCTTGCTCGGGGGTAACGGCCCCGCTCATTCCGAAACAAACGAAGAACTGACGTCCGAACTGCGCCAGATTCCGACCAATCAGCTTTCCCCGAATCCGTTCCAACCGCGTCAGCAATTCGATGCCGAAGCTCTTGGAGAGCTGGCTTCAAGTATTCGTGAACACGGAATTCTGCAACCACTTCTTGTTCGGGAAGTGGCGGGAAGCGGCTTTCAGGTGATCGCCGGAGAGCGTCGCTGGCAGGCCGCCCAGAAAGCAGGACTGGCCTCTGTTCCCTGCCGGGTCGTTGATGTTATCGATAAGACGGCGTGTGAATTCGCGCTGGAAGAAAATCTCAAACGAAAAGACCTGAGCGATCTCGAAAAGGCGCAGGCGTTCAAAGACTATCTGACACAGTTCGAATGCACGATTGAGGAACTGGCGAAGCAGTTGAGTATGAACCGGTCGACGGTCAACAACATGCTCCGGCTTCTCGAACTGTCAGCTCCTGTCAAGAACGCGCTGAATGCTGGACGTCTGACCGCCGGTCATGCCCGGGCATTGCTCTCCCTTTCCGAAGCAGATCAGATCGAACTGGCCGGGCGTATTCAGGCAGAACAATTGACCGTTCGCGCCGTCGAAGCCGCGGTGAAGACACTCCTCGGACGAGACACCCCTGCTCCGAAAGCCGACGTCGAACCTGTTGCGACACCAGTCCCCACCACTGTGGTCGAATCGGTTCAGGAGACAAACGCACCTGCTCCGGTGACTGCTGAAGAACAGAGTGAACCAGCACCGGCAGTCGCAGCTTTGACAGAGGAACATTCCGGTGTGACGAACACGGTTCCAGAGACGATTCCGATGCAACAGCCGGAGTCTTACCGGACGCATCACGTCGATTCACTGGAGTCACAACTGCGCGACATGTTGGGGGTCAAAGTTGAAATTCACCTTCAGGCCAAAGAGAGTGGACGTATTGTCGTCCCGTTCTCCAGCAACGAAGAATTCGAACGGGTCCTGAACATCCTCCGCCGTCATGCGGCGTGAGCGATATGTCACGACCGATGAGATCGTCGAATTCGTCAACGGCGAGAAGATTGAAAACACAGAGGTACGGAGAAGCACAGAGGAATACACTTACCGTATTATATTCAAAAATTGGTGTTGAAGAGCCAAAACGAGAGCGGCCAACGAACCCCGAACCACTCAAGCAACTCTGATTCCAGGCCGTGACATGGCACGATCCTGAAACTCTCTGTGAACCTCTGTGCCTCAGTGTTTCAAATTCTTCTACTGAATTCAGAAAGCGGGCCACACCGAAACATCTCGTTTTGAAACGACGGTCAGAAAGCTTTTTGCGGCCTGCATTGGACCAACATGGAGCATCAAAAAATGACTTCCGCCATTTTACTGATTGCTCATGGCAGCCGACGGGCGGAAGCCAACGCCGAACTGGTGACGGTTGCCGAACAGCTTCGTCCACTGGTCGCGCCGGCGATTGTGGAGGTGTCCTATCTGGAGGTGGTGGGTCCAACCATTCCGGAAGGGCTGGAGAAATGTGTCAGTCTCGGAGCGGAGTCGATCCGCATCCTGCCGTACTTTCTTTCTCCCGGAGCACATGTCGTCGATGATCTCGAACAGGCCCGACAGGATTTTCAGACCAGACATCCAGACATCCCCTGTCGGCTTTGTCCCCCCTTGGGACGACACCCCAAACTACTGGAGATTCTCGTCGATCACTCACAGGAAGAATTCTGAAGCCGTTTCACTTTGACGGTTTCAGTGCCTGAATTTTCAAGGATTTGATTCGTAACGGACGAGGCCCATAACGGGTGTCGTACGTTCCAATAATCACCTGACCCGGTCCATAACCGTCAATCGGTTGTTCGACGAAGAGTCGGTGGCGTCCGATATTGAAGGACAATTTGGAATCGGAGACCTGCACTTGAAACGGTTGTTCTCCCTTCCATTCGTAATAGGGAAACTCCTGCGTCCGTCCTTCAATCGCCTTGCCTCCTCGAAATTCCGTGATGAACCAGGGGCTGCCACTCTCTTTCATCGTGACATTGTGAACGGCAATTCCCCGGCCTTCATCCCAGCCAAGAAGGAGAAACCAGCCTCCCAGCCCTGCTTGCTCAATGATTCCTTCCAGTCGAAATTCATTGGCCCAGGCAATCTGTAATGCAGAATTTTTCCCGGAGATGACCTGTAGACCTCCGTTCACGATTCCCCATTCCGCATCCGAAATGAAGTTTCCGAGCACAAACGGATGAGACGGTTGCGGGCCAGTGAACTCGAGATCGTCTAACTGTTGAAGCTTGGTCTTCTTGGGAAAATGTCCCTGAGCGGCAGGTTGCAGGATCGGAACATACAGGGCCTCGGCTCTGGTTTTGGCAACGGCTCCTTCAAACCCGTCAGGTTGTCCCCAGGCGATGAGAGGCGTTGAGAACAGGAGACAACATGACAGAACGAACGAAATGGCATTGCCCATGCCGGTGCCCCTTGTAAATTTTACAAAATCAATCCTGCAAGATATTGTCACGTGGGTTGTTTCTCGAAGATCACTTTGAGAAACAACACGGTCTCCACATCACAATTTTTCGTCACCCAATCAGTTCACGGAGGCGGTCCAGAGCTTTGGGAATTTCGACGTACGGATCTTCCGGCTCTTCATACTCCAGAACAATGTATCCGCGGTAATTCGCCTGTCGCAGAATCGAAACAACTCGCTTCAGATCGGCCGGAGATTTCTTGCCGTCGGGAGATTTCATGACCAGTTTGATTTGAGCGTTGACCGTATACGGAGCGATTTTTTCGAGGTCGGCATACGGGTCGGCTGTATGAAAATTGCCGCTGTCAAAGTTGATCCCGAACCAGGGGGAGGGCTCGACCTGTTCCACGATTTTCAGGATCTGGTCAGAGGTTGCGGTGATACCGTGATGGTTCTCCAGAGCCAGGATGACTCCTCGTTTTGCGGCATGTTGAAGTGATGCGTTGATCCCTTCCACACACCGGGCGATGGCCGCTTCTTCCTGATCCCCCTTGGGAACCTTTCCTGCAAAAATACGGATGACCGGAGCCCCCAGGTCAGCGGCATGGTCAATCCACTGGCGACACAGTGCCAGTTGTTCGTCTCGTTTCTCCCCGGCAGGAAGACAGAAATCGTTCCCGATGGCGGTTCCGGAGATGTCGAGCCCGAGGCGAAAAGTCTGTTCTTTAAGTGCAATCAGGTCGGCTGAGGCGAGTGGATTGGGGAAGTAGTAACTCGTCAATTCCACCGCGTCGACATTCTGACCGGCGGCGAAATTGATGAAGTCCGACAGCGTCATCGTGCCCGGCTTGTTCGTTGGCTGCGGCCAGAAACGGCTGAGCTGACGGTTGAAAGAGTAGGCCGCCAAGGAAAGTTTGAAGTACGGCTTCCCTGTTCTCACGATCGGCTGGGCGGCACTTGCAGTGAGTCCCGATGCAGCCAGACCCGATGTCATCGCTCCTAAAGCTGCCGCTTGCAGAAACCCCCGTCGAGTCACATCAGAGTGCTGAAAATTCTGCATTTCTGGCCTTTTCTGTCAGAACAGCCGCTGGGTAATGATCGAAGTTCAATTGCAATAAAAGATTACAGAACATCGGCAAAAGCTGCCAGAGACCGGCAGAATCAGCCGCTGGCGGAATTGCGATTGCTCGATTCCCGTCAGCGGGGTACTGTTTCACGCTGCAGCATTCCTGAGATGCTGCTTCTGTTGACATTAACTGTCCGCACGGACGCGGGAACGTGATGCGTATTTTTATTTCAGCCGGAGAACCGAGCGGTGATCAACATGCCGCTCAACTGGTCCATGAACTCCGTAAACGACATCCTCAATTGCAAGTGAGTGGTTTCGGTGGAACGGAGCTGAAAGAGGCCGGGCAGGAACAACTGTTTCGCCTGACCGATCTGGCCGTCATGGGGATCATGGCGGTTCTCCCACTGATTCGAAAATTCTGGAATCTCTACAAACAGGCCGGTGCCTACTTCGAACGGGAACGCCCGGATGCGGTGCTGCTCGTCGACTTTCCCGGTTTCAACTGGTGGATTGCCAAGGCCGCGAAGAAGGCCGGTATTCCAGTTTACTATTATTGTCCCCCGCAACTCTGGGCATGGGCCGGATGGCGCATCAAGAAGGTGCGTCGCTACGTGGACTGCGTGTTGTCAGTCCTGCCGTTCGAAGCGAAGTGGTACAGCGATCGGGGGATTGACGTCGAGTATGTCGGGCATCCCTTCTTCGATGAAGTAGCGGAGCGTCCTCTCGATCGGGATGTGCTGTCGACTTTAAAATCCAGATCGGAGAGACGTCTGGCGATATTGCCGGGCTCCCGTAAGCAGGAAGTAAATCGTAACTTTCCGATGATGCTGAACATCATCCGCGAACTGCATGCTCTCCATCCTGATGTTCGCTTCCCTGTTGCCTGTTATAAGCAATGGCATTTCGATCGTTGCAGTGAACTGATCGAAGCAAATGGTCAGGGGCTGCCGCTCGACTTGTATCTCGGAAAAACGTCTGAAGTGATCGAGGCAGCGGATTGTTGCCTGATGGTCTCGGGTTCTGTCAGTCTGGAGTTACTCGCCCGAAAAACTCCGGCTGTCGTCCTTTATCGTGGCGGAATCGTGATGTGGTTTATCGCGAAACTACTCATCACCTGTAAGTACATGACACTCCCGAATCTGATCGCCGGTCGCGCGATCATGCCGGAGTTCCCCTGCATTCGGGAACAGGGCCTCCATGTCACAGAGATGACCCGAATTCTCAATGGCTGGCTGGCCGATCCTGTTCGCCTCTCCGATGCCCGTTTCGAAGTCAAAGAACTGGCGAGATCCGTTGTCGAAGCCGGGGGACTGGAACGCTGTGCCGAAGTGTTGCTCGCCCGACTCGGACAGACTGTCGAGGAGACTCGCCAAACTCGCGCTGCAGCTTGAACCGAAGGCTTCAGGATCTTCGTTCCTGATCCCATGTCGGGAGTGGAGTCGATGTGTCCAGCGGGATAATTTCCGCGTGTCGGGTTGTTGTCTCTAATAACGCAACTGTCGGTTGACCGTAGGTCCAGCCGGATGCCTCACCAGGATTAATAACAAGCCGTCCGCTATCGTCCGTCTTAATTAATGGACGATGAGTATGTCCGTGGATGGCGATATCATATTCTCCCTGACAATCGCGCAGCTGTCTTGGCATGTGTGCGATGATAATTCGCGTGTTGTCATCGAGTGTATATGCTGCCGGCGCTTCTTTAATTTGTCCGATAATCTTAAATCCCCCCTGTATACCGATGCGGTTCCCTTCGTTATCTCCGAAGCAACCATAAATCGGACAGTTCAATTGTCGTAGTGGAGGGATGGCAAATGTCGAGACCAGATCCCCTGCAAACAGAACGGCACGGCACTCTCGTTCATTAAAGAACGCGACCGCGCGACGGATGTTGTCGAGGTGATCGTGAGTATCGGAAAAGATGCCAACCAGCATGGTTCAAAAATCACAAACAGGTCAGGGGGTCGATCGAGAAACTGGTTCCCACTGGCGGCGTGCGGCGTCGTACAGCAAGGGAAGGCGATCCGGAAACAGCTTGCTGGAAGCCTCGAGTTCACTTCGATGCTTTAATCGAGCGACAAGGACTGGTCCATCAAGTGTCGGGGGATTGACAATCAAATCCATGTGTCGATCGGCAGGGTCTGGGATCACGAATACGATCGCATCTTTCCCTTGTCGCTGTTCTTCAATCTGCTGGCGAAACTGTCCATAGATGCCCCGTGGGTATGTGACTTCTGCCAGTCCCTGCGGCAGCCGTCCTGGCCAGATGGGAACGACTGTCACGAGATTGACGGCCACAACCGTCGCGATCATCAGTCGCCACCACAAACGTAATCCATAGGCACCGGTTTCGACCCATGTTCGCTCCAGCCGGGAAGTGGCTTCGGCGAAGATCAGCAGCCAGAGTGGCGCGGTCTCCAGAACATAATGCCAGTCCATAATTCCAGTAAACCAATAAGGAATATGAACGATATGTAATGAGACAATCGAGGCCGGGATAAACCACCATCTCCGGTTCCCTAATTTTGGTGTGAACAAAACAACGAGAACGCTGGCTGTTAATGGAATGATCCCGAAGGTCCATCGCATACTGGCAAGCAGACGGGTGCCGACATTCTGGATCGCCTTTTCAGAAGTCAGGTTCTCAGCCCAGCGGTCATAGTTATCTAATACCTTAGGACCGAGATGCTGCTCCCCGATGGTCACATTATTAAATCCATAACGATGTCTCGGGGTATAAATGTCGGTGTATTGCTGATAAGGAGAGAGGAACGCGGAACCTGTGATCTGCCGTTGCGTTTCCATTTGAAAGAGCCCGGCGATGATCAACGGGAGTCCCAGAAGAATTGCCGAGACAGTTCGTTCCACAAACGTCGGACCGGAGTGAAACGGAATGATGTCCGATTTGAAATGCCGTTCCATGATCTTGTTGATTTCCATGCTCTCTGTAATGGGAGCATGGGAAATGATTTTCTTTGTCGTTTTATGAACCAGCTTTCCGGTCAACCACCAGAAGAGAAAGAGAAGACCGAACGGCAATCCGAATCCGGCCGCGGTCATCGGTCGGCAGATCATGGCAAACGCTAATCCGGAACCGGCGACCGGCAGTAATCCGGAGTGTCCACAACGCATCCATTTCAGGAATGCCCAGAGGAACAATAATAAGCCGACCAGTGTCGGATGATGCGAAAGCAACAATGTACTGAAAAGGATCATGCCCGGGGACAGGGCAAACAACAGGCCTGACAGCAGTCCGACACCGTTACCAGTCAGCTCTCGCCCGATCCAGAACAGGAGCATGGCGCAGATCGCCTGCGCCAGTTGATGCCCCAGAATCGGGTTTCCCATCGCGACGAACGGCGCCATCCAGAGGCCGACACCGGGAAAATACCGGCTGGCGAAACGTCCTTCATTCAACACATGCATCTGGTCGAACAGTTCCGGCTTCGGTTCAAATCCCGGAAGCGAGAGTCGGCCTTGAAGATAAGTTTCCGCCTGAAAGAGATAACTGAACTCGTCGTGATAAGCGGGAGGTAAATTGTGGTACGGCTTCTCAAAGCCTGATGAGAGAGAAAATGCAATAATTCCGATCAGGATTGCTGCTCCCCAGGAGGAGACCAGTTCCTGATCGTCCGCAGCGGACGTTCTGAGCCATGTCCGCCAGATGTTTGTTGACGGTCGCGACCGGGGCCGGGCACGAAACAGCGTTGCCAGCAGTGCGACAAAGAGCAACGGGACGAATGGAAACCAGTCCTGCGTCGGTCCGGCCATCCATCCGGTGAGAGCCTCTTTTCGGGACTCGGCATCGGCCCAGCGAGTCGTTTCAATCAGGCCGACGGCAAGCCCCATGAATGAAAAGACAAGCCCTCGTACCCAGAGTGGGACCACTTGACGCGGAACAATTGGTGTTCGAGACTCAATCAATGGTCGCGCCTTAGTGTGGTGAATGAGGATTCAGGGATCAGGATTCAGAGGTCAGGGAAATACAGATGTTTCAGGGCCGCGAACAAAATCTCTCAATTGGTGAGAACTCCCGGTCCGCGAGCGGATCGGGACAAGTTTTGTTAAGGGCTTACGCATTGATGACCAGCGATTGTATCCTGATCGATCGGTGCGGTACTGTCTAATACTGCGAAATAAATTTTCATTCAGTACAGGAAATTGTCATGCTGCCTGGCATTAAATTGTTTGATCTGACCGGAAAATCGGCCATCATCACCGGGGGCTCGAAAGGGTTGGGGCTGGCGATGGCGGAAGGGTTGGCCTCGGCCGGGGCTCAGGTGTTGCTGGTAAGTCGTCATCTGGACGAAGCCCAGGCGGCCGCCGAGAAAATCACCGAGGATTACGGCGTTAAAGCCGTGGGGTGCGCGGCGGATGTGACCAGCCGGGAACAGGTTGAAGCGATGGTCGACCTGGCATTGTCGGCGTTTGGGAAGGTGGACATTCTGATCAACAACGCCGGCATCAACATTCGAGGACCGATTGAAGATGTGACCGTCGACGAATTCGAGCAGGTTCAAAAGATCAACGTCACCGGGCCCTGGTTGTGCAGTCGCGCAGTGGTGCCCCTCATGAAAGAGGCCGGATCCGGCCGGATCATTAATCTGGCCAGTGCCCTGGGAGTGGTGGGAATGGTGAACCGCACTCCTTACGCCACCAGCAAAGGAGCTGTTGTTCAATTGACCAGAACGCTGGCAATTGAACTCGCTCCGTTCAATATCACCTGCAACGCGATCTGTCCCGGACCGTTCCTGACGGACATGAATGTGTCCATTTCCAACTCCGAGGAAGCCCAGAAGTTTCTCGTGGGGGCGGTTGTTCTCAACCGCTGGGGGGAACTGGAAGAAATTCAGGGGGCAGCCATCTATCTGGCCAGTGATGCCAGCAGCTACACCACCGGAAGCCTGCTGGCGGTCGATGGCGGCTGGACAGCGAGATAAAGGGAAAGGGACCAGAGGTCAGAAAATGCAGCTTGGTGAATTTGAATGCCTCAGGAAATTCAAAATCCGAAGCACTTTAGCGGAATGAAGTTGCGATTGCTGTGGAGACAAGCGGGAAGTCGCTGTTCCTCGTTCCCAAGCTCCGACTTGGGAACGCACTCGCCCAGAAGCTCCGCTTCGAGATTCGTATTGAAGACAATCTGACTCACAACTCTCTCCTCTTTTTGAGAGAAGAAAACCAAACGTTCAGTGGCCAAGCTGGAGCTTGGCGTCGAGTGTGTTCCCAAGCCAGAGCTTGGGAACAAGGGAAAGCAACTTCATTCGGCTAAACAGTTACCGATTTTGAATTTTTCTCCGTCGTTTGATCCCAGAGCAAACTGTTCTATATGTTAGAGGCTCCGTTCGGAGAGGTCGTCGAGGCTCTCGATTCGACTCCCCCGAGGGTCACCGGAACCTTGATCACTTTGTCCTTTCGGAGAATGGACAACTCCACCACGTCCCCCGGCTTTTTGCTTTCAATCATTCCAAGAAACTCTGCGGCCGTCGCCACGGGAGAACCGTCCACTCCGACAATAATGTCTGCGGCAGAACGATCTTCCATTGCAAGTGGATAACGTCGGGTCACTTCAGGGCCTTTGACCCCGGCCTTCTCCGCTGGTCCGCCGGGAGCCAGGCGAATGACCCGAAGTCCTTGTTCAGTTACAGTGACATGGGTGATTCCGACATCACCACGAATCACTTTTCCATGTTGAATCAGTTCCGGCACCACCCGACGAATCAGGCTGGCCGGAATGGCAAACCCGATTCCGGCACTTTGTTCGACACGACTCGCAATGGCCGTGTTCATCCCGATCAATTGACTATGCGAATTGATTAACGGTCCGCCTGAGTTCCCGGGGTTAATGGACGCGTCAATCTGAATGATTGATTTAATCACCCAGTTTCGCTGCACTTCCAGTGTTCGATTCAAACTGGAGATGATCCCCTGACTCATGGTCCGTTCCAGCCCGAAAGGATTTCCCAGAGCAAAGACCCGCATTCCGACCCGAAGATGTTCGGAATCACCAATCGGGATGGGAAAAAGATCTTCTTCCTTGGTTTCGATTTTGATGACGGCAATGTCGTTCACCGGATCGGCTCCCACCAACTTGGCGGGAAATGTTTCTTCATTGAACAAGGTCACATTGATCTGCCGAGCCCGTTCGATGACGTGAAAGTTCGTCAGGATATGACCTTGCTTGTCGAGAACCGCCCCGGAACCGTTCCCTTCTTCTGGAATCGCCGCCATGAAAAAACGCTGCGTGGCGATTCCCATCGTCGAGATGTTGACGACACTCCGGTTGCAGTTCTCATAAACGGAAACGTTGACCACTTCGTCCGGGCTGAGCCCCTGGGAATTAAAAACCCCCGGTGCGAAGGATGTCTGCGGAACCGACAACGGCGGAGTTTTCGGAGTTGCCAGCGGAAGTGAATACTGCGGCGTTCCCTGAGCCTCGACCTGATTGGGTGAAGTCAGCCGCGCGTCCATGATCCACAGCGACAGACAACTTCCCAGAACAGCGGCGAGCAGACAAACGGCAAACTGACGCACAGGACTCCCCCTAAAGTGCAGCTTTCGAAACTATCCTGATTCGGTGCTTCCAGACTGAATCACAGCATGGTCGCCCCCCTTTGATGCCGAGCAGATGGAATCTCGATATACTCCGTCGTCGGATCCCCGGACTGTCTGGCGACAGTGTCCGGAAACATCTGCTCGAAAAGTCCCTGCAATTGTCCTGATTTTATTCCAAACACTCAAGAGGGATTGACCAATGTCTCCCGCTCTCCCGGCAGAAACCTTATCAATCACTGAAAATTCTCTGGAAATATCGGACGAAAACTGGCTGAAAGGGCTGTCGTTTCATTCCACGGCGCCGGAAGAACTGACCACTGCCGCCAGCAAAGGGGAAATCGTTGCCGTTGCGGAGTTTCTACATGCGACCGGAGTGAATGGAACCAAAATCTCCAGGCAGAACCGCCGCAAAATTCTGGAGCAGCTGCAAATCCTCTGGCTGGCTCAGATGAATCGCTCTTCTGCCATCGACGAGGCGTCACTGGCGCACTGCCTGTTTGAAACCGATCTGGAAAGTGGTGAACTCTCAGGGCGTGTGGAAACAATTATGGCTTCCACGCCTTCTGCCCCCCCGGATTTGTCCACTTTGATTGCCGCATTCTGGCTGCTGCGATTGATTCCGCAGAAACTGGAACCGCAAACATTGTTCTCACTCTGGCGCTGGACCCTCGAAGGGGGACGGGCCCACCTGTCGTCCAGTGAGCCTGTTGCCGCCGATCAGGGATGCGCGGCGTTTGATCAAATCGAAATGGAATCCCTTTTCGGGTGGATTTACCACGATCTGAAAGCAGAGCGAAAGCTGGCTCGGCAAGGAATACGCTCTCTTCAGCAGGCCATTGATGCGTCGACCGACATCGACGGAACGCCTCATGCCAAGTGGCTTGACCAGATCCTGCCGCGACTTTCCCAATTGTCCAGACTGCAACTGTTTGCCCAAACGGTTAAGACGTCTGTCCTGAGCCGCAAAGACGAAAAACGGGTGCAGCGCCTGTTCGGTCGCGTTGTCGGTCTGGTGACCCCCGCCGGCATGGCCTTTAGAAATGAGAATGTTTCTCTCGCTGAAACGGTCCGGCTGTTTCGGACCATCGCAGACGTGCTGGACTTCCCGCTCGCCGCAGGGACCCGTCGACTGTTCAAACGATGGGAATCAGACAGCATTTCATCAGGGAAGAGCGTCAAGCCACTCACCCTAGAGCAGGAACGGGAGGTTCGCAAACAATTCCACAAAGAGTCTCACCAGTCGGATTGGGCGGAATGGGGAATCCTCCGTTCGGCATGGTCCAGTCCGGTCGATCTCTTTGCAATTCGACATGAAGGACCGCGACCGTTTATCGAAGCGGTTGCCGCCGATGAGCCGTTGTTTTCTGGAATCTGGGATCATTCACTGACAGTCTCTGGTCGCCCCATTGAAACATCGGGAGACTGGTCCTGCTGTTGCTGGTATCACGACCATCAGACCGCCTTCATGGAACTTCAACTCGAGGTTGAAGATTCCATTCAGGTCATCCGTCAGGCGTTACTCTTACGAAATGAATCGGTGCTCTACATCGGGGATTCCGTGCGGCTTCCGGAGTCAGGAAACATCGAGTTCTGCCGTACTCTTCCAATGGTCGGCGACTGGAACCTTGAAGAAGATTCCGCCACACGGGAACAGGCTTTGATTCGAGAAGAACGCCGAATTCGCCTCTTCCCCTGGACCAGTCCACAGGATCGCATGCATCGGGGAACCGAATCAATGGAACTGCTCGACGGTCAATTGAAACTGACTGTTCGAACGACGGGCAAAGGTCTTTTCGCGGCCACTCTTTTTGACTGGTCTTCAAAACGACAGGAAGCCCCAGTTGACTGGCAACGGGCCACCGTCGCTGAAGATGGTGCGATTCTTCCCCCGGACCGTGCCGTTGCTCACCGTTTACGACTCGGGAAGAAACAATGGGTCGTTTATCACACGCTGGAAAAGCCGCCGATTCCAAGAACCGCTCTCGGAATCCACACTGCCAGTGAGACGGTTGTTGCCGAACTCAACTCCAATGGGGAAGTTCACGTGCTGGTGGAAGTGGAGCTGTGAGAATGCCCTGACGTCGGCATCAAACGTCTTTGTGTTTCCGCGATTTCCTGAATCGATGGGGCCTGATTGTCCTGATTTGGTTACGAATTTCTTTATCTTTGGATATTCTGCGTAACACCGCATCAATTCTTGCGAATACAAAGAGTCAACGTTCGCAAATGTTTTGAATGGGTGACTGCTGAAATCAATTCGCATCCAGAATGTTTCACTGCAATGTTTCACTACGTTGATGCAGTCAGTTCCTCCAGATGATGAATGAGACCTATGACAACCTCACGGCGTGATTTTCTTTGTGCTTCCGTTGCTGCTCTGACTCCTTTGGCTTTCTCGCGGGTTGTGTTCGCACAATCGGGAAGTCAGGCCGCATCCGGGATGAAGCTGGGACTGGTTTCCTACAACTGGGGGAAAGACTGGGATCTCCCGACGACGATCAAGAACTGTACCGACACCGGTTTTAGCGGGGTCGAACTGCGAACCACTCATAAGCATGGTGTCGAAATTGCACTCTCTGCTCAGGAACGGAAAGAGGTTCGCAAGCGGTTTGAGGATTCCGCAGTGGAGTTTGTCGGGCCGGGGAGTGCTTGTGATTATCACTCGCCAGATCCCGAGGTTCTCAAAAAGAATATTGAAGAAACAAAAGCGTTTATCAAGCTGTCTCACGATTGCGGCGGGACTGGCGTGAAGGTTCGCCCGAACGGGTTGCCGAAAGAAGTTCCCGTTGAGAAAACCATCGAGCAGATTGGGCTGGCTCTGAAAGAGTTGGCCGTCTTCGCCGACGATTACGGTCAGGAGCTCCGTCTGGAAGTTCATGGTCCCGCAACTTCGGAACTGCCGGTGATTCACCAGATCATGCAGATCGCCGAACATCCGCGTGCCCGGGTCTGCTGGAACTGCAATGGGACCGACTTGAAAGGAGACGGGCTGGAAGCCAACTTCAAGCTGGTGGCCGATCGGATTGCGACCGTCCACATTCATGATCTGCGGAAAAACAACTATCCATGGCAGGAACTTTTCCCGCTATTGAAGGGCATTAACTTCTCTGGCTGGACATTGCTGGAAGAAGGCAATAATCCCGAAGACACGATTAGCGCAATGCGGGAGAATCGGGAAATCTGGAACGGTCTTGTGGCTAAGACCCCCTGACAAAATGCCCCTCGATCCGCTTGCGGAAAGGGGAATTTCATCGTTCGAGAGGTTTTGTTCGCGGCTCTAAAAAGTGACCACACTCTCTCCGGGCAGTTCATGTGAACTGCCCGGAGTTGTTTCCGTTCCAGATACGACTCTCGTCGTCACTGTTCCTCTTTGTTATGACAGTCGTTCCAAGTTTGCCTTAATGGAGAGATCAGTGGGGAGTGGGTAGAAAATGCAGGTCTTTTCCGGATTTTCTGATCCCTGGTCCCTGAATCCTGACCCCTTGCTCTCCATCGCAAACAAACTTGGAAGTACTGTATGAGGGTTCTCTATCCGGCCATTTCGCGGAGAACCTCTGCCAGAATGGTACAGCCTTCCTCGACGTCGGCATCGGTAACGTTCAGAGCGGGGAGCAGCCGGACCACCGTATCATGAGTGGCATTGATCAGTAACCCGCGCTGCAGGCATTTGGCCACCGCCGGTGTTGCTTCGATCGATAGATCGATGCCGATCATCATCCCGCAGACACGAACCTGCTCGATGATCGGCAGTTCCTTCTTGAGTTGTTCGAAGAACGCTCCAAACTTCGCGGATTGCGTTTTCACATTCTCCAGAATGTTCTCTTCTTCGATGGTTTGAACCGTTGCCAGTCCTGCCGACATAGCGAGTGGATTCCCGCCAAAAGTGCTGGCATGCAGGCCGGGTCGTAAGCTAGGAGCAATCTCATCTCGACACAGAAACGCCCCGCAGGCAACCCCTGACGCAATTCCTTTTGCCATGGTGATAATGTCCGGCTGCACTCCAAATGTCTGATAGCCGAACCAGTTTCCGGTCCGTCCCATGCCGGTCTGGACTTCGTCAAAAATCAGCAGCATATTGTTTTCGTCACACAGAGCCCGTAACCCTTCCAGAAAACCGGGAGCCGGAATATTCACGCCCCCTTCTCCCTGAACCGGTTCAATCAGAATGGCCGCTGTTTCCTGATCCACTAATTTGCGAACCGCTTCCAGGTCATTATGTGGAGCATATTCAAACCCTGGAACTAACGGACCGAAACCTTCATGATATTTAGGTTGCGCCGTGGCTGTTACGGCAGCAAATGTACGGCCGTGGAAGCCGTTTGTGAATGTAATAATTTTATACTTCTCTGACGCTGTATGTAGCCGGGCGAGTTTAATCGCTCCTTCAATCGCTTCAGCACCGCTATTACAGAAGAATGCTTTACCAAATCCACGGGTACTTAGAGCTTCCGCGAACTCCCCTTGCGGCTCGGTGTGCCAGGTGTTTGGAACATGAATCAGGCTTGAAACCTGAGTCTGAATCGCCTGAATGACTTTGCCTGGTGAATATCCAAGGATATTGCATCCCCAGCCGGGAAAGAGGTCGAGATATCGATTCCCTTCCGCATCCCAGACATGCGAGCCTTCCCCTTTCACCAGACTGACTGGATATCGTCTGTAGTTTGGAATGACATATTTATCAAAGAGGGCGACCGTTTCAGCGCTGCTTCGTTTCGACTGGGACATATTATTAACTTACGTGAATTGATATGGCTGAATATATTTTTTCCGGTGCGTCTGAACGCACCCTACAGATTAGCGATTTTCTAACTGACGATTTCGGTGCCGACTCCGCGATCGGAGTAAATTTCCATCAGTAATGAATGGGGAATTTTGGCGTCGACAATATGAATTTTTTCTACTCCCACATCCAGTGCTTCCAGAGCCGCTTCAACCTTAGGGACCATCCCGGTGGCGATTGTTCCGTCGGCAATCAGTTCACGGCATCGCTGAACCGTTAAATGGGAAACCAATGTCGAGGGATCCTCCTTATTTAAGAAAATCCCCGGGACATCACTCAGAAAAACCAGTTTCTCTGCTCCCATTAATCTGGCAATGGCAGCAGCTGCCGTATCGGCGTTGACGTTCAGGCCGTCCCCGTTTTCATCCAGTGCAATAGACGGGATGACGGGAATCGTCCCGGACCGGCAGACTGCCTGCAGGATGTCGCGACGGATATTGTGAACAGACCCGACACGTCCCAGGTCCACCGGGTTCCCTGCGGAATCGTTCAGAACAAGTTTTGTTCCCAAAAGAACATTCTCTGTGCCGACATGCAGACCGATGGCCCGTCCGCCGAGCGTATTGATTTCATCGGCCAGTGATTCACAGATTTCTTCAGTCAGGACCCGAGTGGCAATTTTCAGTGTTTCTTCATCGGTGTAGCGACGCCCCTGTACGAAATTGGGGGCGATCCCGGAATCCGCCATTGCCCGACTTATGGCCTTGCCCCCTCCATGGACAAGAATCGGCCGCATCCCGACCGCTTCCATGAAAACGACATCCGCGAGACAGTTGGAAACGGATTCCGGTTCGTCGAGAGCGCTTCCTCCCAGCTTGATGACCACGTAGCGATCACGAAATCGCCGGATCCATTCCAGAGCTTCGACCAGTACGTTGACCTTACTCAGTGCATCATTCAAGAGAGTGTTCCAAGCGGGCGGTGTGGAAAAGGGCTCATTTTAAGTGTGCGTGTTTGCATGTCAAACAGGGAACGCACTTCCCCGAACAAGACACTGGACTTTCAATTGATTCAGAGCCACGAACAAAACTTCATCAAATGATGAGAATTCCCTTTCCGGGAGAGTGAAGCCCAAGGCTTTCGCTTTATTGAAAATGTCCCGGGAGGGCGAGGCTCCCGCCGAGCCGCAAACTATGGAAAGCGTTCTCTTACTTGCGGCTCAGCAGGAGCTTCGCCCTCCCGAAGATTGCCCATCTTGAAACAAGCAAAAGCCCTGGAGCGAAGCCAATCACTGTTCGGCGCGAAGTTTGCTGCGTTATATTCTCCCTTCTTCCCTGCCAGACGACTCTCGTTTTTTAAGAGTGTTCCGATGGAGAGAGAAGAAATCGCCTGGCATTCTTCATGCCGAACAGTCATTGGCTTTGTCCTTCCCGTTGGATTCGCCTGTTTCAAATAATTAAGAGCCGCGAACAAAACCTCTCAAACGATGAATATTTCCTTTCCGCGAGCGGATCGGGTTCAGTTTTGTTAGGAGTTTTAAAAAGCCCTGATGGAATCTCCACAATGGCACGACAGGAATCTGATCGGGAAGATCTCTACGAAGAACTGCATCTCGTCGTTCCCCGGTGGGAGTTTTTGCCAGATGCTGGCGAAACGCCGGTCGTGGCCGGAATTCGGGAGGACGGGCGTTTTCTGCTTTATATGACGCCGGATCAGGTGTTTCAGTTCGATGCTGAAAACCGGTTATTACGGGCCTTTGACCATGGAGACCGTTATCGGACACAGGGATCCACTCTGGCTCGACTCCGTCATCAGCGAACAGAAACGACGAGTGAACTGCTGCGTTATGACTTGTCACCCGTGGAGTTGGAAAGGTTTTTCCAGTCACTTCGCGAATCGCTTCAATGGCTGATTGTCTGTCTTGAAGGGGGGCGTGCGCGGTTTCTGAGATCGACCGATCAGAAAACCGATCAACAATCGTTGCTGCAAGAACGACTTTCCGGTTGCCTGAAAACAATGCCAGAGCTTGCACCTGCCTATCGAACTCGACGAAAATAGATCAAACTATCAACCGGTCCTATGCGACAAACACTCATCTGACACTCATCAGATTCAGTCTCCGGTCTCTTTTATGCCTTCATCGATTCCCTATCCTCAGAACGCCGAACAGGAAGTTCGAATTCCTGTTATCGAATTGCATACCGTCGTCGAGAACCTGCTGGTCAAGTACAGCATGTTCCGTTTCGACGCGAAAGTGGCAGCAGCACGACTCGTTGAGGCCGACCTGTTTGGAATGCCGGGGCATGGAGTGGTCTTGCTTCCTCGCCTTCTGGATGCCATTGATCATGGTCATATCGATCCTCGAGGAAGTGTCTTGACACTCACCGATGCTCCCAGTTTTGCGATACTCGACGGCAGTCGTACGATTGGTCCGCTGGCGGCCACGCGAGGAGCAGAACTGGCAGTCACCAAGGCGAAAGAGCACGGGGTGGGTATTGTCACCGTCAGCAACGGTCAGACTCTTGGATCTGCCGAAGTGTATGTCCGCTTGATGGCCAAAGCCGGGGTGATTGGCCTGTGTCTCTCCAGTACCGGCGGAGCCACGTTGACGGCTCCCGGGTCTCATGCCGGTGCTGTCGGAAACTGTGCTTTCGCTTATGCAATTCCGCTTCAGGAGCAGTTTCCCATCGTTTTCGACAGTGCCTGTGGACTCGAATCGTGGGGAAAGCTGCGTCTGATGCAGCGTTATGGGGTTCCCATTCCGGATGGATTGTTGTTTGATCATCAGGGAGAACCGACCAGTCAGCTTTCGGATGCCGTGGCAATGGCTCCGGCAGGCGGAACTCTGGGATTCGGGCTCTCCATGCTCTGTTCGATTCTGGCCGGACCGCTGTGTAACGGTTGGATGCCGATTCATAAAACGCGAGACACCGACGCCGAGGATTCGCAGCACTTCTTTCTGGCGATGTCCCCTTCCCACTTTTGCGATGTCGAGAAGTTCAATCAGGAAGTGAAATCGTCGCTGGAAAAAATTCGTGCGTTGCCAGCAATCGATCCCAATGAACCGGTACGGATTCCCGGTGATCGCGGAGCGGCCACCTCCGAACACTTCAACCAAGACGGCATTCCTGTTCACACCAGTCTGGCCGAAGAAATCAAAGCCCGGGCCATTGCCAAAAAGGTGGCTGTCAGTTGGTAATGTGGGGAGATTGTGACCATGTCTATCATCTTCCCGAATTTTTTCAGGGATCGTCTGATCGGTGTTGTCGCTCTGCTGACGATACAGGTCTTCTCTTCAATGGCGTTCTCGCAGTCGGATCAGAACGGTGTTGTTCATCGACAGCAATCCTTGCCGGAAGTCCGACGGGTGGGCTGGTCGATTCCCCTGCCGGAAGAAACCAAAGTCTCTACTTCCACTGAAGACGATCTCCTGCTGTTGAGCGACTCCACGGGAGTTCACGGGTTGCATCTTTCATCAGGACTCCCGGCATGGCCGGTCGGTGAAAACGATTTCGGTTATCTGTTGCAAAGCATTTTCGCTCCGGAAAAATCGAATTCAAAACCATCCGCTGGAACAGTTCATAAAATTCGAGGCTCCACTTACTGGACTGCCGTTGTTCCCGGCACGTCATTGGGAACAAGACTGACGCCCCTGGAACTGGTGTCGTTGAACCTGACAGCACAAGGACGGCTGGAGTGGCGTCAATCTTCCGAGGAACTGATGAACGAACAAAACTGGTCGTTCGCCTCGGCTCCTCTTGTTAAGGGGGATGAGGTCTTCATTCTGCTCCATCATCCTCAAAAAGGGTGGAGATGCGCCGCACTCAATTCGTCCGGCAATCGGATCTGGTCGCATCCGGTCCTCAATCTGCAGGGAGATTTTGACACCGTGCAGTTACAGAAGTCTGGTGCGTCACTGTTCGTAATCACCGGTCAGAATGCAATTGAGTTGATCATTCATGACTCCATCATTCGCGAACGGTTGTTTGAAGTTGCTTCGTCCAGTAATGACAGAGGCACACTTGAAACATTGGTAACGGAGACTCATCTGGTTCGCTTATGCGGATCGCAGCTGGACATCTGGGAACGAACCGGAGGAACCCTGCTGTTCAGTCGGGTTCTGCCTGTGCATCTCACGTTTCTGTGGGGAGAAACTCAGGGAAACATGATTCTTTCCGGGAAGTCGCTGATGGCGATGGATGTCAACTCTGGCAAGGAAACATGGCGATTGGCCCCTGCTTCCCCGGGGTTACAGGGAGTCGGTCGGGGAGTGATGATGAACGGTTCACTCTTATGGCCGACGGGTGATGAACTCTGGCAGATCGGACTCGCCGCCGGAGAGATTGAGAAACGAATTCCACTCAGACAATTAACCGGAATTCACGGGGGAGACTTGATGTTACTCAAGAACTCTCTGCTCATTCATCGCTCAGACAGTATCTCTCTGCTGGAACTGGTTCAGCCGCGATGATCCCACTCAAAAAGGATCATTGCCTGGCAGCGGTTCGCTGAATCTGCTGGCCGGAAACATGTGAGACCCGGCCATGATTGGTGAGCGAGAGTGTGATGTAAGAGGCCAGCCGTTGATCCGCATCCGGAAACAGTTCAGCCACCTGATCGGAAAATCGAGGAGGTTTTGTCGTGGTTCTCAATTCATTGCAGTAATCCACCAGCAAGGCCCGACCGTCGGGAGCGTCATGTAGCAGGTAATGAATCCAGGCCCAGGATTCCTGATAATCGGCGCGCCCCATCTGGCCCACTTCATCCAGCTTTTCGAGTCTCGCAAGATCCGGCTGCCAGCCGTTCTTCAGAGCAATCGCCAGTCTCTGCGTATGTTCGCGGTGAAGACGCCCCGGCATATCGGTCTGGGTTTCATAGTATTCCGCAAGCCCTTCATCGAGCCAGAGCGGAACCGTTCGCAAGGAAGCATGCAACACGCCATGCGTATATTCATGACGCAAGTCTTCCCCGACATTCGGGCTCCAGTGAGCATACACTCCCAGTTCCGTCGGCGACCCAATGAAGAACGCGCGTCGCGCCGGCAGATTGGGATGTCGGCTCTGCATGTATTGTGAGTAACGTTCTTCATCGGCGAAGAGATGAATGACCACCGGTCGAGTCGGCGGAGGGAGCTGAAGAGTGTCTGCCAGTTCCCGGCGGATGTTGCGGAGATCTTCCAGCATCGGGTCGTTTGATTTGATCTTCAGATCAGACCGGATAATGAGATCCCCGGATTCGATTTCATACTTCGAGGGAAGCTGGGCAGTTTGATTCCGGGTCGAGAAACAGCCACTCAATAGAACGAGAATCGCGACGTACCAGCAGGCACGTCGTGAAAGAATCCGTTCTGGCTGATTGACCGAGTGTGTCATGATTCCCGTCGGCGTTCCGTCGCGTCACAGATCATTGAATTCATTACAGCGTGTGATGGCGATGTGTCAACACCCATTGTCGTGAAAGACAGGGGGGAGGACTCACGCAGGCGCTAAGGCGCAAAGGATTTGATCCATGCTTTATGCGAATTCATCTCTTCTGGTTCAGGGGGACATGAATGAAATTTCATATCAGAATGGTCTGACTCTACCTTCACTGTTTTCGTCAGCGAGTTTTATTGCATCTCATTCGTCTGATTCGTCCCATTCGTGGTTCCTGTCCCATCGACATCGTTCGAAAACCGTCACCACAAAAAACGACGTCATGCTGATTTCTTTGCGCCTTGGCGCCTTTGCGTGAGTCTCCTCTTCTTATTATGTGACAGGGAGCCTAACGGGGTTGCCATTGTGATTCCCTCAAGGCCGGGAGCCAGATGGGTTCGTGCCCTTGCTGCTGGAACAACTGAGCAAAATGGAGATGGCAGGTCAACAGGAGAATCTGCTGTCCCTGACTGGAGACATCCAGCAAGGTTTTCGCGGCCGCTTCCAGTCGGGTCTGGTCGAAGTTCACAGTGACGTCGTCCAGCACCATCGGGAGTTCTGTTCCATTGCGGGCGAAGTCTCGAATCATGGCCAGACGAATGGACAGGAACACCTGTTCCTTGGTGCCGCTGCTCAGTTGTTCCACACGGAAGGCGTGTTGTTTGTCATCATCGACGAGGAGTGTTTTCTCCCCGAGACGGGTCCAGATGCGGTGGTATTTGCCGCAGGTGAACTGATGCAGATAGGCCGAAGCGTCCTGCAATGTGCGGGGTTGCCGTTCGTTCTCGATGCGTTGTCGAACCTGAGTGAGAACCCGATCCGCCAGTCGGGTCGCCGCCCATTTTTCAGCCGATTCACGCAGGGCGAACACGACCTGTTCCCGGTCGAACCGCAGCGAACTGAGAGTCCGGTCGTTCTCAATTTCCCGGAGCTGTGCACGGACTTTTTCGAGCGTTCCCTGAAGTGATCGAAGTGTGCTGTCGATCTGATTGATCTCGTTGCGGCGACGTTCGATGATGTCGTTGTTCGATGCCTGATCGTATTCAATCAGGTCATCTTCAACGAGAGCCACATTCGCATCCGCTTCGACCAGTTTCTGGATCTCGTCATTGAGAGCACTGATCTGGTGTTCCAGCGTGTTGCGTTCATCGATGGCAGCCAGTTTGAGGATGATTTCATCCCGGTCGCCAACGCCGAGACGCTTTAACAGCACGGTCCGTTCGCGACGCATCTTATCGATCTGCTCGACAAGTTGTGCGGCCTGCTGTCGTTTTTCCTTGGCGGTCTGTCGCAGTCGGGTTCGTTCGCGGCGACGTTCTGCCTGCAACTTGAGTTCACGGTCCCAATGGGCAAGCGTGTCGTAAGGATCGGTGTAACGAAAGTCAGGTGACTCCAGCTTCACCGCCAGATCACGAACCTGTCGCAGATAGGTTTCCAGTTCCTGCCGCTGATAGACTTCCTTGTCACGATGGGATTCGTCGTCCTTGAGCATCTGTCGGGCTTCCGATAGACGTTGGCACTGCTCGAATGCCTGCGAGACTTTCAGGGTTTCGGAAAAGCCGAGACGTCGCAGGGTGTCTGTCCAGTCCCGACGGACCCGACCATGATGACGCTGCTGTTCCTGAATGGTTTGCCGGAGTTGACTGAGCCGCGTGCGAAGATCGTCAATGCGACGCCCGGTCGGTTCATGACGATCCAGTTCATTCAACTGTTCCCGAATCCGACGAATCACTTCGTCGTCGGAAAGTGGCGCCGGCGGGGGTTCGGGAGTCACGGGGACCGCCGGTTGCGGACCGGGAGCAAGCACGGCCGGCGGGGGGGGCTGATAGGCTGCATCACGCCGCAGGATCCGGTCAATTGCCTGTTCGGTGCGATGCAGTTCCAGTTCGAGAGTTTCCCGTTCTTTATCAATATCAGGAGTCGAGAACTCGACCACTTCGAAATATTCTTTCATCGCCCAGACCGTCCCCATGGAGGCGACTCCGAGCAAAATGAAAATGGATCCGACAACCCAGGCCGTCGCTCCGCCAGCGACGATTCCGGTGTATCCTTTCAGTCCGGCAAAAATTCCTGCGGCGACCAGCACCATTCCCGCCAGCATAAAGAAGCTGTGTACCAGCCAGAAGAAGGGAGGCAACTCCCGTCGGATGACAGTCGGGCCAATCTCCCGGTGCAGTAGCTTCATCGCTTTACGAAGATGCTCACGGCGAATCTTCAGACCGCGCAGATCTTCCATCTCGTTGAGACGTTTTAATAACGCCTTACGGGTCTCTGGAATGGTCAGCTTTCCGAGATCGCGTGTATACGACTTCCATTCCGCCCGTAATGTCCGCAACTGACCGGAAAGTTTTTTATGCCGTTTGATCAGACGGGCGCGAGTTCGGCTGGCGCTGCGGTAGATGTTGGCCTGAGTCCAGAGTCGCTGATAGGCTGCCGGGCCGATCTCTGTCTTTTCCAGACGATAGGTATCCCAGTTTCCTTCCAGTTTGGAAAGGAGATCATTTACCCGGGAATGAGTCTGATTCCGTTCTGATTCCGCAGTGGCCAGAGACCGGTCGAGCGCCTGCATGATGCGGGAGTTCTCGAACAGGTTCTGAATGGCACAAGCGTTCTCTTCCAGCTCTGGCCGGGTGGGAATGGCGTCTGCTTCTTCCTGAAGTTTCTTCGCCTCCGCAATCAGGCTTTGGCGACGTTCATTAATCTCCGAGTGTTCCAGTTCCAACTGGTCGTAACGACTGAGAATTTCGCGGTCGATGTCTCCTTGGGGGAGATCGGCCAGTTGCACACGGAGTTGGCGTTCCTTCTGCCAGGGGCTCCAGATGCGATTCACGAACTGACGGCTGCGCAGGTCGTATTCCGCTTCCTGACGTCGCGCCTGTTCTGAAGCAATCTGATCTTCAAGAGTGTGATACTGATCTTGAAGCTGATCATGTTTCGCCGTGACGGGAGCGTGTTTCGCCAGTTCTTTGTCGAGTTGCGATAGCCGATTCAGATGAGTGAACAGTTCCCCGTTCTTCTCTTCCGGATTGACGATTTTCTGTTCTTCTGCCTGAAATCCTTTATGAGCACGGAAGATCTGTTCTCCTTCCGGTCCCAGTGACAAGCCATAAATATGTTGAGCGACTTCATCGCCGTTAAGCGTAGCCAGTTGCTGCAATTCCGGCAGACCGATGGCGAAGATGTTCTGAAACATCTGCTCGCGCGTATCGGAAACCAGGGAGAGCAATAACGGGTCGTCATCACGAACAATGCGTCCGTTGATTTCGAGCCGCCCACGGGTCCCCGATTGTGACGTCCGACGAAGGCGATATTCCTTGCCGTGATGTTGCAGGCGGAGTGTTCCGCTGCATTCGATCGGTTGGGCATCCGGTCCGGCGGCCCGTTCGTCGTGAGGAAGATAGCCATAAAGAACTCCGCGGATAAAACGGAGCAATGTCGACTTCCCGGCTTCATTCGGGCCGTAAAGAACCGTCACCCCGCGTTCATTGAACGGAAGCGTGACGTCCTGCCAGATGCCGAAGCGGTCGATTTCGATTTCACGAAGCTGCATCGATCGCAATCCTAAATTAGGAAGTAGGAATCAGGAGTTAGGAATTAGGGAATGAACATTGTCGTATTTCCTAATTCCTATCTCCTAATTCCTAACCCCTCTTTTCTTTACTTCATTCCAACCACTGTGAAGCAAGTGCCTGTGCCCGACGATAGACATTCTGCCTCGACAATTGTCCTAACACTTCTCGCACCGCGCGGGTGTCAGGACGATCAATCCAGTTTTCTTCCAACAGTTCCCGTCGTAACTGCTCATACAACGGGTCACCTGATTCCCGTAAAATCTGCTGAAAATCCGCCAGCAAACGGGTTTCGCCTGCTTTGGGAGGAGCAGTGACCACCGGTTGATCGACACTCCGTTCCAGTCGGTGTAAACGACGAACCGCCCGTTCGCCGGTCATTTCCGCTTCCAGCTTCTTCCACAACTCTTCTCGTTTCGCCGGTTCAGACAGAGAGTCGAACAGGCGTCCAGTGCCGGCCAGTTTCCAGGTGAGAATCCAAAGTCGTTCGTCATCGTCGACGGTCAGTTCCATCAGCGCGAGAGCCATTCTCTCGCACAGATCGTTCAGACCATGATGCGGCTCGATGGAAACCAGAAGATCTTCCCAGCGAATCGGAGCGACGGCCACGGCGTCGATCGTCGCGTCTCCCTGATGATCGACATTGACGATGCTGCAACCGCGCGAACCGGTAACCGATCGGGTCAGTGACTGAGCACAACCGGGATCGTGTGCGACTCCCCCGTTGAAGTGTTCCGTCGCTGGAACACCTTCTCCCAGGGCAATGTAATCCGTACGCTGATCAATGGCTGCCTGAACAAGTGCGGCGGCAGCGGAACGGTCTCCATTCGTGGATTCAGAAACGGGACGGCCGTTGGCCCAGGTCAACACTGTTCCTGCAGCCACAAGTCCGATTCGAAACGGAGTCTGATGTTGAGATGAAACCGAAGATCGGGAGTCCTTCCATCGGGTTTCATCTGAATGCGGTGTTGCGATGACAGAGATGGAAGCCAGAACCCGTTGATCATTCATGACCGCGATTGGTTCATGATCGTCGGCGGTCAACAATGTGACATTGGGAGGGAGATGAACGTTCTTCTTCCACCCGGCAATCGGGTCGAGTGTCCCGGGAACGACGAAGACCGAAATCTGGTGTGCGGCCAGTTTCTCAAAACCTTTCTCCAGTGCGACTCGCGCACGGAGACTGTTGGTTTTGGCGTTAAAGCTGTTGCCGGTGAGAAGCAGAAATTCGACTTGAGCGCGAACACAGGTTTCGACAATGCCGTCCCAAGACAGGAATGTGGCATCTTCGACCAGTTTGCGGTCGTCAGCCGATAAGGCACCGGTCCCGGTCAGATGCTCATCCAGACAAAGACTGGTGGCGTGAACGAATCGGAAACTCTGGCGAGACATGAATTATGGAATCCTTTCCCCGTCGATGGACGACATCGACAGTCCTTCCTCGAACCCGGCATCCCTCCCTGGGTGAGAGCCCGGCGTGGCCGGTTTAATCCGACCACAACCAAACGAATCCAAGCCTCTCAAAATCTTCACAATCCGAGAAAATTTGAAATGCTTGCAGTACGTTGCTCTCCAGTTCGACCGTGCAGTATGACCCTGCTGCTTCGAAAGGGAGATTCCCATTCGCTACAGAAATCGACTGGCGCAGTACGGAACAGAGAAAATCAAACAGACAACAGGCTGTTATCCGAAGGTCCGAATTGAGGACAGTTTACCCATCATGGCAAGATAGGAAAAGGGCATTTTGTAAATGCTGCAAATCTGGGTAAACTTTAGGGGGAATGGCTAAAGATTGGAGCAAGATCACCACAGAGCTTTTGCTTGTTGGGAAAAGGGCCAATTTCCGGGAGGGCGAAGCTCCTGCTGAGCCGCGAGTAAAAGAAACGCTTTCCATGGTTTGCGGCTCGGCAGGAGCCTCGCCCTCCCGGAACGCCTTCATGCAGATTGTGGACACTGATAAATCAGTCGCTCACCGGAAGACAGAGCCAGGGCATGGAAACGAAGGAAAGTTTGTCGAGTTCCGCGCGTGCGGCCCGAATGGCTCCTTCTGTCGTTTTATGGGTCATGAAGACCAGCGGGACAATGGGGAACTGGTCCCGCGATTCCGGTTCGTTCGCCTCTTTCTGAATGACCGAAGCGAGACTGATGCCGTGTCGTCCCAGAATGTCCGCAATCTCTGCGATCACGCGAGGGCGGTCTTCCACCAGAAATCGCATGTAATAGCGACGGTGAATTGCTTCCGGCTTCTGCAAAGAAAAGCCGTCCTGATGATCGGTCAGATTCAGACGATTGAAGGTGATGCGATGGCGTCCAACCGCCACATCGACCAGATCGGCCACCACGGCGGAAGCGGTCGCCATCTGTCCGGCTCCCATTGCGGAAAACCAGGCTTTTCCAACCGCGTCCCCCGTCAATTCCACCATATTATAAGGGCCGTCGACCTGAGCCAGCGGTCGATTGTGGCGAATCAGGGTGGGCTGAGTGTGCATTTCGAGCAGGCCATCAACCAGCTTAGCGGTCGCCAGCAGCTTGACGGCATACCCCAGTTCATCGGCAAACTTCAGGTCCATCAGGCTTAGTTCGTCAATCCCCTGTACGGGAAACTGATCCGGTGTGACACGACGTCCAAAGGCCAACAGAGCGAGAATCCCCAGTTTCTGAGCCGCGTCGATTCCTTTGACATCCATGGACGGATCCGCTTCGGCATACCCCATTTTCTGGGCTTCGGCGACGGCATCCTCATAGGAGGCATTCTCCAGAAACATTCTGGTCAGGATGAAGTTACTCGTCCCGTTGACAATCGCTGCCAGTGAGGTGATCTGGTTTCCGGTCATTCCCTGCCCGATGGCGGCAATGATCGGTGTTCCCCCGGCGACAGCCGCTTCAAAACAGATCGCTCGTGACTGCTCGCGTGCCAGCGAAAACAACTCGTCTCCATGAGTGCAGAGCAATGCCTTGTTGGCAGTGACAACGTCTTTTCCTGCTTTCAAAGCAGCAGTGACCAAGTCGAACGCAGGCTGCAGGCCACCGATCAACTCCACAACCACATCAACATCCGACGCATGAACCACTTCAAACGGATCGGTGGTCACCGGAATATCGCTGAATGCCGCATCCCGTGGTTTGGACAGATCCCGTACCGCCGCACGGACAATCCGCAGCGGACGCCCGGCTCGTGAGGCAGTCCGTTCCGCATGTTCAATCAAAATACGGGCCACCCCGGAACCAACGGTTCCCAGTCCAATCAACCCGATACGCAGTGGTTCTGTTGTGGCGGTCATCTCAAAATCCCAGAGCAGTTTGCTCAACGCTGGTCACAAAGCCTGTCGCAAATGAGGTTGCAGTCACGTGGAGGCGGTCATCTTTCTTCGGAGCATATCGATTCCTTCGCTTTGACGGGAGCCTTGTGGAATGTCCTTCAAGATTCAAAGCAAAGTTGGGAAAATTCTCACATTACGGGAAGCATCTCTGGAAAAAAGTTCGAAGGTTTGCCACTCTTCCCAAAGTTTTCGAATCATCAACAAAGAACGATATCATTCGCTCTGCGATGTTGAGTTCTTTATCAAGAGCAGTCTTGAGCGCTCTCTCCCGGAACTGGCTACCGGTTCCCTGATCGATCAAAATCCGACTAAGCTGCGCAAGACAGTAGCACGTGACATCAAAAGGAACGCCGAGTTATGTCGACGGTAAACGAGCCATCGGGAGTCAGCAAATCGGGCAAATGGGCCGCATTGGGTGCTGCAATTCTAGGGTGGATGTTCGACGGTTTTGAAATGGGGTTGTTCCCGCTGGTCGCCGATCCGGCTCTTCGGGATCTTCTTCAGACCGAGAACACTGGAGAAACCGGAAAGTGGATTGGCATCATCACCGCCGGTTTCCTCGTCGGAGCGGCAACAGGGGGAGTTCTCTTCGGCTGGCTGGGTGATCGCATTGGCCGTGTTCGGGCGATGGCGTTAAGTATTTTGACATACTCGCTTTTCAGCGGTCTTTGCGGACTGGCCGACTCCGCAACAACCCTGCTTGTCTTCCGTATTCTGGCCTCCCTGGGGATGGGAGGAGAATGGGCACTAGGGGTCTCTCTGGTCATGGAATTGTGGCCAGGAAAATCACGGGGCTGGCTGGCGGGATTGATCGGAGCGGCCTCGAATGTCGGGTTTGTGCTCGTGGCGGTCGTCAGTATGTTCCTGATTCAGATTCTGGGCTCGCTGCAACAGATCTTACTCAACATCGGTCTGTCACAATCTCAGGTCGACAGCCTCTCCTCAAACGGGGGATGGCGAATTCTGTTGATGTGCGGAGCGTTACCCGCCTTGCTGACATTCATCATCCGACTGTTTGTTCCAGAATCGGAAAAGTGGACCGAAGAAAAAGAAAAAGGCTCGACCTCGAAATGGGCCACCGTCGACCTGCTGGGAGTTCTTATCGGTTCTCTCGGTCCGATCGGAATGATTGCCATCTGGGCCGACAACCGGGTTCCCACTTCCGTCCGGATCATCGGGACCATCATTGGACTCCTCGTTGCCATCGTGGGGTACCTGTACCCGGTCACCCGGTATCTCAAACGAATGGAAGAAGATCACAACGGGCAGAAACTGGTCGGAGCAGATGGGCAGCCCGTTCGTAAATTGATGCTGATCGGAGCCTTATTGAGCGGGGTCGCTTTGCTGGGAACATGGGGATCTCTGCAATGGGCTGCTCCCTGGGCCGCATCGTTGACTCAGGACTCCGGCATTTCGCATGGAAAGGAATGGACACAGATTGCCTTGGGAATGGGGGCCATCATTGGAACATTCCTCGCCGCACTTGCCGGGCATGCGTTCGGACGCCGAATCACTTACTTTGGCCTCTGTCTGCTGGCGTTGATTTCCATTCAGGTCTTCTACCAGACGAACACCGAATTCGGGGCATGGTTCCTCATCACCGGTTTTCTGGCCGGGGGAACTACTGCTGCCTTCTACGGTTGGCTCCCGCTCTATCTTCCGGAGCTGTTTCCGACCAGTGTTCGTGCCACCGGGCAGGGATTCGCCTTCAACTTTGGTCGAATTCTGGCCGCAGTCGGTTCTTTGCAGACCGGCGTGCTGATGAATCAGGTGTTTAACGGAAATTACGCAAAGGCATGCAGCGTCATGGCCTGCGTCTACGTTGTAGGGCTGGTGGTCATCTGGCTGGCGCCGGAAACACGGGGCAAAGATCTGATTGAATAAGCCACACCGGTTGGAATGCCTGTCTCATTGAGGTCAGGGCTCTGAAGCGGTTGAGAAGCCGTTCAAAACCGGATTCGGTCGAATTTCGATGAATCTCGTTTGACGGTGAGCATCATGGGCGACAAGAATCATGCGTCACAGGAATGGGGCGGACCAGATGTTGGTGGACGCCCCTACTCCTTAAATTGTTGTGTCCATATTGATTTCATCGTTGTAAAACAGGTTGCGAGCACGGCAACGACCGTGCGGACTCGATTTGAGAACCTGGCAAATCAATGTGGTCACACCACTTCAACAGATTGACTTGAGATGCCCTGGTGGATTTACGCCGCGTTTGTTGTTTTTGTTGCCGCAATGATCATTCTGGATCTCTGCGTATTGAATCGCGGCGATCACAAAATCTCCGTAAAAAAAGCTCTGGGCTGGACCTGCTTCTGGGTCAGTCTGGCGATGGCGTTTAACGTTGTGGTCTATCTGCTGTATGAGGGAATTATCCTCAAGGAGTGGATCACCACTGATCATGCAGACGGGGCGGTTGCGGCGAAAGAGTTTCTCAGCGGATATCTGCTGGAATATTCACTCTCGGTCGACAACATCTTTGTGATCGCGATGATCATTCAGGCGTTTCGTATTCCCCCGCAACATCAGCACCGGTTGCTTTTCTGGGGAATTGCCGGGGCAGCCATCTTGCGTGGAATCATGATCTACGCCGGGGTCGCACTGGTGAAACAGTTTACCTGGACGATGTATCTCTTCGGGGCGTTACTCATTTATTCTGCAATCCGCATGGCAAAAGCGGGGGATGAAGAGTTTGACGCCGAGAACAGTTCGATCATGAAGATCGCCAAACGCTTCTTCCCGGTCACGCCGGAATTTGACGGCAAGAAATTCTTCACAATTCAGAACGGGAAGCGATACGCGACACCGATGTTTCTGGCGGTGTTGCTGATCGAAAGCTGCGACGTCATGTTCGCGATCGATTCCATCCCCGCCGTGATTGCCATTACTCAAGACCCGTTCATCGTATTCACATCGAATATTTTCGCCATCCTCGGATTGCGATCTCTGTACTTCGCACTGGCGGGGCTTATGGCCGACTTCCATTACCTGAAGCTGGCTCTTGTGGTGTTGATGGTGTTTGTCGGAATCAAGATGCTGCTCCACCCCAGCGGTTTCCATATTCCGATTGATATTTCACTCGGAATCATTGGGAGCATTCTGGCTCTCGGAATCATTGCGTCGCTGGTCTATTCCCCGCCGAAGCTTAAACGCGAAGACGAATCGACCGACGAGAAGAAGTGATCTCGACTTTCGCAATCCATCTCATTATCGCAATGTGAAGATCATCAGGGTGGCGCATCCGTGGAAGGTGGCATGCCCTGAGCTCTCTCTCACTTTTCATGTGTCCTCGTTGCTTTACTGGACGAATGCATCGGAAACGGCAAGAATGAAAGAGAGGCAATGTGGCTGGTTTGCAAATACCGTCGCCATTGCCTGATCATGCTTGCGTGATTCTCTTCGTTCCATATCAGGCTTGTCCCCTGAGTTTTTGCTGTCAAGGAGTGCTCGATGTCCACTGCTACTGCTTCTCCACAAAAGGTGTACGCCCGTCCGGAAGTTCGTCGGACTCAATTATTCATCGACGGCAAATGGCAAAACTCGGTCAGTGGTGAGACGTTCGCCACTTATCATCCCGCCACAGAAGAAAAGATTGCCGACGTCGCCAAGGCCAATGCCGAAGATGTCAACCTGGCCGTGATGGCGGCCCGTCGTGCTTTTGAATCCGGCGACTGGGCGAAAATGGACGCCCGGGATCGTGGACGCCTGATGAATAAACTGGCGGATCTCATCGAAACCAATCGCGAAGAACTCGCCGCGCTGGAAACGCTCGATAACGGAAAACCGATCAACGATGCTCTTGGTGATTTCGCCATGGTCGTCGACGTGTTCCGATATTACGCAGGCTGGGCCGACAAATTGCACGGCCAGACGATCCCGGTTCGTGGAAATTATTTCAGCTATACACGCCGGGAACCAGTGGGGGTTGTCGGCCAGATCATTCCGTGGAATTTTCCTGCCTTGATGGTTTCATGGAAATGGGGACCGGCTCTGGCGGCAGGGTGTACCATCGTGATGAAACCGGCCGAGCAAACTCCGTTGAGCTGTCTCCGCATGGCGGAACTGGCTCAGGAAGCAGGCATTCCCGATGGCGTGATTAATGTGGTCACCGGCTTTGGAGACACAGGGGCTGCCATTGTCCGTCATCCGGAAGTCAACAAAATTGCCTTCACCGGATCAACGGAAACCGGCCAGATCATTATGCGTGAAGCTGCCAACACGCTGAAGCGAGTGACGCTGGAACTGGGGGGAAAAAGCCCGAATATCATCTTTTCCGATGCGGATATTGAAGCCGCGATTCAAGGGGCAGAGTTCGGTCTTTTCTTCAATCAGGGACAGTGCTGTTGTGCGGGAAGTCGGCTGTTTGTGGAGAAATCCATTCACAGCGACTTTGTGAAAGAAGTCGTCGCTAAAACCCGGCAACGAGTGACCGGAAACCCGTTTGATACGACGACCACCCATGGTCCGCAGATTGACGGCGACCAGTTCAACAAGATTCTGAACTACATTGAACTGGGGAAGAAAGAAGGAGCGGACTGCCTGATTGGAGGGAGTCGTCACGGCGAGAAAGGGTTCTATGTCGAGCCGACTGTCTTTGATAACGTCACCGATGAAATGGCGATCGCGACAGACGAGATCTTTGGCCCGGTACTGAGCGTGCTTCCGTTCAACAGTGTTGATGAAGTCATTGAACGGGGAAATCAAACCACCTTCGGTCTGGCCGCCGCGGTCTGGACACGAGACATCGCGAAAGCTCACAAAGTCGCTGCGAAACTTCGCGCGGGAACGGTCTGGATAAACTGTTACGACGCGTTCGACGCGGCGGCCCCATTCGGTGGATTCAAGCAATCCGGCATCGGTCGCGAACTGGGAGAAGCCAGCCTGGCGAATTACACCGAATGGAAGACCGTCACCGTCAGTCTGGATTAGCACTCCAGTTGGACCTGATCCAGCAGGCTGAGTTTTGATTGAGTTTTTCGTATTGAGTGCCATGCTCATGTCGCGTCAGCAGCATGAGCATGGCAAGCGTGATTAGTTGTCCCCGAAAAAGGGCGGTTCTTAGTTTTGGGCGGTCATAGGGCCGGGGACGTTGCCGCGAATCCAGTTGGCACTTTCAACGGTATCGGCAAGAACACTCCGAACGAAAACCCGGTAGGTTGCCGAGTCCCGTGGTGTCATCCCGGGAATCGGCTTGCGGGCCGGGGTTCCTGCCAGACGAACCTGCTGACGCGGTTTCAAGCCCGGTAACAGAAATTCGTAATAGTATCCTGCATCGGTTTCGACGGTGATGTAAAACGTCATTTCACGAAACGGCGAAATGTTCATCGCAGAACCAGACAATTGCAGCGCCCCCTGCTGTCCGCCGCTGATGACCGCATTGATTTTGTACTGGCAGAGTGCCTTCTGATCCGGGGCCTGATTCTGAACCGGAGGCAGATTAAATTTCTGGCGTTTTGCGGCAGCCTGAACAGTGGCCGGAAACTTTGTCTGCATTTCGTTCAGACTCATCCCGAAACACTTCTGAAACAACACGTCCTCCGCCTGAGGGGGAAGTTCTTCGAATGGCTTTCGCTGGCTGAGCGCCTGAACAAATTCCTTGTATCCCTGCTTGTGCTGTGTCCAAGCCATCCAGTGCAGACACCAGGCCAGGGTGTAGGCGTCTCCGGCGATGACATCCGCGAGGAAGGCCCGATCATCCCCCATCATTGTCGCCCAGGATGTTCCAAACCGAATCTGCTGAGCACGGCGAATATAATTGGCGTTCAACTTCCCCGGGTTGGAATCGACACGGTCCCCAGTTCCTTCAAACGCATTGGCAATTCCTTCATCAAACCAGCGGGGAGTCGGGGCCAGGCGTTGCATGACTCGATTCGACATCTGCTGGTGAATCGCTTCATGGAGTGGAACTTCGAATGAATCGCAGGAACTCATCCGAACCGCCAGCCAGTTCGTCATGTGAGAGTAAAATCCCAGCACTCCCGAGGCCGACAAACCGCGGGCTCCGGTCGTCGAGTTATAGTAGTCATCGAAATCCTGTTCGGCTTCGAAGATCAGCAGAACGAGTGGATATTGCACATCACGAAGCGGGAACTCCATCTGCTTGGCATATTTCGCGAACACAGTGCTCACGTTCTGCATGAACCGCATCCCCTTTCGAGCGAAAATCTGGGCAGCCGGTTCGGTCTTCGGAGCCAGCGGTGCGGTCAGAACGAGTGCAACGACCATCGGGGGTTGTGCTTCAATACGCACAAGTTCCTCGCCGAACAGTTGTCGTATCCGATCGGCCATTTCATCACAGGTAATCGGCGTCGCCGGTCCGGTTTCCTTGTGTTCAATCACCTGTGACGGGCGGAGCGGTTGAATCTGGCCGTCCCAGCGCTCCAGCAGACGCAGATCGGAAAGCGGTGAACTCAGTTGACCCTGCGAAGTGACCGTCTTGCCATCTTCGGTGCGATAGGTAATCTCGTCAGCGGAAACCGGAGCAATGCCCAGAAGGAAAATGAGTCCGACGAAGGCCGTTGCCAGGTTCCTGTTCCACATGACGAGTGCCGTGTCCGGCCTCAATTTGCGTGTTGCTTGAGCGGTTCTGCGGCTCGCTGGCCGCTCTCGTTCCGATTTGACAACTCGAAAATTAAGAATAGACACAGCACGAGTCCTGTCGTTGTCAGAGACGTCGCTATGGAAAATTCAAAACTCGAAGCACGAAATTCGAAACAAATCCAAAATCAGAAATTCAACATGCGATCAGAGATCAGTCGGAAAATCACTCTGTCTCGAATTTTTGATTCTGAATTTCGAATTTGCCTCTCCTGTATCGATCAACGAATTTTTTCATGGATTTATTTTTTGGCTGGTGCCGGAACCGGTTTCTCAACTGGTTTCGGAGCCGGGGTTTTCAGTTCCACCGTCTGCGGAGCCGGTTTCTTTCGGCAGAGGCAGCATCGCGCAAACAGGCTGTCGATCCCGAACCAGCTTCCGGTTGGAAGTGCGGCAATCGCCAGCAGCGCGATGGCTTCAATCATATTCTTGTTGACGATGAAACTGTGCTCAGGTCCGGGGACTTCAGGGACTCCCGGCCAGGGAGGCATGACCATGTAGAACATCATCAACAGAACCGCCCCGAGGATGGCGGCAACGCGGGTCCCCAGTCCGGCAATCAGCAGAAAGCCGAGAACGATCAGTCCCCACATCACCTGACGGTCTGACTTGGCGAGAGGAGAATCCGTTGGCAGCGTCCCTCGTTTGAGCTGTTCCGTCGTCAGCAGATTGGTCGCAGCGGTTTTCAGATCTTTGTCGAGAGTTTTGATCGGCGCGACCAGTTCGCCACGCATGATGGCCAGTTTTCTCCCCAGCATGTTCGCATGATCCGTTTGATACGATACCTTCGCTCCCGAGACACTGTCGTTGTAGTCCTTGACGAGATCCTTGTATTCCTGAATCTTCCCATAGCGAACCAGATTCGCCTGTTCCCCAGACTCATCGACGGAAATCGTTCCCATGGTGATGTCAAAACTTCCCCGTTCGTTCTTACGACCGGTGACACCAACATTTTCTGGATTTCCTCGCAACTGGGCCGCAAGACGATGGCGATAGGAAAGCTGGCGGGACAGATTCGCAAGACGTTCGACCGCTTTCGCGTAAGTCAGCATCGCACCGGCAAGGGCCTGCTTTTCGTCTGCACTGGTTCCGAGTGAGCCATCTGCGTTTCGAACGATTCCGGCCAGTTTCAGAAGATTGGCTTCTTCACTGGGAAGAAGTGGTCCATTAACAGTGAGCGTTTTCTTCGCTGCGTCATAGGTGGCGATCGATTTCAATTTATCAGCGGTGACTCCCTCGGGGAGTTCCGCAAGACTGACACTGGTCTGTTTGGCTGGCGGCAAATCTCCAGCAGCGGTGTCTTCGGTCGTGGAACCGTCAAGGAGGGCATTCAGGGTGTTCTGCTGAGCTTCGTCGAGTCCATAGTGATTCACGAACCGGTCTCGCCAGTTGTACCACTTACTGCTCACAGCGGGATAATCAAGCCACAACACTTCATCGGGATCACCGGTCATGTCGCGGAAGTAGTCGCGGAGTGGCCCTTGAGCGTTCTTGAGGTATCCCTCTGATGTCCATGGCGTTGGAGTTTTCAATGTAGCGTGCTTCCACAGCCCTTCGTACAGGAACTGCCAGCCGATCGACATGCGCAGCAGCACCAGCAACAAAATGGCGATGAACGGAACACGAATTACCTTGTTCATACACACGCTCTCTCAATCATCTCGATCAATGTCGCTCTTCACCGGTTCCTGTCGTCGTTGTCGACGTCGGAGGAAGTTCGATGAACAGTTGTTCTGGCGGAAGGTGGCAAAACACCGGTTCCAGTTTCCGTCCGCGCACAGGAGGAGGAACCAGAATTGCACCGGTCTCTATAAGATCATCGCAACAGGCTCGGGCCTTGTCGAGTCCCATGACATAGAAAGCGGTCGAGAGGGCCTCGGCCCGCGTGGCTGTCGGTGCGATTACAGAGACCGATAGCAGTCCCTCAGCAGGCCAACCGGTCCTCGGATCGAGCTGATGGCCATACCGTTTTCCGGCATGACGGAAAAATTGCACATTGGACCCGCTCGTCGACATCGCCTGATTTTTCAGAATCACCGTTGCATACCGTTCTTCAGTAAACAGCGGATTTTTGATGCCAACAGGCCAGCCAGACTGATCAGCGTGATCTCCAATCGCCATCAGGCTGCTGTGTCCCCCATGCACCAGTCCGTTTTCGATTCCTTCTCGCTTCAGGTGCTGAATCGCCAGATCGACGGCATATCCTTTTCCAATCCCCCCAAAATCCAGTGACACCCCCGGGCGTTCGAAAAAGACCGTTTGCGACTCCGCATCCAGACGGACATGTTGAAACCCGCTCCGTTCGCGGGCCTGATCCACTTCATCCGTCGTCGGAATAGTTTGATTTTGTCGGGAGTTTCTCCAAAGTTGGATCAGAGAGCCGGACGCCGGGTCGAAGGCCCCTTCGGTCAGTTCCCATAATTCACGACACTCAATGAGGAATGCGAACAACTCAGGCGAGACCACTGTCGGGGATGCGGACGCAGTCTGGTTGAGGCGAGAAACCTCACTGTCAGAGCGATAGACCGTCAACATCTCTTCGACCGCATGGACGAAATCCAAAGCGTCCGATGCGGTCATCACCTGTCGGGGAGCACCGGGGTTCAACACCACCGACCACCTGCAGGCCATCGCCCGGGTTTCGAATCGAATCGTCTCCTGAGCGGTCGGGGCCAGAGCACGCACGGCCTCCTGAAGTCCGTCGACGGCGGCATCCCCCAATTGGCGGATCTCCCGGTGCGCGGCACGACCGGTCAAAAAGTCGCGGCGATTCGAGTGAGGACGATCGGGATCAGGAACGTCTGACATGAGGGAGAGGAAAATTCCAAATTCAAAGTTCAGAAATTCGAAACGAATTCAAAAGAGAGAAATTCAAAATACTGAAAACGCCCGCAACTTCGAATTTTTGTAACACGTTAGCGGAATGAAGTTGCGATTGCTGTGGAGACAAGCGGGAAGTCGCTGTTCCTCGTTCCCAAGCTCCGCAGCTTTTTTCGTCAATCGTCGTAAGTCTTGAATTTCCGTTGATGCGGAGTAGACACCATTACGTGTTGCAACCACTTCTCCTTCAAGGCATTGTGATTTAACGTGCA
>Ga0182745_1000256_pt1 | contig 65048 bp, 87 predicted proteins | sample eDN3rd30CKraftBY_FD_128523 | JGI IMG/M metagenome (GOLD analysis project Ga0182745, IMG submission 128523) | Enriched backyard soil microbial communities from Emeryville, California, USA - eDNA 3rd pass 30_C Kraft BY (version 2) (version 2) | ecosystem: Environmental > Terrestrial > Soil >... | reverse complement strand
GGATTTTAACCGTTAGTTCGTTCATTCGCGCGACCTCCTTTTAATGCCGCCATTTTTCCGTACATAGTCGACCATAAACTCGCGGTAAATTTCCTTTAGCTTACGTGCCGCTAAGTACCATTCGAATAATAGCGCCCACAGACGTACGATTCCGATTAGAAAGCCGATGATTGCCGCAATAAACGCCAATATTACGAGTACCCACGTAAGCCAGTATGAGATTTCGTAAACAACCGCCATTCAATCGCCTCCTTTTCGGCAGCAAGCCGGTTAACGTCCGCCTGCCGCCATCTACTATAGTAAGTACACGTTATTACGAAATTGGGACATTAATCGAAAATAAAATCGGCGTCCGTCAACGGCACGATATTCATCGTTTTAACGTAACCGTCGCCTTTCTTCGAGAAAAAGTCGTGATGGACCGTTCCTCCACTAACCGCGTTAGCTACGATTGCCGAGTACGGTCCCGGATTAAATCGCGCCTCGAATCCGAGCTGCATCAACGCACGGTCAGCGTTATACTCAACGTAACGAATAACGTCCGCTGTTAGTCCGATTGGATCGTAGATTTCGCGCGTGTACTCTAGTTCGTTGGCGTGCAAATCCGTCAGTAGCTCCGTAACTTCTTCGTCGGCGCGTTTTCGTTCAGCTTCCGATAGACGTCCGTACAACTCCTGCGCCACATAACCGATGAAGAGTCCGTGAATACTTTCGTCGATCATTATTTTGCGGATAACCTCGCCAGACGTCGTTAGTTTTCCGTGTCCTGCCTGATATAGCGGATAATAAAAACCGCTATAGAACAAGAACGATTCGAGAAATACCGAAGCCACGCACGCCATATATCGTTCGTATACGGTCGGTGCCGGCTTTAATAGTGCGCGATAGTAATTTCCGATACGATCCGATTTATAACGTAAGTTCGGCTGTGTTGGCGCCCACTCATCGAGTAAATACGAGGTATCTTCGCTCGTGGTCAGCGTCGTGAATATCGTTGAGTATGACTTGGCGTGAATCTGCTCCATTGCGCCCATGAACGTCATTACCGCACGCTGCCGCCCGTCCTCGGTGTGTACCGCTAGGAGTGGCATACCTTCGCCGCCCTGTTGCGTGTCAAGTCCGGTTAGCCCCGCCAGTACGAACTTATATGCGGTACGTTCCGCATCGGAAGCATTGTGCCAGTCCGCGGTATCGTCTGAAATCGGGAACTCGGTATCTATCCAAAATTGGAGCAAGTTTTGATCCCAAAAAGTGTTAACGTAATCTTCCGGTACATTCCAGTTGGTACAACGCAAAGTATCGTCTCCCTTATCGAATTATTTAATTAAACCGCGCAACTCGTACATTCCTCGACCGACAAGCGCTTCGTACGGGTATAATAAAGTGACTTCAATCCGCGATGATGCGCATATACGTACAGTCTCGCTAGTTCACGCGTCGTCACGTCCGAGTTAACGTGAAGCACCGTACTAATGCCTTGATCGCAATGCGGCTGTATCTCCGCAATCAAATCGATAAGCTTAAATTGATCGATGTTATACGCGGATTTGTAGAAGAAGAAGTTATCCTGCGATAGATACGGCATCGGGTAAAACGTAGTAGAGTTAGCGTACGTACGCGTTTCGATATGCTCGACAATCGGCATAACGGACGACGTGGCGTTTTGGATATACGATATACTTTGCGTAGGTGCAATCGCTAGGCGGTACGCGTGATATAGCCCGTACTCCGCAACGTCAGCAGACAGCGCTGCCCACTCATACCGCGACGGTAACGTAAAGCCAGCGAACAACTCTCGCACTCGTTCCGTTTTTGGCACGAAATCTTCCGCCAAGTAGCGCTCGAAATACTTACCGGACGCATAATCGGACTTTTCGAATCCTTCGTACGTCACGCCCCGTTCGCGGGCGATCTGCATCGAACGTTCTAACGAATAATAGTTCATAGCCGCGAAGAATGTCCGGCAGAAGTCGCGGGCTTCGGCTGACTCGTACGTTATCTTATTCTTCGCAAGGAATCCGTTAAGATTCATTACGCCGAGGCCGACGGAATGCAGCTCGCGGTTAGCTTTACGGACGCCTGGCGCATTAGCCACGGCCGACTGATCGGTTACGACCGTTAACGCGTCCATGCCTTCGTGAACAGATTCGCGCAGCTTACCGGATTCCATAACGTTGACAATGTTGAGCGATGCGAGGTTACACGAAATATCGCGACGAATAACATCCGGCTCCCCGTAATCCGTAATCGTGGACGTCTCCTGTAGCTGAAAAATTTCCGTACAGAGATTCGACATCTTCACGCGACCGAGTTCTTTATTAGCGTGCTGTCCGTTTGCGTTATCGATATTCGCAATGTACGGATATCCGGATTCGAGCTGGATCGTCGCAATCTTCGTTAACATATCGCGGGCCATCATAACGCGGCGTTTAACTACGTTCGGATTCTGCAGGAGTACGTCGTACATATCCGTCATATTTACGTCGTCTAAATGCACGCCAAACGTCTTGTATACGGAGTAAGGTTCGAACACGTATAACGCTTTGTTTTCGCGTGCCAGTTCGTAAAACTTATCCGGTACGATTAAGCCGATTGATAACGTTTTGATGCGGGATTTCTCATCTGCGTTAATTTTCTTCGAATCCAGGAACTCGATAACGTCCCATCCGAAAATATTGTAGTAAGCCGCGCCGCTTCCTTTTCTTTGCGTTGTGTTCACATGAGTTCGCTACACTCATGCCGCCATATGGCAGCTACATGTTCCCATGTAGAGCAGACTATATCACGATCCTGTAGAACAGGACCCCTCCCATTTCGAACGCCAATCGCTTGCGCCCTACGGCTCTCGCCTAGTCGTTGCACGTTCAAGACGTACAGGATAAATGCTTCCAACGAGTTCTATTCGCGATTTTGGCTATAATTGATTTAGTGGCATAGGGATGCCTCGCTAGTATTTGTTCATTACTTAAACCGTTGATCGAATCAGCTAGAATACTCTTAGCTTGATCTTCTGTTATCTTCGCATTTGGCGAATCTTCTCCTCTTGCAAGTAGCCCGATTTTCGAGGCATGTTCTGCGTTTCCTTTAGGAGATACCCACTCCAAGTTAGTTATCTCTGCGTTTGTTTTAACACCGTCTATATGATTGACGAATGGTAAATTTAGTGGATTGGGAATGAAAGCCTCTGCTACTATCCGATGTAATCGTCGTTCTAAACGTTTTCCATCGATAAATAACGTCACTTTCCAATATCCTTCCCGATCTATCTTAGGCTTTACTAGCGTCATCTCTTTAAGATTAACTACTCTGCTCTTGTTAGAGACCGCGTACTCACTTATTCCTTTTATGGAAGCAAGCACTTCACCGTCTAGCGGCGTGTATGGTATCTTTGTTTTCCGCAGTCCTAACGACCTTACTCTATGGTTGATTAATTCGCGAGACACCCCTAATATCTCGCCTATTTCTCTTGCGCTCATACTACCGTAATTATCGCGAATAAATGATTCGTCAATGTCAGCTTTATTCCATACTTGTCTTGCTTCGCTCATGATTGCCCTCCTTGCTTGGGTTTCCCATGAATTAGAGAGGTTTTCGACCGCTGTTACCAACGGAAGGGGCCAAATTTAACCCATCTGATCTGCGTAACTAAACGCATCTTCCATCAGCTTCATAACGGGCATAACGCCTTTTGCCGCGCCTTCTACGCCTTTAATCGGCGCTCCACGACCGCGCAGTTTCGATAAGTTGACCGCCACGCCGCCGCCTATCTTCGATAATTGCATACACGTCGCAATTACGTAGTTAATCGAATTGAGCGAATCGTCCATTTCGAGTAGGAAACACGATACCATCTCGCCACGTTTCGCACGGCCCGCGTTCATAAACGTTGGTGTCGCCGGCTGCAACCGCTGTTCCATCATTGACCGCGCGAATCTTTCCGCTGCCGCAGCGTCACCTTGTCCGAGATATAACGCCACTTGCGCGACGTGTTCCGCATACGATTCGAGGTACTCCGCCTTGTTATCCGTCTTTAACGCGTAATCCTTGTAAAACTTCGACGCGGCCATATACGAAGCGAAACGGAATCCGTACGAATTACATACGGCAACGACGCGCTCGACCGCCGCCTCGCCATATAACGCCAGCATATCGTCGTAATATCCGTTGTCGATAAGCCAACGATATCGAGCGGCCTGCGACGGAAACTTGCGGCTTTTCGCGGTCACTTCCGCTAGGAATACGTCGACGGCCTCGCGGTCTTTATCGAGCTGATACCATCCGTCGGCCCCTCGCGTCATAATCTCGTTGTTTAGTTCGATATGTGTTACGTTTGCTTTCGTCAATTTACCGTCTCCTTTTCGTTAGTTTGCCGGAATTTCTAGCGAGTCTAAGCGCTTATTGGCGGTTTCGATATGCTCCGGATCAAGCTCAAATGAGATAAAGTTACGCCCCGTTTTCGCCGCAGCAACGCAGTCTGTACCGGAACCGCAGAACGGCGAGATAACGACGTCGCCCTCTTCGGATGATTTACATATAAGAAATTCAATAAGCTCCTCCGGTTTTTCGTGACTATGGCGTAATTTATTCGGGGACACGCGGTCAAACTGCAGTATATCGGGATGGCGCGTCTTTCCGTCAACTTCGTTTAATAGCCTGCGACCTTTTTGCGCGAATAGTATGTTTTCGTACTGTCCCGCATATGCGCCGAACAAATCCCCCATCGACCAGTTGTTTTTCATCCAGATTAACGAGTTCTTCACTTGGAAGAACCGTTCCAATAAAGGCTGTTGCTCGGCTATTTTGTCCCACCGCGTAAACCAGTAGATATGGGCATTTGGCGATAGGACTCGATTAAGCTCAACGATTACTTTGTCGAGAAAGTCTGCGTTGTCTACTCCGTCATTAGCTATTCCCGACGTTGTTTTGAGGGCACTTGATTTCCGATGATTACTTCGAAAGTTAATCCCATACGGCGGATCGACAATCGCTAGACTTACGCTACCGTCCGGAATCCTACGCATACCTTCGATACAGTCTTGCTGATAAATACGGTTTAATTCGAGACTTCCGAGTAATCGTTTCGTCACTCAATCGCCATCCCTTCGATATATTCGTTAACGATCCGTACGTCCGCGTCCGTGCCGGATAATTCGAACGTATGAATCAGCGGTACAGCGTACTGCTCCGATATTAACCGGCCGGCTTTACCGTAATTACCGGCCCAATTCCGATTTCCGCTCGCAACCACGCCCGCCAGCATATCGGAATTATTCGTAAGGAACTCCGCTACGGTCGCCGGCACTTGTCCGAAGCCGGTCGTCGGCGTAATAAGCACGAACGGCTCCGTCAATACCGCGCCAAGCCCCGGCTCAATCGTATACAGCGCGCCCGGCCGACCGAGTTTGCCGACGAAGCGCCGGACATTGCCGGTCAGCGAATAGTAAGCGATAATCATTCCGCCGCTTCGCCTTCCTTCCGTTCAAACTTCGCCAGTTCCACTTCAATATTGCCGATGCGACGTTCCTTTTTAGCAATCCACCCGCTGTATAGTTCGATCTGATAGCGTAGCTCGTCACGTTCGCGGAGGAGGGCGTAATAGTGCCGCTCCTGCCACGTGAATACCGGATTCATACGTCAATCAGCCCCTTTTCGATGAGATACGTTAAGCCAATCGCTACGCTATCGGATTCGTCATCGGTCGCGAATACGAAGTCATCCGCTAGTCCGAGAATCCTCCGCACGCCCGCAGCCACTTCGTCCTTATCCGCCTTACCGTGCCCGCCGACGACGCGTTTAACGGTGCTTGCGTTGACCTCCTCCGTTACCCGTAGCCCACACCGTTGTAATCCGCTATCGACCGCCGCCCACGCGCCGAATATCGTCTGACCTTGCCGCTTCTGCTTCGGATTCTTATAGTCCTCACGTACTACAATAGCGTTGCTATTTCCGTACGTTGAAGCGGTTGTTATCGCAAACGCCTCGATAATGGCGTACCGCTGCCCGTCGGGCTGGCTTGCGTCGGTCTTAACGTGTGATGACGTAATTAACGTTGGCTTACGGTCTGAAACGTCGATTGCCGCGAAGCCCGGCGAGGTTAACGATATATCGTAGATGAGATAGCGGTCGGCTGGCGGTTTAGTCTTGCGTAGTGTTTTCGCTGTCGCTACGATCATCACCGCCTTTAATTTCGAAATAAACGCCTGCTCCTACGCTAATAAATAACATTACACATACCGTTACTAATAACGTTTCGCCGGACGTGACGAACAAGTACGACATGATAAAAACTAAAAGTAACGCGAAGCTGCATACGTACAAGGCTAATCCATACAGGATGCCCGCCCCTACTTTTCTAATCATCCGCCCCGCCTCCTTCGATTTCGACGGTGATCGTAACGTATAGAACGAATAAGAATAAAGCCCCGTAAATTACCGCAGCAACCACGCTAGTCGTCAAAGTTTCGTATAGGCTACGAATAGTTAGCATGATATACTCGATGCCTAACGCAGCACTTAGCGTTATTAGTAACGCCGCTACAACATGTTTTAACCACTTCATCCGCTCGCCTCCTTACGATATAATTGAGAGAAGTTCTTTGATAACGTAATATTCCGGATTGACTATGCGGACGATGTTATGTGGCAGACATAATGCTAAAATAAATAACACGACGATCCCGAAAGCCCAAACTGTCCCTTTCCAAAATGTTAGTGCATTATTAAACTCCTCATCCGCTCTGTAAGATTCCTTCCGGTATTTACCGTTCAACTTTTTCAGCGATAATCGTGCCAATAACGCTATTACTACCATCAAGACCACAATAACCGCTACCCACAGCGATCCTCCAATTACTTGTTGGCGTATCATTAATTCGTAAACATGTGGCGCAGCAACGCCTAGTGCCTCACCGATTGCGTCCAAATACTCGATAAGCTTATTCGTTAGTTGTTCCGTCATTAAATCGTTCGCCTCCTTTTAGCATGATACGTAACGTGTACGTAGTAATTTCGTTAGGATTCCGTCAAGTAATCGGTCAAACTTCGTTAACATTGGCGGGCGCCTCCTTAAACACATATGAGGTATTCTTCGTATTGACGATTACTATTCCGTTGGTTACATTGTGGATCCAATCGACTACACGACTTGTTCGAATGACTCCTTCCAGATCTTCCGTATAAGAGAAAAAGAAGGGAGCGCCCTGTTCGATTTCACTAATACGACACTCCGCGCCAACTCGATCAAAGTCACGCGAAAGCGATGCGCCTGTTTTACGATCAGTTACCGATATTAATGTGAATTTACCTTTCATTAAACCGCCACCTCCGATAAATATTTCGTTAAATTACGATGATCCACCTTACCCGCCATGCTCGACGCAGCCATCGCCGCTTCCTGCCGCTGTAGCTTCGCCAAGTTATCCGCCGATATCGTCTTGCGGCAGTGTTCCGCGAATTGGCAGAAACCGCATTTACCGGTAGACTCGACGGTCACTTCCGGTATCGCTCCGCCTTCGCCCCGCGATTCGTACACTAACGCCGCTTGCCGTGCTAGATCGGACAGTAACGCCGCCTTCATATCCTCCGTAATCTCTACGTAAAACGGTCGGAAATCCGATAGCGGCCGGCCGTCTGCCCACGTTTTCGCGCCCTTCGTCACGTTACGGTTATCCTCGTCCGAAAACCACGCCGGCTTCTGCGTCGATTCGTATACGATGAGCGCCTCGTCAATGCCGAATACGAGCGCTTCTGCCGTTACTTGGCGGACGTGATCGTCCTGCGCGCCTTTGAAATCGAGTTTACTGTTCATGGCGCGGAGGCCGGACGCTTTCGTCTTATATTCGAAAATGATCCGGCTGCCGTCCGGTTCGTATACGAATTTACCGTCGGGCTTAGCCGTTATAGCGAACGAGATAACTTCGCCTGTTTCCGGATGCGGCCACGAGAACGTCCGCCTTTCCTGCGCCGCTTCCTCAAAGTCCCATTCCTTATTATCACGAACAGCCATTGTAAACTTAGCGGCGGTTCCGATACGCTTCGGCATATGCAGGATATCGAGCTGTACGAAATCGACGATAGCGGTTCCTTGCCGGCGCTGGCGTCCTCTGAACGGGATGTCGTCGGACTTCTCCGGCTTCGTCGCTTTATCGTTCTTGAATACGAGTTGCCGGTCGCACATCGCCGTGCCAGACGCGCCGAACGTTACGAGACCGTCGTTTGGATACGGTTTATATCCGAGGTGAGCGAGCTTCTGTCCGTAGAATTTCCGGAGAATACGGTCGTCATAGAACGACGATGCCGGACTCGCGTAATATGCGTCTACTTGCGTTAAGAAATCGTTAACTAACGTGTCGCCACGTGGAATATCGTATGAAACTCGTTGGAAATGTCCGATCTATACCGCCTCCTAATCGTTTTTATTCGTCGCCATCTTCGCTAAACCACGCGTCAACATCGACCTTTTTAAGCCATCGCTCCGGATTAATCTCGACGTCGCAACGTACAGGACACCGTAACGGAACCGCCTGTTCCATCGTACGCCTAATGTGATCGAGCGCCTCTTCCGAAATATTCTTCGGGCAGTCTACGACCAGCTCGTCATGGACCTGTAGCAGGATGTACGAATCGTATAACGGTAGCACTTCGTCAAGGTCAACGATAGCTTTCTTTAGTATCGTGCCGGCGCCCTCTTGTATCGGAAAGTTACCAGCCATACGTTGTGCCGAGAACACTTTCCAGCGATCCTTTGCGCGGACCTGTTCGTGCAGCCTACGTTTACGTCCGAGAAGCCCTGTCACATAACCGTTTCGCATGACCGCCGCCTGCTGCTCGTCCATATAACGTTTAATCATCGGATAGCCGGCGAAGTAGTTATCGATGATTTCCTGCGCGGCTTGCTTCGTAATTTCGAGTGTATCTGCTAGTTTACCAGCGCCCATTCCGTAGACGATACCGAAGTTAACGATCTTCGCCTGCTTACGGAACTTTGCGGCCGCGTGACCTTCCGTATCTTTGTAACGTTCGATTTCTTCGTACGTAAACTGGCCTTTCGATATTAGCGCGGCAGTCGTCGAGTGAATGTCGCGGCCTTGTTCGAACGCTTCAATTAGCACCGTTTCGCCGGCCATATGCGCCAGTACGCGGAGTTCAATTTGCGAATAGTCAATCGATACGAGAATACGGTCGGGACCCGTAGCCATAAATAAGTGACGTATTTCCGGACGTTTCGCCGGAATCTGCTGAGTATTCGGATCGCGGCACGTAAACCTTCCGGTCGCGGCGCCCCATGTGTTATGCCACGGATGAATCTTCCCGTCATACTTCACGGCTTTCGGTAATTTCGACGTAAACGCCTGCCGCAGTTTACCGACTTCACGATACGATAGGATTAGCGATATAACCGGATGCTCGCGCTTTATACGTTTCAATGAGCGGACGCCCGTCGAGCCTTTATCGTAGTCAGTTAGCCGTAAGTCGCCGTACAGTTTCCGCGCCAGTTGTGACGGGGAATTAAGATTAATCTCCTCGCCCAACATTTCGTAAATCTGCGACTGCAGTTCCGCTTCTTCCTCGGCAAACTTAGCGTCAAGCTCCGCGGCCATTTCCGTATCGAATCGTATGCCACGAATATCCGAACGAATAAACTTCCGCATAACCGGCATTTCTACGTCAAACACTAAGCGCTCAATCGCCAGCAAATCGTCGCGACGTCCGTACTGCGCCCGTATCCAATCGTATAGCTTTAACGTTTTCTCCGTATCAGCCGCGGCGTACGCAAGCGCCACATCGAGCGGTACTTCGTTAAACGGCGTTTTTCCGAATAGTTGATCGAAGTTATCGCCAGGTAATCCGAGCCAATCCGTCACTAAGTCCTTTAGACGGTGGTTACGATTTTCATCGAGTGACATCGCCATAAGCCGCGTGTCTGCGTGTAAATTCGTAATAATATCTACGCCATATTTAACGTAGAACCATTTACAGTCGAACGGAGCGTTATGCTGTACGGACGGTACACGTTCAAGGATCGGCTTCATTACGGTGAACACTTTGTCGGCGTCAAGCGCGGTCTTTTCCGTATGCTGCAGCGGAACGTAGAACGAATGTGTCCGAGTGGATACGGAAAACCCCGCCATTTCACCAGTCCACGGATCAAGCGCGGCGTCACGGTTGTCCGGCGTGCCAAACGTTTCGCAGTCGATTGCGATAATGTCTGCCGCGGAAACAATCGTTGCCATTCGCTGTAGTTCTGCAGCGTTACGGACTAAGGCGTAGTGTGACGGAGTATTTTCGACCATCGAGCGCAAGGTTGCCGCCTTGTTACGCTCGGCTAGATCGGCATATATCCGGAGTGCTTCCGCTTTGCTAAACCGCTTGCCCGCATGGGAGGGCGACCTGCCTATAGTGCCCTCCGCCATTGCAGACTTTACCGCTAGTAGCCGGGCGGTATCCGGTTCGCTATTATTCATCGCTAGGATTCTCTGCCACGCGTCCTCCAACGATTCGGCTGCGCTACGCTGTTTTTCCGCCGCCACGTCCGCCAGCTTGCCGGTCGGCTTCCGTTTTAGGTTGACGGATAGTTGCATTAGTACGCCACCCCCGCAGCCTCCATCGCCTCTGTGCGATCAAAGCGTTGCTCTACGGGAACAATAAGCGTTGCGGTATCTCTCTCGCGGAAGAATACACCTTTGTACTTCGCGTCACTATGCGTTTTAATATCGTTACGCACGCCGATAGCGTGTTGACCAACATCCTCGACCGTCCCGATTCCGATGCTGCCGTTCTTACAGACGTAATGTACGATATCACCGCGTTTATACTCATTGACCTCACGCCCGATTGCCGCCCATTTCTGACGCTCGGCCTCCGCCTCGACTGCAGCTTTCGCTTCGGCTTCGGATAGTACCTCGAAATCATCGGCGGTCAAATAATCGTAGTCGCTACCGTCGAGTAGTTCGCATTTATACGGTGCCCAATCCTTGTCGTCGCTCAGCACCTTCGCAATTGATCCGTTTGGTAAGTCGTCACCGTTCGTAATCTTAACGTAACTGCCGACTGGAATGCGTGCTGGTGGCGTAGCTGGTTTCGGAGGATCGGCGGATTTCACAGGTTCGAGTACGACGTATTCTTCATGACTGATAAATCCAGCGTCATTAGCGCCGTTTCTCGTTCTCGCCGCATTCGATTCAATTCCGATGCTTGCGTACAACCTATCAACAACGAGGGTATCGCCATTTTTATATTTCCCGAAACTACCGCACTCCTTCACGATCAATATACGCTCGCCGACCGCCGCTTTACGTTTGACCTTACGATACTTGTTGCCTTTGTACGTAAACAGCTCGTCCGATTCCGGCTGCGCGGCCTCCGTCACCTTCTCGTATACCTCGTAATCCTCATCGCCAATATAACGCGTACGGAAATCGCCGTCATCGTCAACGAACGTAAAGTCCTCGCCATCCACCGACTCTACCGCGTAGAATTTACCGATAGTAATGTCGATATTAATTTCGTTAGCCTTAACGATATCGCCCTCGCGTACAGGGCGGTTAGCTTTACGATAATTAACTCCGTCAACCTCGATCATACTTTCGATAACCTTTACATTTGCGATTGCTGCCATTTACACATCGCTCCCTACGATATATTTTTATTACGGTCGATTACGCCGGCCTCGTCGTATACGATTGACCTTGCGTATTCTAACGAACACCTGTCGTGATGGACGAATCCCTCGCCGGACGACAGCCGCGCAACCTCGTCACCTTCGTAAATCTCGCCGCCACACCACGCACACTCCGCGACCTCGACCGGCTCCGGCGGATTAATCGGTAACTCGCGCATTAGACGGTCGCCTCCTGTTCCTTATGTTTCATGGATTGTAACTCCTTCCATGTCCGACCATGCCACAGATGTCCTATTGCCCCTCTAGATATACCGTACTCTTCCGACAACTCCGACTGCTTATGCCCTAGTAGCAACTTCGAAATTATCTCTACCGCTTGTACTCTTGTTAGTTTTGAACCGGATCCGTTCTCGCCAGTCCTGTCTAACATACGTTGTGAGTCAGACATCTTTTGTCTTGTTTGAATGGACGCTTTCTTACCTAAGTTACGTTCTCTAAGTAAACTCCGTTGACGGTCCGTTATGGTTCTTCCTTTAGCTGCCTCCGACATCTTTTGAAGTGTTTCCTGCGTGTATTTTCTCCCTTTCGCGCTCCCAGCAATTGGTAGGATATTATATAAGTCGGCGCGGCGTTTATAATAGTCCATCCAATATTGCTCCCGTGCGTATCTTCTCTCTACGGGTACATGGCTTTCGGCCACAGAAAACAATAGGTTGCTTATTCCGTGAGTATTGTAATCTTCTTGGAGAAGTCTATTTCTATGTGTACCTTTTCTTAACATGCTTCTATGCTTTGAAAATCTAGAAGACGTGTTAGTTGTTGAACCAACATAAACTTTGTGGTTAATTAAATTCGTAATTGTATAAATTACCAACATAAGCCCGCCTCAAAAATTCGTTCTGTCTAACGTAATAGGTAATTCAATCCAACGCTCTGTCGCACGTTGTTCAGTGGCCCAGTACTCCGACAACTCGCGGTTCTCGAACATGTACACGCGAGGTACGACGCCGTTATCCGCCCACACACCAACGATATAGTCAGCATCGGCCTTCGTATAAACTTCGCCGTTCCCTTTCTTCGCGTATACAACGAGTTCATTGCCGCGGTCGGTCCGTTGACGAATCGTTTTCACTTGGATACGATAGTGCCCGCCGGACAGCGGATCGGTCGCCAGGATATCGTACGCCTCGTCCGTGTCCGCCGTATGCACCGTCCAGCCATTCGCCAGCAATGCCGCCCTTGCAATTAACTCCGCGTATCTACCGGTAATTTCCGTTACGTGTGCCGTAGAAATCACGCCCCTCTGTTAAGATTACGATGAAATCGCCGCGCTTATCGGGATCATCACCGTTATTGCCGCCGGCCGCCGTTAACAGGAACGGAGGAAGCCCGTTCCCATTGCCGGAAGCCTTCGGAGTCGGTCGTTCTAATACGTTAACCATGCGCGCGTCCTCCGTTAGAATATTTTCGTAGGATCAGCGTCGCCGCCGTCGCCTTCGAGTGGCTTGACGTTATCTGTTTCGCCACTAGCGTTAGCTGTCGCCCCAATCGATAGACCTAATCGGCTGATGTCGAATCCGGCAATTACGAGATTCTTCGTTTGTTCCGCCTCGTCCGCTTCGAATAGGAAGCCTTCGAATGCCGCGAAGTCAAACGGCTTTTCGCCTACCTTTTCGAAGTTAGCGCGCTCTGCTTCCGTCAAGTCCTCGTCCATATCGATGATAGGCGATAGTGTTACGACCGTATCCGTAGATGAGCCGGTTTTCGATAGTTCGAACGCCAATTTATCGAGACGCTTCGCATACTTCGTAATAGCCGCGAACACACCTTTCGCCTGCTTCGGCGTTAAGTCGACGAATCCATCCTCGCCCGTTTCGAGATTGCCGAAGCCAACGAGGTAGCGCGCTTTCGACTTCAATAGATACGCCTCGTTACGGACTTTCTCCGCGCCCTTTTCGTCGCCGGATTCTTTCAACGCTTTAGCATCGGCGTACAATAAGTCTGCCGCACGATCCCATACGGACGGATTCGATTCGATAAAGCCGCGTGCATTACGGACGGCTGGCGTCTTTGGCACAAAAGTGTTAACTTTACCGAAAATGCCGTGCGCATAATATTCCGCCGAATCTTCCGTCGACTTGATACGGACTTTCAACGTCGTGCCGGACGGGAATGGAACGTGTGCGCTCGCCGTATTCTCTCTTTCCGCCGTTGCCGCCTCTACTGCCGCCGAACCTCTACGTGTAAATTGACTCACATAAACGCCACCTTTTCGTTTTATTGTCGACGGAGGACTCGGACAATCTCCGAGCGGGACGGGCGTGCCTCCGCCTATTTTCACGCAGCGATATATGGTTTCCGTGTCTTATTTAACGTCCCCACGGCGTGGATACCGCGTCGCCTTCGCGGTCAATACGTTAAGTATTCGTTCGAACGTAAGTTGCGCTATTACTGACGTGTGCACCCGTGTAATAGCCGGCTTACTTCTTACGTCCGCAATACGATAGTAACCGCGGAGTTGTTCGTAAACTATCCGGTTACTACCGCATTGCCGACGTAAGACTCTTTCGAGTCCTAATCGGTAATACTTCGATCACATTACGTATGCACACACGTTTTTCAATACCGTTGCTTTCGCGCGTTTCGTCGTCACAATTTCGTTATCAATGCGCTCAATTTCCGCGCGTAATTCCGCGGCTTTTTCCGTAAGCTTACGAATAGTAGCCTTACCGGAGCCGTGCGCGATGCCATGTTCGACCGTCGCCAGTTCGAGGTTAACGTCCGCTCGGAGCTTCGTTAATCGTTTCAGCTCGGTGGCTTCCGTCCGTTGTGCGGACTTAATAACCCGTCTTACCGCCGCCCCTACCGCTTTTGTCAGCATTTCCTGCCGTTGCGTACGTTCGGGGTATAGCGTAATCACCGTAGCCTCGTTTGCGTCCAAAATAAATGCAATGCCTTCGCAAGTAAACAAACGTACGACTCTACCGTTGTCGCCTGTGAAATTATTATCAATTAGAGCAGCTTTACGCAGACGTTCTATGATAAAATCAGACGCCTTATTCCGCGGAGCCTTAAAATGCTCGACCGCACGATCTAATGCGTGTTGAGTTACGTAAATTTTGCCTGGAAAATGCGTGCCGGCTTTCGGATCAATGTGCGTTAGAATCATCCGAGACGCACCGCCTTTTGACCGTAATGAAACCGTTGATAATCGGCCGGATCGGCGTCGATTTCGTGGCAGCCTTCGTATAGACGCTCGTTGCGTAAAATTTCGTTAGAATTTCGTGAATATTTCGGAACCGAATTGGATAAACTACGTATATAGTTAATATGAGACACAATCAACACTCCCCAATTTTAGTTAAAAAATAGTAAAAATTGTATATAGTGTTGACAACACTGAAACGCTAACGTTATAATATGTAGGAAATCACAGATGTTATTGTATAACGTCCCAGTGATGGTTAAATGTCCGCAATGCCTAAGTGGATATTTCAACACTACTTCTTGCATGGGTTTCGCCAAAGCCTGTGTTAACTTAAAAATGGTCACTAAGCTAAGCCAAAGCTTTTTGACAGGTGGTTCTAAACCTGTTAATAAATTTACGGTGAGATTCAGAATTACCGCCAAAGTGTTTCGCCAAAGATACCGAGGTGCTTGAATCGTTAAAACACCCATTTTTCCAACTGTTTAGAATCGCCAATTTCCGAGAATCGCCTTCCGCCAAGAGGGCGATTTTTTCATTTACGAGAATGCCGTCGTCAATGAGCGCCAACTCATCTTCAACCTCGTATGTTTCATACTGCTCATCAGACTCGCCAAAGTCTAACGAACTAACTTCGTACCCACGCCGTTTTTCCTTTAGCCTCGTTACCGCTAAGTAAAGCGCCTGTCGGAACCTCCATAATACCTGTGTTCTAAAGTTCCCCTTTGTAATGTCGTACTTCTCAATAGCTGCATCTAATCGTTTCAAACAATCGTGTTCGAAGCTCGTTTCGTTTGACATCTTGTACCAATTCTGCTCCGACATCTTGTACACATAAGGTAGGAAATGTGCTAGAATTGACTCGTAAGCAAGACTATTTCCGTTCTGTGCTTGAACCGCTAAATTATTCAGTTGCTCATTTTTCATTCAACTTATCACCCTTTCTAATATAGTAAGTACATGTTATTGCGAAACTGGGACATGCTTTAGAAAATAATTCTAAATTATTTTATTGGAGGTCGTCCGATGCGTTTGAAGCCGCGTCGTTGCCTCATTCTCGACTTGCTCGTTGAACGTAACTGGACGCAGCGCCAGCTCGCCGATCACTCCGGTATAGATGCGAAGCTCATTTCGAAGTATGCTACGTTTAAGCAGAAGGAAATGCCGTTGTCCGTCGCTATACCGCTTGCTGATGCGCTAGGCGTAACTGAACGTATGCTATACGAGTGGGCTCACGATGAATGAGCGCACGTCTGCGGTAAAAATCGCACATCCACGATTTATCACCATTTTATAACAGGTAACCGCTAGTAATCTACGTCAAAAAATGTAAATATTACGGATTTTTACACTACGTATATCAACGCCCGCACACGCCGCCTCGTTAACGTCTTTATAGCCTCGCGGTAACTTCGCAATCCGTATACGAATCTTGCCCCGGACCGCCGCCACTAACCGTTTTTGCCATGCGCGGCCTGCTTCGTCCTGGTCCCGCCATATCGTCAATTCCTCGATTGGTGAACGTAACAACAACGATATTTTCGCATCTGTGACCGCCGTGCCGCCGGTTGCCACTGCGTATATACCGTGCGTCATTAACGTTAGGCTATCGACGGCCGCCTCGACTATGGCCGCCTGCTTCAACCGATGCTTATACGATAAGTGAATCCCGTATAACATTTCGCCAATCGGCCGGCTATCCTTCCGATACCAAAACGTTTTATCGGTGGTTTTACGATACATAACGTTACCTAGCGACCCGTCCGCATTGAGCCACGGGATCGTAACCGCCTTCGAGCTCATATCGTAGCCGACGTTCATTAACCGCTGTATATCTTCGCTTATACCCCGCCGGCCAAGATACTCCGACCGATAGCGGTAATCATCGAGTATGTACTCCGGTATGCGGCGCGGCTTAACTCTCGGCTGCAGGAGATTCGGCGGTTTGAATATCGGGCGGCCGTCGTCATCATACGTTAGGACATCGCCGTTACCGTACTTTGCCGATAGATAGGCGGCTGTTTCTTCGTATGTTTCCTGCCGTAGAAATGCGAGCAACTTCGTGAAATTACCGCTCTGCCAATACGGATCGGTTGCGCCGGAATCGTGCCAGCCGCCCGTTTCTAAGTCGACGAAGAAGGACGGATGTGATTCGTAACGTGTCGGTGAAGCGCAGATAAGTTTACGGCTTGTCCACGTCGCGGCCGTCCAGTCGAACGCTTCTAACTCGGTACGAACGTCAATCATCTGATTCCTCGTCGTCATCACCTGTAGCGTGATTAATGTAACTACCGTATTCTGATCGTTCGAACATTACGTTTCCGTACTCGTCCATTCCTGTCGGCTCATCTTCCCATTCGTCGAGGTTTAGAATTTTCTCAGCGTCATCTAGTGCTTGTACAATTAAGTTACGAGCAAGAGCACCGCTTGTCTCTCCTAACATTTTTGAGATATACTTCAAACGCCTAGCGTCATATTCGCTTAATACTACGGTTAGTCGTTTTTCAGTACCCCGTGATCTTTTCTTCTTAGACGCAACCTCATCTGCCATTTTCTTTAGGTAATCATTAACATTTGACATATTACCACCTCCGTGTATGAAATATAGCACATATATACATATGTTGTAAATATGTTTTTAATATTTAATTTGTATTACTTTAGTATGTTACATAACAGTTATATAACATCCTTAAAAGTTTCCGACGAACTGTGCCGCCATATCCTCCGCAACTGGCTCGCGTACGATCCCGTAGTTCGGCAGATACAGTATCTCAATCGTTGTATCCTCGCCCCCACTACGCCCCTTACCTATTCCTATTAAGCCGCGTCCTTCGTGAGCTAACGTGTCAAGTCCGATAAGTAATGCGCCGTCTTGTAGCAGTTGTTTCGTTTTTAACACGTCGTCGCGACTCGGCAATTTCAATTCACGTACACCATCGACCTTCTCGGAACTATCTTCGTCGGCTTGCGTTATTGCTATTGTCACTACGTCAAGTTGCCCGGTCATAATACGAAGCTTGCGCGATGTTTCCGCAGCATCCCCGCCCGTTGTTTTCGATGTATTACGTTCATAATCGAGATAGTAGAACGGATCGATTATTACAACATCTGCTGAACTTGCGATAATATCCTTACGTAATGCCGATAGACTACGGTCGTTGAAATCCTCATCGTTAGTCGAGCGGAGAATAATTCGTCCATGAATAATATCGTTAAGCTGCGCGAGGAATTTCTTAAACTCCGCGTAATACTCTTCGTCTAGTTTTGCCGCTTGTAACGCTCGGTTATCGAATCCCGCATCGTAATCTACGCCATCAATCGTAGCAACGGCGATTCCGAGGCGTCCAGATATAGACGTAAACGCCCGCGCCATCCATTCGAACGATCCCATTTCTAGCGCCCAAACGAGAACGACCGCCCCTTGAAACGCGAACTCTATCGCTTCTTCCATTGTGACGATAGATTTACCGCGGCCTGACCGCGCATATACTACGTACATATTTGACGAGTAGTAACCGCCGCCTACCGCTTGGTTTAACGTAGGGAACTTCGACCTCCATATCCGATTAGATTCTCCGAGTCGTCTTTTTTCGTATTCTTCGAGAAACTTACCGGAATCCCTAACGACATCGGTTCCTTTCGTCACAATACGAACATCTGTTCTCATTTTAATATGATCTATGTTCGATTTCAAGTATTGCGCATAGTCGTCAAATGTGATAGAGTGGCCGGCCTCCGCAAACTTTTCCGCATGTTCACGGCTCTGTAGGAACGCCTGTACCTCCGTCTGCCCCCACGTTTCTTTAATGCGGCGCGCCATGTAATCGTACGAATCCGTAACGCTCGGCACGTACGTAAAGTCCGGCACCTCCGTCACGACCGCGGCATAGCTCGGCGCCTGCCCGTTATCGCGGTGATACTTGCGGATAAAATCGTAGGCCTCCCGCTCGACGCCGGCCGGAAAGAAATCGCGGTCGAGTCCGAGCTTGTCCAGTTCATCAACGTTATTATCGTCGATGATACGTGATAGTAACGGTTCAACGTAACTCATTCGTTCGCCTCCTCGTTGTATTCGATTATAGTAAAATCTTCAATATCCTGTAAAACGGCATATTCCACCGTTTTTATTGATTTGTTTTCACGATCGTCGCAATACGATCTCGCGAATGCTCCCGGTTTCGTAAAATTACTCCGATTATCGTACTCCGCGCTTACTCGTTCCCTTAAACGTAAATTCAATCGTTTGCTGACGGAAACGATCCGCGATACGACGGTCGAACAATTTCGCCATTTCCGCCATTGGAATATTCGACGTATACACGGACGGTAGCCCATTCGCCACGCGTTCGTTAATAATCGTATGCAACTCTGAACGGAAAGCTTCTGTAGCGTCACGAACGCCTACATCATCGAACACTACGAATGGCGCCGACATGGCCGCCGTCATAGCGTTATAAAATCGTTCAGCAGCCGGCATCGCTATATTATCGGGAACTTTCGGCCGATTAAACGTATTATAATTCGTCTGCCACTCGTTAACGTCGAGAAAATATACCGGTCTTTCTAACGCTTGCCTATTGCGCAGAAGTGAGCCGATGTAATGTACGTTAAGGTATTCGTTAGCCACCGCCGCGGCTGTCGTCGTTTTGCCCGTGCCAGGCTCGTTCGAATATAGGTATAACGATTTGATCGGCGGGCTGTCATCGTCAAATTGCCGCGTAAATGTTTTTATATATTCCGCCAAGTGTGCGTAAATGTCCGGCTGCCCTTCGCTTGCCGGCGAAGTAGTTAACGTGATGTGCCGGTATTCGTCCGGTATGTTTGCGGAGCTAACTCGACCGCCATCGCCCGTTACGCCGTGAAGTCCGATGAATGCCGAGCACAATTTGTTACATGCGGCTGTATTAACGGAACGGCAGACATGGCGTAGGTTACAACGTTTAGAGTGATTCGCCAGTGTTAACGCCTCCTTATTTCGTTGTTTCGTCGAACTGTTCATTACATTTCTCGATTAACTTCTTTATCCATGCACTCTTTACACCATGCATTGCCCATATAGTCATACTCATAGCTGTCGTCTTTTGTATCATCTAACTCTTTATCGCATAGACAACACTCCATGTAATTTCCTCCTCTTACTTCGCACTAAATATCGTCGTACTGTTCAACAACTTCTTTCAAGATAAACTCCTTTACTTTCTCGTATTCCGCATCATCAATTAAGAGTTTTTCATAAGAGGTTGCTGAATAGAAGTAGATTGTTTCACGAACAAATTCATACACGATACCGTCAAGATCTTCTGGATAATCAACAATATCATTCCATTCACTCCAAGAAAGAGCTGTTTCTTTTGTTATTGCTATTTGCATAGGTGCGCTCACTTTTTCTTGTGCTAAACTTTGATTACAGCAACGGCAATATGTTTGTTGTGTTTGATAAGTTACTACTACAGATTTTTCAGACATAAAATTTCCTCCTTAAATTTATTGAACAATATGAATCAACTTCGTTTTTGCGGTCGTACTGTTCACTAATCAACTTCGATAAAATCTCTACCTACAGAACAAAAGGATAGCTCTTGTCTGTCTGACACTCTTAATTCGCCTTTAAGAGTAAGTGCGTTTGCGGTCTTTGAAGATATAATTTTTCGCTTCGTGCCATCTTCGTTTTTAACCTTATATCCGTAGATTTCATGACTTCCATCGTTAAAATAAACAGTATTGATTACAATCCATGTTGTTGCACCTGTCGGACTCTTGTAATGCTCTATACATTGCCCTTGACCAATGACTGGTCTTTTGCATCCATCGTTAGAACAACAATTCATACTCAATCCTCCTTCACAGTTTGAATCAACCATGTCGTTGACTCCAACGATATGGTGGTGAACCTTTAGAATCTACTTCGTACTACCGTCAGCACATCGCCGCGCATCGACCGATAACACCGCGCTACTTATTCCGTTAAACTGTCCGTACACTTCCTCCGCAACGACTCCGGCCTCGGCAACGTCTGCAGCCGTAACGAATCCGATGATCTGCCCGCCGCGCGATACGGCGTACGTCCCTTCCGGTAAATAAACGGTATGCTTCCGATATTCCACTACGACACCTCCGTCAATTTCGCGATAAGTACTGCGAGACATATCGCTTCTGGTGCGGTCGGCTTCGTTACCTTTACCGGTTTCTGATTCGGTGTTGAATCGGTATACGTACTAATGTCGTAACCATGCGTATAATATCCGATCCCCATTCCGCCCCACGCTCGGCTCGATTCAAGTACCGCCCACGCCGCCGAAATATCCGATGTGTAATTCGGTAGACTTTCTGGTATACCGTATGAATCCACGCGACCTCCTACGTTTCGCATCGCATCCCCAATAGGGGCAGTAAGCATACGTATTTTTTCTACCGATTTCATATGCGGAAATAAGTCCGCCCAGTAATATCCGAAAATAACCTCCGCTACCCAAGCGTCACGTTCGCGCGCCGTCAGCGTACTCCACTTCGCTTCGATTTCCGTTCTGTTCATATTATCGTCTCCTTTCGTCAGTTAATCGTAAATAGTTCGCCATATAAACGCGGCGTGCCCGTTCATTACCGTTCTGCTCCGCCATTGCCGCGAGTTCGAGCAGCAGCGCCGGCGGATTTGACGTATAGTTTCCGAGTTTCATATATTAGCGCCTCCTTTTCGTAATATACACGTAAGGCCTTCCGACAAAACGGAAAAGCCCTGCGCTGCTCAACGTTTAGGGGGATCGTTAAGCTATACGTAATTACACGTGAGAGGCACGCGCGGCTTACGTCATTTTTAGCGGAGGGTTATATCGGGGATTATCGGCGGCTGGCGGGGAATTGCCGTGTATGCCGCGAGTGGATTTATTTACGGTGATGATGAACTTTATATACGTGTTTATGGACTTATAATATCACCGGTACAATTTTCCGTCAACCCCTACGTTGAATATTTTTTCCGAATTAGCGTATAATAAGTCCATGATCACGAAAGGAGCGTCCACTATGCGCATTAAACCATCCTACAAACCGCTAGAAATAACGTTAATCAAACGCGATAAGTTAAGGAAACACTTGCGTGAAGAAGCCGGTATTTCCGGTACTACGCTCGCCAAGATGAGTAATGGCGGATTCGTATCGTTAGAAGTGATCGCACGTATCTGCGATTATCTCGATTGCCGTATTGAGGACGTAGTAGAGTTCGTAGAGGTTTCCGACACTTACCTCGATATTATGCCGTACCTCCTACGAGAACGTGAACGGGAACAAAAGTAATCCCCGAGCTAACGTTAAATAACCTCCTCTAACGTCCGTACAATCTCGTCCAACTTCGCTACAACGTCACGCCTTAGCGTTCGCGACCCGCCGTGCATTACGTAATCACGTAGCCTTTCCGCCATATCATCCGCCTGCATTACCGCAGACAGTAACGCCTCGTTCTCGGATTCGTACGCCAATAGATCGTTATCGAGCTTACGAGTTGTTTCGTCGCCTTGACGAACTAACTCCGCCACGATTTCCGCCGCATCGCGTCCGAGACGTTCGTATACTAAGCGTTCGAACCGTTCAGCATTCGGAATATATTCGGTTGATCCGTCCTCTAAATGAATTAGTCCGTACATATATCGTCCTCCTTCGTATATAGTTATGCGTACCCTATACGAAATCACACGCCATCACCAAACTACCTCCGGCAACGGCTGCGCATTGGCCTCCGCAATCCGCTTTTCCCTACGCTCAGCCTCCGCCTGTTCCGCCAATAACCTCGGTATAATCGTATTGATACGATACGCGACCGCAAAGCCGGCGGTTAATATCGGATATTGTGCGGTCGGCTTGTACGTGCGGAAACATTCGTCGAAAGCTTGGCGCAAAATCTCCGGACCGTACTTCGTTAATTCGCGTTTGATTACGCCTTGTTCGAACGAATAATTACGCATTGGTACGTAGTCCATGCCGTACAGCTCGCGGTTCATGTCGGCGAAATAGGCGTGAAATGAGCGGACGTTCCAACGGTCGATAGGCAGCGCCCGCCAATCTGCCGAGTTAATTTTCGGTTTCTTCGTCATAATCCGATACCTCCCCGTAACATCGGCCCTCGCTCTACTTTACGTTTGATTTCGTCTAATCCAGCGAGTAGTCCGCGGTTTTTCTCACGCTCATCTTCGTACGCTGCGTAAAATACTGCCGCTAATTCTTCGAGTCCTTCCGGAGGCACGTACGGAATGCCGTTCTGTCGTAGGTATTTGCGCATTCTAGTTACGTTATCTTTCGCCATGCTCGAGCGCCTCCTTTCCGTCTGTTCGATATTCCGGTAATACACGTTTGATTACGTCAATAATATGCGGAGTAGGTTCGCCACAACTACGAATATGAGTGTCTATCTCACGTAGTGCCTGTTCGTACGCCCATCCACGCAATGCTTCGCCCTCTAATGTATGCCGCATTGTACGTTCTTCCGCCAGTTCTTCGCGAAGACCGTCTACCTCCGATTTGCCCGCAGCACATTGGTCGCAAAATTCGATGTCCGCGCCTTTGTATCCGTGTATGCAAACAACGTTATTAAGTCGCCCATTGCTCGCCCGCCTTACGGTAAAGTCCGCTTCACCGTATCCGTACATTTTGCTCGTAACAACATAATCGTCGATTAGCGTATGAACGTAGTCTATCGGACCTTTTCCGTACAATTGCCCGTCGACATATAATTCGTATACGTTAGTTTCGGTCATAAGCTAACGCCTCCTTCGCGATTTGTTTAACGCTTTCGAACGCACGCTGATCGGACGTAAAGTTGTACGTCTCTAAGCGGATTATCTGTTCGAACGCCTGCCTATAGCGTTGAATCTCGTTATAATAAGTTTCCGCAGATACATACGCTGTTCGTTCGTCAATGTGTGCCGTTAGTAAGTCGGATTTCAGACGTCTATTCTCCGCCTCTAATTCCGCAATACGATCCAACGCCGCCGGCCATCCGGTGCGGGCTTCGGCAATGAAACGTGTGTTTGCTTTCGCTGTATAATCCGATATCTCCGGCCCGAACGGATATCGCACGCCTTGCCAAACCGTCGCCACGTCGTTATCACAACACTGCACGTTATATGCGTCAGCGCCTCCGATCTCCCAACGCATAGCTTCCCACGGACCCGCCGACGCCGCCTCGCAAATTTTACGATCAGCTTCGAAATCACGAACGTTCGGTTTTTCAACGTTACTCATTAACGCTCACCTCCGGAATTAATCGTTCTAATCTCGTTACATATTCGTCAATACTTCGAATAAAACGCCCGATATCGGTCTGCGCCGCCTCGTCCGCCGCCTGCCTTACGGATATATCACGTAGCGCATTGCGAAGGCCGCCCGGCGTCAAGTTGTAATAGCGTTTCTAATCGCGCCACTCCTGCCGGACAACAGCGTCGGACATATCGCCTTTATATCCGGGCGCTTTACGTGGATCGACGGACTGCAACCGCCATAATACGTAGCATGTATCCTCCGGTACAAGTCCGTAATTTTCGGTTACTGCGATAAAGCGAGCGGGAATCGTAATATTATTCGTGTTCATTCGTGGACACCTCCGATTCATCTACGATACCCTTTACAGGAATACCGAGTATATGTAATGCGTGGCGAATCCCCATTGCAATGCCGAACGAAAATCCGCTATCATCGTCAGCCCAGTGGTTTTCCTCGTACCATTTCGTTAACTCATCGACTCGCTCCGATTTAAGTACGACGGTTCTATCCATTCGCGGACACCTCCGTTTTAATATTGTTAACTCCGTCAATAACAACACCTAGCTCGTTTAATACGAATTTCATTCCGTCAATAAACCTCCAATATATACCGGCCTCATACAGATCGCGCGCATCTCTAGCTTCGGTTCTTTTGCGCTGATATGTCGTTTTGATTCGCTCGATAGCTTCAGCCTGCCGTTCGACCTCCGTTACTTCTCGTTCGTACCCGCTAACGACCGCCTGCAGGAATGTATCAAACGGAATCGTACGAAGTATCGCGTAATTTGGACTGGTATCTGCGCGGCAGGCGAATATTGTTTCCGTACTATAACCGAAGCTGCGGAGCTGATCGAGTTTATCCGCAACGAGCCGCGGTAATTTAACTTTCGTCATATAACGAACCTCCTTCGTTTGTTTACGAACAATCATATTGATTGAACGGAAACTATCGTTTATTAGCGTTTATATACTAGCGCGTCACTTACGTTCCTTGCCATTACGTCCTATATTTCATATAGTTCGTAATGATGTTATTTGATATAAGGTTTTGATATAAATTACGTCCAACGAATTATTCGTAGAATAAGGCGTTGGTATATTATTTAGTTATTAATGGTTCTAGTTATATTGGTTCTAGTTAGTGTGACGTTCGTGTCACATACCCTTGTGACGTCTACATCACATACCCCTGTGTCGTCAGCGTCACATATGCGCCTAATAAATGGTAAATCCGCTCACCTCCCGTATTGTATATATCGTACGTTCCCATCCGGCAGCCGTCCGCTGTTTTTCCGTTGTGACTATCGGCTCGCCCCACCATCTATAACGTAGCAGCTTCGCAATCCTCCGGTTAGCGGTTTCACGCGATACCCCGAGCCTCTCCGCTATCAACGTCTGACTCGGAAAGCAGCGCCCACCGCCGTCCATAAACGATGCGAGTACGGCCAGCGTCTGAAATAGTTCCGCGCCCATGTCCGCAACGAGTCCGGACTTTACCGCGCTGATATGGAACTTTACGTATATGTCCGGATGCTCGTCCGACATGCGACCGCCTCCTTTCCGTCCTCTCACTATAGTAAGTACACGTTTCTCCGAAATTGGGACATGTAATCGTAAATTTATTTTTAAGCGGTTATACGCGGCATTTTACGCTTCCTGCCCGTCTACCCTTACGAATACCCTACCGGACAGCGCAAGCCGCTAATTTACCGTAAAAATCCCACGTACAACTATACGTGTGCCCGCCGGTATATTATAATTAATGGTAACGGAGGTGATCGTATGAAATGTCCGTATTGTGCGGAGGAAATAAAAGATGAAGCAATCGTATGTAAGCATTGTGGTCGCGATATCGTACCGAAGGTTAGCGCAGTACAAGTCGAGCGGCCAAGCGTTATCGGACGTGTCGTATCGGTCGGACTCGGACTTGTATCGATAGGTACGTCGATATTCCTGTTTATGACCGTGCCGCCGCTCGGTGTCGTCGCACTAATTGCCGGTATCGTAATCCTGGCGTTAGGTAATACGCCGAAATACGAATCGTGTCCGAGCTGTGGCGGACGGAAAGCGCTGCGGATCGAAAAGGAAATGACGGCGGTAACGTGCGAAAAGTGTACGGAGAAATTTGAGATAACGTGGATGTATCGGAATGTTGACGGAGAATTATTACCGGAGAATAACGAAAAAGCCAGCGAGGCATAGCGCCTTACTGGCTTTCGTTTTGTTTACGTTAGATATCGATATTGTTTAACGGATTATGCTTATCGTTCTGTTCGCGAAGTTCATTTCCCCACATCGCCACGTACCGCATCGTTACGGATATATTCTGATGTCGCATCAGCTTCTGTATGGCGAACGCAGACATACCGGACATTGCTAACCGGTGACAGTACGTATGGCGAAACGTGTGCGGCGACACCCGCACCTCGTCGAACCCCATTTTCTTGCGCAGATTCGTGAATATCAGCATCAGCGCGTTTTCGGTCATTTGCGTATTATCGCGTTTAGTGAATACGTACTCAGACGGTTCCTTCCACGTTTGATGCAGATACATCTTATATGCGCGCAGCTCCTTAACGAGCTTGTCCGTTATAGGAATCGTCTCTCTCCTCCGCGTCTTACCGAATAGCGCCACCGAACCATTATCGAAATCGACGTCACTCCACTTCAGCACCAATATCTCGCCACGCCGCGCCCCCGTACCTAGCATGAAAATAATGAGCATATAATCACGGTAAGCGTAAAAGGCGTGTTCCTTCCGCCGTAGACTACGGTAATAGGCGAGCATTTGCCGAATATGATCGTCAGTAAATACGTCTATCTTCGTGTCCGTCTTAACGAGCTTAACGGCCGCGGCGGGACTTTTCGTGAGAAATTCGGACTCCACTAGATAATTCATAAACGCCCGTATACGTTGAATCTTCGTATTTAGCGTAGCCGCACCGTTACCGCGCTCTTTGCATTCGAATAGATAACTCTTAATCGTAACTGCTGATATATCCTCGATTTTCATTACGCCATTTTTCGTACAATAATCGATAAACTCACCGAGCATTGTAGTATAGTTGATTAGGTTTTTCTTAGATGTATTCTTTAGCTGGCGATCCTCGATGAAATCTTGATATGCGAATTTCAACAACACAAAAACCACTCCTTAATGATTAGTTAAGAAGTGGTTGTTGCTTTACGATTAAATTGCGAGAACCACAGCTTCACAATTTGACCGAAATAGATACCGTTTTTAATCGAAAATTGACCGTTAATTTTCCGCTAAAGTTAGCGGTGACGGATCGTTAGAATGGCGTAACCACGCGGGATTAGCGTTACATCATGCCGCCCATACCGCCCATGCCGCCCATGTCAGGCATTGCAGGAGCTTTTGGTTCTGGCTTGTCAGCAACTACAGCTTCTGTTGTTAGGAACATAGCTGCAACAGATGCTGCGTTTTGAAGAGCAGAACGAGTTACTTTAGCAGGGTCAACGATACCCGAACGGTGTTTTTCCGTCGTCATTTTTCGGTAAAATTTCGCAACAACAACTTCTTAACTGTTACGTTATTTTATCATTATAAAGCAGTTGTTGTCCGATGTAAATTGACGGTAATTTTTACGCAAAGTTATCGGTGACGAATCGGAGATTACTTCACACGATTGCGCTTCTGTTTAAAGCAGAAAAAAAAGGCCCGCCGAGATACCGGAATTTACTCCGATAACCCGACGGGCCGACTTCGCTACACTTTCGTTCTTACTTCGACTTTCCTTCGTTACGCTTTCGTTATAATTACGGTCTTCGTTTTGCTGTCATACGTCACGGTCGCGCCGAGCGCCTCCGCCACCTTACGCACAGGCACACGCGTCACGCCGGCCGTTAACCATCCTACCTCGCCAATGTCCGCGCCATTAACCTTTACCGCTACTTCATCGTACTTCACTTTCGACACCACCCCTTTCAACTTCGTTAATTCCGCGTTTACACGATCTACGAATACATGCCAGCTCGCCCACTTGCCGCCGTCATACATTAACCTCGGACATATTTTACGTGACCAATCGTAATGTCTACGTAATCTATCCGTTCCCCAACCGCGCTCGTATAGCATTTTCGCTACGAGTTTAACCGTGTTATCTAGCGTCTTTTCGTAATTGCCGCTTTCGCAGATTTCAATTCCGATTGATGTACGGTTCCCACTCGTTGCTTTACTTCCGTCGCCCGCGTGCCATCCGACCTCGTTAAGCGGAAGGACTTCGATTGCTTCGCGTTCATCTACGACAATGTGATACGATGCCGTCCGACTGTTCGTTGGATTCGTTAACCATGTACGCTCGTTACGTGCCGTTGACGATGGATTGCCGGTGTTGTGAATCGTAATAGTCGTAGCGGCGAGCGCTATTCCGGGACGTCGGTTATGCGGCACGTTACGAGGTATGTGATCGGTACGATATACGTAGCTCATTATTCGTCACCTTCCGTACTAACCTCCGGTAATCCCGCCAAACTCGTTAGGAAGCTCGTAATCGTAGCGAGTAATACCGTACCCCCGACGATGCGCCAGTCTACTTCGCCAAATACCGTAGTCGCTCCGATTGCCCCGATTGCCGTTTGTGCTGCCGTCTTAATTGCGCGGACTGTCGCCGCTTTCGTCCATTTTTTCATACGTAATCCCTCCGTTATATTATTTTAATCCGCCAGCAATAATGAACGTTGCGATAGCGACAATAACCGCCCCGCCGAACGTCCGCCATAACCAGCGTTGATTATCTTCAATCTTCGTTAGCCTATCGTTTGCGTGCCGCGCCTGCTCTAACGCCAAAATCGCCGTCTCGTTCGCACGGATAGCGTTATCTAATTTCGAGTCCATCCCGTCGACTTTCGTTTCTACACGCGTGATACGTTGTAATACTTCGGATTCTACGCTCATTTGTCGCCGCCACCTTCCGCTTCAATTTTCGTAATTGCTTCGTCTATGTTCCGTTGAAGTGCCGCCAAAATTTCGTGATCGCGGCCGGGATGTAGACGCAAAAAAGCGGAAATCACATTATTGATCTCCGCTACAGGTTCGTCGATATTGACGAGTATTTCGAGTTTATGACGTATTTGTGCCGTGACAATCGCCACCTTTCGTAAAATAAAAAAGACTACAGCAGCGCGCCGTAGTCCGTGTGTTTCTATTTAAGTAATTCGTCGATTTCCGCTATTCGTTCGGTAACCTCCGTAAGTTCCTCCGTAAAAGCAACATACTCACGGTCGCCCTGCGTAATGAGGTCTACGTAGAAATCAACAACTGTCTCGTCAACTTGAACGAGTGCTGCACGATATTTCTTTAACGAATATTCCGCGTCTGAAATAGCGCTATTAAGAAATTCGGCACGTGCCGTTAATTGCCGTTTTTCTTTCGTTAGCTCATCGGGCGTCTTAGCCACTTCCGCTTCGGACACTAACGTAACCTCCCCCGGTACGTATCCAACTTCTAAACCGGTCGCCTCCGCAATTAGACGAACAGGTGCATACGTTGTTTTATTAACGATTACGGCGTTACCTAACGTTTCACCGTCAAGCTTAACAACAACCTCCGACTGTACTTTTTGACCGATTAGGGACGAGCCACTTGCGAATACAGCCGTACCGCCTAGCATTGAAGCTACTAATAATATCGATAGAACCTTTTTCATAATATCGCCTCCCTTTTCTATATTGTACCATTTATAAACGAAAAGGTTTCAAATATTATGCAGATTCTAATGCAGAAAGCCTGCTATAAATTCCGTTTAGTATACTAGATAGGCTCGTAATACCAAAAAATAGACGTGATGTGCTGTTTAGTACTAAGTCGTTAGTAGCCGCAATATAAACGTTCGAATCGATAGTTGTTTGCGTGCCGGATATGTTTACCGTATTGCCGCTTAATCTCAACGTACCATCCTGCGCACCAATATCGTAATTACCACCGGATACCAACGAAAAGTAACTGCCGCCCATCAATCCGGCATAGTGTACGGAACCGCCGTCCACATGCTTCATAATCGGAGCCGCATACGAAGTAGGATTCGCCTCGATTTCGATGTATGCCGTCGCCGACTTCGCCGCCTTAAATACGTTATTGTCCGACGATAACTCAACGAATGGGTATCCGTCGGGATTCGTCCGGAAGTTCGACGCTACGATATTACCGCTAAACATCGCATCTCCGGTCGTCGCATCGAGCCACAACGTTTTTGCGCCGGCTTTATTGTACAACGTTAATCCGTATTCGCCGGCCTCCACCTGTCCGAGCCGAACGCGGATACGGTCGAGGTCGTCCGATACCGCCATACCCATTCCGTCGACTAACGTTATGGAATCGTCATACTTAACACCTTTAAGTACCGCATTTTTACTCGTATACTTAATCGCCTTCTGACTGCCGACCGTCGCCTGCCATACGTAATCGGACGTGCTAAACTCGCGGAAATTGGCAAGGACTACTCTTGCCTTCTTCGGCTCGAACGGATATCGCTCGTAATCGACCACGCGTGCGTCGAAATGGAATCCGAGTTCTTCGTCACGGACGGTCACTGTATCGCCGACGCCCCGTATTGCGTCCAAACTATCGTTTCCGTCAACCTTTTCGAGTTGTACGAAGTCTATATCGTAGGTTACTTTCGGCAGCTCGCGCTCCTTCAAATACTTCTGCATAGCGGCAAGTAACGCTGCTTGCGTATCAATGTCCGCAAAGGTAACGGAGTCTTCGTACGGATGGTTAGCGTCGTAATACTGCGAATCGATATATTTCGTTGTGTGACCGGCGTACCCTTCGATAGTCAGACCGTTCTTACCGTAGCCGTATAGCCGCGTGATCCGTTCCATATCGTGGCTCTTACGAGTAATACCGGATAGATTCTTACGGTAACGGACGGATGCGCCGTAGTTAAAACCGGCCCGCGTCGTTAGTGTTATCGTATAGTTATCGTACGTCAATTCGCCGTCATACATCGATCGGACTTCGTTAAGCAGCGCGTGCTTACGTTTCTCTCCGAACTCCCATACGTCCTGTGCCGTAAAGTTTCCGATAAGCTGCATCGTAAATGGCGTATCGTTGCCGAGTTTCGTCAGCAGATATTCCGGTGGCCGCGCGGCTTCGAAATCGATATATTCGTCGAGATAATAACGATTAAGCTCGAACGCGACGTGGTGCGCCTCGACTTGCTTATATATTCGTTTGCCGGAGCGGACTTCGGATACCGACTTAATAACGAAGCGTTGACCGGACACGTTATCAGCAAGCCCGTCCGGGAATACGATTTGATTACGTTCGACCAACGCTTCGTATCGGTCGAGGTCGTCAGCCTGCCGCGGATAACGGAACGTGACGTAGTATTGACCGTTAAGCGTTTCGCGGACGCTTACGTCGGCGGCGAACGGTAAGCGGTGGCGACGGTTAGTGCCGACGACCGTGTGTAATTCGAGTGATTTCGTCAATAATGCGTCCTCCTTTCGTTGGGAATGACGAAAAAGAACGCCCGATTACGAGCGTTCCTCCTTCGTTTAGTGAACAGTATGGTCCAACTATGTTACATAATTCGTTTAGCTTATCGCAGTTAATTATCCAAAGGCGGCAAGGTTTCAATATACTTTAAATATGGCTTTTTTACATAACCGCTTCCCTCGCAGTGTTGGCAATCAAAAACCATATCTTCAAAACCCGATCCTTTACATTCCGAACAAACCTCATGCGTTTCGGGTACTACTTCCTTTTCATGGGCAAACATCTTCTTAATTATATATGTCATACTCTTAATCATATCAAATACCGCCTATAACTATATTTAACAAAAATTATAAGCTTAATCAGACTGAAAGTACACTAACTTCGAGGTTCTTTATTAACTAATAATTTCAACTTTTGTCACTTCTACTTTCGAATTAGCATTGTACGCATACATCCAAACGTCTAAATCACCTACTAGAAACTCATCATACGTTAATGTAAGTGATAACTGATCGTTAACAAATATAGACACGCCATTATTTGTGTACTCTATCAGTATGGTATTTTCAGTATTGAAATTAAACACTTCATTCCCTGTCTTAGCAACATGAAAGAAGCGAGGTGAAGGAAGATTGTCACTTGAACCGCCTGTAGAAATGAGGGTACACATTAAAACTCCATTGGTTGTATAAATTGCGAATTTTGGAGTCTTGAACAAGGTTTCGTCATTAACCACGTAATGTGAACCTAAGCATATTCCTGCAGTATCACCACTCGGATTAAGTGTTATCTTAATTTTACTTCCTCTTTTAGCACCACCATAATTGTTGATAAAACTGTAATGAATACCACTAGAAGCGCCTGCCACCAATGAATATAAACTGTTATCGACAATCTTATTACGACTTGATGTGCTTGCTGCCGCTTTACTACTAATTGATTTTTGATTATCTGCTATTTCTACCTCTAACGAGGAAAGGAATATATCGTTAGATGAGCCGCTATTTTCTATAATCAATGTGTGTAACCCGTATGGAAGTTCGGTAATATAAAAACGCTCATCCCAAAAAATATCTGATGTGGCTGTTGTTGTCCTTCTTGTGAAATCACTATTAAGTGGTACACAGTTTTTAATTGCATCATCCACTGTAACTTTAGTTGAAATTGCTGGAGCAGGTACGTTTGTTCCTGTTGGGCATCTTAAATACACTTTAGCTCCAGGAGCATCTATGAAAATATTAACAGTAGCCTTTGCGCCTGGCTTTAATATTACGTTTCGCACTTGTGGGTTATTAGACATTGCGTAATAACTATATGTTCCAGCAAATTGCCAAGCTGCGTCGTAAGTATTGATGTTTGTATCTTTATCGATGAGGATGTTTACATTACACAACCGTTTTGCAAAAACCATATTAGCGAATCGTTGATAATATGAGTCCACAAAATGCAAGTCGTCACCAAAAATATCAGTCCAGCGTTTATTTGAAAAGCGCATATCTTTATTAACAGCATCAAATGTATTTACAAAATCAGCATTAAACTGTAGTGCAATTTCACCTGCTGCTTTTACGTACTCCAATATCCGATTTCTATTTATTAAATCACCACCACCACTAGTACGGTAGTAAGGAGTAGGTGATAACAACACGAATGCGGAGTTAATCTTAGTAAGGATTAACCTTAGATTCTCCTTATATTGAGAGACATCTACACCTTGTAGGTTATCGTTTATTCCAGCCATTACAATCGTCAAATGAGGAGCGTGCCTAGTAACATTCAATATATTACTATCAGAAGCTAGACCCGCACTAGTTATACTAGATACCCCCTCATTGTAAACAGTAATATTATTGTTGTTGTAATATTTGCGTAACACCTTTTGCAATGTCTCTGGGTATGGATTAGCTGTTTTTACTCCTGTGCCGGGTGTGTATCCAAATGTCATGCTATCGCCATAGCAGACGACAATAACTGCGTCACCATTTATCATTCGTTTTATCACATTCGATACTGCCCTGCTTCTTGTAGCGTCATCCAGTTCAGTCTTAGTATCCGCCAACTGTTCATCAAGACCGTTAAGTCTTTCGCCAAGTACCGGAGCGCCTCCTCGCGCATCTACGATTTCCGTGTTACTATCGCCAGCCTGCGCTACAATCTCCGATATACGCGAATCCGTCTTATCAATCGCTTCTTTAACGCTTGCTGCCGGTACGTTCCCGTTATACGTAATCGCATCGGCCGCGTGCGCCTGTTCCGACGCTTTGTGTCCGACGATTTCCGCATTCACGTTCGTTATGTTCTTATTTACTTCCGGATACATCACGCGTAACGTCATATCCCCGGTTAACTGCTTAATCTCCGCCATCTATCCGTTCCCCCTTCGCTATGTCTGCGTTATATTCACGTTAAAACGGCAAGTATCTATATCCGCTAAGTTATAGATACTTCGCACGAAACTCGAAACTCACCGTACAGTTAAGCGCCGCGCCTCCGATAGTTACCGTGTTATTACCCGGCTCCAACGTTACGAAATCGCCCGTTACGTTTCCGAGTACGGATACACCGTCTATTCGCGCCGTTTCCCGTTCGCCATCGATAACGAGTGTCTTTCCGGCCGCCGCGGCATTATACGTAAGTCCGGCTATACTTATCGTCGTCCAACTACCAGTTATTACGATGCGTGGACGAATATCTTCGTAGCCCCAATTATTCACCGTAACAGTCTGCGGACTATTAACCGTAAATGACCACGCGGCATCGAGCGTAATTTCTTCGTCCAATACAACGTCCGAGTCGAGAATAACGTCGTCTGATTCCGTCGTTGAATACGAATATGGATCGGCCGCCTTAAACGTAACGCGAATTTCGCCATATTTACCGATTTGCTCAACCGCCATACTTCCCGTTAGCTTGGCGTTAAAAAAGCGGTCGGGCACGTCGTCAAATACGAGTTCGCCCGGCCCTTTGGGCTTAAGCCACGATAAAATTTGCGACTGCCGCCGCTTAAAACTCCGCTCGTCCGGATCAATATCGAATACGACTTCGATTTCCCGTTTACCGAGTTCCGTACCATAATCGATAACGCCGTCAAGCCCCGCGACCGTATCTTCGTTTTCGCGGAGCTGTGGGCTTCCTACGTTATAGCGGAGTAGGCGCGCGCCAAACTCCGAACAGTGCCGTCCTTTGTACGTAAAGCCATAAGACTGTTCCGTCAAGTCCGCCTACTCCCCTTTCATATATTGATTACGTAGCATATCCGCGACTAAATCGTTACCGGTACGTCCGAGCGCACGCATATCGATTTCGTCTTCCATCGTTGCTTCACCGATTTCAAGACCGACGACTTTCTCAACGTTAACGACCGTCCCACCACCGGATCTAGCCGCTAACAACGAATCAAGCTGTCCTGGCGTAAATACGTATTCGGTATCACGTAATATTGCCGCAAGTTCGTCCGGCATCAAACGGTCGGATAGACTAAACGTTTGCCCCGTCGCACCGTCACGTCCCGTATGGAATAACGGTACGCCCGACTTGTCCGACCACTTACCGCCGTTATACGAAGCGCCTATCGACTGCCCTAACACTTGGTTCTCGGCTGCTAAACGTTGCTTGCCTGCCGCGTCCGCCGTATGCCACGCTTTCGCGTTCGCCGACATTTGCGCGACTACCGATGAGTTTCCGCTTGGCGATGACGATTGTAGCGATGCCATGTCCGATTGGAACTTCGCCATTTCCGCGATGATCTTCTGATTCGTAGTCGTGAACGCTTTGAATCGTGCATCCTCCGTTAATTCGTACATACGAATCATGTCGCCGTTAAAGTTGTCCGCCGCTTCTTTAATATCGTCGTACCACGATTCGATATCCTCTTTCTGTTCCTCCAACGCATCGAGCTTCGCGTCTCGTTCATCTTCGAGGGCCCGTTTCGTATCCTCGACGTCCATTTTACGAAGCTGTTCGAGTAACTCCGCGTAATACTTCTGCCCGCGTTCAGACGTTGCATATCGATATTTTTCCGCCTCGGCTTCGATTTCAGCACGCTCGCGGCCCCGTTCGCCATCGTCAATCTGACGAAGTAGATCATCGTAATACTTCTGCGTCGCGCGTTTCTTTTCGTCGAGCGCCGATAGTTCCGCTTTTTTCTGCGCTTCAATCGCCTTTAGTGCGTCCTTAACGTATTCCTTCTGCTTATCGGCGATTTCCTTCGCTAGTTTCTCGTCCTGTTTACGTAGAGCCATACGTGCTTCATACATCGCTTTGTCGGCCCGCTTGTAATAGTCGGAGTCCTTATCGTAGCGGTTCCGTACGCGAGTCCAGGCTTCGAGCTGCATCTTCGTAATTTCCTCTTCCGACCGGCCTGCTTCCGTCATCTTCCGCGTCTGCATTTCGATCCATTCCGCCGAAGCTTCGTATCCAGCGCGCGCCTTCGCCTCCGCGTCCTTTGCCGCCTGTTCAGCCGCTTTCGCACGTGCGTTTTCCATCTGCTCAACGACACGCTGACGACGACTTTCCGCGTCAATCCATATGTCATCGTATTTCTTATATTGATTCGCTAGGCGAGCGAGTGTGTCCGCTTCCTGCTGCTCCGTTAAATCACCGAGTAATCGACGAATCTCCAATTGCTTTAGCGCGGCACGATATGCGTCGTTTGCGATTTCCTCCGCCGTTTTCTGCTTGGCCGTCTTTTCCTTTTTTGTCTTATCCTTGCCCGGCGTAAACAAATCTTTCGAACCGGACGAACCCGTACTACTAGCTAATTCACGCCATGTACCGTTATCAATCGCGTTAATTTCGGTCTGCAACGCACTAATATCGCTAAGTTGTCGATTAATCTCCGATTGTTTATCGTCAGCCGCTTGTGCTGCCGCCTGTCGCATTCGGTCACCGAATAAGTCGTTACCTTCGATCCACTCCGGCTTTTCCGATACTGCAACCGCTCGTAATGCCTTAATCTGCGCTTCTGCCGCCGCGACCGCCGCTTGTGCTGTACGAACCTTTGACGCTTTGATTTCGCGCTCTGCCGCAAGTGCCGCTTCTACCGTATCTTGCTCTGCCGCTATTATGCCGCGCAGTAACGATTCATTAACGATAAGTAGTCGTCCTTGCTCGTCAAGCTCCGTATGTAGCTCCGGATACTTTTCTGTAAGCTGTCCGACAACCGACGTTAATTCTCCGGTCTGTTCCTTTGTTAGCGACTCTTGTCGTGCAAGCTCCGCGTACCTTCCTGCGAGCGTTTCGGTCTGTTTAACGCCATCTTCCTGTGCCGCAATCTGACGTAACGTCTCTAGTCGTAATTCACGAAGTGCTGGCGTAGATTGTTCAATCTGTTTACGCATCCGTTCGAGCGCCGCCGCTGAATCAGCCGCAGAAGTTACGCCTAGCTCCCGTAGTGCATCGTTAACTTCGTTCAGCTCACGGATAAGCTTACTTTTTTCTTCCGTTATCGCCCGCATTTCATCCGTAACCTGGCGCGCCCCCGCGAATGTCGGAATAGACGCCGTTTGCTCCTGCAGCTCCTTCTGACGCTCGACTAACGTATTTAACCGTTCATAATCCTCTTGTAGTTTACGTAAATCCTCTACGGATCGAGTTAACGGCGATTCGTTCAGTTTGCGATTGAGTTCGTCTTGGCTCTCCGCAAATTTCCACGTAGATTCCGTCGCCGCGTTAGCCGCTAATGAATAAGTCGTAATACCGGTCGTCACTGCGCTTATTCCGATCATTAACCAGCCGGCCGGCCCTATCGATATTTTCAACGCGTCAACCGCTATTTTTAACGCACCTACAACGGTAATAGCCGTCGTAACCACCGCTATTAAACTTGTCAACGCAAGTCCTGCCGCGGTTGCTCCGGCTACTACTTCCTTATTAGCGGCCGCCCAATCGGTGAAACGTTGGATCAACGGTACGATTTCCTCCGTTATATCCTGCACGATCGGCAGAAACGCCTCGCCCAGCTCAACCCGCGCCATTTCAACCGATTTCTTAAACGAGTTATTCGTACCCGTATATCCTTCGAGTGCCGCGTCCGCATTACCGGCAAACATCGCGGCTTCTTCGATCATTCCGTTATATGCCGCTTGTGCTTTGCCCGCGTCCGTTAAGTTTGCCGCCGATGTACCGATTGATTTCGCATACTTGTCGTACATAACCGATAGGTTCGTCGTAATGCCGGCCGCGTCCGTTAACGTCGAGTTACCGGATTTAATACCTTGAATCGCCGTTACGACCGCCTCGCCCCAATCGAGGTGAGCTTCGCGGTTATATGCGGCTGCGTCCGTCAACGTATTAACGAGGTTAATTGTCTGCTCGATATCATAACCGGTAGCCAGCGCCGTTTTAACCGCCGTCGCCGCTTCTGTCAACGATAGGATACCGCGGCTTGCGAGCTGTTCCGTTACTTGCGTTACTTGTGCGACGTCATGTCCGAGTGCGCCCGCGACCTGTTTAACGCCCGTTAACGCATTGCCGAGCTGATTCGCCTCGTCCGTTAACGTCATAACCGTTTTAGCGATGCCTGCCGCCGATGCGCCCGCGCCGAGTGCCGTAAGTACCGACGTTAGCCCTGCGACGGTTCGTTCGGTCTTTTCCGTTTCGACGCTAACTTCACGCATACTATCTTCGAGTTCCCACATTTGACGCGCGGTCTTATCGGACGTTGAAGTCAGCCTATTTAACGATGCCTCGACGCTTAGAATCTTACCTTCGAGCTGCGTTTTCTTTTTGTCATCAAATGTCACCGCGTATGCTTGCTGTAACGTCCGCAATACCTTTTTCTGATGTTCAATCCGTGCGTTAACGTTGTCGAGCGATTTGCCGAGCTGTTCAAGTTGCTGCTTCTTTGCCGCCGCGTCTTTAATTGCTTCGCCAACCTCGCGCATACTAGACGACGATTTCTTAGCGGTATTAGCCGTCGATTCAAGCTCCGTCCGTATCTCGGTCATCTTCCGTTTACCGTCCGAAATATCAACGATAAAGCCCGACCGTATCGACCCGACATCTGTTGCTCCGTTCATACGTTACCTCCTTCCGATTTTATTTCGTAGGCTACTAAGTGCGCTCCGATCCAAGCGTTCCGGCTCCGGTCGGGCGTCGGTCTTGCCTACGTATAGCCCCGATTTCAATTCGTCTACATACCGCGCATATACGTCTTTATCCGTCGTCTGTGCGACTGTTAAGCTTTGCAACGTATACAGCCGTTCCTCGGCGATTTCATGCGTACGGAACTGCAGCAACATCGGTATATCAACGAGGTAATATTCCGTTTCCAATGCTCGCTGACTAACGCCAAGCCGCACGGCTGACTGTGCGAGCCATTCGTCAAACGTTAATCGTTGTGATTGCCGCCCTGTACCGGTGCCTTCGGATTGACCGCGGATAGGACGGCGCGGAAGTTTTTTAGCGTAGTCGCCAAATCGTTACGCTCCAATGTGCGTGCTACGAACGTTGTGATTTCGTCAATGCCGGCGTTCTCGCGGATATACTCGGCGTCAACGTCCGTTAGTGCTGCGATAACCTCAACGATTTCGTCGAGTGCGATATCAACGCCAATTAGCGCTGTAGTTATGAAGTCGCCGTTACCGCGGGACTCTACGATACGAGCAATAATCTGCGGAAGTGCTTCGATACGTCCGAATAGCAATTTATACTTTGCCGGAGTCAGCTTCGGAATCTCGACGAGTTTATCGCCGAGGAATACCGAATTGTCCGATGCGGCCGATTTATTAAATAAACGTGATAACACGATTGCGTTCGCCTCCATAAAAAGGAGGTAACGGTTTAATCCGCTACCCCTTCGTTAAATTATCGTTACTATGGCGTTGCTGTTGCGCTTGGGTCACCGAAAGAAATAAGTCCGTTCTCCGCATCCTCAAATGCGCGGAATGTTACGTTAGTAATCAACTCGTTATCGTAGCTGTACGTATAGTTAAGATTCGTCTGTGCTGCGGCTTTGTGGAGCGTTACGATATCGTCCGCTGATGCTCCGGAATCTAGCGGCTCTAACTGGACTTTCTTAGCGTATTTGAATAGGCGCTCAACTTTCGCCGCGCTTACGTCTACGCGTTTTTTCGTCGCGTCTGTTCCGTCAACTACGAGTACCGCTCCTGGAATGACTGCCGCAAGCTTCTCTAAATCGTTTTCTACGACTGGAACGGCAATAGTCGCTGTACGACCGGTGATGATTACGTCCGCTGGCGATGTGCCGAGCTGATCGACGTTGATGTCTCGCGTAGTTTCTTCGTAAGTTAGAACGACGCCGCCTTGCGTCTGTTCGAATACGATAGGCTTCGTACCGCCTACGTCAAACGTTACTTTACAAGGACCGAGCTTAATTGTCTCAGCATTTACTGCCATTAATAAATCCCCCTTGAACGCAAAGAAGCCGCCAAGTCAGTGACTTAACGGTTGTTCGCGTTTATATTATTTTGTTTGTCCCGCAATAAGCGTCAATACGAAATTAACACTATATAGAAAGCGCCCGCTCTCGTCTTGACCGAGATAAAGTGGCGCCGACTGCTCCGCAAATGACGACGATATTTTCTGCGTACCAATAGCGAAACTCGTCCGCTTGTGGAACGCATTATATACCGCCCACGCTTTCGTTTCAGCGGTCGGCGCTGACTTCGCTCGTAATACGATTTGTAACGTCGGCTTCCGCTTGTCCGTCCATACGTCTGGCGCGAAACTACCATGTAGTCGGACATATCCGGAATCGTCCACCGCATCCCTTACGTATTCGTTCGCGTACCACGTATACGGAACCACCGAATTAACCGCCGTCCTTACGTCATTAATCGATATCAATCGTTTCTCACCGCCTTGCCTATCGCGTTAGCAATCCGCTGTCGGTACGTTTCGGCGTTCTTTTTCATCGGCTCGGAGAGGAACTTCGGTCGCGTGCCCGGCGTTGTCGGATTCTTATACTCGCCCATTTCGTGTACTTTTAGCGCATAATTAAACCGCCCGCCAGCTCCGCTCTCGACCGCGTTATAGTAAACCGCTCCGGATACGGATTTACCGTCCGAGTCGACTTCCGCCCGCGCCGATCCGCGCAGCGTTCCTTTATCTAGCGGTGCTATATTCGTACTCTCCGCTAACAAATCGTCCATGCAGTCGCCCATTTCGCGCTTTGCGGCCGCTTCTATCTGCGAGAGCTTACGTTCTAGTCCCGCCATTACTTCGCTATAATCGAAGTCGATTCTGCTGTTCCTGCTCATACGTACACCACCGTTAAAATCGCCTTACCGTTTAACCATCGTTTGCGCGCGACATTGTGCGGCTTATATCGAGTTGTTGTTCCGCTTTCGTCTACGTACTCAAACTCGTGGCTTGCGGTTACTGGCGCGTATTTATCGAGGAATATTTGCGCAGAGGATACGACTTCGGCTCCGTGTTGGTTACGGACGGTTTCGACGTTCTCTTGATAGCGGCAGCGGAGCGTAAACGATTCGGGCGGCGGTGCGGGATTCCACGGATCGTAAACCTCGTCGGCCGGCGGGTAAACAGTGACGGTCTGTCTTAACGGTATCCACGCCATATTACAACACCGTCCATTTCACCGCGCGCCGACTAAGCGTAGCCCCGCCGTTTGCCGCCGAAATTAAATCGAGCACCGTATCGGATATCCACGCGTCAAGACCGGACTTCGCCCAATCCTTAAACGTAAAATTCGCCACGCCGTTTAATCCGAAGCTGGCGACGCCGTGCTGCTGTAGTCGATTCGTATCGTTAAACGCGATTGCTAATTCGTTTGCGTACTCATATACCGCCTCGTCCGGTATCGTATATCGAGCGTACTTGGTCGTGAGCTTACGATTAGCGACGTTAATTATTCGTAATTTTTTCGCTTCGTCACTTTCAGACCAGTCCTCGTTATCAATACAGTTAAGCGCGATATACTCGTCTGCATCCGTTATATTTACCGCCATTTTATCGCCTCCCGTTATTTTGCGGAGGCTTTCGGCTTACTAGCGGCTTTGGCTGCCGGTTTCGGTTCCTTTACCTCCGGTTTTTCTTCGGATACTTCCGGTTCCGGTTCGTCAATTCGTTTAATCCACGTAGGGACTAACTTATCTAACGCCGCGATTTCGTCTTTATCGAGTGTCTCGTATTCTCCGTTAATGTCGAAAGAAACCGTTCGTTTATCGAACGTTACGTCGTAATGCGGAGACGCTTTATACTTTGCCATTAAGCACCACTACCTCCTGCTTCTAAGGCCTCCACTTTCTCCTGTAGTTCCTTAATAATGTCGCCTAGCTTAATATCGTTAGCTGCCGGCGATGTTAGGTTAAGACGTTCTGCTTCTTTTTCTGAGATTGCCAATCTGCGTCACCCTTCCGCTAATTTAATGTAAAAGGGAGCCGAAGCTCCCACTTATTAAGACACGCTATTAGAGATATTTTCGATAATAGCGATTTTCTCTTTCGCGTTTTTAACTGTTACGCCGTACTCACCGCGGATTTGACGAGCCACGTAGTCAGCGCCCGGAACAGAAGCGTCAACGTCGTATAGAGCACGTCCAGCAAGCGGATTGATTTTAAGGATATCGCGGTCAAATAGCGCGATTTTATTTTTCGGGAAGTTCGGATCAACAACGATAGTAGCTACGCTGCCGCCTACGATATCGGACACGAACGTTTGAATACGGTGACCAGTTGCGCTGTCGGTACGTTCAGTACGAATTGTATCGCCTGCCAATTTCGAGATTTGACGAGCGCCCGCAGTATTCGTAAGGATCGTATTAGCGGAACCACCACGTTTAAGGATTTCCTCCAATGCGTCGTTTAGCGCTTTTGCGTCGACTTCTCCGCCAGACATGTTCTTTTTGAAGGAACCGCCTTTTTCCGCGAAGTAAAGTAGACCGCCCGTCATTCCTGGCGTATTTTTACCGCCTTGAATACGACGACCGTAGATCAGCCAGTCGTTAAGCTCGCGCGCAGTTTCTTTCAAACGTAGCTGTACTTGGTAGTCAAGCTCGTTAGTCACGTTGTAAGTGTTAACCGCCATTTGAGTACCGGAAACAGCCGCATAACGCTCGATGATTTGCGTGTAGTTAAAATCTGTGTAACGGTCGTGACTCTCGTCTGACCCGATACCCGCGCCTTGTAGTTGCGGACGTGCAACGATACGAATTTCAGCACCCGCAGAAGCCGCCGCCGCTGTCGTACCGTCGAAACCACGTTCAATCGTTAGTGTGTCGCCGGAAATAGCGGTGATTTTGATATACTCTTCGCCGATTACCGCGATAGCATTAACGCGGAATTTTTCACCGTCACCGTCGTTAACTACTAGCGAAGTTGCACTGTTAGTTAGCGCAGTTTTTACGTTAGCGCGGTTGGAGTTAAGGTTATCACTCATCCATTCGTACTTCGTTTGAGTAAGTGAATTACCGTCGATACCAATTAGGCCAAGCAGCGTCGGCTGATCCTCGATAATTAACGAAATACCTGCTTCTAATTGGCGTACTTGGTCCTTAAAATCATAAGTTAGTGCTGTCATTGATAAATTCCCCCTAGAATTGTTTTTATAAATAAAAAAGTCAAGCGTTAATGTCGCTTGACTTTTTACTTAAAGTTGATTAATTTGTTAGAGATTTCGACGACCTTGCCGAAGTCCTTACGCTTCTTTGCGTCCTCTAATTGCGCCTGTAGTGATCTACGTTCTTCCTCTTTCGGATTGTTCGGCTCCCCGATAACTTTCGGAGACTGCGGCTGCTTAACGTCAAGTAGATACGGCTTTTTCGAAATCAGCGCGTCCAACGCCTCTTTCACACCTACAACGTTACCGTCATTGTCTACGGAAATACCCGCCTTATCTACGAGCAAAAACGCATCGTCTAGCGCGTCGCCTCGGATATTAACGCCTGCCGCCGCAAGCTTAAATTCCGCTTTAATTGCGCGTTGGTTCGCGGCGCTTAACGCTTGCTCGCGTGCCTTCTCCGCCTCTTCCGCCCTCTGCTTCGCCGCTTCTAGCTCCGCCTGGATACGTTCCTGTTCGGACATTTGCGCCTGCTTACGCTCTGCTTCCGCTTTTTCATAGTCGGAAAGCTTCGTTTTAAGATCGTCGTAATCGCTGAATTTCTTCGTTTCACGAGCGAGACGTTTCGCAATCATGTCGTTTAGTTCGTCCTGCGTCATCGTTACGACTTTCGGCTCCGGCTTTGGTTCCGGTTCTACTGGATCGCCCGGTTCCTCCGGTTCAGAAAACGTCTGTAAGTTTAGCGGTAATACGTATTTATTTCGTTCGATTTGCGTCATAATATCGTTACCTCCACCGGTTAAAGCCCGTCGGCTATAATAATACATCCGTAAACAGTTTATTGACGTGTACGTGTGGTCAGCCGTTAAGCTTCGATTACAAAATCATCGTAACGACCGTTAACGGAATTTGAAGCTCGCAATCCGAATTTTGTCTCTGTAGCGTAGGCTGTTTCGTTTAGCGCTGTGATTTTAAGCTCGCCGTCTAAGTAGCCTTTTATCGTTGTACCGTCAAACTCCATAGCGACTTGATACTCTCGCCCAGCCGTCGGTGTAAACGCGTAATTACCGATTGACGTAGATGCTCCGCTCACAATCCTAAACATTCCGAAGCCTGCACTGCTTATACGTACAATATAGTGATTGCTAAAGTCTTTTACGCGGCCAGCTAATCCATCCGTTGCGCGATATGTGATCTTAGCGGAAACTTTTGCGTTAGGCGTTCCTACATCGATTAACGCCAGCCCTAAGTTAGTCGCCGTATAAGCCGCTTTTCCGTCTACGACCGTCCATGCGCTACCTTGACTAGATGCGGTAACGTCCCACGTTTGACCGGATTCTGATACTCCGAGCGGTCCGTTATCTCTCGTAAATGTATCGTAAGCAACTTGCGTCGGTTCAACCTCTGCGGCAGTTGTGATCGTAACGGCATTAGATGCGCTAGAAACGTTGCCCGCCGAATCCTTTGCTTTTACCGTAAACGCGTACGTTGTCGATGGCGATAGGCCCGTTAATGTATAGCTCGTCACATTTCCGATGTCTACCGTGCTCGCTCCGCCTTCTATACGATATCCGGTTACTCCTACGTTATCTGTCGATGCTGTCCACGAAAGCGGTACGGAATCTGTCGTAGGCGTTCCGCTCGTTAAGTTAGTTGGCACGCTTGGCGGTTCTGTATCTTGTTGCGGCGGTTCCCCACCGATACTTACGCGTGTTTCTTTCTTAAACAATCCGTAACCATACGATACATTAACGTAAGTAGTATTCGCAGGGACTACGTATGTCCCACGGAAGTAAAAATCGTCCGCAGTTACTTCCGTAACCGTCACGTCAACGACAGTGCCGCTGCTTAACGTTACTTTAACTACGCCCATCTCTACGGCGCTTGGATCGAGATTTAACGGCGCTTTAAGTTGAATACCGATTGTGTCGCCGGAGTTAACGGTCATCACTTCGGACGTAAAGGACGAATCGTATACTTTAACTTCTACGTCGTCAGCCGCCGAATACGCAAGTGACATATTCCATGCGGTATTATGCGCCACCCAACCTTCGACGTAGCCCGGATCGGCGGTCGGCGCAAATGGATACGCTGATTCTTTCGGTGAGCCATCGATAACAGCCGGTACGGAACCGAGATCGCCGGCGCCTACGCCCGGATACTCTACGGCCCATCCACGTTTAACGCCTTCTATTTCGGTCGCCGCGTCGTGCGAGAAGTGTCTGCCGAACGGGTTACGTCCAAACATGTGGTCGATATGCGATACGGCAAGTTCCATAAGTCTCGATTTGTACGCGCTATTACCGATTACTCGCCTAGCGGCTAATGCTACTGACGGGAAGCCTGCGATGTTGCCCGGCTCGTTCGTTGATTCGCCGACTGTCCATTGAGACAACGAATCGCCCGCAGCAGTGTCCGAATACTTACGTAAATCCCATAAGTTATTAGAACGCGCAATCATCTTAGCGGCCCAAGCGTCAATTTTCGCCTGTGTTCCGGATGGTGCCTGCGCTGGATACTTTTCAAGCATATACGCAAGCGCGGTAAGCGTAACGTGTTCGGACATGCGCTGACCTTTCGTGTACGACGGATTGCTTAAATCTACGTTATCTACGAGCCACTTAGCGTTGTTTACCGCCGCTGTCATGTATTGCTGCGGGTTAGCTAATCCGTCACGAACGGCAACCTCGTACATTAGTAGATTCGGTAAGATTGCGTAGCCCGGCGGTTGTGAACCCTTAATATCGCCGATTACACTTTGCGTCGCTAACAGGTTGTTGTCTGTAGACGATCCGACATCGTACCATTGGAGGTCAGAACTCACTCCTGCAACGGACCACTGCGTAACCGTCATATCTCTAATTTGCGTATAAAGCGTTTCGTCCACCCATTGATTAATATGAGGGTAGAGATATAAGAAATAGGCGAGCTGCGCTTTTACTAGTGCATGTAACTGCTTGCCTTTATTAACAACTAAATCATAATAAACCATAGCACCAAACTTAATCAGCCAAACAATGTCGGGCTCATTTTGTGTTCGAAGCGCTGCAAATTTTGAGTCTGATAGATGCGTAACTCCGTGAGGCATACGGTCATATACGGATGGATTAGCCATGTACTGCCATACTAAAGAAGGTAGCTCAAACGAAAACTGATGCGAATCCCTCCAACCAAGTCCATTTAATCCAGGCTTCCATGTATCGGATCGCGATTCTACCATAAATCTCAATGCTGGAACGGTACTTACTCTTGCCATTAGGTATTTGTTGATCTTAAAGTTATCCGATTTTACAGCGTTACACTCTACATAATATTGCGTAGTCGCTGCACCTGCCGGATTGTACGAAGTGAAATCAGCAACTTGTCCGGTAACAGTCCCTGTGTAAACTGTCGTGTTGTCGTCTGCTCGTTTTACAGCAAACGCTGTGCCGTCAGAAACATTCGTCACTGTTACTCTCTTAGGTTTATCAAGATCGTATCCCGATTGGTTAGCAAATACTAAAACGCTCGTAGTATCCTGCGGTGCTGTCGGAGAAGGCTCATCCGCTTCGTTTCTTGTAAACGATATTTGTACAGCACCTGTTCTCGTCGAGGTGCCTGCCTTTGACGTTAACCTAACGGTAATACCAGCGCCTTTTTGTCCCCTTATTGTCGCGAGCCTAGACCACTTACCGCCATTAACCGTTTGATCTATAACTACCTTCCACGTACCAAGCGGCGTTATAATATCGTAATTTGCAGTTTTGTTACTCGACGTTGATTCGGGATACCACACAAATATATCGTAGTTCCCGTTTCTAGGAGCGTAAGTTGTCCAAACAGCTACGCTATCCCCAACGTTGGCGTACTCGGTTGGCGAATCGTTATACGACTTTAGGGATGACGATTGCCACGTACCTGTTTTACTATAGCCTTCGCCACCTGTAATTAAATATAGCGGCTCTTGGGCAGGGGGATTTTCCTCCAACGCTTCAATCTTCTCTTGGAGTTCCCTTATGATATATCCTAGTTTTACGTCGTTAGCTACCGGGCTTGTTAGATTAAGTCGCAGGGCCTCGCGAAATGATATTCCCACCCTACAGTTCACCTCCGAAATTATATTTATTTCTACGCCCTCGGCTCCGGATTTCTAACCGGTAAAACTACGTGTTTACAGTTCGGATGAAATATTTCGTTACGCGGTAGTTCGCCAATATACGGATAGTCACCGGGCGCATCCGGTACTAGCTTTACGATTTTACCTTCGTATTTGCGGCAAGCGTCCGTCGCGCCATGCGTCGATATCCGCCCATATAAAACGCCGCGTGATACTGCTTCGTTTATTCTTACGTCACGAGCCGTCGCTGCCGTTTTCGTCCGTACGACCATGTCTACGTATACTTCCGGTTTCCATCGGCGGCCGGCTGCGTCAATAATGCCGGTTTCGACCGCCTTGCCGAGTTCCGCCCGCATATTCTGTAATATGTCGCGGCTTATCGTTTTACGACCGTTAATACCCGCCGCCATATTCGCACGCATTGAATCAGCGGTAACTTTACGGACGGTCGAACGTACTCGCCGGTCGATATTCTGCGTAACAGCGAGTAAATCCGCTTGCGTATCCTCGATAACTGCGTTAACTAGCGTTTGATTCATACGACTAAACGTCATGATCTCGCGCGCTTCCTTTATCGTAGACGCCACACCGACCGATACGATTGTTTCCGCGACCGCCTGCCGTGCGACTTCCGGTATATGTTCCGCGACCCATGCGGCGGATTCTTCGTTAAGATCACGTAAGATGCCGGCGACTTCGCGGAGAGCCGCTTCCGTTACGGCCCGCGTCATATCCGTTAAGTCGAGCGATAGTAGTTCGGCACGGATACGTTTAACAGCGTCTTTATATGCTTTGATTAACGTTTCGATATCGCGCTCGGTCATTAATTATCACCGCCGCCACCGTTAAATACCGAACTATCGACGAATGCCGCCGCCTTTTCCTCCGCCTCAATCCGCTGCGCGATTTCGTCCGCCTGCATATCGTCGTAAGCGTCCATACGTTTAATAGCGGATTTAACGTCGAGCGTCGGCTTGTTACCGGTACGAATCTGATAAATCTCCGCTTCTTCCTTCTCGTTACGAGGAATACCGTCGCGCCAGTTAATCTTCGGATATACCGGATCGTAAGGCGTAAAGCCCTCGACATCTTCGTTCGCGTAATTTTCGAGTACCATCGCCGTCCATAATGCGTCGCGGAGCGCCCGGTCGAAGTGCGTTCTGATACGTTTAACCTTCGAAAGTATCGGCATGAACCGCGCTTTAATTGCCGCGCCGTCCGTGTGTGACGTGCCTGTGCCACCTTTATCGGAGCCTGCGATAACCGTACCGAACAGCCACTGCGGCGTTTCAGATTCAACGAATACTATCGATAGGAGCATGTCCAATTCCTTAAATGCCGCGTCAAGCTCGCCGCTCCACGTCATATAACCGGGCGTTACGTCCTCTTTGCCGACCGGAATATATTTACCGCCCCAACGCACGGCATTTCCGCCATCATCGCCACCGTCTATATCGTCCGGACCGTACGCGATAGGATCGGCGTGCTTCCACAGAATATAGTCGATTTGTACGATGCGGTCGTTAATCGCCGCGAGTACGGATTCTAGCTTTTCAATACCGCCGATGCCTCGCCAATCATCGTCAACCGATTTGTACGGCACGTGGAATATAAGCGGACGGTCAACGCCTGTTGTTACAATATCTTCGTCGCGCCCCGTCGGTACTGCATCACCTATCATAAACGTTGGTATCGGCACGCCAAACGAATTGTCAACGCCCGTCGAGTACGCCTTGTAACGTTCGTATACGATATAGCCCGGCAAGTGACGTTCAACGTTCAGATACGGTACTTCATCCTTACCTTCGTCGACCCATTCGATATAGGCGACGTTAATTGCGCGGAATTTCTTACGGGAACCTTTAGCGAGCTCCGGAAATACGTAATTGGCGTCGACTGCTTCGATAATTGGCTCCGGCACAACGTCGGTCGGTATCGGAAGGCCTGCGGATTCTAACGCTGAGTAATCTTGCCGCGGCGCATAATACGTCTTATACCACGCGTCGCCTCGAATGCCGGCGCCTATGACCGATTCGTGTACGAGTTGTAAGATATCGTTTTCCTCTACGATACGATTAAGCGCCTGCTGTTCGGCCGTGTCGTCGCGCTCGCCGGATTCGAACGTGGGCGGATCGCCGACCATTAAATCGGCCGGCTTCGTAATAATGACGTCCATTAGGTTGACTGCGATATACAACTTAGCGAGTTGTGCGGCGGCCGGCGTATCTTTTAGTAAATCCGATGCGCGTTCGTATACTTCGTATAGGCGGCCGTCGAATATCGCGCGTGACCGTTTATACTTCGCGAGTCGTTCGATTTCGGATGCCGGCGGGTATTGAGCGCCAGGCTGGAATAGCTTCGTCAAATTAACGTCCTCCTTTCGTTACTTATAAAATAGTGCCGGCTTATTGCGTACGACTTTCTTCGCTCGCGCAACGTGTTCAACCGAAAGTTGCAAGGCATCAACGGAATCCACAAAATCGCCGTGAGGATATTGCTGCATCTGATCAAGTAACATCCGGTGTCCTTCGTTAAATACGAGCGTTTTGTTATGACACATCGGCTCTAACGATTCGATACGTTCCTCTTTCGACGACTTATGCGACTTTACATCGTTAATTTTCGTCCGCGTGATACCGGCTTTCCGTGCGGCTTCCTGTAGCTGGCGGTAAAATTCGTGCTGTGCGTTTATCGTCTCTACGCTAAATATGTGATGGCGCCATTCGCGCATTTTCTCGACGATTAAGTCGATGTATACGTGCGCCGGCTCCTTCGATGCGTACTCGTCTAATACGAATATGTGACCGGTCTTTTCGTAGCGGCCAACGGTTAGTACGGCGTTATAACAGCTTCGCGCATTCTTACCTAACGCTATGTCCCACGCGCCACTAATCGTTAACTCATCGACCGGGATACGTAACTCGTTATAACGAACGTACCGGCGGCCGGCATCGTACTCGAAACGATAATAACCGTAATTCTCCGGAAAGAAGAACTGCTCGTCCTCGCTAAACGCCAAGTTACGAAACTCCGAGTTATATGCGCGCGTGCCCATGTTAAACTTTTCGTGCATTAACGCCCGATACGTCCACCGCCACGGCCATGCAAGTTCGACGCCTTCTTCTAACGCTTCTTTATTTGCGTTGTAAAACTCGTCCACTTCCGCCATTGATTCGGCGCGTCCGTAAATTTCGAGATACTGCTCCCACAACGCCGGATTGCTCGGCTCCGATATAACCGCGCCGTGAAACGAGGACTTGAAGTCCTTACGTTTGAGTACGTGATTAAGCAGTCCCGTCGCCGATACCATCGTACCGACGAGTATAATCGCGGTCGACTTCGTTCCTATCGGCACGACAACGGAGTTAAACCAGTGTACGAGCTTTTCGCGCGCCTCTTTCGTTCCCTCGTTGTTCGTTGACGACGGATCATCGACGATAACTAAATCGGGACGATACGAACCGTGCCGCTTACCGCGGAGCTGTTTACCGGACGACGACGCCTCGACTAACGTGCCGGACGTAGTGATAAACGCTTCCTCGTTGTCCTTTTCGTTCTGTGTATTCCGCTCATGCAAAAGAACGCCGAAGTCCTCGCGGAGCTTGGCGTTATATTTCAATTGCTTATTAATCCATCCGATAAGCTTTTTACTTAACGTATCGGTTTCGGATATTTCGAGTATATACTTTCGTTTGCGGTATACGATTTGATGCAGCGGAAATGCGTTCGAGAACATACCGGATTTCGAGTGTCCACGGGCGGCCGCTATCGCAAGACGGGCGTTCCTCTCTACGTGATCTACGTAATCACATAAATCGAAGAACTCGCGGTGTATTGGCGCTATCTGATCTAGCGGATCGTGCGGCGTACCGTCCTCGCCGTGTCGTACGATGTTATCCTCGTTATCCGCATTTCCACCGTCGGAAAGGTACTCGTACGTAAAATAAGCGACATCCTCTTCCGCGCGGTGTATACGAATAACCCGTTTTAACTCGGCGACTGATTCCCGGTATTGCTCGACGTGATATTCCGTAGCGAGCTTCGCTTCGATTAGTTTACGTAGCTTGGCAGCACGGTCACGGAGTAACGTTAACCGTTCACCGCGCTCCGTCCGGTCAAGCCAGCGGTTATCGACGAACATTACGAATCAGCTCCGTCATCGGTTAAAAGCTCGTCCAATTCCGCAAGTTCAGCCGCTAAATCATCGTTAGACTTCGTGCCGCTGCCGGATGATGACGTGTCGACCTCGACTTTCGCCGTAATCAAGCCCTCACGCTTCATAAACAGGTCAATCGCCTTAACCGATGGCTGCGACGTATCGATCAGCTGCATCAAACGTTTATATACGACCGCCCGTTTGCCTGATAAGTAATCGTCAGATATAGCGTTCATATATTCGATAAATGCACGATTCTGCGTCCGCCATTCGTACAGTGTGTTACGACTTACGCCGGCTTCCTCCGCAATCTGTTCGAATCCTTTACGTTCATCTTCCGGACTAAATTCGCGCTCGACGCAAGCAAGTGCCGCGAGCCGTTGCCGACCGTCTAATCGCGCTTCTAGTTTTGCGCGTTGTTTTGGCGTCATATTAGCGTTCCTCCTTCGTGGTAATGTATTTGTACCCTTTCGGTGTTCAAACGTCTAAAATGCCGTAAATTACACGGCTACAGACGTATGCTTACCGAGTAAATATAAAAGGCGCTCCCGTTCGCGATGGTGCGCCTGTTCGAATGCGTATGATTGCGTTAGTAATTCGTTGATATATTCGGACGAGTAGCCAGATAACTCCGACATTGTACGAACGACTTCGTTAAAGCGGTCCGGCGTAAATTCCGGTGTACGTTCGTAGAAGTCACGGAGCGATGACGATTGCTTAGACGAGTTGCATCCGTTACAGCATTTCGTAAGGTTCCAGCGGCTGTTTGGTCCGCCTTGAACCATCGGTATAATGTGATCGATGCAAAACGCCTTCTTTTCGGCTGCTTCCGTATCTGTACGGCCGCAGTATGAGCAGACTTCCGGCAATTCGTATAATTCTAGCGCTTGATCCTCTGTTAAGTCCGAGAATACGTCCGCAAGCCTAGCGTGATACTTCGACGTTGATAGGAATGTTCGGTGCGGGTGGCGTGCGCGATACTCCCGCGTTTTCTTCCGTCCATATTCACGGATAGTATCGGTATTCTCTGCGCGTTGTTTACGTTGATATTCGCGTCTATATTCTGCGCTACGAGCCGCTCTACAGCCGTTACATTTCCGATGCTGCTTCGAAAATTTAACTTCCGGCTGACTTCGGTTACATTCCGTACATGTACGTATGATAAACGACCTCCCTGAGATTAAATTTTTGTGCGCAAATTCCGAACAGCTACCGAACCCGCTTTGGCTAGGTGGTTGGGGGCTGCCAGTGTGTTAGCGTATTAATACAGTAGATATGTATAAAAGTCTTCTTTTGTTCATATCTCCGCCGACCCTCCGAATCCCCGTGAACCCGCACCGTTACGCCATTCGTAGCCCCCACGCACACATACGTCAACATCCGTAAATCGCCGATCCAACGTAAATATGCGTAATAGTGCAAACGAAATAGGCGGAATTAGGCGTTAGTATCCGTCCGACCCCGTGAGTTTCCGAAGGGCTTCCGGTCAGCGCCGTCCAGCACGTGTATTAACGAAGCTTAACCGTTAACCATACGGACGTACTCGCCTCTATACGTTCCCTCTACGAATCCCTACCGTTTCCCTTATCTCCGTAACCTAACGTAAACTACCGCTAATATAACGCTACATATAATAGCAACGAATAGTATCGATAGGTTACGTTGGTGGATACGGATCGGCTTATGCGAAGGATATAACGTTAGGCATTCGTTATATCTGCGAGGCGTATAACGTTTATTCACGAACAGTCAATATGACTGAACGGGAATGGTCGGGAAGTCTTACGACTTCTTTATAAACAAATACCGGCCCAGGCTTTCGCCTAGACCGGACTATATTATTTATTCTTTAATAATCGTTCAGATAAGATATACGAAGTATAGGTTATCTGATATGTTTTATATGCGGAGATTTATTCCGTATTACCTTCGTAAATTTTCGAATACCTCCGCAATTTAGTAGCCTTATTAATCGTAGTATTGGTAGTATATTACGATAACTTTTCGTAAATAGTACGTAGACTTCCACCAGTGAAGATAAGATATAATTTCGCACCCAAATCGCCGACTCGCTTAGAGCCACGTGGAGTTTCGGCGATTTTAGGTGTTCGGATTAGCGCACACTTTTTGGCGATTTGTCCGAGTGAGCGCACAGGTACGTCAAACCGCGTAGCATCTATTTACGTATTCAACGTACTCTTCCGTAGTTTTATTGTTTAGGTTTGCTAAATAATATATGATTGCCTGCATTCTATCTTCAGATAGACCAAACCTTTCCTTATTTTCATCGAACCATTGAAGAGGATGTTTATTCCCCTTACTAGCGTTTAACTTTCGAGATAGCGGTATTATATTTTTCCTAGTAGTTCCGCCCTTCCCTGTAGATATAGCGATAAAATGATCTAATTCGATGTCTATGTCGCCGGATAATGCACACCTATTTCCGAATACCTTTAGTATTTCCTCCACTTGTTGTGCGGTTAATGTATTAGGGAGACGTCGTTGGCGTGCCCTTCTATTTTGTTTGTATCGATTATATACCGCTTTGTTTTCCCTCCTACGTACACGCTGTTGTTCCATTAATTTCGTTTTGTTATCGTGGTAATATTTCCGGTTCCTACTCCTTTCTTCGTCTCTATGCTTCGTTCTGTACTCACGGCGAACGTCGCTATCACATTGCTTACACCTCTTCGCTAATCCGCTTGGCTGAGATCTATCCTTACTAAAATATACACTCTCTTTTAACTGTTTACATTTACAGCATCTATAGGTCAGCATCATTAAATCACCGCCTTGACGCTGAATAGTCTACGCAACGTATCGTCCGGCTGCGTCGTTTTACGGTAAAATACCCACGGATTGAACATATACGATTCCACGCCGCCCACCGTAACCTTAGCGATAACATACTCGCCATCGACCGTTAATTTCGGCAGCCGGCGGCTAATTTCGCCTACGCTTACGCCGATCAACTCCGCCAGCTCCTTACGATTAAGCGCGTGTACCATTTCCGGAACACTTTCGTTAGGGTTCGAACACAACGTATTCGTCGCATAGTGAACAAGCGGCAGCATACGATAGATTAATCCGAGGTCAGCCGGCTTCACGCGCCCATATATCCGGCGGACTTTCGCTGTATACGATTTTACGATAGATTCTCCGGCCGGCGCGCTACCTCGGAAATGATACCGTTCGTTAATCGAGTATGATCCGTCGCCGTGCGCTAATATAAAGTTATGTTCGGTCGCGCGCGTTAGGAAATCGTGAAAGGTCGAGCGGCTGACGTTTAGTATGTTCCGCATGTCTGACGTAGACATTACCGTCTTATCGGCGTTTAATAGGCGCCCGTCTCCGTAATTAACGTAACATTGTAATAGCAGCAGGTATCCGCATTGCGCCGTAGTTAGCGCGTTAGTAACCTCGTGCAGTACGTCCATTACGGAGAACGTAAAATCACGCTGTCGCCCCTTAAACTCGCCGCGATCCTTAAACGCCTCCGACCGCTTAATACTAACGACTTTATGCGTTGACGCCGGACCGTACACCAACGCCTCGCCGGTTTCCGGATCGTACGCCGTGCCCGTCCCCGTAAAATAAACGTGCTCTGCCGTAACGCCTTGCGTATCCCTTAATCGCAAACTATCCGCCCCTTATTTCGTTATTTTTGAACGCAAAAAGACGCCGCAAAGGCGCCTAATTCCGTAGCCATATTTAATTAAATCGCGGTAGTAACTTCGTAAATATTTCCGAGTTTATTTCGCCATAGTTCGGCCATTCCTGCGGCCGTTACGAAATCGTCCGTAAATTCGCCGCCGTTATCGTAAACGTTGTACGATATTACCGCACCTGGACGCGTTGCATTACGGTATGCTGCATTCCTTTTCCGGTTCTTACGCTGCGCCTCTCGTTCTACGAAACGGTGTTCATCAGATCTACGCGGCCGTCTAATCGGTTTAGCGTGGTTTTTACCGGTCAAGTCGTAAGTATTAGCGAGGTCAAACGAGTACTCCTGCTCATAGCGTCTCGCAAATTGGCGCTCGCTAAGTATCGGATATTCTTCGTTACCTTTCGATTTGCGGCGGTCTGTAAATTCTTCTAAAAACATATACTCGTTGAGCATCGTAATTATAGGATTAGGCGGACGCTCGCCGTATTTGATTACGTATGAATCGATCATTTCGCCTGCACGTCGCATACGTTCCGCCCTATCCGCCACCGCCTCGGATATAAATTCCTGCACATCTGCCTCAAAGCGTTGCCTATAGTTCATAGTAATCACCTCGCATCCATTCGTTAAACTGCTCGCGTGTGTTATAGCGGCGCCCGTAAATATCGTGGAACTCGAAGTGACATCGATCACACAAAGTAACGCCGTTGCTTAAGTCCGTACGCAACTCGACATTAGCGTGATATGATTCGATATGATGCGCGTGCATCTTACCGCGATTCCGACCGCATTTCTGACACGTAAACCCGTCACGGCGGCGAACATCGTAGGACCATTCGTAATCGAGTCGGCTGCGTGTGTATAGCGGAGTAGGAACGATGCGCGCAAGTTCTTCAGGCTTTGCTTTACGGACGAGTACCGGCTGCGTCTCGTTAAGCGACTTATAGTGCATGTACTCCGTTTCGATTTGGCGTTTTAGACGTTCCTCATCGCTTTCGTAACGGATTAGTGTTAATTCAATCGTAGAAATTTCTCCACTTATTGTGGAAAGAGGAACCTCACGTGAGGTCCTCGTTTTAAGTTGTCTCTGTGACAGGTGTGCGTGCTTCATTGTTCGTACTTTACTACGACTCTGATCCGTCAAGTCTTCGCTCAATAACGCATCAGCCAAGCGTTCTAATAAAGATATAACCGGAGGCTCACCGTTAGTTGCAGTATAATCTTCCGTAATTCGGCGAATTAGCTCAGTTCGTGCCTCTCGATCATATATACGGAAATAGTAGTCATTGTAACGAATGCAATCGGACGTCACTCCGCGTAATGCCGACTCAATTTCGTTAACTATGCGCTCAAATGTCGTTTTATCCATTCGCCACCGCCTCTTCGTACGTCACCGCAACCTCATCGTAATTCCAGCGCCTGTATACCGCCGCAATCCGCTTTGTCGCCTGGAATAGCAAATCCTTGACGGCCTCGCGACTTACGCCAAGTATCCGTGCCGCCTGCCCCTGCGTCGTATCCAGTCCGTAAACGTACGCGACCGCCTCCGCCTGCCTATCCGTTAATCCTGCCGCATCAATCGCGCTGTTCAAATCGAGCAGGATATCGGACGCGGCCGCGTCCCCGCTATATCGTCTGCTTGCGATTTTATGCCGGTCGCGCAGCAGCTTCTTAACGCCCGCCGGCGTCGATAGTGCGTAACTTTCCGTGTATGAACGCGATGAGCGTTCCGTGTCGATTTTAACGTGTCCCATTCGTTATACCTCCGTTAATTTATCGTTAAACGCCCATATACTAGCGAGCGTCTCGTCTAACGTTTCGTACGACCACCAACTCCACGCGCGACCATCCGGGAACGTCCACGTTGTTTTACCGACGCCGCAATCGTGCTTTTCCGTCCAAGTAGCGCCCATATCCGTCCATGAACGTTTAATCGTCTCGATTTCGTTTGCCTTCGCGATCCAGCCGGCTTCGTACGCGGCGTCGGCGGCTTCTCTACGGTCAATACGTTCGATATACGCCTCGGTCACCGCTATACGTTCCTCACGCTTGTAAACGTCTGGGTATTCGTGAAGCCAGCGTAATAGTGCGTCAGCCTCGTCGCGTGTTATTTCCGCTTTCTTATCGATGAAAGCACGGATGTACAAGCCTTCCACACGATACACCTCCTGTGCGAGATATTACGCTGCCTATTCGCAATATCCACATCCTAATCTCGTAATCAAACGCTTGCCTATTGCGCTGATTACGTTAACCGTTACGGCGTTACCCGCCTGCTTATAACGTTGTGAGTCCGATACGCCGGCGAGCCTCGCTGTTTCGTGCGCTGCGTCCGGAAAGCCCTGTAGTCGCCAGCATTCGAGTGGCGTAAGTTTGCGGATGCGGTAGCGTGGATACTTGCCGATAGCCACAGCCGTAAGTGTGAACGATTCCTCTTCGTTTTCTTTGAAGCGGCGACCGTTTTGCCGTTTTTCTTCGCGGTCGGGCGTTAGTACCGGGCGGACTTCTACTGCTACGTGATCCCAATTGTGTTTATCCGTGAGTGACGACTTACCTCCGCTGCGAACTGTGCGGTTAATATCATCAGGCTTCGGAATCCACGTAGGAACTTCGTTAAGAAGTATCTTAGTGCCCTCACCTTTATTCGTAGTCAAAGTAGGTGATAATCCTTCCGAATCGTACACATTTCCGTTCATACCGTTTCCGGACGGATTTGTATTTCCGATTGAATGAACAACAGGCTCGGCAATTTTCGGCTCCCGATGACCTCCGCCCATTGTCGTGAGTGTCGGCGCAACGCCTGTCGGCGAATACACGCGCCTTATCGATTCGTTACCTCTCAAATCGACCATACCGAGCATGTCGCAGTCCGACGTATCTACCAACGACTTGTCACCGAGTTGCGCCAACAACTTCGCCGTTTTATCTTCGGAAAGGTAATATTTCTCGTCGACCACCGGCTCCAACACGTCACGCAAACGTACAGTAACGTCGCCCTCCACCGGCCAATCGAAGTTAAACGATCGTACAAACTCCGCTACCCGTCGTTTCGCCTTCGTTACAACGTCGTTACCTTTACCGATATTCCACGGCTCATGCAGCGCATCGCGGTCGGCTACGATAAAGATACGCTCGCGATTCTGCGGCACTCCGAAATACTTCGAATTAAGTACGCGGAAGTCGATTGCGTAGCCGATTTCGTTAAGTGTACGGCACATCACCTCGAACGTGTTTCCGCCGTCGTGTGATAACAAGCCTTTAACGTTCTCTAACAGCAGCAGGCGCGGCTTCTTTTCGGCGGCGATGCGTGCGATTTCGAAGAATAACGTTCCGCGTGTATCCTCGAATCCTTTACGTTGGCCGGCGACCGAGAACGCCTGGCAAGGGAACCCACCCACCAATACGTCATGATCCGGAATGTCAACCGCATCTATCTTCGTAATATCACCGTGTAGCTCCGGCGCTCCGTCGTATAGCGCTCGGTACGATTGCTCCGCGTATTTATCGATCTCACTGGCGAATACGCAGCGTCCACCCAACGCATCTAGCGCCTGCCGGAATCCGCCAATTCCGGAAAACAATTCGATATAAGTGAATGGAGTCTTTATAATAGATTCCTCCTCTTTTTTCGTAAATGAAGGTAACTTCGAAGCGTCAAAATCAATAGGTTCGACCACCCGTGGCTCATTACCGTGCATTTCCCTACGTAAAGTAGGAGATACGTATAGTTTTTGTAGTATCTTAGACGTGCGCCCTTGGTCGTCAATTAAGAAACGTGGATCGTCTGAATACATAATACCGCCTCCTTGTACTATCGTTATTTTTCCGTTAAACTATCGTTAATGGAGCTGATAAATATATGGAGAAACGATTTAATATCGAAAGAATACCGCTCGCTTACTTTTATCTGACGACGGACAAGCAGAAGCGCATCCGACTATCGGCGGATATACTCGGCGAGTACGGATTGAAGCCCAGCAGCCGCGTCACGATCGGATATGACCGGGCGGCCGCGGCGATTGCGATACGAATGCCGGAAATCGAGGACGATCCGGAGGACGGGCGCATCGATAAGCGTGGTTACATTCCGGCCGGCAAATTCTTCAACAATACGCGGCTGACTCCGGAGTTTCGTCGGTACAATTTCGCCGGCAAACAGGACGGCTGGCTCGTGTTTATTGCGGAGGAAACGGAGGACGCAGACTAACGATTGCCTATTTCGTTAGTCTTTTTCCGTTTTATTACGCCTACACCATCGAACACGCACGGTTTCATTTCGATAATATCCTCTAGCCGATCCAATACGGCCGCTTCCGTTTTCTCGTCGATAATCCCGAACGCACTCATTTCGTCGAACAACGCCTCTCGGACACCCTCGTCCATTTCCGCAATAAGCACGCGAGCAAATCCGAGCTGGAATAGCATCGAACGATATACACGCGGGAACACTTCGCGTAAATAACGTAGGTATCCGCGTTTAATCGGTATTGGACACGCCTGACAGCCTGTTCGCGGCATAAATACGTTATAACCGTCGGCAATTAACTGCTCCGCACGTTCACGCGGTACAATTACGTTAGGCTCCGTAAAGCGGTCGTCCAGTACAGCGTTCAAGTCGTAAATCGGATTATACGGAATACCGTGTTGCCGCACGTACTCCCATATATCCTCCTGCCGATTATTACCGTAGTTAAACGAATCGCTTGCCGACGACCACCACATGATCGGACGGCATACTAACGTTTTCCACTCCGTTTTAGAGTAGTAGAAATCCCCGTCTCGTCGGCCGGCCATCCAACGTTGACGACTCTCGCCTGCACGAACTCCGTTAAACATTAAGTGCCATCCGTGTTCTTTTATCGCGGCTTTCATCGGCTTATGCTTTAATGATCCGCAGCATTTCTCGACGACTGGCGTTTTGCCTGAGCGGTCGCCTTTCCGTTTGAATAGCGTATCGACTCCGTTATTCTCGTAGATTTTACGGATCGTCGTTTCCGGCCGCGCCTCGATCAAACGTAAGCCCCACGATTCTGTTAATTCGGCGGCAAACTTACGAGTCTGCGGATATTCGTTTAACGTGTTATTCCAAACAACGTCGAACGTCATTCCGAGTACCTTGCACGCTGCTTGTACGAGGTGTAGCGTTACAATAGAATCGATTCCGAACGAACACGATACGACGACCTTCGCGTCATCTCCATAACGATCGCGAACCAAGTACAATGCTTCGTAAATAACCGCGTTGCTGTATTCGATTTTCGACGTCAAGTCAGCGGTTCGGTTATACGTTTCGTGATTCGTTATCTGCGGCTTACTGACACGACTATTTTCCGGTGATAGATTACGGTACTCTTCAAATTCAATAAGCATTTATCACCCTCCGTTTATCTTCGTCATAATATCGTCAACGCTGCGTAATAAGTCGCCAACCGTTCCGTCGTTAATGATTTCGTAATCTACCGTAAACTGATCCACGTACGATTCCGTTTCGTGATTGACCGCGGCGCCATCGAAATTGTCCGTCGCGTTAGCCGATGCCAGCCGGTCGCTGTCCGGACGAGTTACGCGGATAATAACGTAGCCTTCCGCGCGGCAACGGTTATATTCGTTAGGCTGGCGGAGGTCGGAAATGACGACGGGCGTGCCGACGATTGATCCTCCGTTATTCTCCGCGATTTTATACGACCACGAAATGTTATCGAAGCACTTCCGTACCCATATGTCGGGATCTCGATGTCGCATTGTCTCGCCTAGCCACTGTAGGAGTCCGCGAGGCTTACGCCCATCTGCGAACTCTTGCGGAAACAATTCGTTCGCATAACGCTTCAACTCGTCACCAAACGCAAAGCGCGTGTATCGGTAACGTTCGACGAGGTGCGCGGCTATTACGTCTTTACCGCTGCGGAATTTACCGGTAATGGCAATCGGTTTCATTACGCGGACACCTCGCTTCCCTCTCGGCTGTCGTCGATGATTACTACCGCCTCACGTTCGTACCCCACAACGTCATCGTCGTCGTCGTCGGTGTATATATCTACGCGGACATCACCGTTATCGTAAAATCCGGTAACGACCGTTTGATATTGCGGAGTATTCCGATTCACCACAACGTCACCCACACGCGGCTCCGTCGGCTGCGGCGCGTTCGTATATTCGGTCGGCACGGCGAGTCCTAACGCACGTCTTAACGCAATAGCTCGTCCAATATGCGAATTGAATACGTCGCCTGGCGCTGCTTTCGCGATACCTTTCGCCCATACGTCATTTTCACCGATGTAGCGGATCAATGCGACAACTGTACGTTTATCTCGGTTTACTACGAAATCTACGTAATCAGTTTCGCCCGGGAAAAACGCCTCAACATCGCCATCGAGCGTAGGAATAACATCGATATTAATTGCCGTTGTAGATAGCTCCGCCACATCACGTCTCGCCTGCGCCACAATTTCGTCGCGGGTACTCGGCTTATCTTGCGGAAGGACCGTCTTTGCCGGACTATTCGTCTTAACTACTAACTTGGCGAACGCGTCCGTTAAGCCGTCAATCTGAACGTCTATGTCGGCGTTTTTCGCAATCAATTCGTCAACTTGCGTGGTTAACTCCGACTGCTTACGGCGAAGTACGTTTAGTTCGCGCTGGAGTACGATAAGGTCCACGTCAGATGCGGCGATGTCAGTAATGGGTTCGAGTACCGCGTACTTAGCGGCTATGTGCGACGACCAACGCTTGTCTCCGTCGTTATCGTAAAACGTGACGTCTCCAAAGTAACTTGTAACCGCGTACGGTTTTCCTTTTGTGATACCATTACGATTGCGGTCGAACATTATGAAATCACCAACCGTCGCCTTACGGCTAACTTCTCGATACTTAACGCCGTCAATTTCCATATATTCGTCGCCCTCCGTTTCTAATACGAACCATGTACGAAAACTACGACCGTCGCTATCCGGTTGTTTAGTAAAAGTACCGAACTCGCCAATGTTGTATCTACTATCCGTCTCATCAACGACCTCGTACCGCATTCCTACTTTTAACCTCAACATAGGCTCAACTTTGTTAACACAACGTAAATACTTCGTCATTTAATCGTCTCCTTTTCGTTATTAATCCGAACTTCTACCGCTTGCCGTCCGAACTCAATCGCGTCGTCATATTCCGCATGCAGCACGTCAATCCGCGCCCCTTTAATTGCCGCCCCGACATCCTGCGCTGTCCCTTCGATAATCGTCCCGTCAGCCAGCCGTATTTCGACCGCCGAGCCTAGCGGAATCACGGCGGGATCGACCGCGATAACCGTTCTGCCGTCATGTATCGTCGTGTTCCGTACGTCGACGCCGCTCTTTGTGATACCGATGCAACCGAGACAGTCAGCGGTGTACGCAGTAGCTTCGAACGGGAGCCATTCGGAAACTACGTCCTCTACGATAGATGTCGTTGCAATCTCGTTAACCTTCGTCAAACCTTCGTTATTTCCCGCCGTTGCCGCCGATGCCGTCGGATCAATCGCCGCAAGTCCCGCAATAATACGAAGTATTATGAAGCTCCATTCGATTACGTTTACGTTAATGAATCGGCAACCTTACGTAAATATTCGGCAGCTTCGGCGGCGGTCGCAGGCTCGACGGACATTGCATTTGCTCCGACATTCGACGGGATAAGGACGACTTCATGCGGTTGAAACCCGTAACTGTCGTAGCGAACATATCGTGCGTACTCGCCTTCCGCTATCGAGGCAGACGTAATCTTAACGTAATCTCCCGGCTGTAACGTAGAGGATTGGCGAGCAGCTTCGGCTTCAAGCTCCGCAATACGTCCGTTAATATCGGTACGCTGGCGGCGGAGTTCGGATAGTTGATCGTGGATTGACGGATGTGCTATATCCAATTAATCGTCAGCCCCTTCCGCGAACATTTCGTTTAGTTGTCGATCCACGTCCGCTAATAATAATTCACGGACACGATCGTATTCGACGATTTCTACGTCCGATAAGGAGACCCACGACCGGTCTGATCCATCAAACGTTGATATTTTAATAGGTCTATCGTCTTTAATATCAGAATCAACGTGAATTACTTTATAGTAATTTGCATCCTCAATCCCAACTTCTGAGCCTTCTACAAGGGATACAACCTTGCCTTTAATGTGCTTGTACATTTCTAACTCTATCTCCGCAACTCTCGCGCGTGCCTCTTGTAATTGTTCCGCCAATCTCTTTGTCATTTATATATCGTCCTCCTTTACGAAGAATGGCGCGACCCATTCGTCAACTTTCGTTATTTCCTCGCGGAAACGTTCGGCTAAGTCCGATATTTCTCGCTGCGCTCCGTTACCGGCTTTACGTTTACCGTAAAATTCGAGGAATGCGCGAAGATTGCCGGTCATCACGAGATTGCAGGCAGCGGCATTCGGTAGGACGTAACGGGCATCTTCGGCTGGAACGCCCTTGCTACGCATTCTGTCGTAAACGTCTTGTAGCATCTCCATCACTTCTACGTAAGCCTGATACGTATTTCCGTCCGCGGCGTCCAAACTCGGCGGTGCCACGTAGTCGAATCCGCCGGACTTATCGCCGCTGCCGAATTTTACGTAACGCTGCGACTGTACGCTGAACGAGAATTGACGGTGTCGCGTTAACTGAGCGAGTAGCGAACGGCTGACGCCTTCGACTGCGAATGTGTACGAGATGTGTTCGAGCGTACTCGTATGTTTGGATCGGACGATTTGACGGAATAAGCGGTCGGCGTCCGTTCCTTTTCCACCGTCGCTCGCCGCGTTTCCGAAGTATTTTCCGCCCTCTACCGCCACAATTTCGGACGGTTTAAGCGGCGAGTAACACGTTCGGATAGCGGTTAATGCGACGGCGGCGCGCTCTTTACTTCCGTAAAGCAGATCATCGTCTTGTCCGAAAGGCAACGACTGTAGAAAATTGGAAGATAATGCTGTATGTGCGATTAATTTAACGTTCAATTTACGTCCTCCTTCGTTAGTCTTTTAACAGCGTGTACGCAATAAATCCGATCAAAGCGCATACCGCGATTGGGGCTACGATATGCTCACCGATTGCTGCGATTACATCAACGTTCACTTAACCGCCCCCTTCGTGTTATCGTCGTACTGTTCAACAACTTCTTTTAAGATAAATTCCTTTACTTTCTCGTATTCCGCATCATCGATTAAGAGTTTTTCATAAGAGGTTGCTGAATAGAAATAGATTGTTTCACGCACAAATTCATACACGATACTGTCAAGATCTTCTGGATAGTCAACAATATCATTCCATTCACTCCAAGAAAGAGCTGTTTCTTTTGTTATTGATATTTGCATAGGCGCGCTCACTTTTGCTTGAGCTAGACTCTGATTACAACAACGGCAATATGTTTGTTGTGTTTGATAAGTTACTACTACAGATTTTTCAGACATAAAATTTCCTCCTTAAATTTATTGAACATTGTGAATCTACTACGAAACTCCGGTACTTCCGAAACCGCCTGCCCCTCGTTCCGTTTGCGTCAATTCTTCGTCAACCTCAACGAACGATACACGCGGAATCGGTACGACGGCCGCTTGCGCAATCCTTTCACCTCTACGAATATGGACCGTACCGCTTACGAATGCGTGCGTCTTGGCAAACGTGATGTCGTCGTTCTTACCGTCGAGTGTCACAACTACGTCCGTAAACGCTGGCGTGCCGTCTTTTTCGTAGAGTGTTTCGAAAATGTTATCGAACAGTACCGCAACCTCCCCGCGGAAATCGCTATCTACGCAGCCGGGCGAATTGGCGACGCGTAACTTCGTTTTCAGCGATAAGCCTGACCGCGGACGAATCTGCATTTCGTAATTGTTCGGTAATTCCACCGCGAACCCGACCGGCACCGCAACCGTCTCGCCCGGCGCGATGATTACGTCCTCTGCCGCATATAGATCGAAGCAGGCGGCGCCGGCGGTTCCGTACGTTGGTAGCGTAGCGTGCGGTCGGACTTTGCGGATTTTAACCGTTAGTTCGTTCATTCGCGCGACCTCCTTTTAATGCCGCCATTTTTCCGTACATAGTCGACCATAAACTCGCGGTAAATTTCCTTTAGCTTACGTGCCGCTAAGTACCATTC